>Ga0307432_1000013_pt1 | contig 160543 bp, 155 predicted proteins | sample SalMarWE160150MG_FD_202158 | JGI IMG/M metagenome (GOLD analysis project Ga0307432, IMG submission 202158) | Salt marsh sediment microbial communities from the Plum Island Ecosystem LTER, Massachusetts, United States - WE1603-150 | ecosystem: Environmental > Aquatic > Marine > Intertidal zone...
CAGGTGAGATGCTGCCGCCACTCCCAGCACTGGCGGTAATGGTGTATTGAATCTCGCTAAAGGACGCCTCGATCGTGTGGTCGGCCGTTACGTCGTAGAAGGTGTAGCTTGGTACCGCCCCCACTGAGCTGCCATCGACCACGACATCGCTTATCTCATAGTCCGCGTACGGAGTGATGTCGAAGGTCTGGTTCTGACCGTAGCTGACGCCCACAGCACCATCAGGTGAGATGCTGCCACCGCTTCCAGCACAGGCGGTAATGGTGTATTGAATCTCGCTAAAGGACGCCTCGATCGTATGGTCAGAGGTGACATCCTCAAAGGTGTAGCTGGATACCGCCCCCACTGAGCTGCCATCGACCACGACATCGCTTATCACATAGCCCGCGTTCGCAGTGATGTCGAAGGTCTGGTTCTGACCGTAGCTGACGCCCACAGCACCATCAGGTGAGATGCTGCCGCCACTCCCAGCACTGGCGGTAATGGTGTATTGAATCGGTTCAAAGGTCGCGTGGATCGTATGGTCTTTTTTTACACGGCGGAAGGTGTAGCTTGATACCGCCCCCACCGAGTTGCCGTCTACCAGGACGTCGCTTATCGCATAGCCCGCGTCCGGAGTGATGCTGAAAGTCTGGCTCCGGCAGTGCCTGACGACGACAGTGCCCTCAGGTGAGATGCTGCCGCCGACCCCAGCACTGGCGGTAATGGTGTAGTAATGGTGACAGACCGGCTCGAGCGGGCTGCTGGGATCAGAAGCCGGAGAGCTACACCCCACCCCTACTAGAGCAGATATAGCAACGGTTCCTATAAGTAAGCAAATCAGAATATATAGCGCCCTCTTCATTCTTCCTTTTTCCTCCTTCTTCTAGGACTGCCTTATAATCCCTCGATAGTAGCGACCTATTTCTATCAACTTTCGGCTCAAAGGAGCTTTTGTTCCCAATAAAGCAAAAACCGACCTCAGTCAGGTTGGTTTCACCATTGGCTCCCCGCCGCCCAAGTGACCATCTAAAGGCAGCGGTTCAATGCCCCCTGCTCACTTAGCCAACTGATACTCTAGTCCATTCTAAGCATCCTTCAGCAGAGGCTCTTCTCTCCTTTCCTGACTCTTTTTCCCTCGGACAGCCTCGAATATTTTCGCCAACCGGTTATGTGTCAATGATAATGATAATTATAGAATACATGATTATAGCATATATTTATTAAGATCCTGTCAAGGTTTTTAAGGAAATCTGGTAAATTTTCTACACACAATTCTCTGATTTTCTCAGAAAGAGGCGCGGGGCTTGTCGCCGCCCACGAGTTGCCCGACTTATCCAGGGTATATTTGCTACAAGAACTATGGCAGAAGACCAACGGGCTCTTGAGTTTGCGGAGAATGCTAAGACCCTGTTAAGCTAATCCTATAACTTCTTCTTGAGCGAGTCCACTTTCTCCTTCATGCCCTGGGCCTTGTCTCGGCGGTCGTCAATCTCAACCATGGTTATCACCCTGTCGACCCCTTCCCCGAAGGTCCCTTCGTGCATCTTCTTCACCAATGCCAGAATCCTGTCTAAGTCACCTTCTATAATCGTCCCCATTGCGGTCGTCTCGTACATTATGCCCTTTTCCTGCTCCAGAACCTTGACCGCCCGCGCCACGTATTGGCTGACTGCAGGAGTCTTCGTTCCTAACGGGACAACGCTTACCTCGGCTATTGCCATTCTCTCACCTCCCTTTTTTCTTAAACTGTTTGGTTTTACACTAACCGTGACCCAAATTTGTCACAACTATCGCGGAGATTCTTCACCTCCAAATTTTGTAGTACGACCCTTAAGGGTCGTGCAGCACGAGGCTAAAGCCTCGCGCTACATTTTTGAATACCCTCCATCCAGATTTTTTGTAGTTGCCTGACTTATCTGACCATCAATATTAATGTATTATGTCAATTAGCATAAGCCTTTCCGCCTACTCATCAGAGAACCTCCGTGCTTAGTTCTATTTTACCAGCAATGATAAAATAACTAGAAATATATGAAGGAATTAATTGAGAGCCTGGCCAGAAAGGCTGGCGACACCTTGATGAAGCAATTTCGCCAGGACTGGGCTTTGCTCAAAAAGCGAGGCACAGCCAAGGAAGTAGCTACTAGCTATGATAAAGAGGTGGACAGGTCGATTGTCGAAGAAATTAGGAGACATTATCCTCACCACAGCCTTCTCACTGAGGAAAGCGGTTTTCTCCAGGGTGACCCCGATTGGCTCTGGATTGTAGATTCTCTGGACGGCACAGGTAATTTTGCCAATTTCAACCCTTTCTTTTCTGTGTGCATAGCCCTGATGCACCAAAACGAACTTCTACTAGGGGCAATCTATGCTCCGGCGATCGATGAGTTTTACTTTGCCGGAAAGGGCCAAGGCGCTTACTTAAACGGGGTAAAGATTCAAGTATCCGATTTATCAGACCTCAGTCAGAGCTACATTTTCTACTGTGAAGGTGGAGACAAAGACCGGGGAAGAACAGGCGAGCTTCTGCAAAAGATTTACCCCCTGGTTACGGACATACGCAAACTAGGTTCGGCTGGGCTGGAAACAGCCTGGGTTGCCGCCGGCAAAGGAGAGGCTTACTTTTCCACCAGGATTGAGCCCTGGGATGTTGCCCCCGGTGTCTTATTAGTCCAGGAAGCTGGTGGAAAGGTCAGCGATTTTCAGGGCAACCCCTGGAAGCCCCAGACAGGCGACTTCTTATTCTCCAACAGAAAGCTTCACGAGAAGATATTGAGCTTGATTTCTTCGCAGCGTTGAAGCTGTAGAGTCATGACAAAATCCCCCTCTATAAGATAAGAGGGGTTAGGGGAGTTATGAATACAAAAAACTCCGGTGAAAGGTTCCCAAAATGCCCAAAATTAACCGCCATAGTACCATGTCAACAGAGAAAGCCATTATAAAAACACTGGAAGGAAAAGAAATCACCATAACGGAACAAACTCCTATCCCCTGTTTTCGCTGCGGTATCTGCTGCACCTGCCTTCAGGCTCCACTTACCTCCCAAGACATAGACAACATTGCCTCAGCCCTGGGAATATCACGCTCAAAGTGCATCTCCAAGTACGCTCTGAAGGTGCCGATAAAGGAAGGTTACCTGCTCAAGCACACCAGGAATGCCTGTGTCTTCCTGGCCTGGGATGCGGACGGGAAAGCCCGCTGCACCATACATCCCTCGCGTCCTAAAGCCTGCCGGGAATGGACCCCCAGCCTTTCCAGGCCCGAATGCCTCGAAGGACTGGCCAAACTTAAGTCCAGAGGACAGATAATGCTGCTGGAGGAAATCTTCAGCTCCCAGAAAGACAGGCAAGACCTTTACTCATCTCTGGGAGGAGAAGCACCTGATGCCTGAGCTGCCTGAGGTAGAGACAATTAAGAACGAGCTTTCGCCCTGGGTCGTGGGGCAAAGCTTTACCCAAGTTACCATCCTCGATACCGTGCTGGTGTGCGGTGGTTCTGCTGAAGAAATCCGTCGCGGGTTAATCGGGCAGAAGGTAGAAAGCCTGGAACGCCGGGGAAAATATCTCATCTATCACCTATCGAATGGCAGGTCGCTGATTATACATCTCAGGATGACCGGCGTCTTGCTGCTAAACCCCAAAGGAGTTGACCACTATGGCCGGGCGGTTTTTCACTTTTCCAACGGGCACCGCCTCGTTTTCAGCGACCGTCGCCGGCTGGGGTTAATATGGCTGGTAGACGATGCCGATACTGTAGTCGGCAAGCTGGGTCCCGAGCCGCTGGATGAAACCTTTACCCCGGAAATTCTGGGGCAAAGATTGAGCCGGCATCACATCCCCGTAAAAACTGCGCTTCTCGACCAGTGTATCGTCGCCGGAATCGGCAATATGTATGCCGATGAAGCCCTCTTTGCCGCTCGCATTCACTCCCTCAGAAAAGCCGATGCCCTATCGCCCGAAGAAGTGCAAACTCTATATCAGAGCATACGCAGAGTTCTTGGGGCAGCCATCGGCAGCAAGGGCGCCAGTGTGGATACCTATGTCCGCCCCGAAGGCGAGCTGGGCACAGCCCATTTCGATTTTAAGGTTGCCCATAAGGGAGGCGAACCCTGCCCCGTTTGCGGCAGCACCATCCAGCGGGTCCTGGTGCAGAACCGTGGCACCTGCTTCTGCCCCAGATGCCAACCTTCCGGTTGCGGCCCTCTGATATAAAAGCTGGCAGCGGCTGGATTTGAACCAGCGACCAAAGGCTTTTTAGTTCTTTGCTGCTAATATCCTGGCCCCATTTTTCTTTTGGCAATATTTTATAACGGCGCTAGCCAATCCGGTATTTGCGGGCAAGCTTACTGAAGGCGTCCAGTGAGCTCTCTATAGTATCGTTGTCAACGCAGAAGGAGGCGCGGAAATAGCCGGGCGAGCCAAAGCTACTTCCCGGCACCACCAGCACCAGATGCTCCAGCATCTCCTCGACGAAGGCAACATCGTCAGCAATGGGAGTCCGCGGGAAAACGTAGAAGGCCCCTTGAGGCTTGACTATGGAATAACCCATCCCGCTAAGCGCATTGTAGATGAGGTCGCGCTTTTTCTGGTACTCGGCAATGGAAACACTGACGCCCTGCAGATGGCGCAGCAGGTTCTGCATCAATGCCGGGGCATTGACAAAGCCCAGTGTTCTGGTGCAGAAGGTCAGGCCGTTGAGCAGGTCTTCATGGTCGGCGCACTCGGGGTGTACCGCTATGTAGCCGATTCGCTCGCCGGGCAGTGCCAGGTCCTTTGAGTGCGAGGCTATGGTGATGCAGTTAGCGTGGTGTTGCAGGGGGAAGGGGAACTTTATGCCATCGTAGACAAGTCGGCGGTAGGCCTCGTCGCTGATGATGTAGATGGGGACACCGAACTGGGCCTCCTTTTTTCTGATGCTGTCGCTGAGAGCTTGAAGGAGCCCGTCATCGTAGACCGCACCGGTGGGATTGTTGGGGGAATTGACTATCACCACTCTGGTTCGGGGGCCGATGGCAGCCTCAAAAGCGTCAAGCTTAGGCAGGAAATGCTCGTCTGTGGGCAGAAGCTTGGGGATGCCCCCACAGTTTTCAATGTAGTTTATGTATTCCACGAAGTAAGGCACAAAGATGATGACCTCATCACCGGGATTGAGCAGGGTCATCAGGGCAACGTTGCAGGCACCGGCGGCACCACAGCTCATAATTATGTCATCGCTTGAGAAGCTGACGCCGCTCACCTGTGAGAAATGCTCGGCCACAGCGGCGCGGGTTTCTCCGTAGCCGGCATTGGGCATATAGCGATGCATTCCCGGCTGGGGGTTGTTGGCCAACTTCCGCAGTTCTTCGTGAAACTGGGGTGGTGGTTCCATCACCGGATTGCCCAGGGACAGGTCAAAGACATTCTCGTCGCCGTGCTGCCGTTTGAGGATTGTCCCCTCCTCAAACATGCGCCTTATCCAGGAGCCCTCGGCCATGCTTGCCTTAATTCTGTCGGAGAGTCCCACTGCTGGTCTCCATTCTGCCCGGTTACTCCGGGCTGAAAATCTTGCCCGGGTTCATAATACCGTTAGGATCAAACGCCCTCTTGATTCTTTTCATTAACTCTATCTTACCGGCACTGTCAGCTATAGGCAGATAATCTTTTTTGGCAAAGCCAAGGCCGTGCTCCCCGGATATCGTGCCACCCAGCGACACCCCCACCTGACAGATCTTGTTGAGAAGCTCTTTTACCGTTGGCTCATCTTCGTCTCTTGCCTGGCCCATCAGCGTCAGGTGTACGTTGCCATCCCCGGCGTGGCCCAGGGCGATGGTGGGTATCTGGTGCTCTTCTCCCATCTGGTGTGCTGTCTCCACGAACTCTGCTATGTTGCTCCGGGGCACAACGACGTCGGCGAAGTCCAGCATGCCGAAATGCTGCAGGGCATAGTAAAATTTCTCCCTGACCTCCAGCAGGTTCCTCTTGGCTCGGCTGCCGGTGGGCATAAAGACATCAACGGCACCATTGTTCAGGCAGATTGAGCCGATTTCATTGGCCTGCCGGTGAATCTCCTCGTCATTTTCCCCTTCCACAAAAATCATAAGAAAGGCTTCATGGTCATGGAGGTGAATTTCTTTACCCGTATACTGCTCGGCCAGGTTGATGATATCCCTCTCCATAAACTCTATGCCCACGGGGAGTATCCCCCGCTGCAGTATGTCAGGGACAGAGCTTATGGCAGCATGGAGGTTGTGGAAGGGAATGAAGAGTATTTCCGTCTTCCCGGGGGGGGTAACCAGCCTCAGCAGGACCTTGGTAATCACCGCTAGGGTGCCCTCTGACCCGATGATTAACTGTGTCAGGTCGTAGGCGGTAGAGCATTTAACGAACTTACCCCCCGTCTGGATTATCTCGCCGCTGGGCAGCACTATTTCCAGTCCCAGGACAAAATGCCGGGTAACGCCGTACTTCACGGCGTTCATTCCGCCGGCATTGGTCGCCACGTTGCCGCCGATGGCAGCACTGGCCTCGCCGGGGTATAGTGGATAATAGAGTCCCTGCTCGCTCGCAGCTTTGAGTAAATCGGAGAGGGGAACGCCGGCCTCGACGCTGGCCACAAAGTTGGCCTTATCAATCTCCAGTATGCGGTTCATCTTCTCCAGGGAGAGGACGATACCTCCATAGATGGGGGCTGCCCCTCCGGAGAGACCAGTCCCTCCCCCTCTGGGAGTGACCGGGATGACCTTCTGGTTGGCCAGTTTCAGTATTTCGGCTACGGAACGGCTATCTTCAGGTTTTACCACCACTTCGGGGAGGAAAGACCTTTTCCCGGGCATCTCATCGCGGGAGTAGTTCTCTCGCCCTTCTCCCGCTAGGACATTCTTATCGCCGACTATGTCAGCCAGCCGGGCCGCAACCTCATCAGTAACCCGGCCGTAATTGCTTCTGGTATCCGGCTGTCCTTCCGGCATAACTTTCTCTCCAGCTTGGTGCTATCTGAGTATATTACCGGCCATGCCGACATATCAACCGAGTGATTCGCGGGCGATGAGGGCGGCCCCGTAGGCACCGGTGAGCTGTGGATGGGGAGGCACGATTACCTCGCCGGAAATCCTGGCCTTGAAGATGTCCACAACTACGGGATTATGTGCCACCACGCCGCCACACAGCATTACCAGGTCAGAGAGGGGAAGCATCTCCATCACCCTGTCCACCACCGATTCGAACACCCCTCTTGCCACTTCCTCAGGTGAGACTCCCGCCCTGATGAGGGACAATATCTCTGTTTGGGCAAACACCGTACAGTAACTGCCTATCTTAACCCGCTTCTCCGCCTTCCTGGCCATGCCATCCATCTGATCGAGGGGAATGCCTATCCTGGCCGCAATCTCCTCAATGAAGGTGCCGGTACCGGCGGCACACTTTCGGTTCATGCGAAAGTCCAGCCGGTGACCCTTATCATCGAGCTTTATTACCTTGTTATCCTGACCGCCGATATCCACCAGCGTCAGCGCCCTGGGGACATAAGCAAATGCGCCGCGGGCATGGCAGGCAATCTCGGTCTTCGTCCCACTGGCGAACTCAAGGCTGTGCCTGCCGTATCCAGTAGAAAGGATGGGTATGCCGTCCCATTTGCCTCCCAGGGCAGTGCCCAGCACCTCTTCAGCCGCCTTCTGGTAGTCAATCCCGGAGCGGCAGACATGGCTTCCCACCATATTACCCTCCTGGTCGACCACCACCGCCTTGGTAGTGCAGCTACCTATGTCAATGCCCGCATACAGCCCCACTATGATTCCTCTATCTGCTCCACGAAAGCCTCAATATTGGTTATGGTCTGTTCCTCAGAAAAACAACGCAGGTCATTAAGGTCACCGTTGATTATCAGGTGGGGTATACCCAACCGCTCACTGAGACGGTCGGCCATACCATAGCGGCAGTTGGTGTTGTTCGGGCAGGTCTTGGCATCGTGGAAGATAAGGCCATCAATACTGAACTGCTCTACCTTTTCCGCAATATAATCTTCCTTGGCGACGTCGTCCTGGCCGATGAAGATGGAGCAGTATGCCCGGGCCATGCTCTGGAAGGGGTCCTTGGGGTCAAAACCGGAAAATACCCAGCTGCTGCAGTAGGTGCTGACCGAGACACAGGCCTTTAGTCTGCCGAAGGTCTCACTCATCATGCGCAGTTTCCCCCAGATGGGCATCCCCTCCCAGTAGAAGCGGTGACGCTCTCCCTCCACGGCGCCAATTCCTTGCTCAACGCGCTCCTTTAGCTCGGCTAGGAGTATGCGGTAGTAATCGTTGGCCTCTTTTCTGCCCCGCATGACCACGGCTGGGCCCATGTGGATGCATGCATCAGAAAAGGTTATAGTGGAGGGCTTGGCCTTGGCAGTACCCAACACCGCCTCCCACAGTTGGGAACATTCGCGGGAGGTAGCCAAGACCTCGCGGAATTCATCAATGTCAAACGGACGTCCGGCTATCTCTTCCAGCTGGGGCACCATCTCCTCTAACTGGGCAGTTACCGACTGCACCACGTCATCACGGACCTGGCTCTGGGTACGGGGAGTATTGATACCCACCACGGGCACCTTGAATTCCTTGCCGTAAAAGTTGACCCAGTCGTAGACATCGCGGCATTGATTGGTGTTGTAGAGCAGCACGTCTGGCCTGGGTATCTTCTCGATACCATAGGCCTTGGTCAGGGGGGTTTCCCCCTTGAGGTAGGCACCGATATCGCTGGTGAGATAGGAGCATATATCCGGGGAGTAGCCGTGGGCGTTGGCAATGGGAATATAGTCCATGGCGGTTCGGCTAGTACCCAATATGGCCGCGTGGTTTTCGTAGTAGTAAACGAGGAAGCCGAGGGAGAGTGCCAGTTCCGCCGGCCCCACACTGCTGCACCAGGCAATCTTCTTGTTCTTGGTCCGTGCTGCCTCGTCCAGTTCTAGGAAGTGTTGTGCCATAACCGCCTTAAATTGCGTGGTTGCTTTGATTCCAACACGTTTTGTCTCTTGCATTTGCCTCACTACTCCATAGTTATATTATCTATTATGGAATGGCGAAAAGGTCTTCACTGACGACTGCGGACTGGGAACGCCTGAGCAGCAGCGTGGTCAGTGCCCTTATGCCCTCAAATGGTATCAGGGTGGTAAAGGTGACCACCCACTTTGCCTTCTCCAGGGCGATCTCATCAAGGTCTTCCCCCCTGTCCAGCCTGGCTATCATCTCCCGATGGTAGGACTCCGTAGCTCTGAGGGCCTTCTGGAGATAAGGTTTGACCCCACCTTCAATAACACCGTTGTGACACAAGGCTCCTCTCTGGGCCGGTAGTGATGCGAGCTTCCGGATGCTGTTGCAGTAGGCCTCAAGAGAGTTGAAGTAATTGGGCCAGAAAATATCCTTTTCGGGTACATAGAAGCCAGTGGCGTCTCCAATGTGCAGCGTCCCCTCTCTTTCGTTATGTAGGGAGATATGGCACGGCGAATGCCCCGGGGTATCATAGACAGTCCACGATACCCCTGAGCCGAGGTCAAGCCGGTCACCCTCGTTAACCACCATATCCACGCCAAAGGTATAGTTATCCAGCTCGGCGGGGACAGCGTCAACCTCGCCCTTGGAGAGCCTAATCTCGGCGATATCACGGTCCGTCCTGATGAACTCCTTAAGCGCCTCCTCCTTGGTTACCAGTCTGGTCAACAGCTTTTCCCCCACCAGGCTGGCTACAACCTTCAGATGAGGCCATATTCTTCTCAGGCGAGGTATTGCCCCGATGTGGTCGGCATGGGTGTGGGTCAGGAAGAGGTATTTGATGCGCTCCGGCTCAATACCCAGTTCCTTTAGCTGGTTAATGATGATAGTGAAGGTAGCCCCCGTTCCCCCTTCGATAATCATCCCATCATCTCCCAGGGACAGGTAGGCGGGGAAAGACGGGATGCCCAGCTGGTAGAAATTCGGGGTAATGCTGATGTGGCGGTAACTTTTTTCGGTCATGTAATTTCCATCCTTATTAAACTCGGTCGTTCCTGGCTAAACAAGAAACCCTGAGAAGTGCAGCCTTATCCGGGCTTTAGAGTCTCTGAGAAAACTCCTAAAGAAACTGGTTCAAGATTACCAAATACAGCTGCTTCTGTCAAGAATACCGGTTGCCTTACTGCCGGTCCAATCAGGGGATGGTGAACAGGCCCTCCCTGACCACCGCTGACTGAGAGCGATTGACTAGATGTATCTGCCTACCGATTTGGCAACTAGCCCGAGCTCTTTCATCAATCTGGCGAAGTCCGATGGAGTAAGGGACTGAAGGCCATCTATGAGGGCTTCCTTGGGGTTGGGGTGGACCTCGATGAGGAGCCCATCGGCACCTGCAGCTATGGCTGCCTTGGCTATCGCTGGAACCAGGGCGTAGTGACCGGCAGCATGACTGGGATCGACGATTAGAGGAAGGTGGCTGGCTCTCTTAATAACGGGTATGGAGCATACATCGAGAGAAAAGCGAGCACTGGTCTCAAAGGTCCTGATACCTCTCTCGCATAAAATAAGCTGGCTGTTCCCCTCTGCTAGCAGATAGTCGGCCGCTGTAAGCCATTCAGCAACGGTGCATGAGAACCCCCGTTTCAACAAGACGGGGTGCTTACTCTTACCAATCTCGGTTAGCAGGGCGAAGTTTTGCATATTTCGGGACCCGACTTGAAGGATATCCGCATACTTGGACACCAGGCTCACATCGTGGGGGTCCACTACTTCGGTAACTACAGGTATGTTGAACTGCTCTCTAGCTCTCGCCAGCAACTCCAAGCCAGCCTTCTCCAGTCCCTGAAAGCTGAAGGGGGAGGTGCGTGGTTTGAAGGCACCGCCGCGCACAATGCAGGCTCCGCCTTTTTCCACAGCCCTGACCGCCTTCATGAGCTGTTCTTCGTTTTCCACAGCACAGGGCCCTGCCATAACCACAATACGCTCGCCCCCGATCTCAATCCCATTAATGGAAACTACGCTGTCCTGTGGTTTGAATTCGCGGGAGGCGAGCTTATAGGGTTTCATAATCCGGGCTACGCCCTCCACTCCAGGGAGCACGGCGAAGATGTCGGTAGGTAGCTGTCCTGTGTTGCTTCCCAGTAAAGCCACCACTGTCTTGTCGGTGCCCAGATTCAACTGGGTGTCCAGTCCCAGCGATTTAGCCTTTTGCACCACCCCGTTTATCTCCTCTGGAGTGGCACCTTTTCTCATCCCTACTATCATAGCGCCCTGAAATGATATATATATTCTGCCCTTTTGTCTAGGCCTCTAATGGGCATTTGGATGAGCAAAGACGCCAGCGTGGATACATACGTCCGTCCCGAGGGCGAGCTGGGCACAGCCCATTTCGATTTTAAGGTTGCTCATAAGGGAGGCGAGCCCTGCCCCGTTTGCGGCAGCACCATCGGGCGGGTCCTGGTGCAGAACCGTGGCACCCGCTTCTGCCCCAGATGCCAACCTTTCGGTTCCGGCCCTCTGATATAAAAGCTGGCAGCGACTGGACTTGAACCAGCGACCAAGGGCTTCTTCACTTCAAATAAGCCTAAAGCTTATTAACAACCTCTCGTCTTGCTAAACCACTCTAGCAAGGTTTTCAATACCAGCAGGCTCTTCTGGCAAAAATGGCATAGCAAGAAATAGTGGTAGGGTGTACAATTTTGCTACCAGCGATTTATCCGAAAATCACTGAACCACTATAAACGAACTGAATGGATGAAGCCATTAAAGGACTGGGAAAACCAAAAAATTGTAGCCCGAAATGTAATCCTACCATTATTTATCAAAAATATATTAGAGAGAGGTATGAATGAGCAGTTTAGCAGAGATTAAAAAATCAATATGTATGGGGTGTCATATTCACTGTAGAGTCGAAGGCCACGTAGTAAATGGGCGTTTAGTGAAAATCGAGGAAGATAAAGCTTTCCCGAAGGCTGAAGCGATACGCCCTATAGTGAGAGCTTGCCCGAGGGCCAGAGCATTTCCTGATTATGTCTACCATCCAGACCGACTTAACTTTCCCTTAAAGAGAATCAGTGACAGGGGAGACGGCAAGTGGAGAGAAATTTCCTGGGAAGAGGCTTTAGATGAAATTGCAGCTAAGCTGAGTGATATAAAAGGGAAATATGGTGCAGAAGCCATCGCAACCAGCGTTGGTACAGCCAGAACTCACGATGAATACCGAATGCGATTCTTGAATTTACTGGGTAGTCCCAATAATTTCGGGCAAGGCCAGGTTTGTTACGGGCCAGGGAGCACGGTTTCACGCGCCATTTATGGATGGCCTGACTTCTATCCAGCCATAGGGCGTTCGACTAAATGTGTTCTTATTTTAGGGGCAAATCCTGAACAAGCAGCACGAGGCCTATGGTATGCCCTTCTTTCTGCCCAGAAAGAAGGAGCTAAACTGATTGTCGTCGACCCAAGGTACACTTCAACTGCTCAAAGAGCTGATATTTGGTTACAACTCAGGCCGGGCACCGACTGCGCCCTATACCTTGGTATGATTAATGTCATCATAAAAGAAGAGCTCTATGATAAGGCGTTTGTTAATAATTGGTGCTATGGTTTTGATAAATTGGCTGAGCGCGCCAAAGATTATGACATGGATAAGGTGGCCAAAATTACCTGGGTTCCAGCAAAAAAAATAAAAGAGGCGGCTGAAATGTATGCTAAGACTGGACCCGGGGTCATTGTGCATACTATGGGACTAGAGCACCTAGGGGCAAATTCTATAGAAGCAATGCATGCCCGGTATATTTTGACTGCTATTACGGGTAATATTGATGTAAGGGGTGGGGAGGAGATGCGTGGCCATCATCCTTTACTCGTGCCGCAATATGATATTGAGCTAAATGAAAAGCTCTCGCCTGAGCAAAGAGCCAAACAACTCGGGTCAGATAAATTCAGACTTTTGTCCAAAAATGGAGAGGCTCTCATCTCTCAATACGCCAAAAGTAAGCTGGGCACAACCCACACTACCTTTGCCCACGCGCCTACTGCTTTCCGTGCCATGCTCACCGGGAAACCTTATCCTGTCAGAGCTTTGATCACGGCAGCAAGCAATCCTTTAGTAATTCAGCCAAACACTAAGTTAGTTTACAAGGCAATCAAAAATCTAGACCTTCATGTCGTTCAAGATTTTTGGATGACTCCCACTGCCGAGCTAGCTGATTATGTCTTGCCAGCAGCAACATGGTTAGAAAGGTCTAGCATTTTCAATTATGACGATAGTGTCAACTTTATTTATGCTGGTGAACCAATGATACCATCAAGAGTAGAAGGTAAATATGAGCGTAGAACCGATTATGACCTGTGGCGCGGCTTAGGGATAAGGCTAGGTCAAGAAGAATTTTGGCCATGGGAAACCTTGGAAGAGGCTTTAGCTTATAGGTTAAAGCCACTGGGCTTTACTTCTGTTGCTGACTTCATACAAAAAAACGGCGGTATCATAATCCCACCCAAAGAAGAGAAAAAATATGAAAAAGTGGGATTTGGTACTCCTACGGGAAAGGTTGAACTTTATTCCACTATCCTCGAAAAACTGAGGTATGACCCTCTTCCAAAGTATCAGGAGCCTGTTGAAAGTCCCGTTAGTACGCCACAACTAGCTAAAGACTATCCTTTCATCCTTATCACTGGAGGAAGGATTCAGCCTTACTATCATTCAGAGTGGCGCCAAGTTGATGCAGCACGCAAAAAACGTCCCTATCCTATAGCCCAAATAAACCCCAAAACAGCCGCTGACTTGGACATCAGTGACGGAGACTGGGTATGGATTGAAACACCCGTAGGAAGAATCCGACAAAAATGCCAGCTTTTTGGTGGCATTCTTCCTCAAGTTGTTCACGCTGAGCATGGCTGGTGGTATCCCGAGTTACCTAAGGAGGAGCCCGGGCTACATGGTGTTTGGGAATCAAATATTAATGTAGTGATTAATGACGAGCCGCAATATTGTAGTAGCATCAGCGGTGGTTGGACCCTTCGAGGATTATTATGTAAAATTTATAGGGCGGAAGGTTACTAGGCTTTGATAGTGGAACATCGGAGCTAATATTTGTCAGGGCTCTTAATTGATATCGTGTACATGGTGGCAGGAAGGTGCTCAGGTTCTGAGAGGGCAGGAGATATGACATAAAGGGTGGGGGGGGTATCAGCGGGTCCTGGTGCAGAACCGTGGCACCTGCTTCTGCCCCAGATGCCAACCTTTTGGTTCCGGGCCTCTAATATAAAACCTGGCAGCGGCTGGATTTGCACCAGCGACTAATAGCTTCCCAAGCCCTTGCTCTATTTTTCATTCAAAAATAGCGCATATTGCCGACGTCTACAGTCTATAAATAGTGCTATATATCTTGATGTATGCTCTTGACAAATGCCATATTTTGTGTTATTTTAGTGATATTGGGGGTAAAATATGTCACAGATTGAAGTAAATAATGCAATAAGAAGTACTACTAAGCGTGATAGATTCGTAAGAATAGCAGAGCGTAGAGTTAATAAGATAATAGACAATCTTGACCTATTAAGTAAATGCTCAAATAGAAGAAACTATGAATATTCTGAAGAGGAAGTCCGAAGAATATTTCGAGAGATACAACGTAAAGTAAAAGAAACTAGATTGCAGTTCCAAGATGGAGCGAGAAACAAAGGTAAATTCAAACTGTAAACACTGTGAATAAGATGACACAAGAAATATCGTTAAACGATAAAGATATTGTTATTTATGCTCTATATGTTCTTGGTGGTTACCAGAACAGAGTTCACACTGAAGATATTGCTCTAAAATGCTACGAAATTGCCCCTGCTCGATTTTCGTGGACAAAATACCCTCAGTATCCAGATATCCAACCTGTAAGATTTGCATTAGAAAAGTGTAAACCATTAGTAGTGGGCAGCAGTGAAAGGAAACTACCAACAACAATAACTGGATGGCGTCTCACGAGTGATGGAATTCAATGGGTGAAAATGAATCTCAATAGAATAGAAAGGCAACTTGGTAAAAAGCAGCCGCCAAATGAGCGTTTAGTTGATAACCGCAGAATAAAAGCATTGATAAACAGTAAAGCGTTCAATAAATATCTGGCGGAGGGCGAGAAAGCTGAAATTTCCCATGCTGAGTTTGCTGAATCCCTCGTATGTACCGTCAATACTAAGCCTAACATAGTGTCTGAACGTATTGAGCAATTACATTCTGCGGCAGACCTGTTAAATCAGGATAAGGTCAAGCAATATTTGAATTTCTGTCGAGAGATCTTTGCGAAGAAACTTTAGGGAGGTTGTGATGGTTAAAACCAAAATGCAACAGGAATTCGAGCTGAGAGCGACACGCCGATATAGACGTCAAAACATGGCAAAAGCCATGGGAGGTAAGATTGAACGTGGTCTTGTTGAACTAATCACGAATAGTGATGACAGTTATCGAGATTTGGAGGAACTCGGGTTAAGAGTCTCGGGAAAGATAAAAATTGAAGTTGAAAGGAAACGAGGTTCTAGTCCATCAGTTGTTAGGGTGCTCGATAGGGCAAGCGGAATGAGCGGGGAAGAGATGTATAACAAACTCGGCACTGTTGGAGAACGGACTTCTGGATATGAAAAGGGCAAAGTCCGTCGCGGTTTATATGGTAGAGGAGCAAAGGATGTAGCTATTTTCGGTTCAACACATTTTGAGAGCATTAAAGATGGTAAATACAGTCACTTGATCATAACCCCGTCTCTAGAAGGTAGATTTGAGACTTACCAACAGGATGTTGGCGAAAAGGAACGAGAAAGACTTGGAATACCAAGGGGTAATGGAACGGTTGTGACGATTGAAGTCAGTAGCGGATACCGAATACCTCACCATGAAAAGCTTTTGGATATATTGTCACGTTATTACAGCCTTAGGGACATCATGTCTAACCCACGTCGTGAGCTTGTTTTGTCCGATATAAAGTCAAGGAAATCTACTCGCCTTTTATATGAATATCCAGAAGGGAATGTTGTATTAGATACTGATTTTGAGATTCCTGGTTATCCTGATGCTAAAGCTCATTTATTAATCCGACAGCATGAAACAGCGTTTCAGATTGATACATTACCACTTAGGGAAGGAATATTGATAAAGAGTGGAGCAGCGATACATGATTGTACCTATTTTCATCTTGAACCAGATATTTACTGCTGGCGATTCACCGGTGAAGTCCGTTGCGACTACATCGACACCCTAATCAGAGAATATGACGACAGGGAAAGCACCTCGGCTAACCCAATTCACCCCAGCAACAACCCTATAATGTTGCTCGACGCAAATCGTAATGGTTTAGATGAAAACCATCCGTTCACATTAGCTATCAACCAATCATGTCGCAAACTATTGAAGAACCTTGTAGATGATCTTAGGGTACATGAGACTCCCCCAAAGAAAAAAGTAAGCAATGAATTTCTTGATAAGAAGCTGGATTCGTTATCCAAAGCGATTTCAAAATTATTCGAAAGTAAGCTAAAAGAGCTTGAAGAAGATATTGAATCAACTTCAGAATTACAGGGTACGATAGCTAATCTTCCAATTGGGCTTCATATAATACCTCCTGGTGAAGAACACATTAATGTAAATATCCCAAAGGTATTCACCGTCAAAATTGTAGGGTATGAAGGATTAAGTGAATCATTGCCAATTACCATAAGCAGTAGCGACCCGACCATCACTGTTCGATTATCACCCGTTTATCTTAAAAGGTTCTCGGAAGATAAAAGAGTTGCTACAACAACATTTATATTGGAAAGCGATGTCATTGGAGCAGAAGCACTAATCGAAGTCAATTATAACGGCTACAATGATGTCGTATTGGTTGACGTTGTTGAACCATCAATACCTCTTGAACTTCCACCAGGATTATCCTTTGATAAACCAATTTATCATCTTAAAGTGAATAAAGAGAAGACGCTATATCTTTATTTGAATGCTGGAAACAATTCACTAGATGAATATGAAGCTGAAGTCATTTCAGATCGCCGTGAGATAGTTGTCAAAGGTGGGGGAAAATGTATACTTAGGAAGACTAGCGATTCAGGTATTTTTACCGGTAAATGTCATGTCATTGGCCGGCGGTCGAAAGTAAAAGGTGGCATCTCTGCTAGTGTCCATGGATTCCAACCAGCGCATACTAACTTCGTAGTAGAGGATAAAGAACCAAGAAGCCATGTTAAATTACAGTTTTTCCCTGATGAAGATGATTTTGGTTCCGTTAGGTACAAATGGGACGATGAACACCCATATGTTCTGAAGATTGCGGCAAAACATCCTTCTATCAGGCAATACCTAGGTATTCCAGAGGATGAGAACTATCCTGGAATTGACTCACGGTTGTACCATGGTATCTTAGCTGAGGTAGTTGCCGAAGCTTTAGCGTTTAGTATATTGGAGAGGCAATTCAGAACTGAAGGGCAAGGAGGTATGTTGGATTATACAACGGTCGATGCAAACTATCATAAGCATTATTCAGACTTTCTAACCATCTGCCATCAAACTCTTAACCCAAACGGTGAGACACTTTCTAGACAATCTAAATTACTATAGCTACTCAAGCTTCGCCAGCCTAGCAATATCCCGCCTAATGCATCAGTCTATCCACTGGTGAGGTATAATTTAAGAAACAGATACTTTGGAGAGTGCGTGAAACCGTTAGTAGTTTATTACTGTTTTCTATTTCTAATAGCATCAATTACCGCAAGAAGGACTCCGATACCTATGAAAGAGTAACCTATCACACGCTCATCACCGAAAATAATCCCCAGAACCACAAAGGACATACCGAGTATAGCGAGGTTTGAGGGTTTATGATATTGCTTTCCCCTGCCTATAAGCAAGAGCACTACGATAACAACCAGGGCAATGATTGAAATGGCTATCCACAGGGGCTCCATGAATACCCTCTTTTAGAAGTACTGGCTACCTTCAAAAATTATAGCACTGAGGGCAAAGAGAAGATGGATTATTACCACGAAAATCCACCAACCGCTTGTTTTATCATAAAAAAGTTGGGGGTCTCGGCTCGACCCCCCGAGACCCCCCATAGGGAAAGGAGTTAGAAGAGTGAATTACAATAGCTAAGGAAACCTTGCTATCGTGCCCATTCTATTTCGGGCAATTATATTCTACCATTACATTATGAACCCAGCATGAAATTTCCCTGAATTTCCCCTGAATTTTCTCCTACCCCGCCAGACCCGATACTGGTCAGCTTACAAAAGGCTTTGTCCTTGACAGGCCGATATCACCTCTCAAAGTGTAATTCTTCGCAAAAGTTGCTACATGTCATTGACCGATAAACTCTCAAGCTAGACCCGATTCATTCAACGATGCCACTTCCCCACGCAATCCGTAGTCAAATGATAAAACTCCTTATACGCCTCCCTCCCTGGCGGGACATAACAGGCAAGCTTTTAAAAATTCCCCTCTTAAGATAAGAGGGGAAAGGGGAGTTATGAAAGTAACCCCCTTTATCCCCCTTACTCTAAGGGGGAAAGAGAGACCTTAATTTTTGAGAAGGAACTCCCATCCTAGATTTGCACCAGCTTATAATGAGTGAGCTATAATAGCCAGAAATATGCCGTGCGAAATTTGCAAGTTAAATAGATTATTAAGGAGTCGCATCACCTGTGCTGGCTAAACTGACATTTCTGGGTGCAGCGAGGAATGTCACAGGTTCCTGCTACCTTTTAGAGAGTCAGGATACCCGTGTGCTTATAGATTGCGGGCTGTACCAGGAGCGGAAGCACCAGGGGAGAAACTGGCAGCCATTCCCGTTCGACCCCCAGTCAATTGATGCCGTTTTTTTGACTCATGCCCACCTCGACCATTGTGGGCTTTTACCTAAGCTGGTACGGGAAGGTTACAAGGGCAAGATATACTGCACTCAGGCGACGTCTGAGATAGCCCAGATTATCCTCCTCGATTCCGCAAATCTGCAGGAAGAAGACGCTGCATATAAGGCAAAACGCCATAGAAGGGAAGGACGTCGTGGTCCTTATCCTGAAATACCCCTTTATACTGTAGAAGATGCCGAGGCGGTCGAGCCGCATTTTTCCGCCGTAGAATATCTGAGTTGTGTCGGAACTAACAGCAATCTCGAAGGCTGTTATTATGAAGCGGGGCACGTACTTGGGGCTGCAGTCATAAGTATAAATATCCAACAGGACGGCAAGAATCACCGGGTAATTTTTTCCGGTGATATCGGCGAGCCTGAGCGCCCTATAATAAAGGACCCGGCTGTTTTCGATGAGGCCGAATATATAGTCATAGAGTCGACTTACGGCGACCGTACTCACGAAGAACACGAGAGCATTGATATTCAAAAACAATTGCGCAACTGTATCAACAGGACGGTAAGCGACGGGGGCAACGTCATTATTCCCAGTTTCGCTCTGGAGCGGTCTCAGGAACTACTGTATCACCTGAACGAATTGCTTTTACGTAAAGAAATCCCACCTTTAATTGTCTTTCTGGATAGCCCTATGGCAATACGGATTACAGAAGTATTTAAACGTCACGCTGAACTCTTCGACAAAGAGATGATGCAGCGTCTGCGCCAGGGTAATTCCTGTTTTAGTTTTGAAAACCTCAAAATGGTACAGACTACGGAAGAATCCAAGGCCATTAACAACATAAAGGGAAGCAGTATCATCATAGCGGGCAGCGGTATGGTAACCGGCGGCCGTGTAAAGCACCATATTGTCAACAACATCAGGAGGCCAGAAAGCACGATACTATTTGTCGGCTACCAGGCGGAGGGAACGCCGGGTAGAATATTGCTGGATGGTGCCCGGAAATTCCGTCTCCTGGGGCAAATACATCCGGTGAAGGCACACATTGAACAAATCGAGGGGTTTTCGGCCCACGCCGACCGTGATGGACTACTTGATTGGTTAGCCGACATGCGTGTACCGCCGCGCTGTGTATTTGTCACCCACGGGGAAGAAAAAGCAGCCAATAGCTTTGCGGAGGTCCTGCACGAGAGGACCGGGTGGACTACAAAGGTCCCCCAATACAAAGATACTGTGGAGCTCGTTTAAATCGAGAAAGAAGATCCAATTATAGTCAATTGCAAAACCTCTTATAGTTCTCCCTCCCCTGGCGGGAGGGAGTTAGAGGGAGGGGGATTTCACCCTCATCTAATCCTCTCCCATCAAGGGAGAGGAATTTTATACGAGATTATGCAGTTAACTTTACTTGTAAATAACATTTGTTGTTTTGGTTAAGGGCTAGCCTGTGAAAAGCAGTAGTGGCCGCGGCTGGACTTGAACCACCTACCAAAGCCTTATCAGAACCTGTAACGTGCCTTGGGCATTCCTGCTTAAGGGTATATTCTTTTATTTCACATGCAGGTATAATGTGTGAATGTTAAGAGGCGTCGAGGGATACATGTAAAATGAACTGGATAAGAACCAGTTTAAATTGTAGGAGGAGTTTATGATAGATTACATGGTCAGCTATTTCGTCTCTTTTTTTCAAAACCCCAGCGCCAGTGGTATTTACCTGGCTATATCCATTGGTCTGGCTATAGCCTTCGGTGCGGTCTGGCTGGCTGGTTACCGGCCGCCACTCTTCAAGAAGCCCTGGCTCTGGGCGGTTCTCGTAGGCAGTCCTTTTCTAACCCTGGCCGCTGCTTGCTTTATTCAAATTCCTCTCCAAGCTTGGACTGGACAAGCGTTAGGCCATTTCTGGAGCCAGGAAGTCCTCATGCAGTGGATTCTTCTGGCGGGGATACCGCAAATACTCCTCAGCGGACTGGTGCAGGAAGGGGCAAAGCTGGTGCCGGTGGTCGTCTACTGGCGGCGTAGCGACAGGAATATCGACCCCAAGCTGGGACTCGCCATCGGCGCTGTGGCTGGAGCTGGATTTGGCATCCTTGAAGCGCAGTGGGCACACAATCTCATCTTCGCCCAAGGATGGACCTGGGCAGCAGTGCAAACCAGCGGCTTCATGGCGCTACTTGGATTTTGGGAGAGGTTCTTCGCCGTAGCTGCTCATATCGCTTTTTCCGCCCTGGCCGGGTATGGTCTGGCCAGGGGCTGGGGATGGCAGTTCTACCTCATAGCCTCTGTCCTGCACGCCTTACTGAACTACAGCGCAGTTTTGTGGCAATCAGGGCTCCTTACCGCCCTTCATGTGGAAATCTATGCTGCCGTGCTGGCCGTGCTGGTAACGGCCTGGGCCCTATGGCTCCGCTGGAGAAAAAGAGCAGCTACGACTGAGCCCGAAATATCATCTCCGTGAAGTTATCAAATCAAGAGTAAATTATCTTGCAAAAGGAGAAAACATGGCAGAGGAAGAAAAACGTTGGTACCGTCGCCGCTCCGTGACTTTGGTAGGCCCTATTTGGTTCATCGGCTGGCTATTTACAATCGGTTATGCCGGTCTGGTCTGGTGGCAGATTTTGCTTGCCATAATAGTCTGGCCGTACTTTCTAGGCCGTGCAGTGGGCGGTTAAGAGAGCGTACCCTAATCCAGCTACCAAGAAGAAAAAAAGTGATGACCGCGGCTGGATTTGAACCAACACCCAAAGGCTTGTTCATTTCAAATAAGCCTAAAGCGTATTAACAACGTTTCATCTTGTTAAAGTATTCTAGGCAAGGTTTTCAATACCAGCAGGCTGCCCTGGGAAAAAATGGCATAGCAAGAAATAGTGGTAGGGTGTATCATTTTGGCACCAGCGATTTGTCCGAAAACAACTGAACCAATACGTGAATTAGCAATCGCAATTTTAGTCCGGAGGCTACATAACGGGACGGTATGTTATAGAAAGGGGGCGTTTTATGACTGGAGCCAGCAATCGGTCAGGAGCAGGGAATCAAGAGCAAAGGTACCAGCTAATGAAGGTGGCTCTAGGTGAGGCTGAAGCTGATTTAGCCATCGTTAACGGCTCTGTAGTAAATGTCTACACCGGGGAAGTGCTGGAAGGAGCTTCTGTCCTTATTAAAGGCGCCAAAATAGCCTATGTCGGCAAGAATGTCGGTAAATCTATTGGCCCCTTGACCAGGGTCGTTGACGCTGGCAGTAAGACACTGATACCCGGGCTTATTGACGGGCATACCCATCTAGACTCCATGTTCTCGATAAGCGAGCTATCGCGATATGCTGTCGCCGGGGGCACTACCACTATCATTACCGAGACTTCCAACGTCGCTGGGGTGCTGGCGTATGAGGGGACTACTGCAATCTTAAGGTCTGGCAAGAACCAACCGATAAAAGTTCTCTTTACCGTTCCACCGATGGTCACTCTAAGCCCGGTAACTGAGGAGCATGCCATCACCGTTAAGGAGCTTCGCAGGCTGCTCAGGCGAAAGGGGGTTATCGGCTTGGGCGAGCCGTACTGGGGTGAGGTAGTGGGTGGCAACCGGCGAGTCCTTGAGCTAATCGCCGAGACAATAAGGATGGGCAGAAAAGCTGAGGGGCATAGCGCTGGTGCCAGCAACAATAAGCTACAAGCATATATTTCGTCCGGCATCTCCTCCTGTCATGAACCAATCACCGCAGAAGAGGTTATGGAAAGGCTAAGATTAGGACTGTTTATATTCATAAGGGAAGGCGAAATAAGGAGGGACCTGGAAGCCATTGCCAAGATAAGGGATGAAAATATTAGTTTGACACAACTTGCGTTATCAACCGATGGGATAGCACCATGGCAGCTTATCAACGATGGCTATATGGACTTCGTGGTGCAGAAAGCAATCAATCTGGGTTTCAATCCAATTCTGGCGGTACAGATGGCAAGCATTCACCCGGCACGGCACTTTGGGCTGGACCACCTTATCGGTGGAATAGCCCCGGGCAAGTACGCTGACATTGTAATTGTCCCAGATTTGAGAACCATTCGGGTTGAGTGTGTAATCAGCAATGGGCAGGTTGCTTTCCAGAACGGACGACCGATTGTCTGGCCTAAGAGATACAAGTATCCAAGCTCAGTCAGGAACAGCATTCGTCTGGCCCAAAATTTTACGGCTGACGACTTTGCTATACCCATGGGAAGCAACCGCAGCCAGGTGAAAGCCAGGCTGATAGACCAGGTTACTAATCTGGTCACCAGAGAAAGTTTCGCAGATATGCCGGTATCGGATGGCCAGCTAAAGCCCGACGCCAGCCGAGATATAATCAAGGTAGCTGCTATCGAGCGGTCTTACCGCACCGGGAAGAGCTTCGTCGGCCTCATAAGAGGCATTGGACTTAAGCAAGGGGCAATTGGTAGCAGTTATGTCTGGGATTGTGGCGATATTATAGTGGTGGGCGCCGATGAAACTGATATGGCACAGGTAATAAACAGGATTAAACAATTAAACGGGGGTATAGTAGTGTGTGCGGGGAACAAAATATTGGCTGAAATAGCGCTCCCAGTGGCGGGGGTAATCTCCACCGAACATATGGAGACTATAGCTACCAGGCTCCATGAGATTCAGCGGGCAGCCACCGACCTGGGTTGTGATTCTCCCGATATACGTACGACTCTGGCCGTTCTCACTACCCCGGCGATACCCTTCCTCCGAATATGCGAACATGGACTGTTTAATCTCAGACAGAATCAATTCGTTGACTTAATAGTGGAGTGAGCAGGTTTGCGGAGAACTAAAAAACTCCAAAGCCTTATCAGAACCTGTAACGTGCCTTGGGCATTCTTGCCCAGGGCATATTCTTTTATTTCACATACAGGTATAATGTGTGAACCCATCTGATATTAGAAGGAACAGTTGATTTCTGAAATATTCGATATTACAAAATTGAATTCAAGGAGTAAGAAACATGAATATAAACTCCTTAGAAAAACTCAGTCAAATTGAACTAGCCCATTACGCCGTTGATGTATTAAGACGGATAATGTTGCACTATGGCATATGGTTCAACGAGGTCGTCCATCAGTTGGGCCTGGAAGAAGCCATTCGGCTCGAGGAAGAGGTTTCCGCCTCTTTTTTCCCCCTAGCTATAAAGCGCCTATCCAAGACTCTGGGCTTTCAAACTGAAAGCGACTTGCCAACCTGGCTGGTTAATATGGAAAAGGAAAGGTTAATCGGCTTGATAAAAGCTATGTCCTTTAATTGGCTGGCAGGTGATGGGGTATGGTTCCGAACTGTTGAGGATAACTACGATATGTATACCGGCAAAAGGTGTAACGATACCTGTTGGACCAAGTATTCGCCTTTGGAAGCAGCCATGATAAAATCGTTTTTGCAGCTTCCCCAGCAAAGCGGGCTGGATGGCTTAGAACAAGCTTTAAACCTTCGGCTTTACGCACAAATCAACGAGCAGACCATCGAGAGGTCAGGCGATGAACTCATTCTTCGTATGGTGAAATGCCTGGTCCAGGGGACAAGAAAGCGCAAGGGGCTGCCCGATTATCCCTGCAAGTCGGCCGGAGTGGTGGAATTTCCGGCATTTGCCAGGATGATAGATCCTAGAATTAAGACTGAATGCATCAGCTGCCCTCCCGACGAGCATCCGAAGGAATGGCTTTGTGCCTGGCGGTTTTACATTCCCGAGTAAGCATTAAGCAGATGGAATAGATGCGGACGACAGCAAAGAGAAGGCTTCTAATCGGAGCAGGAACTTTATCCACAGCATTAGGGATTATCGGTATTTTTGTCCCGATTCTACCTACAACCCCATTTCTATTACTCGCCGCTGCTTGTTATATGCGGAGCTCCGAACGGTTTTATCAATGGCTTATAAATAACAGAATATTTGGAGCCTATGTCAGAAACTACATTGAAGGCAGAGGAATGCCTGTAAGAATGAAGTTACTTACCATCCTTCTACTTTGGCTAACTATCGGACTCAGTATAACTTTTGGAGTACAGAACATAGTTATCAGGATAGTACTAATTTGTATTGCTGTCGGGGTTACAACACATATCGGCCTGATCAAAAAAAGAAAAGTTGAAGACATTCAGAAGTAAAACTAACTGGCAGCGGCTGGACTTGAACCAGTGTCTAAACTGCAAGTGGTATAATAGTATGACTCATATTATATTGGCTGGAATTCGCAATGTCGCGTAGAAGAAAACCCGTATCATTCCGTACTTCAGAGGTATCACATGTGGTCGGCGCTACCCATAGCCAGCTTGTGTACTGGGACAAGACAGGCCTGGTGAGCCCGCGTCTGAGAGCAGCATCCGGAAAAGGGTCGCGCCGTCTCTATTCTGTAGAAGACATTTTCGAATTAAAGATACTGATGAAATTGTTGGATAGTTCGCTGCCTCTACAGCGGATACGGTCGAGCTTCCGCTTCATACGAGGTCAATCCAAGGCTTTAGCATCCTTTGTAGTGCTCACGGATGGGAAGACAGTCTATTTCTACGAGGACTATGATGTTCTCGTGGACACGTTAAAGGAAGGCCAGACAGTATTACGTATCGCGGTTCAAGATTTGATTGCAGAAGTACACGCCAGGTTGACCGATAGGCAGTGAGCACAAGAGGAACCAATCCTGTCCCAATTGCAGGATATCAATAAATGACCGCCGGGGATGCCCTCAGTTTAGCCGAGGCACTAGAGAATTGTGCGGATGCAGAAAGTGGCAGCGGCTGGATTTGGACCGAATAAAAGGAGGGCTTGAAATATGACAATGAATGATAGTAACGCGCAATGCTGTCCTAAGTTTGATCCTGAACCATGGCATGATAAAGAAATAAGGTGGGAAGACAAGCTCTTTATCAAAGACACTATGAGGCAATTCATGCATATGCCGCTACCCGGAGCATTCGGTAAAACAGTGGGAAGGATGTGGAAGAAAATTGAAGACGCAGGAGCAAATCCAGACAACAAGGACTTTATCATGCTGGCCACCGAATCATCACCCTGGAAAGGTGAACTATATATCAATGTGATAAAAGAAATCCCGAACGTCGAAAACGTCAAACTATCAGGAACATATATCACCAAAGTTTTCGATGGTCCGTATAATGCCGTACCGAAATGGATTAAAGAAATTAATCAATATGTAAACCAAAAGGGCAAGACAGTTAAAAGGTATTATTTCTACTACACGACCTGCCCCAAGTGCGCCAAGATTTATGGCCATAACTATGTGGTGGCATTTGCAGAGGTATAAGGTATCCTCTTACTAATATGGGAAATGTCAGATTAAACGGTGGTATTGACAACAAAAGCATGGATGGCTATTCTGAACCTACGACGCCAATATTCAAGGGGTTGGTATGAAACTATCACCAGAGGAAAAGAAGAGAATCTATGAGGAAGAGAAGGCGCGGATTGAGGCGCGGGAAAAGATAGAGCGAGAGAAACTGACAGAGCCGTCAGGTACAAGTACAGGGCTATCGCCAAATGTTGCCGGCTTATTGTGCTATGTTGGCATATGGATAAGCGGCATTATCTTTTTCGTTTTAGAGCAGAAAAACAAATTTGTCCGTTTCCACGCGGCGCAGTCAATTGTTGCATTTGGCACCATCACAGTTGCCGGGATTATATTTGGTTTGATACCAGTGGTCGGTCGTGCTTTCTCTTGGATTATAGCAATTATAGGGTTCATTGTTTGGATAATAATGATAGTCAAGGCTTCTAATGGTGAGTGGTATAAACTACCATGGGCTGGTGATGTTGCTGAGAAGATAGTCGCTTCATCAAGGGTAACAGGTGAATACGCTGAACCTCCACCCTCAGAACCAACAGCAGAAGCAAAGACGGAGGCAGCAGCACCTACGCCACCCCCCGCTGCAGATTTAGGTAAACGAATCGGAGATAAAGTAGACGCTCATTTTAAAGGTGGAAGTGGAAGAATAACAGCTTCCGCTTTTGTCATCGCCTGGAGTATCGTTTTATTAATATTCTTCAATTTTTTTAATCAATACGTAGCCTACTACCATTCGGAAACAGTAGGCGGCATCACTACATGGACAAGATATCCGTTCTTTACAGAAGACATCAACCTATGGTTACCGATTCTCACAGCAACTCTATTTATAACTATCGTCGGTCACATTATTTTGATTGTCCTGGATAGGTATATACTTCGTGAAATGATTAATATCGTTATCAATGCATTTTCACTCTGGACGGTTTTAACTTTTCTATCCGTCTTTCCTTTCGACTTCAGTGTAATACCCAACCCTGCTGCGGTTCATGCCACTTATTTAGGCGTCAGGATATTCTTGATTCTTATTTCAGTCGGGATAGGAATCGCAATACTGGTTGGTGTGATAAAGCTAATTGTTAATGTAGTCAGAGGGACTGCTAGTTACGAGGAGCATATTTAGCTAATCAGTTTTGTCAAACTGACTGCCTATAAAAAGGCAGTAGCAATTCACAAAGTGCCTAGTAAAAACTCTGCATTGTTCTGAAGCTAAACTAAACATCGGTCTGCTAAGCCCTTGGTTCGCTAATCTGCTTTATTTACGCCTGAGAGGTAGTAGTTGGACATTGGAAGTTGCTATCAGGCAAATTCCAACAATCCCCATGACTGTGGAAATACCTACGGTTCTCTCTCCCAGGATATCACCATCAAACATAAAAATAGCAGCTATTACTGCTATAACAAGCCCTATTATCCATTGTGCGAAGAATGCTTTCTTATGTTTAATGTTTATTTCTTCTAGCTTCACCTCTTTTCGCCTCCTCCAAACTAATAATGCTAGAACCACCAATACAACACCAATAACAATAATCGCAATCGCAATCATATCAACACCTCCAATTACTGTTTTCCCAGCATACTACGTTTCATCTCCCCAGGTTGTCAAGCGGATTGAATTTCTGGTAGCGGCTGGATTTGAACCACAGGGAAATAGGGTTAGTCTCGAAAAGGTTCATTTATTTGAGAAAATAGCTGCAATGCCAACAGCTACGAGTACTACCCCGATTACCATTAGCAGTATTGAGTAAAAGCCACTTCCAATATCTTTGAGGGACACATACGACAGGATAAAGAGCACTGCGCTAAGACTAAATGGTGCAATGATTCTAGCTAACTTCATTTTGCTACCCTCCTTCCAAATTGGTTAGCCATTTAGATACCCCTTCTCTTATCTCTACTACAATGCAGAAGGCCGAAAAAGGTTGCATCATTTCGTTCCGCTTAATATATCCACCAAATGAAGTCCTTGTTTGGAATTTACATTTTGACATACTTGTGGAATTTGAGTAATGCCTTGGTCGGTTGGAGAGGATTTATATGTATGGTGGCGCGGCTGGATTTGAACCAGCGACCAAAGGCTTTGTAGTCCCCTCGGAAGAAAGTCAATCAGGAGTACTGGAGGAGCGAGGGATTTTCCCTTTTTTTGCGACTAATACTATAAGAAAGGTACTAGTACTTTTAGTACTTTCGTACTATGAACAATACAGACGATTCAGCCAGCGACGAAGAACAATTAGAGACCGTGCCGATGGATTACAGCGCTTTGCTGGCAATGACACGCCCACTGGTCATTACGGAAGATGACCTCCTGTCATTGCGAGGAGATGAGGTTTTTCGCTTAGGCTTCGGAATCTCGCCTGAACCAGCCGATCGTCGCGCGGAGTTTGCCCTGAGGAGAGGCGAAATCCTTTGCCCTGAAGGTGAATGTGATGTAGCGCGGGAGTCTATCTTTGCCTTGGGCGAAACAGGTTCGAATTTGAAACTCAGAATTTATCTTGGTACGTCCTGAGCTAGTCCATTATGGAGGTATAGAGCTTAAGGCTATCCTCAAACTCCACCTACCTAAAAGCATCGGTCTTTCAGTCCCTTGGTTTGCCTAGATATTTGCCGACAATCCAATCAAGGCAAATGGTTTTTATGTAGGTGGTAATGCCTCGGTCGGTTAGAGAGGATTTATGTTTATTGGTGGCAGCGGCTGGATTTGAACCAGCGACCAAAGGCTTATGAGTCCTCTGCTCTACCCCTGAGCTACGCTGCCGTGTATTCAGATTATAGCTTTTAGACGTGTTGAGGTCAACATCGTGCTTAACGTTTTGCTTCACAGTAAGCATGTGCCTTATATCTGCATTGCTTAACAACTTTTGACTTGGTGGTCGTTTACCATTCTTAACCTGTGATAGATACGACAGCCCCGTGTTTCGTTGACTGCGACGCGGGGCTTTCTTCTATAGTAATTTTCATGATACACCTGCTTGAAAAATTGTAACCATTTGCTGGCGTATCTACTCGGTTTCAGGATATAGTAGAATCAGACGAATTTAAGGAGGGCGCAAATATGAATAAAAACGATAAACTGAAAGAGGAGCTAGCCGAGAGTAGGCACATTGAGAGAATAACATTGGCGTTAGCGGCGCTTGGCTTTGCTGGTATATCATTGGGAGTCGCATATGGGGTATGGAAAGGATGGCTACTCTCAACAATCATGATGGTCATCGTTATAGCTGGGTGGTTATCGCTATACTATATCGCTAGACGTAACAGCAAAAGGAGAACAGACAAGATAAAGCAGTTAGACAATGAAGAACAGAAGCCAATGCCTGCGAGTAGTATAAAAGAGCCAACAAATCAAGACATTTAAGCCACAAACCTTGACGGCACAAATTGTCTATGAATGTTATAAGACACAAAAGAATCTAGAACGCAAACCTTGACGCTGTGGTGCTGGTTTGGCGATGATTTTCTGGTTATCTTCGCTGCTGTCCTAGAGGAAATGCACACTACCCACAGGTGTTATGCCCCAGATGCCGGTCTTTCGGTTGCGAGCCTCTGATATAATAACGCTAGGGAACTGTGACATGGCTGAAGAATCAAAGCAACCTGTGCCTCCTTTCTACCAGCGTTTCAATATTGAGGTTAGTATAGACGAAGCCCATAACCGCTTCATAAATAGGGTAACTAACATGCTGGAGCAAGGCTTTGCAGGCTTAATGCTTTATCAAAGAGAGGGGCATTATAAAACGGCAATGTATAACGCAGCTACTAAACTAGGTATGGAGCATTCTTATGAACTTAGTTTTCGTGAATATGTTAGGAATAGGCTTTATAACTGCTTAATAATGTTAGAAGCAGTCTATGAGGTATTCGCTGCTAGGACGAGCTACGAGGCTGAGAACCTTTCCAACTTAATACAATATGCTATCTCACTCAGCGAGACCGACTTAGGTATAGAGTGGAGAAGTGGAGCATTCTGGCCAAGCGGAGCGAAGTTACTAGATGAAGCTTTAGTTAACGAGAACCTCAAGTGGTTGGCTGACAAAGGCTACCAGGATGTTCTAGTTCCCTTTGAAAAGGGCTTACGTCATTTTCTAGAAGCTATGCAGAAGCCAGAAAGGTTGGGGGATACTGTTACTGATGTTTACGAGGCTGTTGAAGCTCTAGCAAAAAGGGTTACTGGACGAGATAGAGACCTATCCGCTAATGCTGAACTATTTATCAGTAAGTTGAAACTGGGTGAATACTATAAAAAGATATTGAAGGACTATATAGATTATGCCAATTATTATAGGCATGCTGCGAAGTTAGGTAAGGGAAAGAAGCCTCTATTACGAAACGAAGTCGAGGCTTTTATTTACACATCGGGGCTTTATATCCGATTGGCAGTTCAGCAGTCAGCGTAATACTCGCCTCGCTGTGCTAAATTCTCTGTGAGTATAGAAAACACAGACAAGAATCTTGGACGTGAACCTCGACGTCCTGGCATGTCTTGGGCAAGAGATTTTTAGCTGTAGGTCTAACTAAAATCATAATACTAAAAGGAGGATAAATGATTACTAGTGAACAAATATGGTTTGTAGTTGCTATGGGAGGCACTTTAACCTACCTGCAAGCCGGTATTACTCTGATTGTTTATTTCGGTGCTAAAATTTTCAAAAGGAACTTTAAAGGCGTTGAAGTTTCACTTGAAGCATTGAAAATGGTCGTAGGAGTGATAATATTCGTGATAGCTCTAGTCTATATGTCTAAGCTTCCCGCAGCATAAATCACTATTGACCTACTATCGATTTTCTAGCTATCTTCGTGTGTGATATAATTAGGATGTATCACAGCGCAAGGAGATATAACAATGGCTAATGGAGAAATGTGGGAGAAACTATTCGAACGTGTGGATTCCTTTAAGACTAAATTGGAGCCGACAGAGACTGACGCAAAAGACGCATTTGTCTTAGCATTCTATGGGTTTGCACTCTGGTTCTTAAGTGAAGCCATGGATCATCCTAGAGGGGCTAGAATATTAAAGGATGATATTGTTAGACAATTGCAAAAAACCGCTCTGTCCCGTGAAAGGCTTGAAGCCCTTACCAGACTGCTTACCACCTTTTGTGATTTGGTGGAGAATGAAAATACGAAATGAAGTTAAATTCCTTCCCAAAAATACTTCTTTAATACACTATCACCGAATACAATTTCAAGCTGTCTTCGAAGCGAACGCTAGCGGTGTATCCCTGCACCATACTTAGACTTTGCCAACGACCGAGACTATGAGTCCTCTGCTCTACCCCTGAGCTACGCTGCCCGAAAATAGTCTAGCATTGGCTAGGTGAGACGGTCAAATTAAGGGACGCGATTTTGAGGATATTTTGAGATTGAGCACCTATAAATGGCCGGTCAGATTGACAAAGTTCAGGACATCTTGTTGAATGAGAATATGATTATGACGTCAAGAACAGACCCGGATTATGACATTACAGCTGTTGCCAGGAAGTATTTCGAGCTTGCCGAATCGTATACATTGGAGGATAATTAAAGAGCGCCAAATTTCCGAGCAGAACCACTAATATGGAGGCAGAGTATGTTAAGGCATTTTACACTGGAATATTGGATGGAGGAAGGTTGGTATGTCGGAAGGTTGAAGGAAGTCCCAGGCATATTTAGTCAGGGCGAGTCTCTGGAAGAATTAGAAGAGAACATCCGTGATGCCTATCATTTAATGACTGAGGAGAAAGAATCAAGGAAAGCCTTTGCGAACTGATCAAGAGGCAACTCGGGCTCAAATGCTTGTAATGCAATAAACACAGTGCTGTTTCTAAGAGCTATTTCGAGCTGTACAGGAGGCGTAGATTGAGAGAGCCGTTTGCCAAATTCGTGGAAAGCGAGCTGGGGGCTGATGCTTTGCTTATTACTTGCGGCTTGCCGGGCACCTGGAAAACCGAGACAAGCGAGGAGATTGCCAGGATTAAGGGCTACCCCATCCTGCGGTCCGACCTGATTAGACTGGAGGTGCTGAAAGATGAGGATATATTTGATGAGAAGGTCGCCTCAGATATGAGCAAACGAACAATGGTCTATGATGAGACGTTCCGACGGGCAGACGAGACCCTGGAGAAGGGCGATAGCGTAATACTCGATGCCACCTTCGTCACCCAAGCGTTGAGAAGAAGGGCTGCTGAGATAGCCGCCAGACATAATAAGACATTCGTCATCCTTCAGACTCACTGCCCGCAAGAGGTAGCCATCGCCCGGATACTGCGACGTACCCAGGAGGACTACGAATCGAATGCCCTCACCGAGCAGGCCTACCTCAACAATAAAAAGAGGTTCGAAGAAGTGGACATGGATGACTTTAAGCGATTGTACCCCAGACTCAACATCATCCACCTGACAGTTGATACCCAATATGACCCGCCCCAAGATTGGTATATCATTGGCATGGAAAAGAGATAGCAGTGAGAATCAATCTGAGGTGTGAAGGAATCCTTTCCTTCACAAGTACAAATTCGAGGCATTTCTGTGCTAGTATGCTAGCGGGAAAAGATTCCCGCTAGCCTCAAAAGAGGCGAAGGGCTCAGAATGACAGGAGGTAAAGGGTGATAAGCCGAGGCATGAAGGAATCAAGACAACTGAGGTGTGAAGGAATCCTTTCCTTCACAAGTCGGCGGCGAAGGATGCAATATGCTGGCGGGAAAGGATTCCCGCTAGCCTCAAAATGGATACTGTGTCCTCAAAATGAGGTACTATCCACATCTTAAGAGCATGGTTTATGGCACCATACAAATCATTCCCTGAAAAAGAGCACCTCTATTTTGTGACTAGCTCAATTGTTGGTCACAAATACCTTTTTCACAAGCCCGAGTATGCTCAAATCATTCTTGATAGCTTGAGCTTCCTGCGAAGTCAGAGGAGAATTAAGCTTTATGCTTTCGTAATAATGCCTAACCATTTCCACTTGATTGTCGAAGTACTTGGTGCTTCTAATATCTCGAATTTAGCCCACGACCTCAAACTATTTACAGCAAATCAAATTATTAAGAAGTTGCAGACAAATAGAGAATTGCATTTGCTGGATTATTTTAAGCAGCAAGCCAAGGGCATTAAAAAACAGAGACACAAAGTTTGGGAAACTGGATTTTGGGACAAAAACATCTTTTCGGAAGAATTTCTAAGAGAAAAGATGGAATACATTCACAATAACCCAATCAATAAGAACTGGTGTCTAGTTGAGGAGAGAGAAGAGTACCCTTTTTCCAGCGCCCAGTTTTATGACAAAGGAGATGAGACCATTATTGATATTGACGATGTCCGAGAACTCGTGTGCTAATATGCTGGCGGGAAAGGATTCCCGCTAGCCTCAATAAGGATGCTTAGAAAGCGACAGAGATAGAAGTGAAAATCGATTTGCATATCCATACCAAGACCTGCTCGGATGGTAACCTCCCTATTGAAGAGGTTTTTCAAGAAGCCAAAAATAGAAATATCGATTTAATCTCGACGACTGACCACGATTCTATAGACTGCCAAGAAAGAGCTATCGCCCTGGCAAGAGAGTACGGCATATCTTACATCACGGGAGTGGAATTAAACGTGACTTTCCATTATCCTGAGAGCAATAAAGATGTTTCCCTGGATTTCCTGGGATATGGGTATGACATCGGCAATCGAGAGCTAAAGAGCAAGCTTCAATTGATAAAAGAACATAGGAAAAGAAGAGCGCGTCAGATTTTAGAAAACCTGAACGTTGAGTTCGAGAAAGAGGGTATTGAAAAATTTACCGGGGAAGACCTCAGGAAAATAGAAGATAGTGTAGACGGCGTGTTCGGGCGACCCCATATAGCGAACTACCTGATGGGAAAGGGAATCGTAAAGGATAAACAAGAGGCTTTCGATAAATATCTGGTCAAGTGCGATGTCCCCAAGTACCCACTCTCTCTGGCTGAAGCATCAAAACTGATCAGGAACGCCGGCGGTGTACTGGTACATGCCCACCCCAATGACCCCCACGGCACATCCCTGGTAAGCATAACTCGTGATTTGGACGAACAAACGCAGGTCATAGAAAAATATATGCTACAATACATCGATGGTGTCGAGTGCTGGCATTCCAGACATGACGAGAAAACCACGGCACACTATGTTGAGTTTGCCAGAAAGCACAATATGCTTATGACCGGCGGCAGCGACTGTCATCAAAAACCGCTCCTTATGGGCACACTGGATATACCTGACTGGGTTGCTGAGCAGTTCAGCTAATGCCACTTTCACGGAGCTAAAAAGATGAAGAATTATGATATTAAAGACCCCTCCCTGGCCCAAGAGGGCAAGCTTCGCATCGACTGGGCTGGCAAGGAGATGCCGGTCGTCAGACTGATAAAGGAGAAATTTAGCAGGGAAAAGCCCCTGGCAGGAGTGCGTATTTCTGCCTGCCTTCATATTACTACAGAAACGGCCAATTTAGCTCTGGCTCTAAAAGAAGGTGGTGCTGAAGTAGTCCTGTGTGCCTCCAATCCTTTAAGCACCCAGGACGATGTAGCTGCTGCCCTGGTTGACTATGGCATCCCCGTAAATGCCATAAAAGGGGAAGATAACGAGACTTACTACCGACATATCATCACCGCCCTGGAACATAAGCCGCAGCTCACCATGGATGATGGCGCGGACCTGGTTTCCACCCTTCATAAGGATTATACCGAACTGGCTGCCAACGTCATTGGCGGCACTGAAGAAACGACCACGGGGGTCATCAGGCTGAGGAACATGGCGAGGGCAGGTAAATTGATTTATCCTATTATTGCCGTAAACGATGCTCAAACCAAACATTTCTTCGACAACAGGTATGGAACGGGGCAAAGCACAATTGATGGCATCACCAGGGCTACCAATATACTCTGGGCGGGGAGGAAAGTGGTTGTTTGTGGCTATGGCTGGTGTGGCAAAGGGCTAGCCATGCGGGCTCAAGGGCTCGGAGCGCAGGTTATCGTCACCGAGGTCCAGCCTATCCCTGCTCTGGAGGCTGCCATGGATGGCTATCAGGTCATGCCTTTGATTAAGGCTTGCGAGATAGGAGAGGTCTTCATCACCACCACGGGCGACATGAATGTCATTGATAAGACACACATTTTAGAGATGAAAGACGGAGCTATTCTGGCTAATAGCGGCCACTTCAATGTAGAAATAAACATCCCGACTTTGGAAAGCCTGGCCAAATCGAAGAAACGAATACGTCCTTCCGTTGATGAATACACTTTAGGCGATGGACGGCGTATCTATCTGTTGGGGGAGGGCAGGCTAATCAATCTGGCTGCCGCCGAGGGACACCCGGCCAGTGTTATGGACATGAGCTTTGCCAACCAGGCTCTATGTCTGGAGTATCTCACCAGGATGAAAGGAAAGCTTGAGCCCGCGGTCTATCCTGTGCCTGAGGAAATTGACCAGGAGGTAGGTAAACTAAAGCTCGCCTCCATGCATATCACCATTGATTCCTTGACCGAGGAGCAGAAGAACTACCTGGCAAGCTGGGAATTGGGAACATAGAAAGTGCAAAATATGACAAATCCTAAGCACGAAATCCTAGAAGAAAGGCAAAAGGCAAAAGTAAAAATGCAAAATGACAGGGCAAAATTTAAAAATCAGTTTAATAAGTTTTTTTGCATTTTGTCCCGATTAAATCGGGATTAACTTTTTATCTTTGATTTTTGATGTTTGCTAGGGTTTGTTTAGAGTTTAGGGATTCGAGATTAGAATTTCCCGAAAGGGGGTAAAATGCCGAACAGCTTTAATCAGTCGGATTCCTATTTAGCCACTGCGGAGTGCGTCACCGAGGGGCATCCTGATAAGCTATGCGACCAGATTTCAGACGCTGTCCTCGACGCCATGCTGGCACAGGACCCCTTCGCCCGGGTAGCCTGCGAAGTGTCAGTGGCCATGGGCATGGTAATGGTTCTCGGTGAGATTACCTGCAAGGGTTACGTGGAAATTCCTGACATTGTGCGCCGGGTAATCAAAGAGGCAGGCTATACCAAACCCGAATATGGCTTTGATTATCGGACCTGCGGAATAATGGTCTCTCTCAAAGGACAGTCGAGCGACATCGCTGCCGGGGTCGATCAATCTTTAGAAACAAGAATGGGAGCGGCAACCGACGAGGTTTTAGATAGAACTGGCGCTGGTGACCAGGGAATGATGGTTGGCTTTGCCTGTAGAGAAACTCCCGAGCTTATGCCTTTGCCTGTAGCACTGGCACACAAGCTGTGCCGGCGCTTGGCTCAGGTAAGAAAAGACAAGACTGTGCCTTATTTAAGGCCCGATGGCAAGTCTCAGGTAACCATTGAGTATAGTCATGGCATACCCAAGAGGGTGGTTTGTGTTGTTATTGGCGCTCATCATGACCCGGGGGTGGGACGTAAAATCATCGAGCACGACCTTATAGAGCAAGCGATTAAGAAGGTCATTCCCGCCAAATTGCTGGATAGTAAGACCGAATACTACATCAACAGCGCCGGCCAGTTTGTCATCGGCGGGCCGGTGAGCGACACAGGTTTTACCGGGCGCAAAATCATCGCCGATACTTATGGCAGCGCCTGCGGACATGGTGGGGGCTCTTTTTCAGGCAAAGACCCTACTAAGGTAGACCGCTCCGCTGCTTATATGGCCAGATATGTCGCCAAGAATATAGTAGCTGCCGGACTTGCTGATTACCTCGAGCTTCAGGTTGCCTATGCTATCGGGAAGGCTTATCCCCTGTCATTATCCATCGAGACATTCAGCACGGGAAAGGTCCCCGATGAAGTCATATCAAATCTCGTCAACAAGCATTTCGACTTCCGCCCCGAGGCTATCATAAGGACTTTGGACCTGCGCCGTCCCATTTACCGTCAAACTGCTACTTATGGCCACTTCGGCAGGGAAGACCTCGACCTGCCCTGGGAGAGAACAGACAAGGCTGAAGTGCTAAAAAAAGAAGCAGGCTTGTAAAGGCTTAACAGGTTTCTGGCTCTCGCTACTTCAAGAAATTACACGCTTCTTAAGAGCCCCTCTGGCACCACCACCGTCCCGGCTTAACAATCCGTCAATTTGTGTAATCTCATAGTAAGCAATACCATGCTTCTACTGGAGGTGCTTTGGGCTCCAGTCCTACTGGACGGGCTGCCAGCTCAGGAAGGGATAGTTCTGTGTATCAACGATATTCCATGTGTATGCAGGGTTGCGCGTGTTAGCGTCGACAACGCCGATTATGTCCCACGCCGCAGCCGTGAAGGTGGTGATGCTCTTCATTTGGGCGGTGGTCTTGCCTGTCCCACCATCCGAGGTAGCTTGTCCGCTGGTTTCGATATCCCAGAAGGAGTCGTGCACAGTACCCCAATTCCGTCCCACCAGACCACCAACATCCACATTGCCACTCACGTTGCCCGTCGAATAGGAGTTGCTCACTAACCCGAAGTTGGCCCCCACTAGGCCTCCAACTTCTTTATTACCAGTCACATTACCTGTGGAATACGAGTTGCTTACAGACTCTTCGTTTGTCCCCACCAGACCGCCAACACTGTATTCGCCAGTCACATCAGCGATGGAATAGGAGTTCCTCACAGTGCCATAATTCTGTCCCGCCAGACCGCCAACCCACGCATAACCAGTTACCCTGCCTGTGGAATACGAGTTGCTCACAGTGCCTATGAGATTAACTCCCACCAGGCCGCCAACTTCTTCATAGCCAGTCACGCTACCAGTGGCATAGCAGTTGCTCACAGTGCCTTCCGAATTGCATCCCACCAGACCGCCAAAACACCTTTCATTTCCCGTGCCACTCACGTTGCCAGTCACGTGACCAGTGGAATAAGAGTCGCTCACAGTGCCACCGTGATTGTATCCCACCAGACCGCCAACAAATCTAGCGCCAGCTATGTTTACGTTCTCGGCAGCCACTTGAGTGACTTTTCCACCAGAAGCAAGGTATCCAAATAATCCAACGTGCGAAACAAAGTCAAAGTTGAAGCTCAAGTTGGAGATTTTGTGACCATTGCCATCAAACTCTCCAGCCAGGTAAGGGATGTAGAAGTTGGGGTCACCGCCTAAATCCAGGTCTTTCTTCAATCTGAATTTCAATGTGGTATTTTGACCAAACGCCAGCAGCTCTTTGAAATCACTGACATTATTTACCACGTAATAACCGCCTTCTTGAGAAAGCCTCTCGTTGACATCCAAGAATTTATCATTAGCTAGCCACTCCTCAAAGTCATCAAGGAACAAGGCCCCGATAGTAATTATGTTCTCACCGTTAATCAGGACCTCATCGTAATTAAAGAAGGAATTGCTCACAGTGCCGGAATTCGTTCCCGTCAGACCGCCAACACATGAATTGCCAGTCACGTTGCCGATGGAGTAGGAGTTGCTCACAGTGCCTGCACTAGATCCCACCAGCCCGCCAACTTCTTCATAGCCAGTCACGCTGCCTATACAATAGGCATTGCTCACAGTGCCACCATTCCCTCCTACCAGCCCGCCAACTTCTTCATAGCCGTTCACGCTGCTCATATAATAGGCGTTGCTCACAGTGCCATCATTAAATCCTGCCAGCCCGCCAACACCATCATAACCAGTTACATTGGCGTTAACCACGCCGATGTTCTCAATAACCCCTTCCTCATCAACAGTACTAAAAAGCCCCACACAATACTCGTCAGGGCGGTTTATAAACAGGTCGCGTATCTCGTATCCCTGCCCATCGAAACTCCCGGCAAATAAACGATACTCAGACCCAATCGGCTGCCAGCCCTTTCCCTGATTGGCTGTTGGGCTCGCAAGTTCAGTATAACCGGCAGTGGTGGAATCAAGGTCATTCATCAGGATGTGGTTACCGCTCAGGTTGCTCCTGACGGCATCCAAATCATACCAGGTCCTTATTTCCATGTTTTGTGAAGGAGGAGTATAACCGTCACCGTCACAGCTTACTATTCCGGCAATTAAGGCTATCGAAATCAAAAAGATGCCAACTTTTGCCACGCAATGGCGTCTCCTCGAGCTAGGTATTGTCTTCATGCCCCATACTCGCCTTATAATACTTATGGCACCATTATATGATAACAATGTTAAATCTTCACTAAGGAAATTGCCAGTAGTTTTCTTGTGCGCCGCCCAATTTATCGCCAAACTGCTACTTATGGACATTTCGGCAGAGAAGACCTCGACCTACCCTGGGAGAGAACGGATAAGGCCGAAATCCTAAGAAAAGAAGCGGGCTTGTAAAGGCTTAACAGGTTTCTGGCTCTCGCTACTTCAAGAAATTACACGCTTCTTAAGAGCCCCTCTGGCACCACCACCGTCCTGCCTTAACAATCCGTCAATTTGTGTAATCTCATAGTAAGCAATACTATACTTCTACTGGAGGTGCTTTGGGCTCCAGTCCTACTGGACGGGCTGCCAGCTCAAGAAGGGATAGGTCTGTTTATCAACGATATTCCATGTGTATGCAGGGTTGCGCGTGCCAGCATTGGCGACTGCGATTACGTTCCAGCCTGCATCTGAGAAGGTGGTGATGCTCTTCATTTGGGCGGTGGTCTTGCCTGTGCCGCCATCCGAAGTAGCTTGTCCGCTGGTTTCGGTATCCCAGAAGGAGTTGCTCACAGTGGCATCATTCCATCCCACTAGGCCGCCAACATCCTCATTGCCATTCACGTTGCCCGTCGAATAGGAGTTCTTCACAGTGCCATCATTCCCTCCCACCAGACCACCAACACCCGAATCGCCATTTACATTGCCCATGGCATAGCAGTTGCTTACAGTGACCCACTCACTGAATCCCATCAGACCGCCAACCCACACATCGCCAGTCACATTGCCCGAGGAATAGCAGTTGCTCACAGTGCCCCAATTCCCTCCCACCAGACCACCGACGGCCACATCGCCAGTAACGTTGCCGGTGGAATAAGAGTCGCTAACAGTGCCATAATTTTCTCCCAGCAGACCGCCAACATCATCTTCACCAGTCACGCTGCCAATGGAATATGAGTTGCTCACAGTGCCCCAATTACTTCCCACCAGACCGCCAACATTGTAACGGCCAGTGAGGCTGCCGCTGGAATAGGAGTCGCTCACGATGCCTCCTCTATTCTGTCCCACCAGACCGCCGACGGACGAAGTGCCAGTTACGTTTACGTTCTCCACGCTCACCTGGGTGACTTTCCCACCAGGAGCAAGGTATCCGAACAATCCAAGTGGCGAAACTAAATCATAATCCAAGCTCAAGTTGGAAATTTTATGGCCATTTCCATCAAACTCTCCGGCCAGATATGGAATGTGGAAGTTGGGTTCATCGCCTAAATCGAGGTCGTTCTTTAGTCTAAATTTCAGAGTATCACTTTGACCGAACGCCAGTAGCTGTTTGAAATCAGCGACATCATTTATCACGTAATAACCGCCTTCTTGAGAAAGCCTTTCATTGACATCTAAAAACTTATCGTTGGCAAGCCATTGGTCAAAGTCTCCATTGAACAAAGCTCCAATAGTAATTATACTCTCCCCATTAATCAGGACCTCATCATAATTATAGAAGGAGTTGCTCACAGTGCCATGACTCAATCCCACCAGACCACCAACACCCCACTCACCAGTCACGGTGCCGATGGAATAGCAATTGTTCATAGTGCCTATGCTACATCCCACCAGGCCGCCAACACGTTCCTCGCCGGTCACATTGCCGCTGGAATAGGAATTGTTCACAGTGCCCCCCTCATTAACTCCCACCAGACCACCAACATCCTCGTTGCCAGTTACATTGCCGCTGGAATAGGAGTTGCTCACAGAGCCTATGAAATTAAATCCCACTAGACCGCCAACACATTCCTCGCCAGTCACATTGGCGTTCACTACTCTAACATTCTGGACGACCCCTCCCACATCGACATAACCGAAAAGCCCCACCAAGTATTCGTCAGGGCGGTTGATAAACAGGTCGCATACCTCGTATCCTTGTCCGTCGAAAATCCCGGTGAACTGGTTATCAAAAGTTCCAATCGGCTGCCAGCCCACCCCCCCATTGGCTGTCGGGCTCGCCAGTTCATTATAACCGGCAGTGGTGGAATCGAGGTCGTTCATCAGAATGTAAATGCCGTACATGTCATCTCTGATAGCATCCAAATCATACCAATCCCATACCCATATTGGTAGGGCGAAGTTAGCGGTGATAGTGTAGTCATTGTTCATGATGATGGTGGTTGTGGCGTCGTTGACATCGGCGATGGCACCCATTTGGCCAATCCAATCGTCAATCCAATTGACAAATCGGTAACCCTCCTCGGGCTCGGCCACTAGGTCGACCACCGTTCCCTCGTCATAGGTAAATGTCCCTTCACCAGGAATGGTCACTGACCCTCCAGCGGTGCTGGAGATGGTGAGCGTACAAGATACACCGTCACCGTCACAGCTTACTATCCCGGCAATTAAGGCTATCGAAATCAGAAAGATGCCAACTTTTGCCACGTAATGGCGTCTCCTCGAACCAGGTATTGTCTTCATGCCCATACTCGCCTTATAATACTTGTGGCACCATTATATGATATGATAACATTGTTAAATCTTCATTAAGGAAATTGCCAGTAGTTTTCTTGTGCGCCGTCCCATTTACCGCCAGACCGCTACCTACGGACACTTTGGCAAAGAAGACCTCGACCTGCCCTGGGAGAGAACGGACAAGGCCGAAATCCTAAGAAAAGAAGCAGGCTTGTGAAAGCGCAAAAGCCCAAAATCAAGAGTCCTTTTAGCAGCATGTCCTGCCTTAACAGTTCGTCATTTTGTGCAATCAAGCTTGGGTTTCACTTCTTTATCTTAATATAGAAGTCAATTAAACATTTTGTTAGGCAAATGAGACTTGACTCTTTTTTTGAATCTGCTAAGATTTTATCACTAGTGCCAAATTGAACATAATGGAGAGAGCTTATGTAAGGAAAATTGGGGGAGGTAATCAAATGACCAGGAAGAAAATCATAGGGCTTACTATAGTGGCCCTTCTGATAGCCGCGGGAGGGTGTTCTCCTCTTGCTGGACCCTCGGGGAATCCGAGCTTCGAATTAGCCGCTACCGACCTACCGGCAAATAATACAATGATGGTTTACAAGGTGGAAAACCCGGTGGTCACCACCGATTCAGTAAGGGAAATAGGTGGAAAGCTTGGATTTGAGGGCAGCGCTGGCTATATTGACGGAGATACAAAAATCGCTATGTTGGATGAGAGGGCAGAGGAGGTAAGGCAGCTCTCAGTTTGGGTCGATTCCGGAGCTGTTGAGTATGCCATTGTGTATCCAGATAAGCTATATCCACCAGAGCCCCCCAATTTGCCATCGGAGGAGGAGGCAAGGCAGATTGCCATTGATTTCCTGGCTCAGTCGGGGTTACTGCCTGCTGATGCCACAGTAGGCGATGGCTGCGAAGTCGAGGTAGTAACTGGTGGCACCTATGCTGTCGAGGAGGAGGCCCCCCAGGAGGGTGTGGAGGAGGGAGGAGAGACAGAACCGGAGGTGGCGGAGGAATATGTCGCTCATCTGCTGGTTAGATTCCATCGCCAGATTGATGGATTTCCGGTCACTGGTCCTGGTAACCAGTTGGGGGTGCGAATTGGCGATGGGGGCGAGGTTATCACTATCCTCAAAGTCTGGAGAGAAGTAACACCCTATAATGAGGTGGTAATCAACACCCCGGAGCAGGCATATCAGGAACTGAAATCTGGCGCCGGCTCGTACTATGCACCCCTGGACTGTGAAAAGGTGGTAGTGGAGCGGGTTTATTTGGCATACTGGATGGAACCCCTGGACGAGCACCAGGAGTATGTGGTGCCGGTATATGAGTTCAAGGGTAAGTGCCTGGATAAGGATGGGGAATACATCGAGGATTTTACTGGCTGGTGTGAAGTGGTAAAATAGATTTTGAGATTAAGCCATGAAGAATATCACCGCCATATTCTTGTCAGCGCTTATATTATGCAGCGCTCTGGTTATCGGTGGCTGCGATTCTTCTGGGCCTGAGATACCCGAGATAGAGATAGAGGCTGATTTTATTACAGTTGGTTTCGAAGACCACAGTACTATAGAGTTGACCAAGGGTTCGCCTGAGTTCACGGAAATCAACGATGAAGCTATAAGGATTTATCAAAACATATTTAGTGGTTATGAGTGTGTGGTAGGTCCCGAGGGTATAGAGGAGATAAAGTATAATAACAAGTTTGTAGAGATAGAGTTCATCGAGCCCGTGAGTGTGACCACTTATACCGACGAAGGAGATGTCTATAGAGTATTTGAGTTAACATCGGCGATAATTGTGTTCACTGGAGAATACGGATTAGGAAGGTGTGTCCTTAATGGGCCGCCTCCCACAGCAGAGTGGTCAGATTGGGGCGTGGATGAGAGCAGGCGCAGTTTCGGCAATTTGGAGAATATGGCCGATGCGTTACTTAGCTAAGCTCGGCAAGTTTTGAACTCGCCGTTTGTTGGGACGCTGCACATTTAGCCATTTTGTTCGCTTATGTCTGCCTCTCAGTTCATGCCTCTAGATAAATCACGTCCCCCAGGCTTTGGAGATGAGGATAACAGGTTACTACGGGGCTCCTCTCGAACACTTCACATAGTTTAGACATATGCTTGCCTATCCGATTTTTGGTTTTCTCTTATGCCAATCGGTTGCTTGCTCATAGGCGAAGGCGATGCGCAGCAGTATTTCCTCGCTGAAAGGCTTGCCCATGATTTGCATACCTATAGGCAGGTTGTCAGCGAAGCCACCAGGTATGGAGATGGCCGGGATTCCGGCTATGTTTATGGGTAGGGTGCATACATCGCTTAGATACATCTGCATCGGGTCTTCTAATTTTTCACCCAGCTTAAAAGGCACTATCGGTGAAGTTGGGGTGACCAGGGCATCATATTTTTCAAAGGCCTGGTCAAATTCCTGTTTTATCAGTGCACGCACCTTCTGTGCTTTAAGATAGTAAGCGTCGTAATAACCTGCGGATAAAGCATAAGTGCCCAGCATTATACGCCTTTTAACCTCAGGGCCGAAGCCAAATTGTCGCGTCCTTTCAGTTGTCTCGATTACATTACCGGCATCTTGCTCGGAAAAGCCATACCTTACTCCATCGTAGCGAGCCAGATTCGCTGAAGCTTCGGACGGAGCAAGTATATAGTAAGCAGCCAGAGCGTATTTAGTATGAGGTAGAGAAACCTCCCAATCTATTTCCGCACCGAGCTCCTGGAGTTTATTTATAGCTGCTTGCAAAGCCACCTGTACCTGGTCCTGCACGCCTTCGACAAGATATTCCCTGGGAATGCCAATCTTTAGCCCTTTGATGTCTGGAATTAGTTGCTGGTTGTAGTCCGGGACAGGATAAGGCACTGAGGTTGAGTCTCTGGAGTCATATCCGGCAATGGCGTTCATGACTAAGGCGCAGTCAGTGACATCCTTGGTCATTGGCCCAATTTGGTCGAGAGAGCTGGCAAAAGCAACCAAGCCGAAGCGGCTGACCCGACCATAGGTTGGTTTAAGTCCCACCACGTTGCAAAATCCCGCTGGTTGACGGATACTGCCCCCAGTGTCAGAGCCCAGAGCATAGATAGCTTCATCTGTGGACACGGCAACTGCTGAGCCACCGCTGCTACCTCCAGGGACCCGACTTAGATCCCAGGGATTGTGGGTGGGGAAAAAGGCAGAGTGCTCCGTAGAAGAGCCCATGGCAAACTCATCCATATTCGTTTTCCCTACTATTACCGCCTTCTGTGCCTTCAGTTTCTCTATTACCGTAGCATCATAGGGAGGGACGAAGTTTTCCAGCATCTTTGAACTACAGGTAGTTCTTATCCCCTTGGTGCATATGACATCCTTGATTAAGGTCGGGATGCCGGTTAAAGGGGTAATCTCATTGGCGGTTTTGATGTAATTATCGACTTTCTCGGCCTCTTTCAGAGCGATTTCCTCAACAATAGTGACACAGGCGCGAACTTTCCCTTCTATCTCGGCGATACGCTTCAGTACAGATTTTGTCAGCTCCGTCGAGGAAATTTTCCTTTGTTTGAGAAGCTCGTGTGCTTCATGAATAGTTAGCTGGTGTAGTTCATTCGCCGTCATATTTAGAACCTTTCCCTGAGGCTGCGACGTTTGATAACCTTGCGCCAGTCGCCGCCAGCTTTGTCGTGCATTTCTTTAATCCTGGGGATATATTGTATGCCCAGGAATATCCCCAAGCCTATGGAGTAGAATACTAAAGCCAAAGGCTCGCCGTAGCGATCCACATAAATAAACCCCGCAACAAACGGGAAAACAACAAGAAGCAGGCTATAACTAAAAGTGGGATTACGAGTAATACGTAAAGCTATTGCAAAAACAATAAAGAGAAATGGAACTGCCCAGGGCATCAAGAAGATGAGAATCCCGATGGCGGTAGCTCCTCCTTTGCCGCCACGGAACTTGAGGAAGACGGGAAAGACATGCCCAATTACGGCGGCTGCGCCGGTAAGTCCGGTAAGAAAATCAAATTGTGAAGTCAGGGGGATGTCCGACAACCACCGCACTAAAAGAATTGCTCCTACGCCTTTGCCCAGGTCAACCAAGGTTACTAGCACAGCCTCTACCAACCCGACTTCGTAGTAGACATTCATAGCGCCCATGTTTTTGCTTCCGACCTCGCGGATGTCTACCCCTTTTCTCAGACGACCGGCAAGATATGCTGAAGGGATAGAGCCAAGGATATAGCCAATTACGATGGCGATAACTATGTCGCTAATCATTTGACTGATGGGCTCACTCTAGTATTGCCTGAACCTTAAAACATTTTTCGGCTTGTTTTGGTGCGTTTGATAAAATCTCAGCCTGGGAATATGAGTCAGCTACATCATCTTTTCTGAAGACATTTTGTAGTGGGATGGTATGAGTCGCTGGTGGCACGTTGGCTGTATCTACTTGCTTGAGTATTTCGAAGTTCTCCAGAATATTAGATAGCTGGAGGCTAAATTTCTCCACCTCCTCCTCGCTTAAGCCCAAGCGAGCAAGCCAAGCGATATGCTTCACCTGTTCGTAACTCAGTTTCATCTCGCGTGATTATCACATTACAGCATCACACTTCATAATGCAACAGCGGTTGCTTATCTTCAGGGGCAATATTATAATGTAGAGCCGTGCAAATCCGAAACGTTGTCTTGCTGTCTCATCAAGGGGCAGGTAAAACATCTCTTACCGAGTCCATGCTCTTTAGCTCAGGTGCTATTCAGCGTTTAGGTAGCGTTGAAGATGGCACTGCTACCTCAGATTATGACCCGCTTGAGGTAGAACGTCACATGGGCATCAACCTGTCCCTGCTTCCATTTGAGTGGCAGGGGGTGAAGCTGAATCTCATTGATACCCCGGGATATGCTGATTTTACTGGTGAGGTAAGATCGGGATTGAGGGTAACCGAGGGAGCAATAGTTGTAATATGCGCCGCTTCGGGTGTGGAGGTAGGCACAGAACAGATGTGGGGCGATGCTGAAAAAGCAAATTTGCCGCGGTTAATATTTGTTAATAAGATGGATCGTGATAATGCTGATTTCTTCTCTACTTTGAAAGGAATTCAGGCTAAGTTATCACCAAGATGTTTGCCTCTTCAATTACCTATAGGTTCACAAAGTGATTTTCAAGGCATTGTAGATTTGGTGACTATGAAAGCTTATATTGACGCTACCTCGCAGGAAGCAGAAATACCCCCGGCACTCCAGGAACAAGCAGAAGCTAGCCGTGAGAAGTTAGTAGAGGCCGTCGTGGAAATTGATGACGAGCTCATTAACAAGTATTTGGAGGGTAAGCCCATAAACAACGAGGAAATTTTTGCTGCCCTAAGAAAGTCTACCATTGCTGGCAAGCTGGTGCCTGTTTTTGTTGGCTCTGCTTTGCAGGGCATCGGCACACAGCAAGTTCTCAATGGTATTTGCTCCTACTTGTCTTCGCCAGAAGAAAAGGATGCCTTCGTCGCTAAGAATGTTTCCACTAGTGACCAAGAGGAGGTCAACCCTGATTCGAAGTCTCCCCTGTCCGGTCTTGTTTTTAAAACCAGCGCAGACCCCTATGTTGGCAAGATCAGCTATTTTCGGGTTTATTCAGGCGTTATTTCCAGTAACTCCCAGGTTTGGAATGCCAACAAGAATAGCATAGAACGGATTGGCCAACTCTTTACCATGCTGGGCAAAAATCAACAGCCAGTACCGCAGATCGCTGCCGGAGATATTGGGGCAGTGGCGAAGTTAAGTTTAACCACCACCGGGGATACCCTCTGTGCTCGCGAACATCCCGTGATATTCCTTGGTATCGAATTCCCCAAAGCGAATTTCAGCATGGCAATCCAGCCTCGGACGAAAACCGATTTAGATAAGATGAGCACCGTTTTGCCCAGGATTTGTGAAGAGGACCCTTCTCTCCAAACACGTCGCGAAGCTGATACTAACGAGTTTATTATTTCCGGAGTTGGTGATAGCCATCTGGAGATAGCCAGGGAGAAAATACGTCGCAAATTTGGAGTAGAGGTGAAATTAGACCCGCCAAAGATTCCTTACAAAGAAACTATTACTATGTCAACCAAGGCAGAGTATAAACATAAAAAGCAGACTGGAGGACATGGTCAATATGGACATGTCCTTCTGGAGTTGGAACCTTTGCCCCGGGGTGGGGGATTTGAATTTGCTAAGAAAATCGTTGGGGGGGCAATACCCCAGAACTATATTCCCTCTGTGGAAAAGGGAGTCAATGAGGCGAAACAAGAAGGGGATTTAGCTGGTTGTCCCGTAGTGGACGTGAAGGTAACCCTTTATGATGGCAGCTTCCATTCAGTAGATTCTTCGGACATTGCTTTTAAGATTGCTGCAGCACAAGCCTTAAAAAAGGGATTATCTGAGGGACAGCCAGTATTGCTTGAGCCTATAATGAATCTTACTATAACCGTGCCCGAGATGTATACTGGGGATATTGCTAGCGATCTTAATACTAAGAGGGGACGCGTGCTCGGGATGAGTCCCAGTGATGGCATCAATGTCATTGAAGCCCAGGCACCCTATGCAGAACTGCTCCGTTATGCCATAGATTTAAGGTCAATGACACAAGGGCGCGCTAGCTTTGTGATGGAGTTTGACCACTATGAAGAGGTGCCAGCTCATGTCAGTCAGAAAGTCATCGCTGACAAGAAGAAGTAGGATAGCTGACAGCGCCTGGAAGCTTTTATGTTATTTAGCCAGCTAATAACTCCTTTAGCTTGTTAGTTAAGGCTGGCACCACTTCCTCATATTTGCCCACTACTCCAAATTCCGCCTCCCTGAATATATTAGCCTCAGGGTCCTTATTAATAGCTATGATGTGCTTGGAACCTGAACATCCCGCTGTGTGCTGGCTGGCACCAGAAACAGCTATAGCGATGTATATATCAGGGGCAACAATCCTTCCAGTAAGGCCGATATGCGCTGCCTCTGGCACCCAACCGTTATCAGCAGGAGGGCGTGAGGCACCTACCGCACCATGCAGCAAATCAGCTAGCTCTTTCAATGTAGTCTGGAAGGGCTGAGGACCACCCACCCCCCTGCCTCCACAGACAATCACAGGAGCATCCTCAAGTTTAATGCCGACCGCCTCTTCCTTAACAGTTTCTAATATCTTTGTCCTTACTCTCGACGTATCTATGTCAATCTTAGTGGGAATGACCTCTCCTTTCCTTGAGTCATCACGCTCCAACGGTGACATTGCCTTGGACCTAACAGTAACCACCTGAGGCATAAGCTCGCTGGTGAATATGGCTTGAGCATTGCCGCCATAAACAGGCCGTGTTTGTACCAGCAGCTTCGTCCCCGGGTCTATGCTTAAGTCGAGACAATCTGTTGTCAGGCTGGTACCTAGTCTGAAGGCAAGGCGAGGAGCCAAGTCTCTACCCATAGAAGTTTGCCCTATAAGTATTGTCCGAGGCGAAATCTCTTTGACCAATTTTTCCACGGCTTGCATATAGGAATCTGCTTGATATTCTTTGAGGGCGGGGTGTTCTACAACATAAACCTTGTCTGCTCCGAAGGCAATTGCTTCTTTAGAAGCCCCGCCAACTGAATCGCTGCCCAGCAGGCAAGATAAGTCTTCCTTCAGGTCATCAGCAAGCTTCCTACCACATCCTAGCAACTCAGTGGTAATGGAGGCTAACTTCCCGTTTGCTAGCTCACCACAAACTAATATGCCTTTGTTTTCAGCCATTATTTCCTCCTTAACTTTAAAGCAATTTGGCTTCCTTGAGCCTTACGGCTAGATTAGCGCCGGCATCTGCAGTCGTCTCTCCCTCGATTATTTCACATTTGGCTTCCTTGACTGGCTGGAAGAGCTTATCTAACTTGCTACGCCTTCCAGCAGCGCCAACTTGTGAAGGCTCAAGCCCAATATCGGCTGGTCTCCAAATGACAGGTTGTTTTTTACCCGCTGCCATGATTCCTTTCAAGTTGGGATAACGAAGTGCCCCTATCCCGCTGGTTACTATAATTAGGGCGGGAAGCGTCACTTCAACAACCTGGTAGCCGTCGGGAATAACTCGCTCAACCTTCGCTTTCCCATCGGTGACCTCTACCTTACGAGCTAAAGTTACAGCCGGGATTCCTAGAATCTCAGCAATTCCTAGCCCCACCTGCCCGGCATCCCAGTCAGAGGACTGCCTACCACAGAAAATAATGTCATATTCCCCTACTTTCTTTATTGCCGTAGCCAAGGCGTTGGCAGTTGACCAGCTATCGCCCCCCTCAAAAGCTTCGTCCTCCAGAAGAATGAGTTCATCGCTCCCCACAGCTAACGCCTTCTTAATCACATCGCGAACGAAGTTATTACCTAAGCTGAGCGCAGTAATTTTGCCCCCCGCGGTATCCTTGATTTTGAGGGCAGCTTCCAAGGCGAATTCCTCGTACTGACCGATTACAGGTTTTACGTCTGGCGGCAAGGTCATTTTGTTGTTTACCACCTTAAACACAGCCGGTGGCGCCTCAGGATCAGGTACTTGCTTGCAGCAGACAATCATATTAACTGGCATTACCTAACCTCCTTAAAGATTTTTGCAGCCCTAAAGGATACGGGAAAATCCGCCTTCTGTCAATAATCTAAGTCACGAGGTACTCTTCGGTTGACGTTGGTAGAAAATGCAAAAATCATGACACTGATGAAACTCTAAAGAAATTTAATTGGTTTGGAGAATTCTTTAGGGGACTATTAGTTCAACATGTCCATTCTGGTGGTCGTACCGAAATTCCAACTCCGAGAGTATATCACGCCCCAACAGACAAGGAGTACGCAAAATTTGAGGGTTTGGTATTTGCTGTATCTGCTGAACACCCAATTCCAGTTGACGAGCCAATTGCTGTCCTGTGGTATCAGTAAATACTAAAACTGCTTCCTCTTTATAGTAACTACACTGTCCCCCAATACCCGTTGAAGGATAAAGTGAGTTTCCACGCATACGACGCTGCAAACCCAATGCATAACCACCATTTAGGCAAGTCCCGCATGCCCCAGTATCTATCATGAAATCTACTTGGAAACCAAGGGCGAGACGTGGTATATAACAGAATACCTGCACTCTTGGTGCAGGTATTGTTACTAAGCCGCCGAAGGTGGATAAGTCACCCCTTATCCTACTCATGGCCACAGATATAGTGCAAAAACCTTATGTTTAGATAGATACCTAATAGGAATTTGGTCTACAGGCATACCACTTCTCTCAAGTTGGGAAAGGACATTGTCATAATCCTTACCATGAGCAACAACTTCGGAATTGTAGACTGCTACCCAGTTCTCGTTATAGTATTTCAATAATTTTTTTCTATTTTCTTCGATGAATGCTAGGTCTCGCCTGAATTCCTCTCTTTTCCGCCTAAATTCCTCTACCCCGCCGACTGATTTTAATGCCTTTTCCAATAATTTAGTCGCCATTATCACCCCCCTTCTTCTGCACGTGATTTTTCACTCATTCACTGACAACTGTATATCACTCTATTTATCACACACTCTCCTACTACACGTCAATAGCCCGCTAGTACTATTTTACCTATTTTCTCCGCTTTTCCCCGTTTTCCCCCGTTTTCCCCCTTTTTTTAATTTTGTTACATTATGGCGGTTTTGTCAAGATTAATAGGTCTTGACAAGACTTATTTTATAGGTTAAGCTATACATAGATGGGTTAAGCCATTAAATAGACAAGGGGTAAAGCTAATGCCAAGAGGAAGACCAAAAGGAAGTAAAAGCCAAAGCACAGATGCCTACGCCAAGCGGACAAGAAAAATTAAGCGTAAGTATGGCAAGGACATCTTTAGGAAGTGGGGCAAAAAGGGGGGCAATCCAGTTCTACTGAGGTCGAGAAAGAAAAGGTAATGAACAGGAAGGAGGTAATGTAAACATGAGCCTTTTAACTCCTGCTGAAAGGGAAGAAATCATCAGGCGTCGTGGATGTAAATCTAGTAAGGACAGCAAGGTTCATCGGATTAGTAACCTAGAGATTCACCACAAAGACCGCAATCGTGAAAATAACGACCCACAAAACCTACGTGTTCTAACAAAGAAAGAACATGATGACCTACACAGAAGAGCTGGTTACTAATTCGTGAATGGATATGACCGAGCCACTAGGTATCAGAAGCACATCCCGATATTCACCTTCGTCTGTAATTTCATGAGCGATAATAGTGGCTTGGTCATTCTTTTCAATAAGGTATCCTAAGCTCTCAAATGTGTCCATCTTGCGTGCTAATGCCTCGCTAGTCTTATGCATCCCTGGATAAATCTTAGCGTCTAGCCACTTAATAACAACTTTGGTGCTATTTCTCTTTGTCATTATCAACTAAAATCGAACAGAACCAGTCACGCAGACTCGATATGAACGGTCTGAGGAGTTAAGTGATAATAGCTACTCTAGCCACGAAATTAATGTTAAAATAGATAAAATTTGTTATTCATGAGCATATTTTTTTACATCTGCCACCGGCGAGGCCTCTAAGCCGTCCAGCCGAATCAGTTGCTTTTGTTTGGGACAAGCCATGGAAGTCAAATTCATTGCAGATAACAATGTTGGCAAATTGGCTCGATGGTTAAGGCTGATTGGCTATGATACTCTGCTGTTTAAGCAAAAAAATGATGGTCAAATGATTAAAACAGCTCTTAGTGAGGATAGGGTGATTTTGACTAAAGATACTCAATTTATGAAAAGGCGCTTGGTCACAGATGGCAAACTCAAAGCTATGCTCATTAACCAAGATGACCCCAAAGTTCAAATACAGGAAGTGGTGAAGGCTTTGAATTTAAATTATCATTTCAAACCTTTCTCGCTTTGTCTCGAATGTAATCAAGCATTAATAGCTCGGGATAAGGGAGAGGTGCAAAATCTGGTTCCCCCTCACGTTTTTGAAACTCAAACTCAATATACGGAATGCCCTGCCTGCCATCGCATCTACTGGCAGGGTACACATTGGCAGGTGATGGTTAAGAAGTTACAAGACCTGCAAGGAGGGGGTGGCGAAAAGCATACTTCTAGCTAATGCCCGGTTTTTTAACCTGGAGCTTCGATAGTAGCAGGGATTAGCTAGTAATGTTATACTCAGCCCATAATGCCGGGAGAACAAAGACAAAGCTAAGTACCTATGTTATTAGCAATTGATATCGGGAACACCAACATTAAGCTGGGTATATTTGATGGCGATAGGCTAAAAGCTACCTGGAATTTAGCCACCGGCATTCATCGCACTTCAGATGAGTATGGTGGAGTGGTGCTCAACCTTATGGAACGAAAAAAGGTCTTGCCTTCAAAGATTACCGGAGTAGTATTATGCGGTGTCGTGCCACCGCTGTTGTATACATTCGAGGAACTGTGCAGGAAATATCTAAATACTAAACCACTAGTGGTCGAAGCTGGAGTCAAGACAGGCATGCGCATCCGCCTGGATAATCCTCGTGAGGTTGGGCCTGACCGCGTGGTCAACGCCATGGCTGCCCAGAACCTCTACGGAAAACCGGTGATAATTATTGACCTTGGCACTGCTACCACTTTCGACGTTGTTTCAAAGGAGGGTGATTATCTTGGGGGTGCCATCACCCCGGGAATTAATATAGCTAGTGAAGCATTGTTCACTCGCACTGCCATGCTGCCTCGAATAGAACTAGTCCATCCCAAGCAAGTCATCGGCAGAAATACTATCACAGCTATGCAATCAGGTATAATATTTGGCTACGTTGAGCTTATTGAAGGCATGATTCGTCGAATACAACAGGAATTGGGAAGCAAAGCAAAGGTGGTAGCTACCGGCGGTCAGGCTTACCCTTTTGCCGAAGAGATAGCCGCCATAGACATAATAAATCCCGATTTAACCTTAATTGGACTGCGCCTCATTTATGAAATGAACAAGGAATAGTAATGCTTAGCAACAAAACTATAATTTTAGGGATAACTGGGAGCATTGCTGCCTACAAAGCAGCAGATATTGCCAGCCAGCTAACTCAGGCCGGGGCGAAGGTGAATGTAATTATGACCAAAGAAGCCATCGAGTTCATATCACCTGTTACCTTACGGGCCATTACCGGTAGACCCGTAGTTACCAAAATGTTTGATTTAGCTTCTGAATTCAGCATTGAACATATCTCTTTGGCGGAAGCTGCTGATATAGTAGTTATTGCCCCTGCTACAGCCAATATTATCGCCAAGTTAGCTGCTGGCATTGCTGACGACATGCTATGCTGCACGGTCCTGGCTACCAAGGCGCCGGTGCTTATTGCCCCAGCTATGGAAACCAATATGTATAATAATCCAGCCACCCAGGATAATTTGTCTAAGCTTAAAGCTCGCAACTTTGTGATTATTTCTCCAGCCACGGGTCGGTTAGCCTCGGGTAAAGAAGGTCCGGGGCGACTCACCGATATCACTGATATTATAGGCAGCATCCGCCAGGTACTGGGTAGGGTTGGAGACCTGGCCGGCAAACATATCTTGGTTACCTCAGGCGGTACCCAAGAGCCTATCGACCCGGTTCGCTACATCAGCAATCACTCCTCAGGGAAAATGGGCTATGCGCTAGCTGAAGCAGCCCGTGACCGGGGAGCTAAAGTAACATTGATTACAGCACCCACCTCATTCCCCGAGCCCACAGGCGTTGATGTTGTCAAAGTCGGCACTGCTCAGGAAATGCATCAAGCAGTAGAGAATGTAGCTCCCCAAGCCGACGCTTTGGTCATGGCAGCCGCCGTAGCTGATTACCGTCCGGCAAAAGCGGCTAAAGACAAGATTAAAAAAGGAGAGGCAGGGTTGACCCTGGAACTGGAATGCACCCCTGATATCTTAGCCAGTGTCAAAGGAAATTTCATCAAAGTAGGCTTTGCCGCTGAAAGCAGCAACCTGGTGGAAAATGCCAAGCAGAAGCTAAAGCAAAAGGGACTTGACCTTATCGTGGCCAATGACATTACAGCCAGCGATAGTGGATTTGGCACCGACAGCAATCGAGTAACCATAATTGACCGAGAAGGCAAGATTGATAGCTTACCTCTCATGGCTAAACGAGAGGTGGCCGACAAGATTTTGGATAGAGTGGCGGAGCTCCTTCCAAAGCCAAAATCCAGACGACCAAACAAACTTTGAATTTGGAATTTGTTCAGATATCAAGATTTCTTTCAGCTGATATCCGATAACTAAGATAGGTTTAGAGTTAATGTCCGAAATACCTAAAGCCTACGAGTCAGGCAAGATAGAAAAAAAGTGGTATGATTTCTGGCTCAAGCAGGGCTACTTTTCTCCTAAAATAGACCACAAGGAGAAGCCCTTCGTCATTATTATGCCCCCACCTAACGTTACTGGTGAGCTCCATCTAGGGCATGCTCTGACTGCGACACTAGAGGATATTATGGTCAGGTGGCACAGGATGAAAGGTGACCCCACCTTGTGGCTACCGGGAACCGATCACGCCGGCATAGCCACACAAGTAGTTGTGGAGCAGCAACTGGCTAAACAAGGGCAAACTAAGGAGGAGATAGGCAGAGAGAATTTCACTAAGTTAACTTGGGAATGGGCTAACAAGAGCCGGGGCAATATCAGGCATCAACATCAACTCTTGGGAGCTTCCTGTGATTGGGCAAGAGAGAGGTTTACTCTGGATGAAGGCCCGAGCAAAGCAGTCCGCACTGCCTTTATACGTTTGTACAATAAGGGGTTAATCTATCGTGGAGAGCGAATGATAAACTGGTGTCCTCGCTGCCAAACTGCCCTCTCCGACCTCGAGGTAGAACATAAAGATATTGTCGGACACCTTTATTATATTCACTACCCTCTAACTGAAAACGAGGGCTTCGTCACCGTAGCTACTACCCGACCGGAAACTTTCCTTGGCGACACGGCTGTGGCAGTGAATCCTGAAGATACGCGCTACAAAAAACTCATAGGCAAGAGTGTTACCCTCCCTATTATCGATAAGGAAATCCCCATAATCGCTGATGATGCTGTTGATACTTCTTTCGGCACCGGAGCATTGAAGATAACTCCAGCCCATGACCCCACCGACTTCGAAGTAGCTCAGCGTCATAATTTGCCACTGGTAGATATCATGAACCCCGATGCCACTATGAACGAGAACTCCGGGCCATACCAAGGATTGGAAAGGTTTGCCTGCCGAGATAAGGTGTTAGCTGACCTAAAAGACAAAAAACTTTTGGAGAAAATCGAGCCCTATTCTCATTCGGTAGGACATTGCGGTCGTTGCCAGACAATGATTGAACCCAAAGTCAGCCTGCAATGGTTTGTCCAAACACAGCCCTTAGCTAAAGCCGCCATCGAGGCTGTTAAAGATGGCAGGGTAACTATACTTCCGGAACGCTTCGCCAAGATATATTTTGACTGGATGGAAAATATCAGGGATTGGTGTATCAGCCGGCAACTATGGTGGGGACATCGTATCCCAGTATGGTATTGCCAGGACTGTGGCAAGTTGACGGTATCGGTAGATGAACCGACAGCATGTACTCAGTGTGGTTCAAATCAAACCATCCAGGACCCTGATGTCCTTGACACCTGGTTTAGCTCAGCGCTATGGCCGCATTCTACGCTGGGCTGGCCAGAGGACCCTGATGACCTCCGCTATTTCTATCCTGGCTCGGTAATGGAAACAGGTTATGATATCCTTTTCTTCTGGGTCGCCAGGATGATTATGATGGGACTGGAGGATACCGGTGAGATACCTTTCCACACCGTTTACCTCCATGGCTTAATTCGCGATGAAAGCGGAGAAAAAATGAGCAAATTGCGAGGGAATGTTATAAACCCTGCCGAAGCTATAAGCAAGTATGGTGTTGACGCTCTCCGATTTGCTCTAACTACAGGGACTTCGCCGGGGAATGATATAAATCTGGGCAAAAGTAAGTTGGAATCCAGCCGCAATTTTGTCAACAAATTGTGGAATGCCACCAGATTTATCCTTCAGAGCCTGGACGCTGAAAGGCTGGAAGCTCAGACAATAGATTCCCAACCGCAGAGAATAGAAGACCAATGGATTAATAGCCAGTTAAACCGCCTTATCAAAAGTGTCACCGAGCTAATGGAAACCTTCCAATTTGGTGAAGCAGAGCAGCAGATTTACGATTTTGTTTGGTCGAAGTTCTGTGATTGGTATATTGAAATTGCTAAAATACGACTTCGTAGCCGATTAACTGCTTCACCCTTGCCCTTACTGGCCAATACATTGGAAAAATCACTGCGCCTTTTGCATCCTTTCATGCCTTTCGTTACTGAGGAATTGTGGCAAAGCTTAAAGCAACGCCTACCTGACAAAGACCAAATGCCGGCTTCCATAATGATAGCTCCCTATCCCCTCGCTGACGATAAAGCCTTTGCTCCAGAAGCAGAGCGAGTGATGGATTCCGTGATAGAGATTATCCGCTCCATCCGTAACATTCGGGCTCAATATAAGGTAAGACCAACCAGACGGATTGAAGCCCGAGTTTATGCTGATGAGCTTCTTCCTGGTCTTATCACACAAACAAATATGATAGAAACACTGGCTAAAGTCCAGCCCTTAACAATACTCGGGCGCCAGAAAAGGGAACCCACTAAAGATAAAACCTTGGTTTTGGTGTTGAAAGAGGCTGAGGTAGTTTTGCCTTTGGCAGGCATGGTGGACCGGCTTGCCGAAGAACAACGGCTGGTAAAGGAAAGCGAGGAAATCAAAGGAAGAATTGCCCAACTTGAAGCCAGGCTGAGAGATAACGCCTTTTTAAGCAAAGCGCCATCTCAGATTATTGAAAGGGAGAAACAAAAGCTTGCTATGCTCGAAGATAAATTGAAAAGGTTACATCAAGAATTATCGCAACTGGGCTCACCCTCGGCTGATAGCTGACAGCTCTCAGCCTTCAGGGGCGGAAGGGCGAAGTGGCCTAGCTTTGAGTTCCACTATCTCATGCAACTTTGTCAGGGCTTTTTTGGTATCACTAGCCACGCAGGATTTATCACACCTTTTTATACGATATTTAAATAGCCAATAAGTAAATTCATTAAGCTCGCTCAGGCTTATAGACCTTAGTTGAGGATAACGTCTTTCTTTTCTGAACTGCTTTAAAAGGGCAAATTGAGTGGCACCATAAATGCGTTGGTAGACCTCGTCTACTACTCCGTTATCGTTGTTCAAACCTAAAACTCTCTTTTTCTTTCGTATCTCTTCAGTTACAGCCAAAAAGAGAAATTTTTCCACAAGAATGCCATAGAAATAGTTGAGGTGAGCCTGGTATTTAGAAGCACCGATTATATTCTTAAACTCGTCTTTAGATAATTCTATTGGTGGTATACCGAAGAAGAGAAGATTTGCCCACTCCTTTTCTGGAATAAGCCCATCGAGCTCCTCACATAACCTCTCCGCCAGAACTAACCAATCGAAGGCTTCACTGTCAATCAGATACTGATAATGTCGCCCGTCGTAGTCCTCTTCAGAACTACGCCAGAAACGAATGGCTTCAAGCACAGCCACATACCAATTCTTGCCTTCAGCAATAGCACTTTTCAGCCCTTGGATTGCCTGAGTATCTCGAGTGGACACTCCAGCCACCTCCACAATTATTCCGGAAAGTCATATTATACCTCCATCAGCCCAAATACTCAAGACGTGTATGAGTTCCGACATAAATTGACAGCGCCCATTTTTCTAGGCTATTATCTACTTCCTGGTGGAAAATACCTCTGAGCACAATCGAACACTTGCTGAAGTAGCTGATGCCTTCCTATCAAATTTACCACCGGAAGAAAGGGTAAAAACACAGGCAGAGATATCTAAATTCGCCAGGTGGCTTGGCTTATCCAGACAGGTAAAAGACGTTAGCCCTGTGGACGTGGCTAGCTATGGTGAACAGATTACCCCATCGGCAGTCAAACCCCTCAAGTCTTTTCTTACGTACATCCGGAAAAAGAAATTCACCAGCATAAGTTTAGCTCCTCACCTCAGGGCGAAAAAAAATTCTTCCAAAACAGTCGCCATTTGGCAAAGTGCTCAGGTCCAGGCTACCCTAACTGCGCAAGGCTACGCAAAATTAGAGAAGGAATTAGCCAACCTGAAAAATCAGCGCTCCCAAGTTATTGAGGAGATACAAAAAGCAGCCGCTGACAAGGACTTTCGAGAAAATGCTCCCCTGGAAGCAGCCAGAGAGCGTAAGTCACATTTGGAAGGAAGAATTAAGGAGATAGAGGCAACCTTAAATCAGGCGAAGATAGTAGGGGAAGACCAGGACACATCCAAGGCAAAATTCGGAGATACAGTAGTGCTTCGTGATTTATCCTCAGGTAAAGAATCCAGCTACACCTTAGTCGATCCTCGAGAGGCAAACCCAGCCAAGGGCAAACTTTCTGTTGCTTCCCCCTTGGGCAAAGCAATCCTGGATAAAGAAAAGGGGCAAACGATTGAAGTTGTCGCTCCCGCTGGTACTTTCTGCTGCCGCATTGAAGACATTTCGGTCCTCTCAACAAAAGGACAAGTAAGCCCACAGTGACATCAAGAACTGTCGGGTACAAATTGAGGAAGACGGGACTTAAGCTACACTAATCCTCGTCAGCTTTGCTTGTGAAAAGATTTCAAACTTTGTTGATTCACCTGCCATATGGCATAATGAATTAAGTCGCAGGAAGCGGAGGGATCGCATAGTGGTCTAGTGCGGGCGCCTGCTAAGCGCTTACTCCGAGTTATCGGGGTCGAGGGTTCGAATCCCTCTCCCTCCGCCACCATGGAGATTCATCCTTCCCAAGAAAAGTTGAGAAAACCGGAATATTCCCCAGCCATAAATGCTTCCTCCTTTACAACCAACCCTCTGCCAAGATCCTACCTTCGTTATCCTTAGCAAAATTATGGTTAAGGGGCAAATTTAGGGCTCTCCCAGTCCTTCATTGGCCTCATCCACTCCGCCCGCTCAACAAAGTGGTCGTGGGCTAAAGGCACCGGCGGGTGAGAGAGGAAGCTGGGGTCAAACTCGTCCTTGATCTTGAGTAGCCACTTGTGGTAGTTGGGCCCGTAGGCTGGGCCGGTCAGGTAAAGCGGTTGATGCGGCCCCAAAAGCGAAGTATAGAAACGCTTCCTGATATTCTCTTTGGACGTCTCCAGGTAGAAGTGGTCAACGCCATCGGTATTCACGTCGGGATCCCAGTAAACCAGGAACTCGGAATAGCCCTGGTGTCCCAGCTCGAAACTCTGGAACCAGCCGGGGTCACCGTAGTCCGGCATAAGCGGCGGGGTGAATTTGCGCTTAAGTTCGGCATAGTTTTCCCCGTGAGGGATGGCGTGCTCCAGCGTTTCAATGACATAGTCCACCGAGACATAGCCTCCGCACATCAGCCACATACCGGCGGAGTCGGCGTTCTTGAACCAGGACTCGTCGGTAGGCCGGGTGCGGCGGGCCTCGCCACCCAGCTCGGTGATGATATCGTTTAGCACCCTTTCTTCATATTCCAACTGCTCCTCGGAGCCGAAGCCTACCAGCAACACCCGCAGCAGGTGAAAGCTGCTTATGGTCTCCTCGTTCTCCTTGGACCAGATATCCCAAAATTCTTCCTTGCAGCTGGCCTTGGCAATAGCCCGCCAGAACATAGGCACCTTGGTGGCGCCGGCGCCTATCTCGGCCCGGGCCATCTCAAACATAGCCTTCTTCATGGCTTCTTTATTGGGCATGGTAAAGTTTATCCACTTGACCCGCTTGGGGGGAAGCTGGAGGGTGGTATTGGGTGAAATCCCGGTAGGCTCCAGTTTTTCCGGCTGGAAGGGCAAAAGCTTTATAGCCATCCTGGTGACGATACCCAGGCACCCCCGCAGGCCGGTAAAGCCCCGCAGCAAGCCGCGCAGGTCGGGCCCGAAGCCGTCCCCCCAGAAAGGGTCGTCTCCCACCGCCAGCGAGCCCATCCTGACCAGCTCACCGTCGGGCAGGACCAGCTCGGTGCCCAGTATGCGGCGGTGGGGCAGGCCGATGCGGTAGCTCAAGGGCGACCAGCCATCGCCCAGCATGTTGGCGATGGCGCTGCACTGCGAGCCGCCCCCGCCGACAATAATATAGCAGCCCCGCTTCATCGCCTCTTCCTGGAGCTGGGAGTAAATCACCCCCGACCCCACCAATGCGTAAAGGTGCTTTTCGTCAATCTCAAAGTCGTCCATCCGCTTCAGGTCAATCAGTAGTTCGTCTTCCACGTGGCAGTGAGAGCGGGGGCCGTACCAGCCAGTGCTGTAGGGGACATAGGGGATTTTATAGCGGTTGCAGACTTTGACTATCTTCTGGACTTCCTCGGTGGTCAGGGGCATGATAACGCAGCCGGGTACCTTGGTCATTACCCTTTCGTAGCCCAGGCCGGCCTCATAGCCGGCAGGCCCAGAGCGGTAACCCTCACAGACCACCGGGTCGGACGAGATATAGTCCTCACCCACGATAGCTTCCAGGACCCTGTACGCTTCTTTAGATATAGCCATAACTCATCTCCACAAGCCTTGTCTAGAGTGCCGCCAAGATAAGCTCGGAAATATCGTATATCTTTAAATCCTCGCTGTTCTGCCGGGCCACCCTGGCAAAATTATCCTTGCACATCGGGCAGGTAGCCACTATGCCCTCGGCACCCACCGCCTTGGCCTCAAACAGCCTCTGTTCGGCAGCCCAGGCGGCAAAGTCGGGGAAGGCCTCCTGAGTGCCCCGCCCTGCCCCGCAGCAAAAGGCGTTTTCCTTCATCCGTATCATCTCCACCAGCTCCAGACCGGGGATAGCTTCCAAGATATCCCTTGGCGCCTGATAGACGCCGTTGGTACCACGCCGGCGCTCCAGGCCGGGGCTGACCATGCCCCACTCACCCCGCTCCCCATTCCAGGGGGTCCAGGGCTCGCTCAGGCGGCTCAGGCTACAGGAATCGTGGTAGGTCAGGCGCATATCAAGCGGCTTAGCGAATTTGAGCGCCCCCTTCTTGATTAGCTCCGCCGCCATCTCGGTCAGGTGTACCACCTCAAAGCCCAGTTCGGAGGTTGGGATACCCAGCATCTTGGGGTAGTCCACTTTCCACATACGGTAGCCTTCGGCGCAGCTGACCAGCAGGGTCTTGGCGCCGGTCTTTCTTACCGCCTCAACGTTACGCTTGGCCAGCTTTTTGGCCTCGTCAATCATGCCGACGGAATAGAGAATATTGCCGCAGCACCACTCGTCGGGCATGAGCATAAAGGGGGTACCGGCGGCGTTTAATATCTTGGCGGTGGCGCGGGCGATTTCCGGGCTGGTGTAGGCCGCCGAGCAGCCAACAAAGTAGAGCACATCGGCCTTGGCGGCAACCTTGATATCCTTGGTGAGCCACTTTTTTCGGTTTTCGTGCGGCGAGCCGAAACGGTTGTGCTTTTCGTCTATCTTTTTGGCTACCTTTTTATGAGCGGGCATGGGCCCCTTGCCGTCCTTGACCGCCTTTATCCGCAGCGCCTCCAAGGTAAGCTCTATCTCCAAATCCAGGTTACGCTTGCAGCCGACATCGCAGGCACCGCAGAGAGGGCAGGCGTAAAGCGTCTTCAATAGTTCGTCGGAATAGTCCATTCGCCCCTCCAACATGGCCAGCCCGATTCTCATCTTGCCGTAGGCACCGTAGGAATCGAACAGGTAGCGGGTGGCGCTGGGGCAGCGGGTGCTGAAGGTCACTCCGGGCATATAGATATGGTCTACCCAGTAGCACCCCTTGCACTTGATGCACTTGCTCATATCATATTCGAAATTATCCAGGTTGGTTACATCTAGGCTCAGTTTGCCTTTGAGCATATTTATCCTCCCTAGAAGCACAAAGTCCCGGGGTTCATGATATTGTTGGGGTCAAAGACCTTTTTCACCCTTCTCAGTGCAGCGGCGTAGCCGGTGGCTCTTTCATAGACTAGACTAGCCAGCTCCCCGTAGGGCCGGGTAAAGAGCGCGCCCTCTTTGGCCAGGATAGTGATAGCGTCGTGGTAGAGGCTGCCCACCAGCTCAACATCAAACTCGCTGGTGGGGTCATAGAAAATGTCGAACTGCATCTGGCAGGCGCGGTTATGCTCAATAGGCTGGATATAGCTACCTATATCATCCACGGGGTAGCCGTACTGGGCAGCGACTGCCTCCATTAGCTCGATGAACTGGGGTGCCATCGTCGGGCGAGTGATGAAGAAAATACTCTGGCAGCCACCTTGATAGCGGTGCTTCCAATAAGGCTCATCCTTGAACCAAGGCTGGCGCAGAAGAGCTAAGAGTTTTTTACCAATGCCTGGGAAGCCAGGCAGGTTATCGGCTAACTTAACTTCGGAGAACCCGTTCCTGATGATGTCATCAAGCATATTCTGTTCATATTTGAGCTTTTCTTCAGGACGCCGGGCCATGCCGCTTAAGATTAGGATAAGACTCCAAGGGGGCAAGCTTGCCCTTAGATTCTCAAAATCATCAGGCCATTTCTGAGCGACCAGCGCCGCCATGTCTGTATTATTCAGCAGCAGGCACTCCTGGCCTATCCTGACCTTGAGTATCCGGTGCAGAAAATCAATGGTGTATCCCAAGTCGTCAACCGGCGCTAGTAGCACCCGATCCACAGCCGGCAGGTATTCAATCTTAAGGTTGGCCCAGGTTACTATTCCCATCGTCCCTTGGGCGCCCTGGAAGAAACGGTAGAAATCCAGGCCTGGCCCCGAAGGGTTGGCCCCTTTAGATGGCGAGTCGGGGTAGCCGGCAACACTGGCCGAGCCAGTACGGAAGATTTCGCCGGTAGGCCAGACCACCTCCATGCTCTGTAGCGGTTCCCCGTAGTCATAGACGGTGTTGGTGATGACCTCCCTCTCCAGGTGATCGGTAACCACCGAGCGCATCGGGTGAGGCGCCAGCGGCATCATCAGCCTAAAGCCTTTTTTAGCCAGGGCCTTAGTGGTCTGCTCCCATGTCACCCCCACCTCCAGCCGCACCCGCCGGTTAAACTCGTCAATTTCCAGAATACGGTTCATCCGGATTAAGTCAACGATGATACCGCCCTGCTTGGGAATGGCCGCCCCGTGAAAGTGCACCGATGAGCTTACAGGTACCACCGGTAACAAATTTTTGTTGGCCAGCTGGATAACCTTCTGCACCTCTTCGACTGTTTTGGGCTTGACTACGTAGTTAGGCACACCGGGCGGCACCAGGCTGAAATCTCGGGAATAGCTATTAAGAACCTCAGGATCGTCAAAAAAATTCTCAGGCCTGACTATCTTCGAGAGTTCCGTTTTTATAGTCACGTCTGTAACTTCCTCTAGTGGCAGATTACACTGTGGCCTTTAATGCGGAGAAGGGCAGGAGCTAGAGCTATGCCCCTCAGACAGCAATCTAAAATATATAACCCTTGGGAATACCACGATAACCGACGTATTTTACCGAGCTTGACCAGCCGTTGTCAAGCATCGTGGGCTTTGGTATACCCATATTTTACCACCTTGCGGTGGTATCAACCACGAGTATACTGAACCCAAAAATTCCAGGGTCGGCATATTGACACACCTAGTAAAGGCAGCTATGCTATCTGCAACAAGGTAATAGAAATCCGGAGGAAATGTCAGCTCTTTGGCATACTACCGAATAGTTGTACCGCAATGATATCAGCAATACTCCTAGCTGCCGGTGAATCAAATCGCATGGGTCAGCCGAAGCAACTGCTGCCTTTTGGCCAGAGTACCATTGTGGAAAGAACTATTGACAATCTTTTAGATTCAGCAGTAAGCGAGACTATCGTGGTGCTGGGATACAGAGATGAAGAGGTACGACAAACTATAAGCGGCAAACCGGTTAAGCTAGCAATAAATCCAGATTACCAGCAAGGGATGAGTGCCTCCATAATCGCTGGATTAAAACAGATTAATAAAAGAGCCCGGGCAGTTCTTATTGCCCTGGGTGACCAGCCTCTTGTTGACAGCCAGACCATCACTAGCCTGGTAGAAGCATTTATAGCTAATAATAAAGGAATTATTATCCCGGTTTACCAAGGCAGAAGGGGGAATCCCGTTATCCTGGCTATCAAGTATAAAGGCGAACTCTTGAATCTAAAGGGAGACACCGGTGGCAGGGAAATAATCAAGCGTCACCCAGACGACGTGCTTGAAGTGGCGGTCAACTGTGAAGGCGTCTTGCTTGACATTGATACCATGGAAAGCTATACTTCAATGATAAAATTAAATCCAGAGAAAAGCATCAGAAGGGATAGATATGGAGAAAGATAGCAAAAGCAATTATGCTGAGTGGCAGAGCTGGACTCGAATCATCATTGGGATTCTGGTATTCGGCTCTATCTGGGGATTGCTTGAGGCTACACTGGGTGGCTTTTTCAATATGATTATATTCCCCAACAAGGGTGCCATAATGGGCGGCATTGGTATGGCTATTATGGGTGCGGCGCTGGCTATCTATCGGAAGCCAGCTATGCTGCCGGGTATAGGTATTGTTGCTGCCTCGTTTAAGTGGCTCAATTCCTGGCTCCTGTTCGTACCAGTCAGTGCTATACATATTATCAACCCGGCTATGGCCATTTTTCTGGAATCCTTGGCATTTAGCTTGGTGGTAACTTTCCTGATGTACCGGATAGATAAAAATGTTTATGTTGGTGCCTGGGCTGCGTTTCTGGCTGGCCTTATAGGCGTCACTGCCTATGGTTATTTCAGTATATACATAATGCATGCCCCCCTCTTTGAACGTATGGGGGTCAGCAGTGTTCCCGAATTTATCGCCAGCCATGGCGTGATACAGGCAGTTTTCTTTGGTATGCTGGCGCCTCTGGGTTATCTGGTAGGTAAGAAGCTGGCGGCCACTTCTCCGGTGTTTTTACGCAGACCTCTTTATTACTACGCTACATCAGCGGCCATTGTCTGTGTTTGCCTGGTAATCAGTGCGGTAGCCGTGCGGGCCGGGCTCTAACCAGAATATGGTCATTATTATCACTGGCGCCGTAGGTATTGGTAAGACTACGGTCTGCGAAAAGGTGGTAAAGATAGCCCGCAGTTCAGGCTATTCGTGTGGTGGCATTCTAACACATAAAGCAGCGGATGACAGTCTTATCGCTTTAGATATTCAAACTGGAGAAAGGGCGATTCTGGCCAGTGCTGATAATACATTTGGCGGCCCGCGAACTCCCAGATATTCATTCAATCCTGAGGCTATCAAATTCGGCATCAGGGCAATAAACAAAGCTATTGATTCGGATGTTCTTATTATAGATGAACTCGGGCATCTGGAACTGAATGGTGAGGGGTTTGCCAAGAGCCTGGACTTCGTCAAGACAGGAAGGGTCAAAAACTCTATTCTGGTTATCCGAAAAGAGCTTCTCCCCGCCTTTTTAGCTCAGTTAGGCGATAACCCTGCAATCTTTGAGACAACTATCAGCACTCGTGACCGGCTACCCCGTAAGATATGTTCATCCCTGACTGGCAATCCACCTGATTTTTCATCTAGGTGCGCATCGACTAGAATTTAAGGGCACGCGAACAGAGGGGCTAACTTGCTAAGAATCGAAGGATTATATCAATTTGGCATCATCAAATTTGTCCGGAATCGATTAAGTACTAAACAAGCTTTACCGCCTTATCTCGGTTATGCTAAGATATACGCTTGTAACTTTCTTGAGTTGCTGAGCGAAGTAACCGATTACCCAGGCAAGGCTTAAAATCTTAAGTTGGGAGATAGCAATGGAAAAGGTGAATAGAGATGAAGGGCGGAGAAGGAGGGGAACCAGCCAAAGTGCAGCAACCATGAAGAATATCCGTCTCACAGTGAATGGGAAGCTGCACCAGCTTATGGTGGGTAAAGACGTCAACCCCGACCACACGCTGGCTTATACCTTGAGGGAAACGCTGGGGTACACCGGAGTAAAGATAGGGTGTGACCATGGTTCCTGCGGATCCTGCACAGTTCTTATGGATGGGGAGGCAGTTCTGTCCTGCACGCTCCTGACTGTTGAGTGCGATGGCAAGGATATAACCACCATCGAGGGCCTGGAAAATAGAGAATCCGGCGAGTTACACCCGCTCCAGCAAGCTTTTATCGATTACAGCGCCTTTCAGTGCGGGTTCTGCACGCCGGGCATAATCCTGAGCGCCAAAGCACTGCTGGATAAAAACCCTTCGCCGACGGAAGAGGAGATAAAGCGAGAGCTGGCAGGACACTACTGCCGCTGCATCAGTCACTATCTGGTCATCAAGGCAATCCAGTCGGTAGCCGAGAAAGACAGGTGACGTCAATGGGTGAGGAATACAGATATATAGGCAAGGCAACCAAGCGCAAAGACGCTCGGGCAATCGTCACTGGCAGTGCCAAGTATATTGATGATATCAAGCTTCCGGGGATGCTAGAAGGGAGGGTTTTGCGTAGTCCGTATCCCCATGCCCGTATAAAGCACATCGACACCAGTAAGGCAGAGGTATACCCGGGAGTTAAGGCAGTATTAACCTATAAGAACGTCCCCCCGTGGATAGGTGGGATACCCTATCACCGCCCTGTCCTGGACAGCACCGTGCGTTTCGTGGGGGATGCTGTAGCCCTGATAGCAGCCGAGACCGCTGAGAGCGCCGAAGAGGCCCTGGAGCTGATACAAGTAGAATACGAGCAGCTGCCGGCCGTCTATAACATGGAGGAAGCTATCAAGCCTGGTGCACCCCAGCTCCACGAAAGGATTCCGGGCAATGTTTTCCCCCGTGGTTACCGTCCCATCGGAGAGAAAGCCCTGCAGGAAATCGTTATAGGCGACGTGGATAGGGGCTTTAAAGAGGCCGACTTTATCACCGAGGGAACCTGCGGCTACGAGAATATCCCGAACCCTCTGCCACCTGAGCCTCCAGGAGTGATAGCTACCTGGGAAGACCCGGAGCACCTTACCATATATACCGCATCGCAATCGGCGCCCATGAACCGTAATTTCCATCAACCCCTTCTGAAGATGATTGACATGCGGGTTATCGGTACCCAATGCGGCGGCAGCTACGGGACCAAAAACGCCAACATGATACCTATGGTTTACGCCGCAGCGCTGGCTAAAGCAGCGAGAAGGCCAGTCAAGGTGTATTTTAGTAAGAAAGAGCATTTCAATGCCTACTCATTGCGACTGGGCTCGCGCATTCACGCCAGGGTGGGTATCAAGAAGGATGGCACGATAACGGCTCTGGAGGGCGAGTGGTTGGTCGATACCGGCGCCGCTTCCGAGATGGCGCAAGTTCAGGTTGCCGTTGGCTGCGGTGAAGCGCAGCTGGCGCTGAGGTGCAAGAATTGGAACCTGCAACCCAAGCTGATATGTACCAACCACAGCCCTGCAGGAGTCGTCAGGGGTTTTGGCGGTCAGGAACTCAAGAGCTCACTCCTGCCGCTTATGGCGATAGCCATGGAGAAGGCAAACCTTGACCCTCTAGAGTTCTTCAAGAAGAACTACGTCAAGCCTGGCGACGGTTATTTCTGGCGGGATGGGCTCTGGTGGGACTACCGGGGCATAGACTTCTCCAAGGCAATGCAGAAAGGTGCTGAGGCCTTTGGCTGGAAGGATAAATGGAAGGGATGGGGCAAGCCTACAGCGGTTAACGGCAGCAAAAGGATAGGCGTCGGTATGGGGATACACGGTAACGCCGATGTCGGTGAGGACGAATCAGAGGCCTATGTGAAAATAAACCCTGACGGCAGGGCCGTGCTCCATGCCTGCGTATCCGAGTCTGGGATGGGAGAGAGGTCGGCGCTGTGCAAGATGGTCGCCGAGGTATTGAATCTACCTCTTGAGCGGGTCGAGATAACGGCTCCCGATACAATGGTGAACCCGTTTGAGTTCGGACTGGTTGGCTCCCGGGGGACATATACCGTAGGCTCAGCGGTAATAGAAGCCGCCGAAGATGCCAAGCGGAAACTCTTTGACCTGGCCGCTCCGGTGCTCGGTGCCAAGCCGGAAGACATAGAAACTAAAGATGGAATGATTTACATAAAGGGCAAAGAGGATAAAACCATTCCTTGGCGGAAGGCCATGGGCGTAACCCGTACCCTGACCGGCCAGGGGCGCTTTGAGACCGACTATTCCTTATGCAACTTCATGATGATATTTGCCGAGGTTGAGGTTGATATCGAGACAGGAAAAACAGACTTGCGACGCGTGGTGGCTACTACCGATTGCGGCCAAATCATAGACCCCCTGGTGCTGGCAGGCCAGCTTCACGGCTCCATAGGGTCAGCGGGTATAGACACCGCCTTATTCGAGGGAACAGTTCTGGATAAAGATACGGGCCATATATTGAATTGTAATATGATTGACTACAAGTGGCGCACCTTTATTGACCTCCCGGAGTTCGAGAACGTGATTCTGGAGACCCCCTTTCCCACTCATCGCTTCAAGGCGATAGGGGTGGGTGAAATATCCCCCGCCCCCGGTCCCAGTGCGGTCCTCATGGCAATCTCCAATGCAATTGGTAAGAGAGTAATGGACTACCCAGCAACCCCCGACAAGATCCTCAAGGCCCTGGGCAAAATATAGAGGAGACTAAGAGCGATGAAATCTTTCAACCATATCGATGCCAAAACCGTAACCGAAGCTGTCAAGCTGCTCAAAAATAACCGGGGCAGGGCCAAGCTGATCGCCGGCGGAACTGACCTGCTCAGTACCCTTAAAGATAAAATTTTGCCCGATTATCCAGAGACCATCATCAACATCAAGACCATCCCGAATCTGGCTCACATCAGTGAGGACGGCGGAGGACTCAAGATAGGAGCCCTGGCCAAGCTGGAGGCAATAGCCCAGTCTCCCATAATTAAGGAGAAATACCAACTACTGGCCGAGGCCGCTGAAGCCGTAGCTACACCACAAGTCCGCCGAATGGGGACTATCGGCGGCAACCTGTGTCAGGATGTCCGCTGCTGGTACTACCGCTATCCCCACAGCGTAGGCGGACGAATATTTTGTTACCTGAAGGGGGGCAAGGGCTGCTACGCCCTGACCAGGGAGAACCAGTACCACTCCATATTCGGTGGTTGGAGAGATGCCCCTACGCCCTGCACTGCAGCCTGCCCGGGAGGGATAGACATACCCGTGTATTTGAGCCAGATCAGGGAGGGCGACCTTCCCCAGGCCGCCAGGACGCTTCTCCAAAACAACCCCATGCCCTCGGTAACAGGGCGAGTGTGCCCCCATTTTTGCGAGCAGGAGTGTAACCGGGGCGATTTCGATGAATCGGTATCAATAAGAGACATTGAGCGGTTCATGGGCGATTATATTCTTGAGAACGCAGGCGAAATCATCCAAGCCCCGGGAACCGACAGCGGCAAGAGTGTGGCCATTATCGGCTCGGGCCCAGCCGGTCTCTCAGTGGCGTACTATCTTAGAATGTCGGGGCACCATGTCACCGTGTTTGAGCGAATGCAAGAAGCAGGCGGGATGCTCGCTTACGTGATACCCCCTTATAGGCTACCCAAGGATATCGTCAGGCGGGTAGTAAAAGCGATTGAGAATACAGGGGTTGAATTCAAATGTAATGTTGATGTCGGCAAGGACGTAACTCTGGATGAGCTTAAGCAAGACTTTGACAGTGTTTTCATCGCCAACGGAGTCTGGAACCCGATATCCATAGGGCTGAAGGGCGAGGAGTCCACCAGATTCGGCCTGGAATTTCTAACCAATATCAACCTCGGGGTGAGGGAGGTTCCCGGGAAGAAGGTCCTGGTAATAGGCGGGGGGAATGCCGCCATTGATGTGGCTGTCAGCGCCCTGCGCCTGGGGGCTAAGGAAGCGACTATGGTCTGTCTGGAGTCCCGGGAGGAGATGCCAGCCCTCCCTTGGGAGATTGAGCAGGCGCTGGAGCAGGGGGTCAAGGTGATGAACTGCTGGGGGCCTCACCGGGTACTCAAGTCCGATGGCAAGGTAAAGGGAATGGAGCTGGTCCGGTGCACCTCGGTCTTTGACAAACAGGGCTGCTTTGCCCCCACCTACGATAGGGGGGTTAAGGACACGGTGGACGCTGACCAGATAATGATGGCGGTGGGCTATGCCGCTGACTTTAGTTTTATCCAGCCCGGCAGCTCCCTTAAGGTGGAGGGAGGTCTAATAAAGGCTGACCCTGAAACTCAGGCCACCAATGTTCCAGGCATCTTTGCCGGTGGCGCGATAACGCATGGCCCGGCTACAGTTATAGAGGCGATTGCCGCCGGGAGAAGAGCAGCCACCGCTATGGATATCTATCTAAAAGGAAAACCCAAAGAAGAGGCTGAGAAAAAGCCCCAGCCTTTCCTTAAGTTCAACAGTGACTACCTCAAAAAGACAAGCCGGGTGGAGATGCCCAAGCGGCCGGTAGCCGAGAGGACCATAGATGTTGAGGACGCTCTCGGTCTGAGTTCGGGTGAGATTGAAGGAGAGGCAAATCGCTGCTTCAATTGCGGCTGTGTTTCAGTGCATCCGTCGGATATGGGCGTAGTGCTCGTAGCTTTGGGGGCACAGGTAAAGATTGCCGGACCAGGAGGCACCAGGACAATCCCAATTGAAAAGTTCTTCGGCTCCCTGAGGAATACCCTTGAAGCGGATGAGATGGTAACCGAAATCCAAGTTCCTCAGCCGCCAGATGGAGCCAAGCAAACATTCTCCAAATTCAGACTGCGGGAGTCCGTTGATTTCCCCATTGTCAGCATCGCATCGGTCATCACTATGGACGGCGGAGTTTGCCGGGACGCGAGGATAGCCCTGGGAGCAGTTGCTCCAGCACCAATCCGGGCAACTATGGTGGAACAGGCAATCAAGGGGAAGGCCGTCAATGCCGCAACGGCAGAATCGGCAGCGGAGGCAGCGATCACAGGTGCAATACCACTCGCCATGAACGCATACAAAGTCGAGATAACAAAAACACTTGTAAAAAGAGCCATACTCGCCTAGAACCCGAGAGGCGCTTAGCTGGAACATCGTCCCTACATATGATTGAACATCCCCAGTAAAACTATCTCAGCTTCAGCAGGTGCTTCTGACATTCTCGGGGAATTTATTCCAGGCTGGATATCAGCTCCGGAATAAAAGAGTTCTGAAATCTCACTGGCTTCTCTTAATTTCTTGACCAGCGCTTGGTATGGCGCAGAGAAAACCCGGAGGAATGCCAGTTTTTTGACATGCTACTAAATTTTTGCCGGGCTACCTTAAAGACCTATCAGCTTTCTGCCCTCGTCCAGTAACAGCCGCACCCTTTCCAGACTTTCAGCTTCAGAGTAGATGCGGACCAGCGGTTCCGTGCCGGAAAAGCGGATGAGCAGCCAGGACTCATCGCCGAGGAAGAACCGAAAACCTTCAGTGGTATCTACTTTGGTTACCCTTGCGCCGGCTATAGTGTCCGGGGAGCTGGAGCTTAGCCGTTCCAGTATTGTCTGGCGCTTAGCTGCGGAGATATGAAAATCCCTGCGGTCATAATAGTGAGGCCCAACTTTGCTATAAAGGTAATCCAGAAGCTGAGATGGTGTTTTCCTTGTTTCTACCATAAAGTCGAGGAAGTAAAGCCCGGCAAGTATGGCATCCCTCTCCGGGACATGACCGCGGAAGCCATAGCCGCCGCTCTCTTCCCCACCAATAATGGCATTTTTCTCCATCATCAAGGGGGCGACATATTTGAAACCCACCGGCGTTTCATAAACAGCCACATTAAAGAGCTTCCCCAAGCGGGAAATCATCATAGTGGAGGTTAGCGTCCTTACTAATGCGCCACGCTCACCACGAACTTCCAGGAGATAGAGACAAAGCAAGGCAAAAACTTGATGCTGGGTTAAAAACCATCCCTTTTCGTCTATGATGCCAATACGGTCGGCGTCTCCATCGGTGGCTAAGCCTACGCCAGCCTTTTGCTCAACGACCAAGCGGGAAAGCTTGGTCAGGTTTTTTGCAATTGGCTCAGGCTGAATTTGGGGGAAGGAGGGGTTTCTTTCAGCGTTAATTTCGGTAATTTTTAAGTTACCATTTTGAAGGGCTGTCTTAAAATAACCAATGCCAGCACCATACATGGGGTCAACTATTATGTTTAATTTCTGACGACGCAATTCTTCTACGTCAACAAAGTGGCTAAGGCGATCGAAGTAAGCAGGAGAGGGGTCCAGGTAGTCAACAATCCCTTTCTTTAAGGCCTTATCCAGAGCAAGCCTTTTCACACTCCCTCCCCGCCGGGTGAGGGAAGCGATATTTCCCTCTATCTGGGAAGTAATCTCGTCTGGGGCGCTAGCCCCATCCCGAGATTTGTATTTGAATCCGTTCCATGAACCAGGGTTGTGACTGGCAGTTATCACAATAGCTCCGGCAGACTTAGTAGCCGGGACAGCAAAGCTCACCACCGGCGTAGGGGCTGGCTTGAGGCAGAGGTGGACTTTGATATTGTTGCCGGCTATCACCTCGGCAACAGCAGCAGCAAAATCCTCAGAGGCGAAGCGCATATCATAGCCAATGACCAGGCTTTTTTTATCGAGCCTATTTTGCTTGAGATATTCTGCTACGGCCTGGGCACAGATACGCACATTGTCGAAGGTGAAATCCTCGGCGATAATCCCTCGCCACCCATCAGTGCCAAACCTGATTAGATTAGCCATGAGTCACCGTGATTATCATCCAGCTCAACAGAAACGTCAAGTACCAATAGTTTTCACGGTGCCCAGCGTTCCCTTGACAGCGTATAGATTAAACTATAAGCTGTGTAGACTACCCGGCACATTTTGGAAAACTTAAACTATTACTAGCTTCAGAGTTTAACTATACGCTCCGCTGATGAGGAGTGAGAACTTGAGTGCTAAAGTTAAAATCGTCACCGATAGCTCTGCCTACCCTGAGCCAGAGGTCGCCGCCAAATATGATATTCGTGTTGTGCCGCTCAGAGTTGCCTTTGGAAGCGAGGTTTTTTCTGAAGGGGTGGACATTACTAACGAGGAATTCTATCAAAGGCTAGCCAAAGGCGGAAAGCTGCCTACTACTTCACAACCTACTGTTGCCGACTTTATCAAAGTGTATCGCGGGCTGGCAGAGCAGGGACATCCCATCCTGTCCATTCATATTTCTAGCAAATTAAGCGGAACTTGTGCCTCAGCCTTGGCTGCCAAAAATGCACTCCCCCAGGCTCAAATTGAGATAGTGGACTCGTTAACTATAGCCATGGGAATGTTAATCTCCCCTGCTGCCGAAGCAGCAGAAAGGGGAGAGACGCTATCTCAAATTGTGGCTTCTATAGAAAAACTAAACAAATGCATAAAGGTTACTGGTGCTTTTGACACGTTGGAGTATCTCTGGAAAGGAGGGCGGATTGGGGCAGCTAGAGCTCTGGTTGGTACCTTGCTGAAGATCAAGCCTGTTCTGACCCAGGAGGGCGGAGAGGTCAAGGTCTTAAACAAGGCAAGAACCAGGGCCCAGGCCATAGAGTATATGTTAGGACTTGTGGAGAAAGAGGTGAAAGGGAACGTCTTCCTTCATGGTTGGGTTGCTCACAGCCATGTCCCCGAGGCAGCCCAGGTATTAGAGAAAGGGCTTCGTGAAAACTTCAATTGGGTTGGGCTACGCTTTCTTGAGATGGGACCGGTGCTGGGGACTCATATGGGACCGGGTCTAGTGGGTGTAAGCTTCTATTGTAACGAGGAATGGCAATCATAGTGAGCCAATTAGTACATTCAGTCGTGAGCTCAAATTCCTCCAGGCACACCTAAAAATCATCAAGTAAGGATTTTTGTAACTCTTTTAAGTGTGATGTATCGTTATGCCTGGTCAAGACGAAACGCCCATCTGTATAATTGAAAATCGTGATTCCGCCTACATCCTGCTTGATATTCCAGAAGTATGAGTTGTCCAGTCCCAGTAAGGAGCATATCAGGACTTTGTTCACAACCCGATGCGATACAAATACGACGCTGCCCTGGTACTTGGAAAGAACCTCGTTAACTACTTCAATAGCTCTCCTTTTTACATCTCCCAGGCTCTCTCCGCCGGGCATTTTTACCCTGTGAGGATTATCGTGCCAATCATTGTGGAGGGTCGGGTATAGCTTCTTCGCTTCTTGTTCAGGCAGAGATTGCCATTCCCCATAATCGAAATCTATAAGGCCCTCGGTAATGTGTACGCCAAATTTCTGGTAACGGGCAATGATATTTGCCGTATCTAGCGCCCTCCTTAAGGGGCTGGAATAAATAGCCTCTAATCCCCAATTGCTTAAATACTGGCCCAATAGCTCTGCCTGTTTAATGCCCACTTCGTCCAGATTTACATCCTCTCTACCCCGATATATCTTCTCTACATTCCACACGGTTTCACCGTGTCTTGCCAGGATAAGTTCTGCCATGGCTCCCCCACAATAATTATCTAATGTCTGAGAATTTATGGCAATATGGAAAGAAACTTAATTTTTTGAGCTTGGATAGTTGACTTGTGCACATTGATTAATTAGGATTATGGATGTAAAATAAACACTACAAAGGAGACATAGCATGGTAGAGATGACGATTGACAGCATCCGAGTTAGCCTGATGAACTATCAAAGGGTGGTGATTTTAAAGGAAAAGGGGACTAATCGTTATCTACCCATTTGGATTGGTCCTGCTGAAGCAGATGCTATTGCCGTAAAGCTACAAAATGTCGAACTATCTCGCCCTTTGACGCATGATTTGCTGCAATCTGTAATTTCTACACTGGGGGCTTCAGTTGACTATATTGTGGTAAGTGGACTTAAGGAAGATACTTTCTATGCCCGACTTGCTCTCAGCGTTGACGGTGTTAAATTAGATATTGATTCTCGACCTAGCGATGCATTGGCCTTGGCTGTAAGAGTTGGGGCCCCAATATACGCTGAAGAATCGGTACTTGAAAAGGCGGGCATTATACTTGAAGAGGAAACAGGCAAATCTGTTCCCGAAGGTAAAGTTGATGAACAAGAGCTAAAAGGGCTATCAGCATATAAGGATTTCATAAATACACTTGACCTAGAAGATTTTAAGAAACACCAATCCTGAGACTATCAATAAGAGCGGCCCTTTTTGCTACTTCCAGACAAAGTCCCCCGCTTAAAATCCTAACGTGGAGACTCCTTCTTCAGCTTGCCGGCCAAGACTTGCAAGGCAGTGATATATCCCTTCCAGCCTAAGCCAGTTATCTGCTCTTCAGCTATGGAGGCAATTACAGACTTGGCGCGCCATTCCTCACGGTGGTAAATATCGGATAAATGGACTTCAATTACCGGTAATTTGCTGTCAATCAGGGCATCAAGCAGAGAAAATCCGTAGTGGGTGAGGGCACCAGGGTTAATTATTATGCCCCGGGCGGAATCTGCTTGCTCTTGAATAAAATCTATGAGTGCCCCTTCATGATTAGACTGAAATGTCACCACTTCAACATTTAAAGCCTGGGCTTCTTGCTTCAGTAGGGCATCAATTTCGCCCAGGGTCTTTTCTCCGTAAATTGACTTTTCTCTTTTGCCCAGCATATTCAAATTTGGCCCATGGATCACCAGGATTTTCATAAGGCTACCCCCTCTTTATTGTTTCTCTGGCTCGGATAGTTTTACTTTATGTTGACAAGCCACACATTTAGCCCAATCCCCTCTGTATTGTACTAAAAGATTACCACAGTCAGGGCAAGGCTGAGCTATTGGCCTGCGATTTACGGCGAATTGGCATTTGGGAAAATTGCTACACCCATAAAATACTTTCTTCTTCTTACTGATTCTTTTCACGAGTTCGCCACCACACTGGGGGCAAGAAACCCCGGTCTTAACTACGTAGGACATGGTTGTTTTACAGTCAGGATAGCCGCTACAGGCGAAAAATTTACCAAAACGCCCGACTTTTATGACCATGGGGCGACCGCAATTTGGGCATGTCTCCTCGCTCATCTGGGTCATGTTAACCTTTTCTAAATTCATCCAAGCTTTATCCAACATATCCTGGAAGGGGGGATAAAATTCCTGCAAAGCGGCTACCCATTCATATTTACCCTGCGCTATTTCGTCTAATTGTTCTTCCATTTGAGCTGTGAAACCAGGGTCAACGATCTTAGGGAAATGCTCAGCCAAGATTTTGTTGATAGTTATCCCTAGTTCCGTAGGGTGGAATTTGCCCTCGGCTTTGTTAACATAATCTCTCCCTTGAATGGTGGACAGGATAGGGGCATAGGTACTGGGGCGTCCGATTCCTTTCTGCTCCAGTGCTTTTATCAATGTGGCCTCAGTGTAGCGGGGTGGCGGCTGGGTAAAACACTGCTCGGGAAAGATTCCCAGGTAAATTAATTTATCGCCAATTCTCAGCTTGGGCAAGGAAACTCCGATGAACTCGGAGCTCCCCCCTCGTTCATCTTCATCCCTGCTTTCGCTGTAAACAACCATGAAACCAGGAAATCTAACTATAGAGCTACTTGCCTTAAGTAGATATCCTAGAGGTTGTTTTTTACCGCCAGCATTGCTCGCCTCTATCTCCACGTTGGTTGTATCGTATAAAGCCGCTGACATTTGACTGGCGACCATGCGCTTCCAGATAAGGTTGTAGAGCTTCAGCTGCGCTGGGTCAAGAAATGGCCTGAGTTGCTCTGGTCGGCGGTAAATTTTGGTGGGCCGAATTGCCTCGTGAGCTTCCTGGGCCCACTTTACTTTCCTGGCAAAGCTACGTGGCTTTGGTGGGAGAAATTTGGCTCCGTATTTCTCGCCGATAAACTCCCTCGCTTCGCTTATGGCAGAGTCAGCCACATGGGTGGAATCGGTGCGCATATAGGTAATAAGTCCCACCGAGCCTTCCTTGCCCAGTGGCAAGCCTTCGTAAAGTTGCTGGGCAATAGCCATAGTTCGCCCGGCGGTGAAGTGCAGCCTCTGCCAGGCTTCTTGCTGCAAGGTGCTCGTGATAAAAGGCGGGGCCGGCTGACGAGCTATCTGTTTAGTTACCACCCCCTTAACTGCATATTCAGCCTTCTCTAAGTCAGCGATGACTCTGTCTGCTTCATCTTTGTTGCCAATATCCAGCTTGGTGCCATCGGCTAGGGCGAACAGCCTGGCTTTAAAACTCTCTTCTTTTTCTTCAGGCGGGGCCAGCTCAACTTCCATAATCCAGTACTCCTGGGTAATAAAGTCTTGAATCTCCCGCTCGCGGTCAACAATCATCCTCACAGCCACCGATTGAACCCTGCCTGCGGAAAGTCCCCTCTGCACCTTTCTCCACAGTAGCGGACTCAGCTTGTAGCCCACAAGTCTATCGAGGATACGCCGGGCTTGCTGGGCATCCACCAGGTTCATATTAATAGAGCGGGGACTTTGGAAGGCCTCTTGGACTGCATTCGTGGTTATTTCCTGAAAAACTACGCGCTGAACGGGTATGTCATCCTTGTCCAGCTTAGCTGCTTGTACCAGGTGCCAGGAAATTGCCTCCCCCTCACGGTCAGGGTCAGTAGCCAAATAGATAGAACCAGCCTTACTAGCCGCCTTTTTGATTTCGCCAACTATCTTTTTCTTCTTCGTTGGAATGACATACTTGGGGGTGAAACCCTTGTCTATATCTACCCCGAGGCTTGCTCTGGGTAAATCGCGTACATGCCCCAGAGACGCTTTGACACTATAGCTGCGTCCGAGAATCTTATTTAGCGTCCTTGCTTTGGCTGGAGACTCTACGATAACTAATTTACTTGCCATGATTCATCCTGTCTTAACTATGGATGATGACAAAGCCTGTCACCATTTCCCCCTCACCTTAATCCTCTCCCTCCAGGGGAGAGGATAAGTTCTCCACTATCTTTTCCAGAACACCATCCATGTTTGCCAGAAGCTCATTATTCCAAAACCTCAGAACACGGTAGCCTCTCTCTTTCAACCATGCTTCTCTTTCCCTATCCCTCTCCCTCGACGGGAGAGGGATAGGGTGAGGGTGTATTATGCTGACCGCCATCAACTTCAACTATGATCCTCTTTTCAAAACTTATGAAATCAACAATATAGGGACCTAAAGGCTGTTGCCTTCGGAATTTCACGCCCTTTAATTGCCTGTTCCTCAATTTAGCCCAGAGAAGCCTCTCAGCATCAGTTTGCCTTTGGCGAAGACCACGGCCGAGATTTATTCGCCTTTCAGTTTTGTCCAGCATTCTATCTACTTAATTCCCCTCACCTTAATCCTCTCCCTCCAGAGGAGAGGATAGGTCTTTTTTCCCTCTCCAGGAAGAAGACGTTCGTTTTTCATGGGGCTCTAACTCCTTGAGCCAGTACATAATTCATACTTCCCACTTGCCTGGCTATCCCCTTTAACTCCAGCATAGCCAGGGTGCTGCTCACTTCCGGCATAGTCAAACCGCTGCGGCGGCAAATTTCATCTATATGATTGGGCTCGGAGCTCAATTGTTTTAGTATAGCGGATTCGACCGAACTCTCAGCTCCTGGGTGCTCGGTTGGGGAAAATTCCTTAATTTCTGCTTGCTGTACTACGATGGTCAAGTTTAACTCCTGGAGAATATCAGTGTAATTGCGAACCAACTTGGCTCCTTCTTGAATAAGACGGTTAGTTCCCTGGCTGGCCGGGGAGAGGATGCTGCCCGGGATAGCGAAGACCTCCCGATTCTGTTCCACTGCCTGATGGGCCGTGATCAAAGCCCCACTCTTTTCTCCAGCTTCCACCACCAACACCCCCAGGCTCAAGCCACTCATAATTCGATTACGGAGTGGGAAGTTCTCAGCCCTGGGCTTGACGCCTAAAGGATATTCACTGACCAGAGCGCCGTGTTCCATAATAGCTTGAGCCAGTTTGGCATTTTCACCGGGATAGACGATATCCAGACCCGAGGCAAACACAGCTACGGTTTTGCCCCCGGCATCCAGAGCAGCCCGATGAGCCACAGAGTCAATTCCTCGGGCTAATCCGCTGACAATAGTGATTTTACTTCGGGCTAAGTCGGCCACAATCTCTTCAGTCACCTGCCTTCCGTAGATGGTGGGACGACGGGTACCGACTATGGCCAGGCAAGGCTCATCCACGGCTGGGAGACTACCCCTCACATAAAGCACCGGGGGGTAATCGTAAATTTCTTTTAATCTCGAAGGGTAAATAGGGTCGTCACAGACAAGTGCCTTTACCCCGTAGCGTTCCAGTTTTTCCATTTCGGCGTCCAGGGACATTCTCGGGCGTAGGGTCACCAGGGCATCTATGCTTCGTGAATCTAGTCCTGCTTGCTTTAGCTTGCCTTCGGGAGATTTCCAGGCATCCTGCAAACTGCCAAAGTACTCTTTTAGCTGGGAAATCCGTACCCGTCCAATCCCGGGTATCCCGGAGAAAGCCACCCAATATTTCAGTTCGTCAGCACTTACCATATAGACCTTTGCTGGATTTTAGCATAACTCTCCCTGCAAAAGAGAGCTATTGACACCATGTAGTAGCTATGCTACGCTAAAATAAATTGAGATTCATCGCCCCGACAAGTCGGGGCCCAAAATGACGGAGGGGATTGTTAAACAAACTTGATGGGGAAAGGAGGTAAAAATGGGCACAACTGAGCCCTTACCAGCTACGATAGTTGACCTTAACCTAGCTACGATGGTGCTAATATTAGGGATTTTTTTCATCATCGTGGGCATAATAATAGCTGGTGTAGTCTATCGGGAGACACGTGAGTGGAGAAAAATGGTATTGCCCATGTTTGATAGGAACTCCAATGAGATGTCGCCGGAATCCCCTGAGGAACTAGGTAAGTTAACGCCCCGAATGGCGGCTTTTGGCAAGGAGATATTTGGCCGATTCTTTGCTCATATGGACGTCGCTGGCTTGCTAGGCGGCGCCGCTACCATCATTTTGGGCATACTTGTAGTCTTGATAGGACTTGCTCTCCGCGGTTAGCCCTTTCCTTAGTGCCTCTCTGACGCCTTTGATAAGCCCCCAAGACACAATTCCATAAATTATGGTGCTGATGAAGCGGGCCATCAACCTGAGGATGAAGAGTACCGCCCGTACAACCCAGCGTATTGGTGGGTTGTATAAAAACCAGGCCGTAACTCGAGCGATTAACCGTGTAACAAAAACGACGGCAGTCGTTATGTTCTTCAATGGGGGGTTATACAAAAGCCAGGCTGCTGCCGCCGAAGTCCACCTGAGGTAAAACAGGAGAGCTGCTACTAGCCAGCGTAGAGGAGGGTGGTAGAAAAACCAGACTATACCTAGAGGAATTCCCACCAGTATTCTCCAGAACAAGGCACCAATACGAAAACAAATGTCCCAGAAAACATCTCTCGCGGGAGGCCAAGTGTAGCGCCACAACCTCACCAGCCATACCACTAAGCCCAGTAAGAGCAGGAAGAGGAATAACAACAGAAGGCCTATACCTATGATTGTTATTTCTCTTCCTAGTATCGAGAAAGTCGGAACGGAGACACCTGCCCGATCAAGAACATACTTCAGGACAAGCTCTCCGACCACCACCACGACGAGAAGAAAGATGATGTTTATTGGTCGAGCTGCCCATCTTCCCATCCGCACCAGCCAGGGATAAATGATGCGCCACGTGAAAATAATGCCTGCCACTATCAACACCAAGGCTAACAGAAAGATGGCCAGAGCTGTCGGTATCAGCGCGAGAACTAGCAAAGAACCTACGAGAAGAATAACCGTGGCTACCGCGAGGAGCCCCGCACAACTAATCATTTCGTCTCGCTCTCCCTAGCGCATCGGCACAAATTCACCTTGCTCCTTTTCATGGCGCCCCACATATTTTACCTGAGACTCATAATAGCACCAGCAGGAAGGCTATAAAAGCAGACATGGATGTAACTATGATCGTGGTGAAACCCATAAAAAAAGCCGCCAAAGTACTTATCCCTACACCCATGGCTACGGCGATCGCTGCTAACGGTAAGATTATTAAGCCCATATCGTCTTACCTCCATTAGGACATTTGGAAGAATTCAACTTGCTCTTTTTCATGGCACCCCCCATACTTTGCTTTAGACTCATATCAGCAGCACGAGAACTATCAGAGCAGTCATTGATGTAACCATGGCTGCCAGAGAAACCAGAAAAAAACCCAGTATAGCGCTTATGTATGCACCCATGGCTATGATGGCCGCTGTTAACGGTAAGGCTATCAAAGAGCCCATATTGTCCTACCTCCATTAGGACACTTGGAAGAATTTACCTTGCTCCCTTTCATGGTGCCCCGCATGCTTTACTGTACTCGATTGCAAAACTCCTTGCAATTCACCATCATCATTGTAAATCCTAAACCCTAATTTCTAAACTCTAAACAAATCCAAATTACAATTGAAAACCAAATGCCTAGATGCTAAAACTGTTCCTATTTGTCATTTGAGCTTTAGCATTTGTCATTTTTAGTGTCGTAGGGTGTCTTGTACCCACCCACTCCCCTTATTCTGTTACCTTGAATTTTGTTTCTCGATAGGCCACGATCATGAGCCCGACCAGCACTACGACCCCCACTACTACCCATACCAAGGTTGGAATTGGGGCTACTTTGAATTTGGTATAACCCGACCAGGGTCCTTCGTTGCCATACTCATCTACTATCTTCACCCGCCAGTAGTAGGTCCCCGGCTCGTCTAAAGTTTCTTTCGTAGTTACTGTGTTAGTCATTGTATAGCTGCTTTCCACAATACCCGACTTAGACCAGATATTTCCGGAAGTAGTATTCTTGTTTATCTCCAGGGTGTACGTATAACCGGTGCTATTTGTTACCCCTAGCCAGCGAAAAGTCACCTCGCCCGATCTCAATGTGCTGTCCTTGGGCGATATGGGTAGTGGAGTCGTGGACAGAATCTTCTTCGTTACCGTGAAGTTGACCGAGGCGGTAGCTCCACCCTCATCAGTCACGACCAGTTTCTGTGTGCCCTCGAGGCTTCCTTTGGGCACATGGAAGTTAATGACAACATTACCATTGGGCTGGGTCTGCAAATTTTCCGTCACCTCAACCCCACCAACAGTCACCGTCAATTGCTGATTACCGTGAAAACCGCTGCCGGTGAGGCTAACGGAGTCGCCGGGAGCTCCCTCAGTCGGGCTGAGTTTTTCTATTTTGTCTTTAGTGATGAGGGTAGTCGTCACAGCGGACGTTCTGCCACCAGAAGCCTCAACAGTATGGTTGCCAAAGGTGCTGGGCGGCAGAACAAAGGAGGATTCCCAAGTACCATCTACTTTAGCGGTGATACCCGAAGCAACAACTTGCCCCTCAAAGGTAACCTTGATGCCTGTTTCCCCGGTTGCGAAACCACCTCCGGCAACGTTAATCGTTTCACCTACATAATAAGAACCCGGCGGCTCAACAAATATTCCGGCGCCCACGCTGAACTTAACATCAGGGACATCACGAGCCCTGGTCAACTCTCCTGAGGCATCCATGGTATAGGTGCCGCCCTTGAGAACAGGAATATTGATGCTGGCATTCCAGGAGCCATTCACATAGGCAAGGATGTTTTCCTTGACCACCACCTCAACGTCATGGTTGCTGAAGGTAATTTCAATGTCATCTTCTTCACTGGCAAAGCCCGTACCTTTTATCTCAATCGTTTGCGCCACCGCTCCTGAACTTGGCGCAGTGATTTCGGGGGTCACAGTAAAATGCTTGCCTCCCCTATGTATCCATTCATCATCTTCTCCCTTAGCCTCGACCTCGAAGATACGGTCACCACCTGGGGTGGCTGGGATATTATAAGTTACCTCCCAGCTACCCTTAGTATCAGTCTTATCCGTCTTTACTACCTTGCCATGGAATTTAACCTGGACGTCCTGCGAGGCACCAAAACCATAGCAGCCGATAGTTACTTCCGTGCCCACCGGTCCCACCATGGGTTCTTCATCCTCTTCACCCTCGGGGACAACCTCTTCGATCTTTACGGTAGGGTAGACTTCAAAAGTAGCCTCCGCTTTGTTGGCATAAGTATCGGTGGCCAAATAAACCTTATGAGTGCCCTTCGTAGCCTCGGGGACAGAGAACATGAAGGCGCGGCTTCCCGCCGTGGTTGCTGTGAATGTCAAGTTAGCTCCACCCCATTTTAAGATGCCCGATGCCTTGAGAGAATCCCAGCAGACACAATAGGTGTCGGCCGCCGCAACGGCCACCGTTGCTTCGATTAGGTCGCCGTAGACCCCAGAAACAGGGTCAAGAGTAATGGAATACCCTACGAGTGTTGCGAAAGAGTAGTATGCGCCGCCATTGTTATCAGTGGCAGTTCCGGAGCTATCGGTAGATTCAACTTCAAAGTAGTAGACTGTGTTCGAGTTTAAGCCTGCGAGGACTATGTTATGGTTGGTGACCTTGGCGCTATCAGATGCAGTATTGCCCAATGTAGTAGTGGTGCCGTAGTTCACCCGACTATCACTAGTAGTATTGGTAGTCCAGGTGATTGTGGCGGTAGTGGTGGTGATATCCGTCACAGAAACATTTGATATCCCTGGCCCATCGGCCAGAGCCAATTGGGGCAATACCAGCATCAACAACAAAAGCCCAGCTATAACGGGAGCCCATATTCGCTTTATGCGCACTCTCAAATCTTGTAACAGGTAAGTTTTTCCGAAAATTGTAGAAGGTAAGTTTTTCCGAAAAAAGTGTGTTTGGACAAACCTATAGAATGTGGCGAACCATACGCCTGTTTGAGGAAAACTAAACTGTTACCACCTTTCTTTCGCTTAAAAGAGGTTGTTTAATTCTAGGCATTTCCGTAATTGCCCCGATTTCATCGGGGCCCGGTTGCCCAATAAACTCCTCCCCCGTGAGTAAAATAAATTAGGCAACTACATTTTAACTATTACCTTTGTCATATATGTAGTCGCTAAAAATAAGGAAAATCCCTCACTCTCCTAGTACTCTAGTACTCCTTTAAACAACCCCATCTAACATAATATCCTTACTTTGGCAAGTTTGTCAAATTTGTGTGGCGATGATTTCGAGATGGTACAAACCTCAAGTGCATTCCTCCATAGTAAACATCGATATCCCCCGACCATTAAGATACGCCCTTTAGTGTCTTGATCTCAATCATCACCCACCACCCTGCTTCGCAGTCTTTAAGCCTCAGCAGCATTGTGGTACTGTATATTTGGTGGAAAAAAGGTCTCTATCTGGTGGAAAAAGGTCTCTATTTGGTGGAATTAGGAGGTGGATAAGAAAGATGCAACCCACACCTTTCTTGTCTCTTAACCATGGTGGTAAAACCTTTCCCTCAATTTTCCCGCCCAGGGGCTCTTACCACCATAGAGTATATTGAAAAAGAACTTGCTAAAATATGCTGCCCAGTGTTACCTATGTGGTCAGTCAGCACACTTACTTGACAAAACTGGCCAAGGATGGTATGCTTTTAATCGAGGTTTAGGTTAGCGCTTGTGACAAGGGATTTTGTGGCAAGCCGAAATATAGGCTCAGCAGTGGTGCGGGTGCTGGTATAGGAATGGAGGGGAGTGTGACCGGGAGCCCGCCACCGGTAGGGTAGCAAGCGTGTTTTCCAAATAATCTCGGAAAAAGTCTTGACTGTGTGGGAGTGGTACAATATTGGCCATGCTTTCGGAAAAACCAAATCCTCACACCAGCATGAAGCGAGCAGTCAGACAAGCTCGGCTTAGTGGCTAGAAAAGGTGGCCGAAAGAAGCAAGGGAATTCTTGGTCAAGTGGTAGAAGTTCGAAAATTTTAATTTTTTAAACATCACCTTAATCTCTACCAATTATGATAAAATGAAAGTGAAAGGATGTAGCTGAAGGCATTGCCGAAATCGGCCACAGGAATGACCGATGAGCGGTGCCGAGGCAGATAAGATTCCTAGACCGAAGGGGAGAAGGGAGTTAACGACAACGCAGGTGGTAGAGCAACTTAGCATGGGCCAGAGTCGGCTCCCGGACTGGACCAGGGAGGTTTTGGCAAAGGTGAACTCTTACCAAAGTGGGCGCTTGTGCGTGGGAGGCCGTGTAAATCAGGCAGCTACAAGAATGTGGAGCTTGATAAATCAAACAGCTACAAAAATCTGGGGAAGAGACCTGCAGGAGCCGGTCTCTTCATTATTTTTGGCGATGGTCGGTGTTGACGACCAGAACGACTATCTCTGCCCATGGAGCATTCTCCGCAAGGAGGGTGACGGTCGGTCGTGGGAGATAAAAACACCTCAAATCTTTCTGGGGTGGAGTGAAAATAAACCAAACAAGTGAAAATAAACCAATAATCGGAAAGAGGCTGTTTACATAATGTAGTTGCCCACCAGGCAACCGAGCATCAATGAACCAGGTAACTACAAAAAATTAAACAGCCTGAAACTCAGGAAAAGCCTGAGAACATGAAAGGAGGAAAGAAGAAGTGAAAAAGATAATCAATATTCTGATAGCTCTAGGCGTAATACTAGGGCTGACCCTTGTGGCTGCGCCGGTGGCAGCACAGCCTTGCGTCTGCCCGGCAACGATGTCGTCCTTCGACATTGCCGACGGTCTTGGGCCCCCCGATTTCTGCGCGGGCATGTTGTCCGATTACGACCTCGGATTGGTCACAGGGTTCACGCTCACGACCACGCTCATAGGGGGTACCGATAGCATTTCGGTGGACTTCCCGGCCGGCACCGACTTATCAAGTGTCGTTTTTACCGGCGTTTTCATCGACGCTACCGTGCTGGACAACGCGGCCAGCCTTGTGATATCGGGCACCCACCTGGAGGCCAAGATCCCGGCCGTGCTCGGCATTTTGACCGGGGACGGCGTCAGCCCCCATTCGATCCAGGTGGACAGTGTTGTGAATCCCCCACCTGGCACGTATTGTCTGTACGTGGACTACAAGCTGGCCTGCTGTGCCGCCGTGCAGTTCGCTTGCCAGACCTACACGGTCGCCCCGGCTACCAAGGTGGTGGACTTCCACTTTGACTTCGGTCTTACGTATCCTGGCATAGCCGAGGACTACATACCGGCGTTCTTGGCCGGAGCTGCTCCGACGGCCTTCGATCTCATCTTGAGAGACGAGAATGGTGGCTGCAACGATCCATGCACTTCGCCGAGCGCGTTCTGGTTCGAGGTTACCAAGTGTCCAGCGGGTGAGACAATCACATTTCTGGCTCCTGACACAGTCATCTACTCGCTGACCAATGCCGACGTCGTAGCTGGTACCAAGTATAGTCTGATGGCTGCACCCTTTGCTTGGCCGCCTCCCGACTTTACCTGGGCCTGCGCAATCGACTTCTCATCGCCGGGCGACTACGAAATCTGCTTCTATTTGCAGTGCCCGGCTGGGGCTTGTGGAGCGGGACCGACGATAGTCGCTGATGAGTGTCTGTCTGCCACGGCCTACCAGTACATGGACGCCTTTCAGGTAGAGCTTCTCGAGAAGTGGAACCTCATCTCGCTGCCGCTGTTCCCCTATGACACAAGCATCGAGAATGTGCTGGGATCCATGACCAACATAAACCAGCTCGTGAGCGTCTGGTACTTCGACCAGTGCGAAGACCCCGATCCTAATGAAGGAGTGTGGCACAGCGAGGCGTATGATGCGACCGCTATGACTTTCACCGGGGACGTCGACAACATAGTGGCTGGAAAGGCCTACTGGATCCGCATGCTGCATGCAGGTGAACCAGGCTATGTGGCTGGCCTGAATACTATCTGGGTGTTTGGTACCCATTCCATAATGCCCGACCCGACCGGAATGGATATGGGATACTTCGACGTGTGCGAGGGCTGGAACATGGTCGGCTTCAAGCCCGAATGGATAGCTGGCGTACCGCAGGTCCAACCGGACAACCCACCCCCCGGCGGTTACCTCTGGAACTTCAACACGGGCGTGATGGATACCGTTCACTACGGCATGATATATGAGTGGAATCCCGTACCGCTCCCTGGGGATTGGATTACCTATATTCCGACAACGTGTCCGATGATGCCTGGCCTAGGGTACTGGATCCCCTTCGACGGCGACGGCGAAATCTATCCGCTGGCCTAAGGTATTTAGATTATGATCAGGCAGACAAGCGGAAATGACTTAAGGAGACGAAGGGCCGGCCGGCTGGCGGGAGCCCTGGGGCTCCTGCTGGCCCTGGCCCTCATGGCTGGAGGCGTCCTGCCGGTCCTTGCCCAGGGCCCGCCAAGCTGGCCGAGCGTGTTCTATGGCACGGTGAGCACCGTCACCCCGCCGGGGCCAGTCCCCGAAGGAACGCTGGTGCAGGCTTTTGTGAACGGCGAACTCAGGGCCAGTGGCGCCACGGAGGCGCAGGGCAACTACTTCTTGAAGGTGCAGGGACCTGGCGGAGGGACGGTGACGTTCAAGGCTGCCGGTGTGACGGCAAATGAGACTGCTGTCTGGGAGGGCGGGGAAACGACCAAACTTGACCTGACAATTCCCGCGCTGCCGACGGTTGCCTATACCCTCACCATGGCGGTAGCTCCTACCGATACGGGAACGGCGACTGATGTGACCAATACACCTCCTTACGCAGAAGGCGTTGCAGTGAGCATCAAAGCGGTACCCGCAACGGGCTACCACTTCTCTCACTGGACGGCGACGCCAGCGGTCGTATTCGGCAATGCAGATGCCGCGCAGACTACCTTTACCATGCCGGCGGCAGATGTAACCGTCACCGCCAACTTCGAGGAAGGTGTGCTCCACACCCTGACCATGGCAGTGTCTCCTCTGATGGCCGGAACGGCGACTGATGTCACCGGTGCTTCTTCGTACCTGGAAGGTGAGGTTGTCAACATACTAGCGGTAGCCGCATCGGGCTACCAGTTTGTTGGGTGGACAGCGACTGCGGGCACATTCAGTAATGCCAATGCCGAGTCGACTATCTTCCAAATGCCCGATGCAGATGTAATCGTCACCGCCAACTTCGACGTTACTGGTAGTGGGGGAGTGTGCTTCATCGCCACCGCAGCCTATGGAAGTCCGACCGCGGAACAGATTGATGTATTGCGAGAGTTCCGGGATGTGGTGTTGCTGGAAAGCACCGCGGGCTCTCAATTTGTGGCCCTGTACTACAAGCTCAGCCCTCCGGTCGCGGATTTCATATCAGGAAGCAGCTTGTTGAGGACTCTTGTCAGGGTGCTCCTGGTTGACCCCGTTGTCGGGATGGTTGAAGCTACAGGAGGTATATGGCGAAAGTAGGGTCTATGTCCCCCACCTGGAGGACAGCAAAGCCTGACGAATTAACGCTGTGATTGGATGAATAATGAAAGTGCAGATAACTGGAAATAGCTTGAGAGGACGAAGGGCCGGAAGGCTGGTCGGGGCCTTGGGGCTCCTGCTGGTTCTGGTCCTCGTCGGCGGCGTCCTGCCGGCCTACGCCAACGATCTGGAACCGCCACCCATACTGCCCCACTTCTTCGCGGGGACGGTAAGCGTCATCAAGCCGCCGGGGCTGGTGGCGGAAGGGACAGTGGTGGAGGCTTGGATGGACGACGTTAAAAAGGCCGAGACGACTGTGAACGGGGAGAGCGTATATCAATTGGTGGTGCCGGGCGAGGTTGGCGACGAGGGCAAGATAGTCAGTTTCAAAGTTGCCGGCGTCCAGGCAAGTGAGACCGCCGCCTGGGTGTCCGGAGAATTAGACGACAGCTTCGACCTGACAGTTGCTTCACTCCCAGATGGTGGATCCTTATTCCCATTTTGCTTCATCGCCACGGCAGTCTACGGTACTGATACAGCAGAGGAAATAGACATCCTCAGAGAGTTCAGGGACGTGGTCTTGCTGCCCAGCGGTTTAGGCGCTGAATTGGTATCTCTCTACTATAAAATCAGTCCTCCCATAGCCGAGGTTATCTCGCAACACGACTTTCTAAGAACAGCGGTGAAGGTGGGCTTTGTTGACCCAGTTGTCGCCATATTAAATTGGAGCTACGCTTTATGGTCGGAGAGAGGCTAATGAGAATATCAGATAAGTGTTTCCGCAATTGTGTCTGCCTGAACATATGGAACGGGATAGATTGTATGCAGAAGTCAGAGAAGCGGACTATGATAATGATAAAGAGGGCTAAGAGCCTAGAAAGGAGGATCAGGTGAGAAAGTTAATCAGTATAGGTGTTATTCTTGCGTTGCTGGTCACTTTCATGGTACCTGTTGTCGTGGGGGCACAAGACGAGTGCGATAATCCGTGCGATTACACGCCGCCGGAAGGCGGGCCGCTGCCCGAGAAAACGACAAAGACGCTGGCTGGAGCTGCCGTCTGGACGATGCTGGGGGTCCAAGACATCATGGGGCGGGCTGTTTGTGCCACTACGGGACAAATGGCTGCCAACCTGGGAGGTTGGTCTGACGAGTTAGGCGTCATAACCGTTGATGTCTCAGGGGCGGTGCTGGACGGACTAGCCGACATCCTCGAATACGTGATGGATTCGTTCCTTGATATGGCTGAATTGGGCGAGTCAATAGGCGACTTGCTCCGAGGCATAGGCGACGCAATCCAAGGTACCGAGGAGTGACCCCTGCAACAGTGACGTAAGACCTTTGCTCGGTTGCCGATGAAAATACAAGGGGGCAGCATGAAGCTGCCCCCTTTAGCATCCTAAACAAATACCAAAGTCGCTCCGCTCCAAATCCTTTCGAAATGCAAAAATAAAAGTGCAAAATGACAGAGCAAAGGTTAAAAGTTTTGTCCCGATGGAATCGGGAGGTGGTCACACACAACATCCCCGGTTTGTGTAATGAGGCGACAATCCAAGCCAATGTGCAGTTTCGCCCTCAGGTGGCCGCTGCACCTCTGCCTCTTCTGCGCACGAAGAAAATCACCATTCCCACTACCGCCGCCACCGCCACTATTATCCAGGGCCACCAGGGCATCCCCACCGTCGCAGCTCCCCACATGTTCGTCTCTGTTGCCTTGCCGGTGGCTGCAACGCTGGAGGAAGTTGAGGATATCTCCACCATCACCCCGGTCAGTTTATCCCAGTCATAGGTGACCCGGGTTTCACCCTGCGAAAAGCCTGCATAGACTACCGTTCTGTTTGCCCCCGCATAAGCTCTGGTAGCTTCGCCTTCTATTGCGACGTTGCCATACCCGGTTATGTAGACGGAGTCTCCTGTTGTCAGGTTGGCGGAGATAACAATTCCTGCCAGCCCGGGGACTTCGCTGCCAGAAACAACATCCACAGGCGCGGTGCCACTTTGTTCGGTCCCATCAGACGCGTGCACCGTAGCCCGCACATTAGCGGTTGTGCCGTTAAGGCTTAGAAACTCCAGCTTCAACCACTCCAGATATGGCTGGCCAGCAGGCCAGCCGGTAACGTTATACGTAAGCTTTATCCAGTCGCCAGCCTTAATGCCCACATCGCCGGGCTCAACACCCACAAAGTTAGCCGTGATGGAGTAGTCGCCGTCCATGGTGATGATGGTCGCGGCGGCGGTGACATCGCCGATGGTGTTCACATCGCCGGTCCACCTGTCAAAGCGATAACCCTCCTCGGGTTCGGCCGCCAGGTCCACCACCGTCCCCTCATCATAGTCAGAAGTCCCCTGGCCGGGGGCGGTCACCGAGCCTCCCCTGGTGCTGGAGATGGTCAGAGCACGCTGCGGCGGTGGCAAGGCGAGTACCAGGTTCCACCTCGCAAACTCGGTGTCCGGGCCGACGGCGACCACGGTGCCATCGGACTTGAGCCCAACTGTGTGATAGATGCCTGCGGCAATCTGGATGATGTCCGTCCAGCCGCCGACATCACGCTGCCCGTAGGAGTTGTCACCCACGGCGACCACGGTGCCGTCGGACTTAAGTCCCACCGTGTGCCCCTCACCTGCGGCGACTCCGACGATGTACCTCCAGCCGCCGACATCATACGCCGTGGCGACCACGGTGCCGTCGGACTTAAGCCCGACCGTGTGATAGCTGCCGGCGGCGACCTGGACGATATCCGTCCAGCCGCCGACATTGCACTGCCCGTAGCTGTTATCTCCCACGGCGAGGACGGTGCCGTCGGACTTAAGTCCCACCGTGTAAAGGTAGCCGGCGGCTACCTGGGTGATATCCGTCCAGTTGCCGACATTGCACTGCCCCCACAAGTTTTCTCCCAGGGCGACGACGGTGCCATCGGACTCGAGTCCTACTGTGTGATACCAGCCGGCGGCGACCTGGGTGATGTCCGTCCAGCCGCTGACATTGCACTGTCCGTAGTAGTTGTATCCCAGGGCGACCACGGTGCCGTCGTCCTTAAGCCCTACGCTGTGCTGCCAGCCTGCCGTCACCCGGGTGATATCCGTCCAGCCGTCGACATTGCACTGTCCGTGGTTGTTCCTTCCCACAGCGACCACGCTGCCGCCGGCCTCAACTCCCACCGTGTGATAGATGCCTGCGGCGATCTGGGAGATGTCCCTCCAGCCGCCGACTTGGCACTGCCCGTAATCGTTCGCTACACCCACTGCGACCACGGTGCCGTCGGACTTGAGCCCCACCGCTTGACCATGGCCTGCGGCGACCTGGGTGATGTCCCTCCAGCCGCTGACATCGTGTGCCGTGGTGACCACGGTGCCGTCGGACTTGAGCCCCAGCGTGTGAAGATAGCCGGCGGCCACCTGGGTGATGTCCGTCCAGCCGCTGACATTGTGTGCCGTGGCGACCACGGTGCCGTCGGACTCGAGCCCCAGCGTGTGATAGCGACCTGCGGCCACCTGGGTGATGTCCATCCAATCGTCGACATTCCACTGCCCTCGCGAGTTATCACCCGCGGCGACCACGGTGCCCCAGGACTTAAGCGCTACTGTGTGACCTTCACCGGCGGCGACCTGGACGATGCTCGTCCAGCTGCCGACATTGCACTGCTCGTAGGAGTTGTCGCCGACGGCGACCACGGTGCCGTCGGACTTAAGCCCTACCGTGTGATAGTAGCCGGCGGCCACCTGGGTGATGTTCGTCCAGCCGCTGACATTGCACTGCCCGTAGGAGTTGTCACCCACGGCGACCACGGTGCCGTCGGACTTAAGTCCCACCGTGTGGTAGTAGCCCGCGGCGACTTGGACGATGTCCGTCCAGCCGCCGACATTGCACCGCCCGTAGTCGTTGGTCCCCACGGCGACCACGGTACCGTCGGACTTAAGCCCCACAGTGAAATAGTGGCCAGCGGCCACCATGGGCGTTACTTCGCCTTCAGGCGTATTCAGGGCCATTGGCAAAGCATCGCTCGAGCTATCTAACGCCGGATGACCAGTAGAGCGGTCCTCTGGCAAAGGCACGGTTGCTGAAGCTCCCCCTACCGAAACAGGAAGAATCAGGCTTAAGGCGAGCGCGATAGAGAGCAGAGATGGTAAGAGCATTTTTCTATTTTTCATTGCTACACCTCCGATTATCAGTCATCCGAGAACTGTAAAACCTTTCGTGGGTATGAACGTCTCACCTTTCGTAAGAGCTTGGTTTATCTGGAATCCCTGGTTTATGGTATTATATCGCATATCATTGTATCACACTTCACTCGCTATAAAGCGTTTTTTCCAGAGTTTCTTGATTTTTCCATAATTTCATCGGCATCCGCAAAAAGCCAACAAACTATGGGTACTTATTCATAACTCCCCTTCCCCCTCTTATCTCAAGAGGGGAACCCTTCACATAGTGATTCTTTCCTTAAATATCCCCCCTTAAAATAAGGGCTCTTTCGTTCTACATCCCCCCTTAAAATAAGGGGGGATAATAGGGGGGTTATTGCCAGCGCGACCGTGAAGGAAGGGATTCCTTCACGCCTCGTAAAAATTCCGGGGAAGACCATAAACTGCTAAAATAGGATTGTGCCCGTAAGGTTAATAGCCAAGAAAGGCTCGACCTTCCATGATTTCCCCTATTCCAGCCCAGAACGGAAGTGCTTCCACTGCTGGATTATCAATGTCACACCAGCGGGGCCCAACCAATGTCTTCATGATTGTATCTACTGCTACGCCAGAGAAGCTATTTACTCCAACTACTCCGAGGATACCCTGATTTATAACAACTTGCCTGAGTTAGTGGAGAGGGACCTCGAAAAGCTAACTTTATGCCCGCCAATTTCCCTTTCCAATATCTCCGACCCCTGCCAGGACATACCTGAATTGAAAAGAGAGGTCAAAAGACTGATACAGCTTCTTATGGACTATGGCGTCTCCTTTTTCATCACCACCAAAGGCGACCCGTCCTTTCTTCTGGAATTGCCTGACTTTATCGAGTACAAGCCTAAATTTATAGCTATAACCATCGAAGGGACCCCTGAGGTGCTCGGGCTTTTGTCGCCAGGGGCACCTTCGTTCGATGCCAGGGTAGCTGCTGCTGGCAAGCTATCTAACATGGGTATAGACATTGTCATTCGCCTCGACCCCATTTTGGTCCATTTATTCCTGGCCCTTTACGGTGATTCCTGGTTTGAAAAAATAGCCGGCTTGCTTGATGTCTTCGCTGCGATTGGAGCCAAGCATGTCATCGCCAGCACAGGCAGGCTATCCAGGAAGCGCTCTCTATCAGTCAGTCATCCCGATACATCGGGATGGCAGCGAATATACAAAGTTATCTACAGCCAGTCGCCACTCGCAGCCGAGAAATTCGAGCAGGAATACATCTACGAAGCACATTGGTCAGGTGGGGGCTATCGCCTGCGCAGGGACTTGAGGCTCGGCTTCCACCGGAAAGTAAAGGAACTGGTTGAAGCCCGGGGAATGACCTATGCCACATGCCAGGAACTTTCCGCCGAGGAAAGCGATTCACCGGGCATCCCGCACTGCGAGGGATTACCACTGCCCTTTGCCCGAAGGCAAGCAGATGGCAGGTTCAAGCCCATTCCAGGTTGCACTGCTAACTGTCATGTCTCTTGCCGGGGGGCATCCAACCCGCCCTGCGGCCAAGCTGACTTGATAAGCTCCGAACCGCTGCGTCTCAAGAAACTACGCTTTGAATCAACCCTGAAAAGCCGTTAGGGCTTTTTGGCGATAAATTTATAATTCACCATATAATCCCGTATAAAATTCCCCTCCCTTGATGGGAGTCCCGATTAAATCGGGAAAGGTGAGGGTGAAATCCCCTCCCTCTAACTCCCTCCCACCAGGGGAGGGAGAACTATAAGGAGTTTTGCAACGGGCTATAAATTGACGGGGGGCCACGGGAATCGCAAAATTTTAGCGGGGGTTTAATGGTTTGTCAGTTCCACCGCGGTGACACCATAGTCTCCTTCGCCGTAATCACCAAGGCGATAGGATTTAACTAAGGGATGCCTGGCTAGTGAGTCATGTACGGCACGGCGTAATTTTCCTGTCCCCTTACCATGAACAATGCGCACAGAGGACAAGCCAGCCATGAAGGCATCGTTGAGATATTGGTCAAGCTGCCATAGAGCTTCGTCAACGGTAAGATGGCGTAAACGTAATTCCCTGTCTACTGCTTTCATTATGACTTGACAAACTCCAGACGAAGAATTTCTTTGCTATCTTCAGTGGTCTTGACTCTATCATCAATGCGCCAGCCCACTACCCAGATGATTTGCTGAGGGGAACAGACGATTGGGATGCGGCCTCGCCAAGAACGAGGTATCCTGGCATCAACCATAAACTCATAGAGCTTCTTAGGCATGCTCATGCCTAAGGGCTGAAATTTGTCTCCGGGCTGACGCTGACGGACGAAGAGTTCGGCTCCTGTTTTGTGTAAATCGAAATCGGCAACGAGATTGCTTTGGCGAGTTCCTTCGCTTGTGCTCGGGACGCTTCGCGATGACAAGGAATCCACTCGCTCCCGAACTATGCTGGCTATCACCTTCCACCCCGGGAAAACTGTTTTACCAGGCACTTTAAGAGGAACTTCGCCTGGCAGCGGAGGAAAGGGGCATGGCGGAATCTGAGATTGCTTGGCTGTGCTCGCAATGACAATCTCATCATATCCGACCTGACAGACAAAGCTATGGGGCAGAGAGACTTTTTTGCTAGCCGGCTTATTTAGCAGGCTCCTTGCCATTTCAATATGACTGGCTTCGATGTCTCGAGTATCCCCTGCCAACTTGGTCACAGCGGCTCTCAATAATTGCCTCTGCAAGGCTATCGGCAAGCCAGCAATCTGCTTCTTATCAAAGTAAATGGCGTTATTTTCCTGTCTGGCTACTTCATCCCACAACCCAGAAGCTTGCTGTTCAATGAAAGCATTATCCTCTTTGGCAATATCAGCCAAACGGAGCAGGGCTTGGTCAATGCTCGGATTATATTGTCTGAGCAAAGGCAACAACTGGAGGCGAAGGCGATTTCGGAAGAAGGAAAGTGAACGGTTGGAGGAATCAATACGCGGGTCAAGCTGTTGTTCCTGGCAATAATTCGTTGTTTCCTCTCTAGTAATATCTAGAAGCGGTCTTATTACCAAGAGACTTCTTCGCTTCGCTCGCAATGACATTCCTTGCTTATCATACGCCATAGGCGAGCAAGGGGCTAAACCGCACAATCCGGTAACTCCCGTTCCCCGTAATATATGCATCAAAATGGTCTCTACCTGGTCATCCCTGGTATGACCTATGGCTATTCGATTGGCTCCGACCTCTCCAGCTACCCTGGCAAGGAAGGCATAGCGTAGCTCTCGGCCAGCTTCCTCAAGGGAGAAATTTCTTTCAATCCTGTAAGCAGCCACGTCCTGACTATCAATAGTGATGGGAACGCCAAGCGAGCCAGCCAGATCGGACACATATTTGGCATCGGCTTCGGATTCAACTCCCCGGAGTTGATGATTTAGATGAGCTACATGAAGTTTTATCCCCGGTCCTTGCCGCCATTTTGCCAAGACATGGAGCAAACATACTGAATCAGCACCACCTGAGACCCCGACAACCACTATTTCCTCAGGTGAAATCAAGCTATACCGCTGGATAAAGTTTATAACTTTTGACTCTAGCGTAATCCTGTTCATAGTGATTGTTTCTTTGCTCCCCTCGCAGCTAACACTAATAGGAGGTATCGTTAAATGTCACCAAGCGGGGGCCATAATCCTGAATCTCGAGTATGCTTACCCCACCAAGGTCTACTTTGAATTTGGTAAAGCAGTCCAGAGGCAAATTTAAAGCTTTGAAAATGATGGCTAAGGTAACGAAGTAATGGCTGACTACTACCACCGTAGTTCCTTCGCTGTGCTCGGGATTAGTTTTATGCCTTTCTAGCAGACGTTCAACAGCCCTCCAGGCTCTCTGTTGCAATTCAACAAGACTTTCTCCGTTGGGCAATCTCATTGACCCGCCGTCTTGCCACCATTGCATTAAAAACTGGCTGAACGTGGTATTTAAATCTGAAACAGACATGCCCTCCAGTTCACCAACTTTGAGCTCTCTAAGCCCTTGATCAACCTCTACGGGCAACCGGTGATGTCTGGCTATGACTTCGGCTGTAGCTATAGCCCGCTGCAAAGGACTGGAGAGTATAGCGGTAATGGGCTCATTCTCTAGGAAGACTGCTAGCTTCCTGGCTTGCTCCAATCCGTTATCATTCAGTTCGATATCGCTATCGCCTCCCTGGATACGCCTCTCGTGATTCCAATAAGTTTCGCCATGCCTAACTAAAATAAGCTTCAAAAGGCCTCCTTATACTGCCTCGCGTTGACAGCGAGAAATATCCCGACATGTCGGGATGAGCTAATTTCACCCTCTCGGTATGGGTAATACATTAGTTTTCCACAAGTTCCCTCTTAGAAGTGGGGCTCTCTCCTTCAACATGCCCCTTTAAGCGAGAATTCTCTCCTTATCCCCCTTAAGATAAGGGCTCTTTTGTTCTACATCCCCCCTTAAAATAAGGGGGGATAAAGGGGGGTTATGAATGTTCCTTAGCCTCCTCTTTAATTCTTTCCCCTACCCCTTCGATATTTTGTAACACGTCGTTATTCCAGAATCTTATCACACGAATGCTTAATTCCCTGAGATAGCTATCACGATGAGCATCATGATGTTGGCCGTATACATCTGCATGTTGTCCTCCATCAACTTCAATGGCTAATCTTCGTTCAGGACAGTAAAAGTCGAGGATATATGGGCCTACACTATATTGTCGGAGGAACTTAAGACCAGCCATCCGTCTACTTCGCAATATGCTCCATAATTTTTGCTCAACATCAGTTGCGTTCTTCCTGAGGCGGCATCGGTTTAGTTTTGTAGTTGGACCGTTATAGAGGTATTTACTCATAACTCCCCTTGCCCCTCTTATCTTAAGAGGGGGAATTTTGGAAAAACTTACCTGTTACCATCATAGGTGGGATGGACTAAATTTATGCTGCAGCGACACCCTTTTCCCTAGTTACTATGACCTTCGCTATCTTCATTCCACGTATTTCAGTGATAACGAACTTCAGGTTCTGGTACTTAAAGTGCTCTCCTTGCTTCGGTATCCGACCAAGTTGGCTGAGAATAAAGCCGGCCACAGTCTCATAATCACCGCTGGGCAAATTCAGCCCCAACTCCTCGTTAGCGTCTTCAATCTTGAATCCTCCATCCAGTTGAAAGGTGCTGTCGCCAGTTACAACGAAGTCCTTTTCTTTACCCGTTAGCTCATCGCGAATATCGCCGACAATCTCTTCAGTTAGCTGTCCGAGGGTAACCATCCCCGCAATTCCCCCAAACTCATCGACAACTATTGCCGCATGGTGCCCCCCGTCTCGCATCTCAGCCAGAAGCTCTCCCAGGCGTTTGCCTTCAGGCACAAAATAGGCAGGGCGCATCAAATCATCGATGACGCTGTCTTTGCTGTCAGATTCATCGGTTAACTTCATCAGTACATCCTTGGCGTGCAACATGCCTACCACATTATCGGTATTATCCTTATATACCGGGAAACGGCTATATCGTCCTTGGGTATAGAGATTCAGGAAATCACTTAGCTTCGTCCCTTGCTCCACCCAGGCGATTTCTGTTCTGGGGACCATTATCTTACTCACCGGGCGGTCGGTAAACTCAAACACCTTGTGCAACATCTCTGCCTCATTACCTTCCACTACCCCTTCAGCCTCACCTATGCTGATAGCTGTACGGAATTCCTCTTCGCTGATGGTCGGCTTGGGAACCTCATTCTCCCCAACTAACTTGGTGAACCTAATCCCGATGTGGTTCAGGATGTAAACCAGAGGATAGAGGATGATAGAGATTACTTCTAGAGGTCTAACATATCTCAGGGCTATTCTTTCTCCGTAACGAACTGCCAAGCTCTTAGGAATAAGCTCGGCAAAAACTAAGGTTACTATAGTGATCACGATGGTAGCGATGGCTACTGCCCAGCTCTCATTTCGGATCAGTGACACTGCTATGATTGTGCCCAGAGTGGCTACTGCCGTTTCAAAGAAGTTGATCCCCAAAAGAACTGTCGCGAGAAATTTCTCCGGCTGTTCCACAATCCTGGCCACCCTTTTGGCGGCAGGGTGTCCATTCTGGATCAGATGCTGTAGCCGCAGCTTCTGCATACCAATGAAAGCAGTCTCAGCACTGCAGAAAAAAGCGGCACACCCAAGACAGAGGAAAAACAATATCACAAAGAGGCTGTTAATGTTCACCCTTAATGCTCACCCTGAGTAAACGACATGTGCAACCAGATTATTAGTGGCTTTAGACAAAGCGATAAAAGCTGACTCAACATTGGAAAAGAAAGCTGAGAGAGCTAAGCAGACTGGAAAGGCTAATAGAAGCCAACTATCGTCGGTATCCACCTATTACCACCCCCTAAGTCCCCTCCCCAAGCAAATTAACCATCTTGTTACCATTAACTTTGGTTGCAATCTATTTTATATAAGTTATGGTAGCATTAGCTGGCAAACCTGTCAAACCCCACATTTTTAAACAAGCCTCGACGAGTGATAAGCTCCAGGTTTTCCGGTATACTTACGGGGATGGACAAAATGTTCCTGGTGGACAAGCCTAAAGGGCTTACCTCCTCCCGAGTGGTGGAGCGGATAAGAAAGAAGTTCAACGTGAAGGCTGGTCATACGGGGACATTAGACCCCCTGGCTACAGGGCTTTTAGTTATTCTCACAGGCAGGCGCACGAAAAACGCCTCTTTGTTTCTTAAGCTGGACAAGGCTTACGAGGTTAAGGCTGTTCTCGGTGTCGAGACAGACACCTTTGACTCTGAAGGAAGGGTTTTGCGGCAAAGCGATAACGAAGTAACCAGAGAAGAATTGGAAGGGGTCTTGAAGGAATTTCATGGTGATATTTGGCAGACCCCGCCACCATTTTCAGCTAAAAAAATGGCGGGACGAAAAGCTTACCAGCTAGCCAGAAAGGGTATCAGCGTAGATATACCACCTAAAAAGGTAAGCATTTATTCCCTGGACCTCAAGGAGTTCCAGTTTCCCTATTTTACTTTCGCTTGCGAGGTATCTTCAGGATTTTACGTTAGAAGTCTTGCTCACGATATCGGAGAGAAACTCGGGGTGGGCGCTACTGTAGTGGAAGTTCGCCGCACTAGAGTGGGCCCTTACCATGTGGAACAAGCTAAAGGCCTGGAGGAACTTCTGGGCTATAAGTAGTTGCCCTTGAAAAGCTTCGATTTTTAGCGACAATAAAAAGCGCAGACCCGGCATTATTTTCCCATTGATTGGGCTATAGTCCCCATGATACAATATTCAAGGAGTGGCTACTGAGAAAGATAAGGCAATCGAATTAGCCATTGAGCAAATCGAGAGGCACTATGGCAAAGGTTCGATTATGAAGTTAGGCGAAGCTCCAGCCAGAGTAGCCGGAGACGCCATTCCCACCGGGGCACTGGCTCTTGATCTGGCTTTAGGAATAGGTGGCATACCCAGAGGGCGAGTTACCGAGATATTTGGTTCTGAGGCTTCAGGTAAAACTACACTCGCCCAGCATATAATCGCTGAAACTCAAAAAACTGGTGGTATTGCTGCATATATTGATGTTGAGCATGCCTTTGACCCTAGATATGCCGCTAACTGCGGTGTCAACCTGAGCGATTTGCTTATCTCCCAACCTGACACCGGCGAGCAAGCTCTGGAAATTACTGAAACCCTGGTGAGAAGCGGTGCTGTAGATGTAGTAGTCATCGACAGTGTGGCCGCCCTAGCGCCCAGAGCTGAGATAGAAGGCGAGATGGGCGATGCCCATGTTGGTTTGCAGGCACGATTGATGTCCCAGGCGCTGAGAAAATTGAGTGCTTCTATCAGTAAGTCGAAAACAGCGGTTATCTTTATTAACCAGTTGCGAGAAAAGGTGGGCATTGTTTTCGGTAATCCGGAGGTAACTCCCGGGGGAAGGGCGCTTAAGTTCTATAGTTCGGTGAGAATAGATTTGCGTCGGGGTGAGTCCATCAAGCAGGGCACAGAAATGGTAGGCGCAAGAGTAAGGGCCAGGGTGGTTAAGAACAAGGTAGCTCCTCCCTTTCGCAGCGCTGAATTTGATATTATGTTTAATTATGGGATAAGCAAAGAGGGGAATTTGGTTGACCTTGGGGTAACAACAGGCGTGGTAAAGAAAGCTGGCGCCTTCTTTACTTACGGCGATACAAAGTTGGGGCAGGGCAGGGAAAATGCTAAGGATTACCTGAGGCAGCACCCTGAACTAGCTTCACAACTAGAAAGCACCATAAGAGCTTCAACAGCTATTCCCAGCATCTCTCTCGGAGAAGGTTCACAAACCTCCGACGAAGTCGGAGCTTGATGTAATTCAGGAAGAAGCCAGTTGGCAGATAGAAATTCCTTGCAGGATTGTCTCAATGCCGCCTACCATTATCTCAGTTATCGCCCGCGCAGCGAAGCGGAAATCAGGCAGTGGCTTCACCGACGCCGCTTTGCCGATGAAGTGGCAGAGAAAGCAATTGCCAAACTCAGGGAGCAAAACTTGATTGATGATTTCGCCTTCGCCCAATTCTGGACACATAACCGCTTATCCTTCAGGCCTAAGAGCAAAAGATTGCTAAAAAAGGAATTAAGAGATAAAAAAGTAGCCGCAGAAATCGTTGAACAGGTGACCAAGGACATAGATGACGAAGAGATTGCTTATAAACTGGGCTCTAGCCGGATGCCGGCCCTTGCCTATTTAGATTATCCAGACTTTTACCGACGTCTATCAAGTTATCTCACTTACCGCGGTTTTGGTTACGAAGTCATAAAGCGTACCGCGGCTCTTCTCTGGCAGGAAAAGGAAGAATGCTAAGATAATAGGCTGGGGAGAGTTAAGCTGAGGCGAATCCCCCCTCAGCTTGACAGTCTCTTCCCACAAAGGCTATATTTTAACTGCCGAGGGCCATTAGCTCAGTTGGTTAGAGCACGGTCCTGATAAGGCCGGGGTCGATGGTTCGAATCCATCATGGCCCATTTTTCACTTGCAAAATTTAGCAAATTAGGCCCCATTTAAATCACACTATTGACAAACTAAAGGGCAAGGTATATATTTTAAATAATTAAATATAGGAAAAGGCTGAGAACAGGACTAGTACAGCTTAAGGCGGAGTTCAGAGAGTCGGGTAAGGTGTGAGCCGATACTTGCGCGAGGTTGGAATGGATCTGGGAGCCGCAAACCGAAAGGTTAACACCTAGTAGGCTTTGTCGCAGGGGCAGCGTTATCACAGTCCAGGGTATCGCCAAATTGGGCTGTACCTGAAAAGAGATGGCCGAAAAGGCAGAAAAAGGGTGGCACCGCGAAGGTTAAACCTCTCGCCCCTTGGCGAGAGGTTTTTTCATTGTGAGGTGATATGTATTATCCAACACTGGAAGAAGTTCGCCAACTGAAGAAGTATGGCAATTTGGTGCCAGTTTGCCGTGACATTCAGGCTGACCTGGAGACACCAGTATCCGCTTACCTTAAGATAGCCCGCGGCAATTACTCTTTCCTTCTAGAAAGTGTTGAGGGTGGGGAGCGACTGGCCCGCTATAGCTTCATTGGCACCGAGCCCTCTCTTGTCTTACGGACAGGAAATGAGAATCCCGTTGACCCATTGAATCTGGTGGAAAAGGAGTTCGCTCAACTTCGTCCCGTGTCCATTGCTGACCTTCCCAGATTCCATGGTGGCATGGTTGGCTACTTGAGCTACGAGGTTGCCCGCCACTTTGAGAGACTGCCCTGTCCCGATCAAGATCCCCAAGGACTCCCCGAATCTGTGTTGATGCTGGCAGATACCTTGCTTGTTTTCGATCATATTGCCCACAAAATCAAGGTTGTCTCCCACGTTCACTTAGATGGGAATGTGGACACAGCGTATCGAGAGGCAACTTGTAAAATTGATGACCTAGTGGACAGGTTGGAGCAGCCGATTCTTTCTAAGGCTCCTAAGAGTGCGCCACCAAGTAGGTCTGAAATGTCATCGAATTTTTCTCAGGCAGAGTTCGAGGCTATAGTATCTCAAGCCAAGGAGTATATCTACGCCGGCGATATAATTCAGGTTGTGTTATCACAGCGGTTGGCAAGACGTACTTACGCCAATCCCTTCACCATATATCGGGCATTGCGCTCTGTTAACCCTTCTCCCTACATGTACTACCTCCACTTAGGTGATTTCTATATTGTCGGAGCTTCCCCCGAGCTTCTGGTGCGAGTAGAGGATGGCATAGTATCCAATCACCCCATCGCCGGCACTCGCCCTCGGGGTAAGGATACCGCTGAAGGCCTAGCTTTGGAAGAGGAACTCAAGAACGATGAGAAGGAGCGTGCTGAGCATATCATGCTCGTTGACCTGGGGCGTAATGACATCGGGAGAATTAGCGAGCCAGGCATGGTCGAGGTAACTCAGCTTATGGATTTGGAACGCTACTCACATGTTATGCATCTGGTATCACATGTTCAGGGTAAGCTCAGGGCTGGACTTTCTCAGTTTGATGCCCTCCGCTCCTGCTTTCCCGCCGGTACTGTTTCCGGCGCACCCAAGATTCGGGCTATGGAAATCCTTGCCGAACTGGAAAAGGAGAAAAGAGGGCCCTATGCCGGCGCAGTGGGCTACTTCGACTTCTCGGGCAACCTGGATACTGCTATCGCTATACGTACCGTTATTATCAAAGACAACATCGCTTATATCCAAGCGGGTGCTGGCATCGTCGCCGATAGCATCCCTGAGCGCGAATACCAAGAAAGCCTGGCAAAAGCGCAAGCATTGCTCGCTGCTATTGACCAAGCGGAGGCAAATCAGTATGCTTTTACGCGTCCGGTTTTGCCCTGAGTCAATTATGACCGAAGTAGGGAAAGATTTATTCAGGAATTTTCTAAAGCAAGGAGCACAGCATTGATTAAGGAAGCCATTGAAACTGTGGTCAATGGTCGCTCGCTGACCTTTGAGGAGGGGGCAGCCGTAATGGAGGAGATAATGAACGGCGAGGCCACGCCAGCCCAGTTTGCTGCTTTTGTCACTGCCTTGCGTATTAAAGGAGAGACAGTGGACGAGATTGCTGGCTTAGCCAGCGTCATGCAGGCTAAGGCAACACCGGTCCAGGTCACCCCACCGGTGGTAGATACCTGCGGGACAGGGGGCGATGGTTTTTGCAGCTTTAATATCTCCACAACGGCTGCCTTCATCGTCGCTGGCGCAGGACTCAAGGTGGCCAAGCATGGTAACCGGGCAATGTCCAGCCACTGCGGCAGCGCCGATGTCCTAGAGGCGCTGGGGGTGAAGATCGACCTCAGGACTGAGGCTGTCGCTCAATGTCTGGAGAGGGTGGGCATCGGTTTTATGTTTGCTCCCGTCTTCCACCCAGCGATGAAATATGCCACTGCCCCACGACGCGAAATCGGATTTCGTACTGTGTTTAACATTCTCGGTCCCCTTACTAACCCTGCCAAAGCCAAGTTTCAGGCCATCGGTGTTCCCTCTAAGGAACTGGGAGAGAAGATTGCCTTCGTTCTCCACCGCCTGGGCACAGAACATTCCCTGGTGGTACATGGCATAGATGGCATGGATGAAATTTCAATCAGCAGGAAATCTTTAGTGTGGGATGTCAATCAACACAGGGTATTGCCGCCTTATGAAGTTTCTCCTGATGATTTTGGATTTATGAAGGCAAGCATGACCCAAATCAAGGGAGGAACAGCTAGGCAAAATGCTAAGATACTGCGCGGCATATTAAGCGGAGAGGTGGGAGCCAGGCGGAACATAGTTATCATGAATGCTGCTGCTGCGCTGGTGGCTGGCAACCAAGCATCAGACCTCAAGGAAGGTGCCTCCATTGCCGAGAAGACGCTCGACAATGGACAAGCTCTGGCTAAACTCGACGAGCTAATCAAGCTCAGCCACAGCCTAGATAAGGAGTAGCCAGCATTTGGTGTTTAGCTGGTAACTGATTGCTGGAAGCTGGGAAAAGGAAATGCTGGATAAAATTATCGCCCAAAAAAGGGAAGAGGTTGAGCAAAGAAAGAAGGAGGCTACCATAACTTATTTGCAACAACGTATTGCCCGGCAGAAGCCGGCGCTTGACCTCGCCCTGGTCCTGAAGGGCGACCACATTCGACTGATTGCCGAGGTGAAGCAAGCCTCCCCATCACGGGGGATGCTAAGTCCCAACTTCAACCCCATCGAGTTAGCCCAGACCTATGCTGAAGGTGGTGCTGCTGCTATTTCAGTGCTCACTGAGGCAAATTATTTTATGGGCAACATTGAGCACCTAGCAGCAATCAAAGAAGTGGTTGGGCTTCCAGTGCTGAGAAAGGATTTTATCTTCGACCTTTATCAGATATATGAGTCTCGGGCTTATGGCGCTGATGCCTTGTTGTTAATCGCTTCCATTCTGAGCCAGGAACAGCTTAAGGAACTCGTCTCGTTGAGTCACAGCCTTGGTTTAAGGTGCCTGGTTGAAGTACACAATGAAGGCGAGGTGGAAAGGGCAATTCTCAGCGAAGCGGAAATTATCGGAATTAATAATCGAGACCTTGATACATTTTCTATTGACATCAATATGACCCGCCGATTGCGGCCTCTCATTCCCCAAGAGCGAATTGTAGTTAGCGAAAGCGGCATTAAAAACAAAAGAGATATTGAAAAGCTCGGGAAATGGGGAGTTGATGCTGTACTTGTTGGCGAGGCTCTGGTTACCGCCGGTGATGTCATGGCTAAGATGAAGAGTTTGCTATCATGACTCGTGTCAAGATTTGCGGGATTAGAGATAAGACTCATGCCCTGGCAGCGGTCGAGGCTGGTGCTGATTTTATCGGCTTAGTCTTCGCTCCCAGTAAACGACAGGTAACTCCTACCCAGGCATGTGAGATAGTCAGTGCGGTAAAGAAAAGCAGCGATGCCACAAAAGTGGTCGGCGTCTTTGTCAATGCACCGGCTTCTCAGGTAAATGAGATCGCCGATTTCTGTGCTTTAGATTGTGTTCAGCTAAGTGGCGATGAATCCTGGGAGTATTGCCGCGAGGTTGTTGAACCAGTTATCAAGGCAATTCGAATAGGCCAGCAATCCCCCGAGGAGCTCTACGCTGAGGTATCTGCTGGAGGTAAATTGCTTTCCTCACAAAGATTTATCACCCTCCTTGACTCCCAAGTTGAAGGCGAATATGGCGGAACAGGAGAAAGCTTCAACTGGAACTTAGCTCAGCAGGTAGCTAAGAGGTTTCCGGTCATTATTGCCGGTGGACTCGACCCCAAGAATGTAGCTAGGTTAATCGAGACAGTAAGACCCTGGGGAGTGGATGTCTCTTCCGGGGTAGAGAGTAATGGTCTAAAAGATGCTTCAAAAATTAGAGCCTTCGTCAAGGCAGTTAGGTCAACACAGTAATGTGATAGATTATCGACACAGAGGAGGAATAGTCAGATGCTTGTTGTTATGAAAAACGATGCTACCGAAGTGCAAGTACAAGCGGTTATTCGTGAGATTGAGAGCTGGGGCTTCCGTGGTATTCCAATGCCAGGCGCCCAGCGAACTGCTGTTTGCATCGTAGGCAACACAGGGCCGGTTGACGATTCGAGGTTGCTTTCGTTGGATGGGGTAAAAGAGACTATCCCTGTAACTAAACCTTATAAACTTGTCAGTAGAGAGACTCATCCACAGTCTACGATTATTGCTATTGGCGATATCAAGATTGGTGGAGAGGAACCGGTAATAATGGCCGGGCCCTGCGCTGTGGAAAGTGAAGAACAGGCACTAACAATCGCACAACTAGTGAAGCAGTATGGCGCACAGATATTTCGCGGAGGTGCCTTCAAACCTAGGACATCACCCTACAGCTTTCAAGGATTGGGAGAGGAAGGATTAAAAATACTGAAGAAAGTCCGTAGTGAAACAGGCTTATTAATCGTAACTGAGGCCACTGACCACATAAATATTGAAATTGTCGAACAGTACAGTGATATTATTCAGATTGGGGCTAGGAACATGCAGAATTATTCGCTGCTACGCCGTGCTGGTCGTGCCTCGAAGCCAATCCTGCTAAAGCGAGGTTTCGCCGCCACAATTGGTGAGTTATTGATGTCGGCAGAATACATTATGTCTGAAGGGAATACACAGGTCATTCTGTGCGAGCGCGGAATCCGCACCTTTGCTGACAATACCAGGAGCACCCTGGATCTAAGCGCTATACCTTCAATCAAAGAAGTCAGTCACCTGCCTGTAGTAGTTGACCCTAGCCATGCTGCCGGACGAAGGGAGTACGTTATCCCTTTGTCAAAAGGAGCTATAGCTGTAGGTGCCGATGGACTCCTAGTTGAAGTACACCATGACCCCTCGCACGCCCTTTCCGATGGAATGCAGTCCTTATATCCAGAGCAGTTTGAGAAGTTAATGAGAGAGATAGAGAGTTTACGTAGGTAACGCTTTCAATGAGAAAAAACGATTAAGATTCGGCTCAGGCAGAAGTAGGTGTACAGTGCTACCTGATAATAAAGGCTACTTTGGAGACTATGGCGGCAAGTTCGTGCCTGAGACTCTTATGCCGGTTTTAGACGAACTGGAAACAGCTTACGGAGAGGCAAAGCATGATCCGTCCTTCTGGGCTGAATTTGATTCTTTGTCCCGTGATTATTCGGGAAGGCCAACACCACTTTATTTCGCCGAAAGGCTCACCAAGCATTGCGGGGGGGCGCAAATATTGCTTAAAAGGGAGGACCTGCTTCACACTGGAGCCCACAAGATGAACAATGCTCTGGGGCAGGGACTCCTCGCCAGAAGGATGAAAAAACAAAGGATTATAGCTGAGACTGGCGCTGGACAACATGGGGTAGCTACTGCCACCATATGTGCCAAGTTAGGGTTGGATTGTATTGTCTACATGGGTGAGGAAGACGTGCAGCGTCAAGCGATTAACGTCTTCCGTATGAAGCTGCTAGGTGCTGAGGTGCGCCCTGTTTCCTCAGGTACCAGAACACTGAAAGATGCCATCAATGAGGCTATCAGAGATTGGGTAACTAACGTCAGAAATACCTATTACCTTCTAGGCTCGGTGGTGGGGCCTCATCCTTACCCGGTAATGGTACGCGATTTTCAATCAATCATAGGCAAAGAGACCAGAGAGCAGATTTTGGCTAAGTGCAATCGTTTGCCCGACTATATCATCGCCTGTGTGGGCGGAGGAAGCAACGCCATCGGGATTTTCCACCCCTTTGTGAACGATAAAGATGTCAAGTTTATCGGAGTAGAAGCGGCAGGAAGGGGAATCAGGACAGGAAAACACGCTGCCTCCCTGGTTGCCGGTACAGTAGGAGTTTTGCATGGGACGAAATCCTATGTCCTCCAGGACGATGCCGGGCAGATTCTGGGGACTCAAAGTATTTCCGCCGGGCTGGATTACCCTGGAGTAGGGCCTGAACATAGTTACTACAAGAAAACTGGACGTGCCACCTATGTGGCAGTAAATGATAAGGAGGCGCTGAAGGCATTCCAGCTTCTCTGCCGGACAGAAGGCATTATCCCGGCCCTTGAGCCAGCCCACGCTATATCCTATGCCACCAAAATGGCAGGCTCCTTGGATAAGGAACAAATTATTGTAGTCAACCTGAGTGGGCATGGTGACAAGGATATGGACATCGTAGTCAAGGCAGTGGGGGTGAAGCTTTGAGCCGCATTGCCTCTGTTTTTACCCACCCAGCACTCAGCACGCTGAGTGCTGGGCATGCTGCCCTCATTCCCTACATCACAGTGGGCTATCCCGCTGTTGAAACAACCTTGAAGGTAGTGCCTCTTCTCGCCAGCAGTGGATGTGACATCATCGAGTTAGGCATCCCCTTCTCCGACCCCCTGGCTGACGGTGCCACCATTCAGCGAGCAAGCTATGAAGCGCTCAGGCAAGGCATTACCCCCGAGGTCTGCTTTGAAGTGGCTCAAGAACTAAGACAGCAAGTGGAAATTCCTCTGGTATTTATGACTTACTACAACCCTGTGCTGAAGTTCGGCTTGGAGCAATTTTGCTCGAAGTGTGCCGAGGTAGGGATTGACGGGTTGATTATACCCGACCTCCCACCCGAGGAAGGACAGGACCTGGAACAATCAACTAAAAGGCACGGACTCGACCTTATTTATCTTCTCAGCCCGGCTAGCACCGAAGAACGCATCAGGCTCGTGGCCAGCAAAGCAAACGGCTTTATCTACTTAGTTTCCCTGACCGGTGTCACTGGCGCCAGGGATAAACTCCCCGAGGAACTGGAAAGCTTCGTGGCCAGAGTGAGGGAAAGGACTGAAAAGCCTCTTTGCGTTGGCTTTGGAGTCTCCACTCCCGAGCAAGCGCGAAGAATCGCCAAGGTAGCCGACGGCGTCATCGTGGGCAGCCGTATTATACAGTTGCTCGACGAGGACAAGTCACTTAAAAATGTCTGCTCTTTTATTAAATCTCTGAGGGAGGCCCTATTGTAAAAGGAGGTCAATGTGTAGTAAGCTAACTTATCTATGATATGGTAGCCGAACAAGAAATTGAAAGGAGGGAAAATGGAAAAAGGAATGTATTTTCTTGACCAAAAGGATATGCCAACCAAGTGGTACAACATTATGGCCGATATGCCCGGGGATATGCCACACGTGCTGCATCCAGGAACGGGAAAACCGGCAACTGTAGATGATGCCGCCGGGCTATTCTCCAAGGCGTGTGCCGAGCAGGAACTCAACAGGAAAGACCGCTGGATTGAAATCCCTGAGGAGCTGCAGGCGGTTTATCGTACCTGGAGACCAACGGTGCTGCATCGGGCATATCGGCTGGAGAAGGCTCTGGATACGCCGGCCAAAATCTTCTATAAGTATGAAGGTACAAACCAGGCTGGCAGCCACAAGCCCAATACCGCCACAGCTCAGGCATACTATGCCAAGAAAGAAGGACTCAAGGGCTTAAGCACTGAGACCGGCGCCGGGCAGTGGGGTAGCGCCCTGAGTTTAGCCGGGGCATTCTTCGGTCTAGAGATCAAGGTGTTTATGGTCAGGATCAGCTATGACCAGAAGCCATATCGCCGCATCGCCATGGAGACCTGGGGGGGCAACTGTGTCCCCAGCCCCAGCCCCGAGACCAAATCGGGGCAAGCCATGCTGGAAAAATGGCCTGATTGTCCTGGCAGTCTAGGTCTGGCTATTAGCGAGGCAATAGAGTACATGGCAGGCCGTCCAGACTATAGGTATTCGATTGGCAGCGTGCTTAACCATGTCCTGCTTCATCAGACCATCGTCGGGGAGGAATGCCGGAAGCAAATGGAGATGGCCGACGCCTACCCTGACATTATCGTCGGCAACATTGGCGGTGGCTCAAACTTTGCCGGTCAATTCTTCCCCTGGATTCGGGATAAGATTAGCGGCAAAAAGAAGGACATGCGCATTATCTGTTGTGAGCCGGAGAGCTGCCCTAGTGTGACCAAGGGACTTTATGCCTATGATTTTGGTGATATGGTCGGTATGACTCCCCTGATCAAAATGTACACCCTGGGGCATGGCTTTGTGCCGCCACCAATCCATGCCGGTGGACTGCGCTATCACGGGATGGCGCCCACCATATGCCACCTGCATAAAATGGGTCTGGTTGAAGCTGTAGCTGTGCCTCAAACTGCCGCCTTTGCGGGAGGGGTACAGTTTGCCCGCACCGAGGGCATTATCAGCGGTCCTGAGCCATGCCATAATGTCAAGGTAGCTATTGATGAAGCCCTCAAGTGCAGGGAGGAAGGTAAATCAAAGACCATCCTTATCGCCCACAGCGGGCACGGGCACTTTGACCTGGCTGCCTATGATGCCTACCTATCGGGTAAACTTCAGGATTATGCCTATCCCGAGGAAGAAGTAAGGAAGGCCCAGCTTGAACTGCCAAAGGTAGCCTGAAGAAAATGGCTGGCGCCATGGCAAGATTCGCTATGGCGTCAGCCTTTAGGCACGGGCCTTAAATACTCACCTACGGGAAAGCAATAACAGCAGATAATATGGGTGCTTACAAGGTGACCTTCATGTCTTCATAGCCCAGGCTTATATCTGCGTCTAGTTCCTGAGCTATTTTAGCTACTTCTTCCTTAATCTCCTGCTCAAAAAGGTTTCCGATATGGATAATAATGACGCGAGGTAAATACCCCTTGAGTTGACGAAACTGAGTAAGCTCTTCCTTCAAAAGCTCTGCGGAAAGATGACCAGCTTTCTTGAGCCAATCCCTATACTTATTAGGTCCTATAACTTCAGCAATAAGCAACTGAGGGGAAATATGCTGCCAGCAATCGGATAGCCCCACTGTGGTATCGCTGGTGTAAAAAAATCCAGCACTCAATTCGTTTGAGTGCTGGACATCCGAAGAGGTGATTTGATAGCCCACAGTTGGTACAGAATGTTTTACCGGCAATGCTAAAACATCATAACCAGCAATGGTTTTTCTACTGTAAGGCTCAATAGCCTCAAGTATGAGAGTCGGTTTCTCTCTACTGGGATACTCAAGAAAATTGGAATATATCTTGCCATCAAGAAGGCAGTTAGTAACAACATCAAGCGTGTAGCGCAGGGCATAGACCTCCAGCTGCCCCTGCCAGTAATAGGCAGCGTTAGCAGCCAGAGTAACTAGATCCCGAGTATGGTCGAAGTGGTGATGGGTAAGCAAAACGGCTTTTATCTTTTTCTGTTCGGGCAGAGAAAGAGCCGAGGTAAGTCCCCCAGCATCTACAACCAGAGTACCATCAATCAATAGAGAAGTTAACCGTGCACCTTTTAACTCGAGCTGATGGGCCCCTAAGATTTGAATTTTCACTTCACTGGCTGTCTATAACTCTGTCGGTAGCACCAAGAAACTTTTCCCATTGAGCTAATTCTTCAGCCAGAATCTGACGACCTTTCTCCGTCAACTCATAACATCGGCGCTTTTGCCTAGCAATGTACTGCCATGAGCTTGACACAAGCCCTCTGCTCTCCAAACGGCGTAATGCGGAGTAAAGGGTGCTTGCCGTAAGATTAAAGTAGCCTCCGCTCCTACGATCCAGTTCTCTGGCAATCTCATAGCCATGTATGGGTAATTCGCCTATAATAAAGAGCAACAAAGGCTCAACAACACCCCGCAGTAACTGGCAAACATACGATTGAGACATGGCTCTTGTAGTATATCATATTTAAAAGATTAAATCACGCAATTGTTTGATTCACCAAGCACAATTTAGACTCACGTGTACAAGAAGGCTTCCCGGTAGGTTAATAATTAAGCATTTCCCACAAGTAGCCACGACTGTTCAATTGAGCATGGCCATGGGAGTTTTTTTCAGGTTGCGGTGTCCAAGACATACTATTGGACTGAGGAGTCACAACATACTATATTCTTTTAATCAAGGGCTCCGGCGATATCACTCTCTCATATCTTTACATCGGTGGGCAGATCCCAGCCTCTCTTTTCCTGGCTCCCAACTTAGCGGTTAGATACGGGTTCATCCGCCTGGCGGAGTCCCATCATACCTCATACGGGTTTGGCCAGGAGGGCAGGGGCACCATGTTGTGCACACGGGTTGGCTCAAATGAGCTCCCAAAACTGACAGCGGCGTCTCCCTGCCCACCTGATGCAATTGTAACACCTCCAGTATTTTAGACTGCTAACGGCATCAGTGACAGTTTTAACTCCTGGTAATAGGTCTGATTCTTAACCATAGCAAAAGCCAGCCGCAGCAGCCTATTAAGTGCTGCCCCGACAATCTCTCTTCCGTTGAGAGGGTTGGCATGAGCCGGCCTTTCTCGCCTCTGCTTCGCCCAGGCACGGAAATCAGTATTGAATCGCAGCATCGGGATAACCGCCGTCCAGGCGCAGTATCTCAGTAACGGGCGCCCTTGCTTACTCATTGGTGTTTTTGATCTCTTCTTGCCAGCTGATTCCGATTCAGTGGGATTACTACCTGCCATTTTTATCATCTGCTTGGCACTCCGGTATAGCTTAAAGCAGCCGAGTTCAGCCAGTAACCCGGCCACAGCAATATAGTTGAGCCCTCTTATCGAGAGGAGGTATTTCCCTTCTTCTGTTTCATCTACTAGCTTTACCAGCATCCCCTCCGTGATGCGAATCTGCTGTCTGATCAACTCAAGCTTATCGACCAGGAATCCGATTTCAAAAGACACTGAGCGAGCGCCAGCATGGATCCCGATTGACATTCTCGCCGAGTGATGGAGCGCTCTTAATTTCTTCCGCATCAGGCGTCGCCCTTTATGGCGAGCCTCGATTGTAGCTACAAATTCATCCTCCGTCATCCCAGCTATCACTCCGGGGATGGAGCATGTGGAGAGTACGTTCAGAGCCGTCAGCCCACCAGGGTCTTTGAAGACACGGGTGAACTCGGGGAAGAGCGCATCAAGGAGCCCTTTTAGCAGGTTGGTTATTCTGGTCCTTTCCTTGACCAGCCGTTGATAGGCATTGTGAGATGTCCGGAGTTCTGCATAAACACCCTGGGGGATGACACTCTCAACAAACTCGCCGGTACACAAGAGCTGCGCCGCTACTTCGCTGTCTCGATAGTCGTTCTTTCTGCGATTGAGATCCTTGCCCTCGCGCCTTCGCTTCAAGGTGTATTGGTTGATGAAACGGAAGGGAATGCCCCGCTCATCAAGGTAGTAGGCTATATTTCGCCAGTAGTGGCCACCTGTCTCGATAGCGAACATAACACCCCGACAACTGGATTTCAGCATTTCTAATCTGGCTCTGTTCAACATCATTTCCAGGCCTTCCTGTGTATTATCGAACTTGAATTTGGCCTGGGTGGTGAAGTCTTGAGTAATAGCCACCGCGGCATGCCTTTTCTTATGTGGGTCAACTCCTACGACCAAGTATCCCTCCGGCACTTGCTTTCGTTTCCTGGCTGCAGTATCCTTCATCTGAGATAGCTCCTCCTACGTTAGATTTGGTGCTAAACCACACCATTCACTCTATTGTAGCCGGAGCTGTCTCCCTTAGTTATTCCATATACTAAAACTGACAATTGTTGAGTGTAGGCTTGAATACTATGGCAGCAGATGATAGCATTTGCTTTAGTACCAATCCGACTGGGCTGGTTCTGAGTTTTGTTCTTTCCTAAGTGCTCGCTGTATTATTGGCCGCTCAATAGGGGAAAAGAGAGCAAGTAATGAATTTTAATCTGAGGAGTACGGCTTTTACCAGTGGTGAACTGATACCTCGAAAGTATACCTGCGATGGCGAAGACATTTCACCACAACTGGAGTGGGGTGATTCGCCTGAGAATGTGCAAAGCTTTGCCCTTATCTGTGATGACCCTGATACACTGGTGAGCACGTGGATCCATTGGGTCCTCTACAATATTCCGGCCGAGACGAGAGTCTTACCAGAAGCCATTCCCCCAGATGCTGACTTGGCCGACAGCAGCCGTCATGGTAAGAATAGCTGGGGCTGGCTGGGGTATGGAGGTCCATGTCCACCGAGTGGCACCCACCGCTATTTCTTCAGACTGTACGCCTTGGATAGACTGCTAGATTTAGCAGCTGGTGAAAGTCAGATGCAACTGCTTCAGGCCATGGAGGGGCATATCTTATCTCAGGCAGAATTGTTGGGAAGGTATACTAGGCAGTAGCTGTGTTGCCCACACCCGTTGACGCTCATTGATTTTGTCAACAGTCACTCATTTTGTTAGCCCACGCTCCCAAGGTATTAGCATCAGGTGATCACTAAGCGTATATCGGGCACGAAGATATAAATCGCAACTCAGTGTTACCTATGTGGTTAGCCAGCACACCCCCTTGACAACAGCGCCAAAGAATGATACAGTAGAACAAGGTTTATTTGTAATATTAATGCTGTTAAAAATCGCTAGGGATATGAGTAGAAAATCTTATAACTTAGCCAGACGGAAGGGGGGTTAAATGAGACGAAAATTTAAGTCAGGAATCATGATTTCTGTAGTTGTGGCACTTGCTTCAGTAGCATTTGTTCTGCTCATTGTAGGCTCATCGCCTGAGCCAAAGTTTGAAGAAATCAAATATGTGCCTGCTTTAACGGAATTAGAAATACGTGACCGTGAGATTGCCTTGAAGTATGGGGTCACTGGATATTTAGAGATTACTTACCCTTCTGACTCTCCAAGCCTTCTGTCTATTGATAGAGGTGGAGATATAAACATAAATATCCTCCTACATTTTGTTTCTTACACCCCTGAGGTTACTGAAGCACAAGTAAACATAGACCCCAAAGGTCCTGGGGGGTATAAGATTGAGTATCTCGATGTTAACTTTAGGGAATTTGTCAGTTACAATCCAAGTGGAAATATTGTGATAAAAGCGGGCGAAACTATACCAATTATAATGAATATTCGCATTCCTGAAAATCTTACGAGCGATATTGAAGCAATTCCATTAGGTGCTATGGGAATTAGGACTAATGTTCCCATGATAGATGAGTTAGGCGAGAAGGAGGTGGCAATTCATAAGTAAGGAACGAATCCTTGTTATACTGAGCATTATCTTTATATTACTCTTGTTTCCTTTATCGCAAGTTGGTGCAGTTCAACCTTACATGGGAGGATATTTTGACCGTTGGTCGATAACTACGACAAATAAAGTGCTACTTATGGTTAATTACCAATCGACTGAGGCTAGCGAAATTCCGCAAGGCAAATGGCTGGGAGGTGTTTTAAGTGTAGCCGGTTCTCATAGTATATTCAATGCACCATCGGGATGGGTATATCAAAACGCGGTTGCGCTTTACGGTGATAATAGTGTTAAGTGGGCTCCTCAAGCATGGTATGGGGATGACAAAGAACACTATACAGTAAAGAGCGTAGGTACAGGTGACTATATTGCTTTCTATGAGAGAATGGATGTTAGCTCAGAAACTATGTATTATAAACTATATACATATCCGACCTTTTGGCACTTTGACTATGATACCCCAATAATTCATACATGGGATCATTCGACGGATGATGTTAAATTCATAGTAGGAGACCAGTCTCAGAATGGCTTAGAGTTTAGGCACTTTCAATTTGGCGTAGAGAGCAATAGCCGTATCACTGAAACCCACTGGGAAGAGTTAAATGACAAGCCATCTTATTATACTGGAGGCAGCTGGGTTTATGAGCCAGCACGTGTATGTCATGCGGAGGGTTCTTCCTTAATCACTTAGATAGGGGACTCTGCGTATGGCATTGGTGGCGAGACTTATGACGGCGTGAACACAAAATATACAGCCGATGACCAAGTTTGCTGGTATTATCGTGGTTGTTTTTGGCTTTGGTGCTAGACTGTAGCGGATGATAAGATTCTGTGGAGCGAGGGGGGAATTGTAAGTGATTACGTGTCTAGACCTTACCAATAGGAATCTACTACCCGACTTGAAGCTCCTTTCTTCCTAGCTTTTTACCTTCCTTGCCCAGAAGAGACGCTTCAAGTTCCAGTTTCACCTAAATGGCCTAGGCCAGTTAGTTTATGCAGCCTTAATACCATAGTTCACATCCGAATGACACATTATAAGCAGCCTGTCGCGTAGGCTAAACGCTGCTTTCTCCAGCTTTGCTATTTCCTCAGACTCCAGGTATGCCTTCATTTGTTCGTGGCCCCCAGACTAATGGCAAATTGAAATGAGGGCGTATTGTGATTATGCCATAAGGCTCTCAGCCCCCATTGCCACGAGTCTTTCCAGTCTCGGGCACAATTCTGGAGTCAAGTCTTAAACATTTTTGCGATTTGTTATAAAGTGACTAAAACTATTGACGATTTGATATAATGCGAAGCTGGGAAGAAGTTGCCAATATGCTTGCTGTTGAAGTTAACCATGTAGTCAAGTCCTTTGCCGATAAGGTCGCTGTTGACAACCTGTCCTTCTCTGTCGCCCAGGGTGAGATGTTCGGCCTCATTGGCCCTAATGGCGCCGGCAAGACTACCACCATCAGGATGATGATGGACATCCTCAAGCCGGACTCGGGCGAGGTGACCATCCTCAGCGAGAAGTTGAATGAAGCTACCAAGGATAAGCTTGGCTATCTGCCCGAGGAAAGAGGGCTGTATAAAAAGCTGAAGGTTCTCGACTCTATAATCTACCTCGCCTCGCTCAAGGGTGTGGACAGGCACTCGGCCGCAGAAAAAGCTAACGAGCTGCTCAATCAAACCGGTATGTTAGCCAGCAAGAATAAGAGGATTGAAGAACTGAGCAGGGGCATGGGGCAGATTATCCAGTTCATTGTTACCATCATCCATAACCCGCAACTGCTTATCCTGGATGAACCCTTCGCCGGCCTCGACCCGGTTAACACCGAGCTATTAAAAGGAATGCTCGCTGACCTGAGGAACCAGGGTAAAGCCGTAATCCTGAGCACACACCAGATGAACCAGGTGGAGGAACTATGCGACCGCATCTTAATGATAAACAACGGGCAGGGCATCCTCTACGGGGACTTAAGTGAAATCAAGGCAAGATATAGAGGTAATTCGGTCCTCCTGGATTTTAAAGGTGAGCTGGGGGAAGTACCGGGAGTTACCGGTAAGCGAACCCACAAAGGCTACACTGAGCTGATGCTGGACGACAAGACAACCCCCCAGCAAGTTCTGTCGCATTTGATAAACCATGGCATGGTAATCAACCGCTTTGAAGTAGCCACTCCTTCACTTAACGAAATATTCCTGAAGGAGGTGGGTAAAAAATCATGAACAAGACGCTATTGATATTCCGGCACGAATTCCTGCACGCGATAAAGAGGAAGGGTTTTATCATTTTAACCCTTATCGTGCCGGTCTTAGCTCTCATAGGCATAGGTGTTTTCCAGCTCGTATCAACCGACGAGCCACCGCTAGTAGAGACGGTCAACATCGGCTATGTCGATGAAGCTTTTGGATTCGACCAGTATACCGCTCAGGGATATATAGAGCTAGTCCACTTTAATACGCCCAGTGATGCCAAGGCCGCCCTGATTAACGGCGATGTTGCCGAGTATTTCGTCATCCCAGCGGACTATCTCTCAACCGGGGTAATTAACCGTTATACCCTGGAGAGACAGCTGGAGACACCGCCGGCCATCGCCACCGCCATTAAGAACTTCCTCACCAGCAATATGTTGGCTGGTGAAGTACCCCCCGAAACAGTGGAGTTGATAGAAACCCCCCTAGCCTTGGTTACCACCAGGCTTACCGAAACGGGAGAGGTGGCTACGGAGCAGGGTGGATACGGGAATGTCATCATCCCCGCTATTTTCAGCCTTCTGCTGGCCCTCTCTCTGCAGGCTTCTACCGTCTACCTGGTGCAGGGGCTGGGGGACGAGAAAGAGAGCCGCCTTATCGAGGTATTGCTCTCCTCAGTTTCCCCCCGACAGCTACTCACAGGCAAGGTTTTGGGGCTGGGTGCCGCTGGGCTGGTGCAGGTGGTCGTCTGGCTGGCCTCATTACCACTCCTTTTAAACCTAGCTTCATCCACTATAGGCGGCTTTTTCAGCACGATACAACTACCGGCTAACTTCCTGGTGCTGGGGATAGTCTATTTCATCCTGGGTTATTCATTGTTCGCTGCCCTCTCGGCGGGCGTCGGCGCTATCAGCCCCAGCGTCCGTGAGGGACAGCAACTGTCCATGATTTACGCGATGCTCGTCTATGTCCCCCTCTGGTTTGCATCCTTCTTGTTTATATTCCCGGACAACCCAATCTGGTCAGTGCTGACCATCTTCCCGGTCACGGCTCCCATTGCAGTGATGTTGAGGCTGGGCGTAACTGGTATTGCCGCCTGGGAACTGGCGGCCAGTTTAGCGGTGCTGGTGCTCTCCATCATTCTGGTTATGTTCCTGGCAATCAGGGCTTTCCGAGTTTACCTGCTCATGTACGGGAAAAGACCTGCTTGGGGAGAAATTATCCGCAGCCTCAGGAGCGGATAGGCTATGGTATCGGGCTACACTTATGAAATCAGATACCCTGTGTTCGTGCGATGGTGACTAATCAACAGGTTTACAAGTAAAGGGTAGCAATATAGCTTTCCTTCTTCCTTGTGTAACAACTTGACAGTCAGCAAGCCCATATCCCAATATGCTCCACAGCACTTTTCCACAAAACTCGTAATAGAGCCATCTTAGTAGTAAGCCAATGCCATGACTGAGAGTCGGATTGTATTTGAGGTAGGTAGCGAGATTTACGTAATAAAAGCCATACGAGTGTTGCCATTAAGAATGAGGGTTAATTTCTCCCGCCGTCTAACTCCTTGCCCCCAAGGGAGGGAGAACCATCGCAGATGAACCTGCCAATCACCGCGACGTCATCTATAGATAGCGATAGGTATTATAGATATAGCTGGGTAGACTATCGCAGTAGCAAGTCGTTCTATCCCACGAAGCGACTCGAATACACCACGCAAAGATTCGTCAAATGATTTCACCTCTTGTGGTTCTGAAACTGTTATGGGCATTGAGCTATCCTTAGAAGGAATGTAGGCAATCTGAGCGAAAACATTCCACAAAATCTCAGGAGAGGTGCCATATCTGAATATAACGCTCTCCAAACCGTCCCGGAGCAAGAGCTTTTTAATGTGCCCCGTGAAATAAATATTGGGGGTATCAATATCAGGATAGATGGTTATCATGCAGCGTCCCCTATAAAATATATCGAAGAATCTTTTCAACCCTTTAAGTTGCCACTCTGGGAGCTCATGCCTTGACAACTTATCTCTTTCCCACTGTTTCATTTGGCTTTTCGTTAGTTGACTGGGTGGTTGCTCCATTGCGCATTGAGCTATAAATTTTGATAATTCATTAAATTGTTCTAGGATTCCTTTCATATAGTCATAGTCATCCAATTTGACTTTCCCTTGGATAAGGACGAATGAGGTTTCAACCAAACTCGAATGCAGCTTGCCCTTCTTAATGTCATCAATAGGAAATGATGAGGTATCTACCACCGTAATCATCTTTTTCTTTAGCATCATAGTTTCAACATGATGATACAAATAATCATGTAGAGTTTTAGTCTCGCGCTCCTCATTTTCCCAGATGAACTTGCCTTCTGCCGCAAGATTCAGCAGACTAGGAATTCCCCCACCACCACTACCAGAAACCTCTTTGCCTGTTCCTTTAATCCGCTCCCTTCCAGTCACAAGCCCTTCTTCAAGTTGAGCAAAGATAGACTTAGTACGTTCGACATCTAAGTATAGGAAATCTCTAACTCTAAGCTCCTTGCCGTGCTGTTGCTTTTTCATTTTGGTTATCCTCCTATGCTGCTCCACTTCCTGTCAATGCATAGAATATATTATTTCTATGGCAGAGGATAGAGATGACATGCCCTCCTTGTCAAGGTATCCAGAATATAATGCCGTTTAGGCTATCGTAAACTTAAGTTTCGGATGCACCGCACTCGCCTGCCTGGCCTTTAAGCGTTTCCACAGCATGAGGCAGAGCTGGCAGTATCACTTCAAGGCATTCGCGTACTGCCTTGGTGCTTCCCGGCAGGTTGATAATTAAGCATCTCCCACGAGTGCCCGCGACTGCTCGGCTGAGCATAGCCATGGGGGTTTTCTTCAGGCTCTCAGCCCTCATTGCCTCGGCAAAACCGGGGACAATTCTATCCACCACGGCAAGAGTCGCCTCCGGAGTAACATCTCTAGGAGTAAGTCCCGTCCCCCCCGTGGTGATGAGCACGTCTAAATCGCCTTCATCTACCCACTTAACCAGCTTTGCAACAATAAGCTCCTTCTCATCAGGAATGATATCGTAATTTGCAATGCGAACATCCATGCTGGAAAGGATTTCACGAATAGCCTCTCCACTCTTATCCTGACGCTCCCCTCTTGAGCCTTTGTCACTGATGGTCAATATACCTACTTTAAACATTTTCTTCACCAATGACAGCTGACGGCTCTCGGCTTACAGCTCTCAGAAAATTCTTTTCTATGAAATCAGCCACTGTTACTGTATCACCCCATGGAAGCTGAGGTATATCGGTATTCAATGACCCGTCAGTAACAATGGCCGAAAGTTCCTCAGGAGAACACAATAAGTCATCTCCGAGCCCTTTTCTATGCACTTCGATCTTAGGAATCTTGCTTTTCTGGAATCCTTCGACAAGGGCGAGGTCGAATTCAGGGCCAACGATGGGCAGAATTTCCTCAATATCAAGGTCGTGGTCCACCCTTTTAATAAAGGGGAGTTTATCAGGCGAGCTAATAAGCACGGCATCGCTGCCCGCTTGAGCAAACCTCCAGCTATCTTTTCCGGGCTGGTCTATTTCCATCCCACCTCGACCATGCTTTAAGGCAGCGACTTTATAACCTCTTCTTTTAAACTCGGCAATAAGTTGCTCCATAAGCACTGTTTTGCCAGATTGCGATTTGCCCACGATTGAAACAACCGGCAATGTTTTCACCTCTTCTTGTTCCTCTCCCCAATCCAACATCTGCACTTCGACCACGTCCCCGGCCTTTACCCCTTCACTACCTTCGGGGATAATAGCCAAACCGTTGGCCTTGGCCATGGATGTAAGGATTCCCGAGCCTTGGGGGCCGGTGACGGAGGCATAATATTGACCACCACGCCTGGTTACACTTACCCTGGCAAAGAGGCGGCGCTCATCGGTATCCACAACATCATCCTCGATAATAGCTCGGATGGCTGGCTTGGCCAGAATTTTCTTCCCCATCATTTTCAATATCGCAGGACGGGCGAATTGTTCAAAGGTAACCATGGCACTGACGGGATTGCCCGGCAACCCCAAATGAGGCACCCTCTTCTCCTTTCCTCCTTCTGTCTTCCTAATAACCCCAAAGGCAAGCGGTTTCCCGGGCTTCATACAAACCGTCCAGAAGCCAACCTCCCCACGCTCTGCCAGGACATCCTTTACTATATCGTAGTCTCCCTTGGACACACCGCCGGAGGTAATAAGCATATCCGTATCCAAACCCCCATCGATCTTTTCAGTTAGAGACCGAACCGAATCGCGACCTATACCCAGGATTTTGGGAATCCCACCATAGCGAGAGACTTCGGCAGCAATAGTATAGTTATTGCTATCATGAATCTTACCCGGAGCCAATGGCTGGTCAACACCAATAAGCTCATCTCCCGTAGCTAGAATGGCCACAATCGGCCGACGGATAACCAGCGCAGTGGAGTGCCCCAGAGAAGCTAGCACCCCTACCTCTTGGGGACGAAGCACCTTTCCTTTTTTAAGAATCAAATTTCCCCTGGCAATGTCCTCGCCGCTACCCCGGACATCCGATCCCTTCTTCACCTGGCATAATATGCCGATGTGCGAAAGGTCACCACCGGATAACTTGCGGTTAACTTCATCAGTGTCCTCAAATCGAACCACGGCATCAGCCCCTTCAGGCAATGGCGCTCCCGTCATAATGCGGATGGCCGTCCCCGGCTTGACCTCTTGTGCAGATATATACCCGGCGGCAACTTCCCCAACCACGACCAAATATCTAGGTGATGATTCACTAGCCCCACGAGTATCTCTGGCGCGCAGGGCATAACCATCCATGGCGGAATTATCCAGCGGGGGAATATCTATAGTGGAATAGACATCCTCAGCCAGAACCTGCCCTAGACAGTCCAGAATAGGCTTTCGCTCGGGCTCAAGAACCTCAACATAGGTCAAAACCTTCTCCAGGGCTTCTTCCACAGAGATCATGGGTAAACTCCCAAAACTGTATTATAGATTATCTCTGTCCCCTAAACCAACTTACTTGAGGACAAACTAGCTCGGTGATAATATTGCCCGATAGCAAACCGGTGCTTAAGGTTCAGTTTAATTTGACAATAGACGGTTTTAGCTCTATATTTAACAAAGCAAGGAGGTAAAAATGAGAGAAAAGGTGGAAGCAGCCCTGGAACAAGTGAGGCCGGCATTGCTGGCCGATGGAGGGGATGTCCAATTAATAGATGTCAATGATGGAGTTGTGACATTAAGGTTGACCGGCGCCTGCAGTGGCTGCCCAATGGCAACTATGACCCTGAAGGGTGGGATTGAGCGGGTGCTTAAGGAACAGGTGCCCGAAGTTAAGGAGGTGGTGGCCGTCTAATCCCTGGCTGTATTCCAGGAAGGGGATAAAAAATAAATCAGGCTGGAGACTTAAATGCGTCGGGAATATTTTATCTGCCATTCTTGTGGTGAAAGAGTGGAATGTAGTGGAGAGGAGCGACCATGCGAGGTGCTCAATGGTTGGTTCATGGTTTCACGATGGAAAGGGCCAAAGGTAGTCGAGCATTACAATTTTTGTTCTTCGACTTGCCTCAAAACATGGATCGATGCCCAGGTACCTCAAGTCCCTGACGTATTCCTAAAAGCCTTTGAGGAAGGAAAGGATTAAAAATGCCCATCTACGAATATTTTTGCCCTAATTGCAACTATAAGTTTGAATTGCTTCACCAGCAAACCCAAGCAAACGAAAACGCCTCTTGCCCCCGATGTCACAATGGCGCAAAACGAATATTATCCTCTTTCGCTTCTTTTTCTAAAAGCAGTGAAGGGCCATCTACCCCGATCGGGGGAAGCTCCTCTTGTAGCTCATGTTCTGCCACAAGTTGTGATACCTGCCAAATATAGCTCCTTCAGTGAGAAACTGCAAAGAGCCCAAATTAAGAGAACACTAAACGACCAGCCTGTGAAAATAAATCCCAAATATGTAATCACATGATGCGACGAGATGATTGAGATAAGAAGAGAAGATTTCTCTGTCGATGAGATAACCAAGAAAATGAAGGACCCCAAAATAGGGGCGATATCAATTTACCTGGGCACTGTGCGTGAATTCCCTGGAGGACTTGGACTGGAGTTTGAGGAAGATAACCACGCTGTCCGGAAACTAGAGGAGATAGAAAAAAGAGCAATCGACAAATTTGATATCAAGGATGTAGCGATAGTACATCGAGTGGGTTTCTTGGGCATATCAGAGAACATTCTATTAGTAGCAGTTTCCGCCTCTCACAGAGAGCCAGCTTTCGATGCCTGCAGAAGCATAATAGACGATATAAAGGACTTCCACAAATCATGGGGGAAAGAAGTACCGAAATAGAAATTTTAGAAATTGCCAGAGATGGTAAGCGGAGGAAGACAGATGAGTTTGTCCATGAAGAGGAGGTTATCGTTAAGCTCAATGGAGAAATTCACAAATTCTACTGCATTCCCGTTGACCTGGAAGAGATGATAGCTGGCAATTTGAAATCAAGAGGCATAGACCTTTCTTCGTCCCGAATCAAGAAACTCGGAAGCAATGAGTTTGAGGTAAATGCCCCCGAAGAATTAATTAAGACCCCCGGAAACTGTGATTCTCAGAAAAAGTTAACCAAAGGCGAAGTTTTTGATTTGGTAGAAGCGCTAAACGAAAACAGCTTCCTGTACCAAAAGACTGGCTGCACACATGTTATTGGGATCTGTGAGGATAAGGAAATTTTTGTCGAGGATATAAGTAGACATTGCGCCATAGATAAAGCCATCGGCCTAGCAATCAGAGACGGAAGCAATTTAGCGAATAGCCTCCTGGTTAGCTCATGCCGACAAACGGCTTCCACGATAAGAAAGGCGATCTTCTGCGAAATACCAATAGTTGTAAGCATCGCTGCCCCCACGGACCTGGCTATAAAAGAAGCCAATAAATACGGGATAACACTCATAGGATTTGCCAGTTCAAAAGGATTTAACATATACTCCCACGATTGGAGAATCGAAATCTAAAAATATATAAAATGGGAAAGTAACAGGTTTTATCGCACCGCGGTATCCAAACTGGAACCTTTCGCTGGATTTGAAATAAGAGGTGAAGTAATCTAAAATACATCATTTACTTTTGTTCACTTTTGTTCACCAAATGCATGAACTTGGAGTAACTGAAAATATAGTTAACATTGCTTTAGCCAAAGCTGGTGAGGCGCAAGCCAGCAAGGTCATCCAAATTAACTTAGTGATTGGCGAGATGTCAGGATTTGTCCCTGATTGTATTCAGTTTTATTTCGATTCTCTTAGCAAAGATACCATCGCTCAAGGAGCAGTACTCCACTTTGATTTAGTGCCAACTCAATTGCGTTGTCGGACCTGTTCCGCGACTTTCCACCCCCAAGATACCCTATGGTCTTGCCCTAAATGCCAGGGCCAGAGCGTAGAAATATCCAAGGGACGAGAGCTCTATATCGAAAGCATGGACGTAGAATGAAAAAAATAGAAGTTATCCAGAACGTTCTTGAGGCTAATGAGACCATAGCTAACCGAAATCGACAGCTATTGGATAAGCACAAGGTTTTCGCTATTAACATTATGTCATCTCCAGGTGCCGGCAAGACGAGTCTTATTCTACAAACCATGGCCAAGCTGAAAAGCAGGCTGAATATGGCTGTTATCGAAGGCGATGTTGCTTCCACAGTAGACGCAGAGAAAGTGCAGAGCGAGGCAAAATCAGTAGTCCAAATAAATACCCGAAATATGCCGGAAAGTTGTTCTTTAATGGCTGCCATGATCGAGTCGGCTCTAAATGACATGCCCCTGGATAACATAGACCTGCTCTTAATCGAAAATGTGGGCAATCTCATTTGCCCCTCCGAATTTAACCTGGGAGAACACAAACGGGTAGTGATTTCCAGCCTGCCGGAAGGGGATGATAAAGTCACTAAATATCCCCTGATCTTTATCGATGCCGATGCTGTGATAATAAATAAGATGGACCTTCTTCCCCATGTTGATTTCGATACTGCCGCCTTTCGCCGTTCCATCGAAGGACTAAATCCTAAGGCCGAGGTTTCCCAACTTTCCTGCAAGACCAATGAGGGGATAGAAAAGTGGTGCTCCTGGGTATTAGAACAAGTAGAAACCAACGCCACAAAGCCATAGAGATTTCACATACATAGTAAACCTTACCATCTGGAGAAGGTTAAGCACTGCCAAGGCAATTAGCTGAATATTCTGCCTCCGTGCAAAGTTGAAAAAGGTGTCGCCATCACTGTCCTGCAAATAAACCTTTACAATGCTTGCTGCCACAAACTATAATTCGCTGTAATGTCCTTCATAAAAAGCGGCAATTTACCTGCCACCCTAGCTAAGATATCCCACCTGTTAGCTATCCAGAAAAGGCAAGGCTATATCGTTGGTGGCTTTGTCCGCGATTGGCTTCTGGAAAGGAAGACCAACGATATAGATATTGCTGTAAGCGGTGATGCCATAACCATAGCTCGGGAAGTAGCCGAAGAATTAGGAGGCAAATTTGTGCTCCTTGACGATGTCAACAACATAGCTAGAGTGGTGGTAATCAAAGATGAGCAGCCAAGAGGTGCTTCACAAAACCAAGAATTGCGTGGCGCAGAGTGGCATTTTGATTTCTCTCATTTCACCGGAGATATTGAATCTGATCTTGCCCGGCGCGATCTCACCATAAATGCCATGGCTCTGGAACTCAGCCAATTTGTCGCCGCCAGCACAGCCACTAATACGAGCCCCCGAAAATCGGCAAGTCTTTTGACTGAAAAGCAATCTCCCCTAAAACTTATCGACCCCTTTCCCGGTGAGAAGGATTTGAGGAATAAAATAGTGCGGGGGGTAAGCGAGCAAATATTCGAAGCTGATGCCGCTAGGCTCCTGCGAGCAGTGAGGTTGGCTGCCGAGCTTGACTTCACTATAGAGCCAAACACGGAATCTTTAATTCGCCGCTATTCTCAGGCTATCACTGAAGTCCCGGGGGAAAGAGTTAGAGAAGAATTACTTCGCTTGCTTACTCTGCCCCAGGCTGCTTACCATCTGAGATACTTAGATAACCTTGGCTTACTGCTAGCTCTAATTCCCGAGCTAGCAGAGAGCAAGGGAGTAGAGCAACCAACAGTGCACTTCTGGGATGTCTTCGAACACTCTTTACAGACCGTTGCTGCCATAGAATTCCTAATTAGAGAAAGCGATTGGGAGTACAGCAACGACGCTATGCTGTCTACTGTTCCCTGGTCTGACGTAATAGAGAGGCACTTATCCCAGGAAGTTTCCAGCGGAAGTAACCATAAAGTTCTACTCAAGTTAGGCGGGCTATTCCATGATATTGCTAAACCAATGACAAAGTCTATTGACGATACAGGTAGAGCCAGATTTTTAGGGCATACCAAAGAAGGAGCAGCTATGACTGCGAACATTTTGGAACGGTTGCGATTTAGCAATCAAGAAATAAGACTGGTGGAAAGCCTTGTCTATCATCACCTCCGTCCAGTTCAGATGGCACATGAGGGACTACCTACCCAACGGGCAGTCTATCGCTACTTTCGGGATACCGGAGAGGCTGGCATCGATATTCTAGTCCTGGCTTTAGCCGATTATCTGGCCAGCCGTGGTCCCCTGGCATCTATGGAGGAATGGAAAAGCCATTGCCAATTAATAAACTACATCCTGGCAGAGCACGAAAAGCAGCAAGCCAAAATCTTGCCGGTGAAACTCATTGATGGTCATGATATAATGAACAACTTTAACTTATCACCAGGACCATCGGTTGGCAAACTCCTCGCCATAGTCAACGAGGCTCATGCCAGCGGCGAGTTAAGCACCAGAGAAGAAGCATTGGCCCTGGTTCGAAGGGAGCTGTCGGCTGTGAGCAAGCAGCAAACAAGAGTTTCCCGAAAATCCCAGGATTCTGGAGTAAAAACAATCCCTAACACAAAGTAGACTAAATTGAGAAGTAGAAACATTTATTTATTGATTTTCATCCTTGCTCTGTTCGGCTTCGCCTTATGGTCCATAGTCCCGCTGGATAAGAATGTTTTCGGCAGGGAAGGGTTAAGGCTGGGACTTGACCTCGCCGGCGGCAGCTATCTGGTTTACCAGGCTGATGTCAGCGATATCGAGCCTGACACCAGAGATGAGATTATGGAGGGTGTGAAGGGGGTTATAGAAAGGCGTATCAACGCTCTGGGCATAACCGAGCCCGTCATCCAACTACAGAAACAGGAGGGGGAATACAACATTGCCATCCAACTGCCGGGCATAGCTGACATCGAGAAGGCTAAGGAGATGGTTGGACTCTTCGCCGTGCTCGAATTCAGGGAGCAGGATGAAGCAGGGAATTGGACCCCTGCTACCGGGGTAGTCACAGTCAATGGCGAGGAAAAGGAGTTAATTCTCAGCAGTAGATATTTTAAAGAAAACACCTACCCTACAGTAGATCAAACAACTGGCAAAGCATTATTAATATTTTACTGGGACGAAACGGGACAGCAGCTTTCCAAACAAATAACAACCCGCCTTATCGGAAAACCACTCGCTATCTTCCTTGGTGACGAGCTAATTATGGCCCCGACGGTCAGAAGTGTGATAGAAGACAGGGGACAAATTGAAGGTGAAGGATTCAGCCTCGCCGATGCTCAAGAACTATCACGGTTGCTCAACGCTGGGCGGATCGACGTTCCACTGGGGAGGTGGGTAGAAGGAGAATTTGAACCTAGTGTTCCGCTCTACGAAAGGACAGTGGATGCTACCTTGGGGGCCGATTCCATCAGGAAGAGCATATTGGCGGCAGGGATTGGGATAGTGTTATTGCTAATATTTATGATTCTTTACTATCGTCTGCCCGGCCTAGTGGCTTGCCTTAGTCTAGCGGTTTATGGCGCAGTGCTTTTAGCCATTTTCAAGCTTGTCCCTGTAACTCTCACATTGCCTGGCCTTGCCGGCTTTATTGTCTCCCTAGGCATGGCAGTGGACGCCAATGTCCTTATCTTTGAGCGCATGAAGGAGGAATTGCGAGGGGGGCGTAGCTTAGGTGCTGCCGCTGAGGCTGGGTTCAACCGCGCCTGGACGGCTATCAGAGATAGCAATATCACCACATTCATTGCCTGTATCGTCCTCTTCTGGCTCGGCGGTACGCTGGGTGCTCTTATGGTCAGAGGCTTTGCCCTAATCCTGTTTATCGGTGTAGCCTTATCCATGTTCACAGCCATTGTGGTTACCAGAACCTTCCTCCGCCTGATTATAGGCAGCCAGGTGGTCACCAATCTGTCAGCTTACGGAGTAACGCCATCCCAAACAGTGAGGAATGCGAAATGATAGACTTTGTCGGTAAGAAGCAGTGGTTTTTCCTTATTTCGTTGATACTCGTAGTTATAGGAATAATTTCTCTGGTCATCTCTCAAATACAAGTTGGAGCCCCACTGCGGCTTGGAACAGATTTTACTGGTGGCACATCTATGATTCTTCAGTTTAGCCCACCAGTTGAACAAAGCCAGTTACGGGAGGAGATGGCCGAGCTGGAATATGCCGAGGCAACTATTCAAAACGCTGGCGAAGGCAATTTCATCATCCATACCAGGGAAATACCCCCAGAGGAGGCAAGAGAATTAGCTGAGAAACTCGGTGAAGACTTAGATTCCCAGGTTGAGATAACCGATTACTATCTAGTCTCGGGAACAGTGGCGGCGAAGACAACACGCAATGCCGTCATCGCCGTGATAATAGCTGCTGTGGCTATGATGTTTTACATTGTCTGGGCGTTCCGCCGCATGCCCAGTCCATTTCGCTGGGGCACCTGTGCTGTCATCGCCCTTATCCACAATGTGTTCATAATAATAGGCATTTTCTCCTTCCTGGGTTGGTTTGCCGGGGTGGAGATTGATGCTTTGTTTATTACCGGACTACTTGCCGTTGTCGGCTACAGTATCAATAATACTGTGGTTGTATTTGACCGCATTCGGGAAAATGTATCAAGGTACATTAGACCTGATTTCGCCGAGACTGTAAACGATAGCCTCATAGACACGCTGGGGAGGTGTCTGAATACCGCCCTGACTACCTTTTTTGTGCTCCTAGCCATGCTCCTTTTTGGCGGAGCCACCATATACTATTTTGTCCTGGTGTTGCTCCTCGGCGTTATCATCGGCACCTACAGCTCTGTCTGTATCGCCGGCCAGCTTTTGGTGGTGTGGGAAAGGCGAGAGTGGAGGGCACTTTTGCCCTTCGCTAAGAGAACTGCCTAGTCGGGAATATCAAACCATTTTCTAATACCTAAGCACTAAATCCTAAACAAACACAAAATTCTAAATTTAAATACCAAAACCATTGATTGAGAGAGTTTAATAACATTATTCTGTCATTCTGAGCAAAGCGAAGAATCTCTGAGATTCTTCGTCATCCCGATTTCATCGGGACTCCTCAGAGTGACATTAATAAACGCTCTCGTCCATTTTGAATTTTGAGCATTAGTGCTTTGATATTGTTTAGGATTTAGAATTTTGTATTTAGAATTTCAGGTGGTGTATTCTTTTTATTGCCTCGATATGCTCATCAAATCCCTCGGGCTTTCTTGCCATTGATGCTTTCCCCAAAGGGTCATCTATCTCTGAATTACCCAGAAGCACAGCAAAGACAGCTTTTATGGAAGAAGCGACTACCTGAAGGTTATAACCACCTTCCAGAGTAAAAACGAGACGTCCCTGACATAGTTCGGCAGCCAGTTCTTTCAATATCATTACCATTTGAGCAAACCCTGTAACGCTTACCTGCATCATAGCCAGGTAGTCAGTCCAATGAGCATCGAAACCAGCGGAAACCAGGATGAGCTGTGGTTGAAATCTCCGGGCTACCGGAACCAAGACCTCGTTGAAACCTCTCAAATATTCCTCATCTCCCCAGCCGGCGGCCATGGGAAAGTTAACCGTAGCTCCTTCTCCCTCACCCGCTCCAGTTTCATCCATCCATCCTGTTCCGGGATAAAAAGGATACTGGTGGGTGGAGAAGTAAAGAACTTTGGGGTCGGCATAAAAAGCATCCTGAGTCCCATTGCCATGATGGACATCAAAATCAGCGATAAGAACACGGTTGAGACTGAACTTGCTTAGAGCAAATTTAGCGGCGATTGCCATATTATTGAAAATGCAGAAGCCCATTGCTCGATCATGAATGGCATGGTGCCCTGGTGGTCTAACCAGAGCAAAGGCGTTATCCACTTCCCCCTTCATCACCGCTTCTACAGCCACCATAAGCCCACCAGCAGCATATAAGGCCGCTTCATAAGACTTCGGAGACATTACGGTATCAGGGTCAAGCCAGCCACCACCCTTTTCCGCCTTGCTCTCAACGTAGGAAATGTACTCCGTCGTATGTATCATCTCTAGCTCCTCCAGCAAGGCGGAGCGCGCAGGCAGACAGGTGAGTTTCTCCTTAACTCCAGTTTCTTTCAAATAGGACATCGCAGCTACCAGCCTCTGAGAATTCTCCACGTGGTCACCGGTATCGTGTTTCAAATAGATTAGGTCATAAACCAGACCGGTTTTCATACTCGCATCATATCAAAGATACTCAAACGAAAACAATCATGGCGAGGCTTTCTAGGGCTCCGGCCAAGTCGGAGTTGCTTTTTATCATGGAAAACATCTATGCTGTGGGATGCACAGTTTCGTGAAGGAAAGCTTTGTTCTGTGACCAGAGAAGAAATAAACGAATTGCTCAACGAGGCGGAGAAGAGGTTTGCCTCGGAATCAAAGTTAATACAGGTGGAGTCAGGCAAAATCATTTTCGTTGGCGATACACATGGTGACCTCGAAGCCACGGAGAAAATTATCCACAGGTATCTCAAGTCAGAGAATAAGCTAGTTTTTCTTGGTGACTATGTTGACCGGGGACCAGCTTCCCTAGAGAACATTAATTTTTTACTTGGGCAAAAAAATGAGCACCCCGATTCTCTTTATCTGCTTATGGGGAATCACGAAGGCCATGCTGTAGTCAGCTTCCACCCTGCCGACTTCTGGGAAGGACTGGATGCCGAACTTCACCAGCGATATAGTGAGGTTCTTTCCAAGTTGCCGCTGGCAGCGTCCACGCCAAATGGAATCATTGCTCTGCATGGAGCACTCCCCGATGTGTCGGGTTTAGAAGATATAAGTAGGATAAAGCCAGGCAGTGCCGAATGGCATCAAATAACCTGGGGGGACTGGCAGGAAAGGGAAGGGGGGTTCCTGGGAAACGATCCCTATACCGAGAGACCTCAATTCGGTCGAGGCTGGTTCGAGGAAATCATGTCCCGCTTGGGCAAAAATGTCTTGATAAGGTCTCACCAGCCAGATGCCCCACCCATAATGTATGGCAGAAGATGCCTTACTATATTCACCTCCTCAGCTTATAGACACTATATTTCTGAGCGCACCATAGCCCTGGTTGATTTGAGAAAAGTGGTAAAGAGCGTGGATGATATAGAGATAGAGATTGTCTAAAGCCCCCTCAAGATTTCAGCCTACTATGTTACAATATCATCAAACTGTTTCTGGAGGTTGCTGGAATAAAAGTCACAAGACTTTTTGGGTTAAATAATGCAACCTTTCTCGGCCTTCTGCATTTACAATAATTGAAAGGAGGCAAAAAAAGGAGGCAAAAATGAATAAGCTACTCAAAGTTTCAATTCCAATACTGCTGATTCTGGGGGTAGTGCTAATCAGTGGCTGTGGTGGTGCTTCGCCAGAAGCATTACCTAGTATACCCGGTGAGGAAGGGCAAGGTGAAGAAAGCTTCGTAATTGCTCCTGCTGATGGAGGGCGAGGTGACAGCTGGATTACTACGGGAATAACGCCGCAAGTAGCGCCTGCGGAACTAACGGAAGACCGCAAAATCGTAAAAACAGGCTCCATGACTTTGGAGGTGGAAGATATAGCCGAGACTATGGACGAAGTTGCTGAGATGGCTGATGAACTCAACGGCTATGTAGTTTCCTCATATAAATATGAATATGAACGGGGGGTTTCGGGTCGCATTGTCATTCGCGTTCCCTTTGAAAAATTTGAAGAGGCTTTTGAAAGACTTCGCCAGTTGGCCACAGCCGTGCCCTACGAGACTACCACGGCAGAGGATGTAACTAAGGAATATGTTGACCTGGAAGCTCGGTTAAGCAACCTTCTAGCAACCGAAGCCCAGTATCTAGCCCTGATGGAGGAGGCAGAGAACGTAGAGGAAATGTTGAAGGTGCAGAAAGAACTTTCCAATGTGAGAGGGGAGATTGAGCAAATTGAAGGCCGCATGAAATATCTGGAGCAGACCTCAGAGACGTCACTTATTGAAGTAGACTTACAGGAAGCAAAGGGATTGGCTGAACCTTGGAGCGCTTCCGCTGCTTTAAAATCGGCAGTGCGTGGGCTGACAACATTTGGCAGAGGTCTAGCCACTGTGCTCATCTGGCTTGGCATTTTCTGCTGGGCCTGGGTGCCGCCTTTGGTAATCTGGCTCAGAAGACGCCGAAGGGCGAAGAGCTAATTCCCGATGCATCTACCCCATTGGCATTATCAGAAGCTCATACAACAACCTTGACATGACTTCGTCAGGCATCTACACTATTGAAACTACCTGAGATGAGGTCTGAAAGTAATGATATGCCCTGTTTGTAAATACGATATGTTGGTCGTTGAATATCATAATATTGAGCTTGATTATTGTAATAGTTGTAAGGGGGTGTGGTTTGATTCTGGAGAGCTTGAGCTTTTGCTGAAGTCGCGCGGTCTTGAAGAGACAAGGACGTTCCTTGACGGTATCCTCAACTCCCAGGAGGCCGTTTCATCAGAAAAGAAACGGAATTGCCCCATCTGCGGCCGTAAGATGAAAAAAACAGCGATAGGCGAACAGCCTGAAATCCTCATCGACATATGCCGTGATGAACATGGATTGTGGTTTGACGGAGGTGAGGTTACTCAACTTATAAGACGTCTAGCTGGGGAACAGCCGCCAAAACATGATTCCAAGGAACAGGTTATCAGTTTCCTGGAAGAAGTATTTGAAGCCCCGGAGTAAGGAGGCAATGACGATTAGAAAACGCCCGGAGAACATTAGCTAAGGAGGTTTAATATGGTAGCAGTTTATATCATTATCGGTGTTGTTGTGGTCCTTCTAATCATATTCTTCGCTATCTACAACGGCCTGGTCAGGCGGCGTAATCAAGTAAAGAACTCCTGGGCGCAGATTGACGTTCAGCTAAAACGACGCTATGACCTCATTCCCAACCTGGTGGAAACTGCCAAGGGCTATATGAAACACGAGCGGGAAACCCTGGAGGCAGTAACCAACGCCCGTAATCTTGCCCAACAAATGGCGTCTGCCGGAGCCGGTGAGCGAGCCAAGGCCGAAGGTGAGCTGAGTTCGGTCCTATCCCGTTTACTGGCTGTAGTGGAAAACTACCCCGATCTTAAAGCCAATCAGAACTTTCTGGCACTTCAGGAGGAGCTTGCCTCAACCGAGAACAAGATAAGCTTTTCTCGCCAGTTTTACAATGATTCAGTTCTGAGATATAACAACCAGACACAGATGTTTCCGTCTAACATTGTAGCCAGCATGACCGGGTTTAAGGCTAGTGAATTCTTCGAGGTTACTCTAGCCGCCGAAAGAGAAGCGCCCAAGGTTAGTTTTACTCAGTAAGAAGACACTTCAGCTGTGTGGGAACAGATTAGGTCTAATCAAATAAGGTCGGTAGTGCTGACAATAGGCATGGGAGCATTACTGATCCTGATCGGTTATTTCCTGGGCCTTTATTTCTTTGATAGTGCTATTGCGGGCTTGGTCATCGCAATAATAGTATGGGCAGTCCTGAGTTTAATCGGCTATTTCCAGGGTGATAGTATTCTGCTTAGCATGTCGAGGGCGAAGAAAATTAAGCGTGATGACCACCCCCGTCTGTACAACGTGGTTGAGGAAATGAAGATTGCCTCCGGTCTGGAGAAAATGCCCAACATATACATCATTGATGACCCGGCACTAAATGCCTTCGCCACTGGTCGTGACCCCAATCGGGCATCCGTAGCTATTACCTCGGGACTGCTACAAAAACTAAACCGCGATGAATTGCAGGGGGTCATCGCCCACGAGATATCCCATATCAAGAACCGGGATGTGCTGCTCATGGCTATGTGTGGTATCCTGCTCGGCACTATCGTAATCCTGGCCTGGTATGGGTCACGTTTCCTAATTTTTGGCAGCATGACCGGGTCAAGAAGAAGTTCCTCATCAGGAGGGGGTGGGGGGTCTCAGATAATAATTCTGGTCGTGGCACTCGTATTTATGATACTGGCGCCGATTGTGGCGCAGCTCATTTACCTTGCCATCTCTCGGAAGAGAGAGTACCTGGCAGATGCTTCGGCAGCCCTCTACACCAGATACCCTGAAGGACTGGCCTCAGCCCTGGAAAAGCTGGGTGCCTCAACCGGGCAGTTAAAATCAGCCAATAAGGCCACAGCCCCTATGTATATCATCAATCCCTTCCGCAAGAAAGGCATGAAAGCCAGTGATCTCTCCAGCACCCACCCCCCTATATCAGAGAGGATACATATCCTACGTGCCATGGCTGGCGCCTCTTTTAACGATTATGACCAAGCTTACCGCAAGGAGCACCGCGGGGAGGGGGTTATACCTGCTGTCAGCATTGCCGCCGAAACAGTCCCAATAGCCACTATAAAGCTAGAAGGTGAAGCGGGTGAACCAAACGAGGTACAGCGGGCTCGTGAGACCTCAGATGTAATGTGGCGGCTGAGTAACTATAACACCATTACATGTGACTGCGGTGCCAAGTTACGAGTGCCACCTAAGTTCAAAGAGCCAATAATCAAGTGCCCGCATTGTGGTAGAACACACCAAGTTTGAGAAGATAGATTATTGTCACCCAAATCTCCTCATGTACCATCTCTAACTTCAGCACCTATGGTGATGCCTATTGGGACTTCCTCGAGATTGAGATAGATGGACTGTGCGCTCGAGCCAAGAGCAAATAACCTTATCTTAATCAGACGGGTGGATTTGAACCTTCGCTCTCGGTATCTAGGAAATATACCCGTCTCTTATAAGAAGTTCGGCGACAAGAACTGCGCCCTTAGCAGCTCCCATCTTGGTGTTATGGGATACCAGAACGTACTTGATGCCATTCTTCAGGACGTTGTCTTTCCTGATTCTGCCCACCACGGTGGCCATGCCATCCTCAGCATCACGGTCGAGCCGCGGCTGAGGTCGGAACGGGTCTTCGTGGACTATTATCATGTGCCTGGGGGCTGAAGGCAAGTCAGTGTCACCAGGCGAACCAACATATTCCTTCATGACCCTGGCGACATCATGCGCCCCACAGTCTTTCTGGGTGGAGATGAAGACCGATTCCGTATGTCCTTCCCGAACATTAACACGGGTGCAAGTGCAGCTTACGTTGAACCTGGCTGAACTAACTGAATTACCTGCGAAACTGCCCAAGATTTTCTGTGTTTCACGCTGCACCTTTTCTTCCTCCCCAGCAATAAAGGGAATAACATTATCTAGAATGTCGAGGCCTATCACTCCCGGGCTCCTGCCAGCGCCTGATAGAGCTTGCATGGAAGTCATTATAACGACGTTCACGCCGAACGATTCGTAAATTGGTTTTAGGGTTATCGCCAGGCCAGTAGTGGTGCAGTTGGGAATAGGCGTAATGAAGCCTTTCCATCCCCGGGTTTTTCGTTGAACATCAATTAATTTGGCATGCCCGGAGTTGATGCCGGGAATTAAGATGGGCACATCGTCATCGTAGCGGAAGGCCGAGGCCGTGCTTATAACCGCTTTGTCGCTGGCAAATTTCGGTTCCAGAATCTTCGCCTGGTCGGACTCCACGGCCGAAAAGACGATATCCAAGGCGGAGGCATCCATCTCGATGGCGTTCTGGACAGGCATAGACATAACCTCCTCTACGGGAGGCTCCTGGCAAAACCAGCGCAAGGCTCCAGACTGGGCATCGGTTATGGCTTCCTTATAGCTGCGCCCTGCTGACCTCTCGGAGGCAGCAAGCGCAGCAATTTCAATCCAGGGGTGATCTTTCAGGGCAACAAGAAATTGCTGACCAACTATGCCAGTCGCTCCCACGATCCCAGCTTTTACCATGGTTTCCCTCCGCTCTTTTTTATTTTCGGATTAGGCACAAGCAGCTTGCACTCCTTTTTACTACGCCAATCGGGGCGAGAGGATTTGAACCTCCGACCTCAGCGTCCCGAACGCTGCGCGCTACCCACTGCGCTACGCCCCGCCGTCTATGCTATTATATGATGCTTTAATTATTGGGGCAAGGATGAAATATTGCGTTTTAATAATTGATGGGGCGTCAGGTTGGCCATTGGGTGCTCACGGTGGGAGGACCTGCCTGGAGTTGGCGCATACTCCTAACCTGGATGCCGTGGCCAAGGCAGGTTCTGTCGGGCTAGTTTGCAATGTGCCACCGGGGATGGAACCTAGCAGCGCCTGTGCCTGTATGTCCGTGTTAGGTTATGACCCTCAGGTATATTATCGGGGCCGGAGCGCCATTGAGGCTCGTGGCATGGGCATTCCTATTAACGAAGGTGAGGTCGTTTTTCGCTGCAATTTGGTAGCCATTCGCAACGGGAGGATGTGGAGCTATAGTTGCGGGCATATCAGTACTGGCGAAGGCCGAGCTCTTATCGCCAGTTTGAATGAAAAGCTTGGCAGCAATGAAGTGCATTTCTATCCTGGTGTGAGCTATAGGCATATATGCAAGATAAAAGGGAGGGAAGATGCCCTCCTAGCTAGCTGTACTCCCCCGCATGATATTCCCGACAAAGCTATTGACGAATTTCTTCCCAAAGGGCCCGGGTGCGACCTGTTGAGAGAACTTATGGCGCGCTCTGAGCTTGTGCTTCGTGACCATCCTGTGAATATAGAACGAAGAACATGCGGCGATATTCCAGCTACCATGGTCTGGCTTTTCTGGGGTAGTGGTAAAATACCTGATATGCCAGCCTTCAAAGAGGTCTACGGACTTAATGCTGCCATAACGTCCGGAGTGGATATTATGCGGGGCTTGGCCCGAATGATAGGTATGGAGGTGCTGGATATTCCCGGTGTGACCGGCGATCTGAACAATGACTACGTTGCTCAGGCCATTGGTGCCCTGGAGGCACTGGATGAATATGATATGGTGGTTATTCATGTGGAAGCAACCGATGAGGCGGCCCACGCCGGCCTAGTTAAGGATAAAATAGAGGCTATTCAGAGCGTAGATAAAGAGATTGTGAGTCGGCTTCGTTCCTGGGACAAGGATGCCCTTCGAGTGCTAATTCTTCCTGACCATCCCACGCCGATTGAGACTCAGACCCATGCTGCCGACCCCGTCCCATTTGTACTCTGGGGGCCAGGATTCACCCCGACAAGTCGGGGTGGGGCGAAGAGATTTACCGAAGCAGAGGCTAAAGACACAGGCATTTTTATCAAGGAAGGCTATAATATTATGGGCAGGCTAACAGACTAAATGAAGGCGAAAAAATGGCACTTATAGTTCAAAAGTATGGTGGCAGCTCGGTGGCTGATGCCGAGAAGATTAGAAATGTAGCTCGCCGTGTCGCCAAAGCAGAAGACGAAGGAAATCAAGTGGTGGTTGTTGTTTCGGCCATGGGAGACACCACCGATAATTTGATTAAATTAGCTTACCAGGTTAATGAACAGCCTGGTGACAGGGAGCTCGATGTTCTTTTGTCCACTGGGGAGATAGTCTCCAGTACCCTTTTAGCCCTGGCTTTGGAGAGTCTGGGTTACAAGGCAGTCAGTCTTACCGGCGCTCAGGCAGGCATCCAGACTGATTCTAGTTACAGCCGAGCTCGGATTCTCCGCGTCGACCCGAAACGAGTAGTCAGTGAGTTAGAAAAGGGAAATATTGTCATTGTGGCCGGATTTCAAGGTGTGACTCAAGAAATGGATATTACCACTTTGGGTCGTGGTGGTTCCGATACGACGGCAGTTGCTCTCGCTGCCAGCTTGAATGCCGAAATATGCCAGATATATACTGATGTCGAAGGTGTCTATACTGCTGACCCGCACCTTATTCCCGAAGCTAGGAAATTAAAGGAAATTGGCTATGAGGAGATGTTAGAGCTGGCTAGCTATGGAGCCAGGGTGATGCATAACCGAGCAGTGGAAGTGGGAGAGTTGTATAATGTGCCCATCTTGGTGGCTTCTAGCTTTAGCGATAGCCCGGGTACCATTATTTGTAAGGAGGCCTCTATGGAAGTAAAAAACAAGGCAAGGGGTATTGCCTATGATACCAATGTGTCTAAAGTCACCGTCGTCGGTGTCCCCGACCATCCTGGCATTGCTGCGGCAATCTTCGAGCCCCTGGCTAGAGCAAATATAAGTGTAGATACCATTGTTCAAAATGCCAGCATTAATAATATTACCGATCTCACCTTTACGGTAGCTCAAAATGATTTGATTAAGGCGATGTCCATCGTGGAGCCAGTGGTTAAATCTGTGGGGGGTAAGCAATGTGTCACCGATTCTACATTGGCCAAAGTTAGCATTGTAGGTACTGGCATGCAAAATACACCGGGCTATGCCGCCAGAATGTTTCGCGTTCTTCATGAACAGGGCATTAACATCCAGCTAATTACCACTTCCGAGATAAGGATAACCTGTATTATCTCTGAGGATAGGGTTAAGGATGCTGTGCAAGCATTGCATCAAGCTTTTGAGCTGGAGAAAGAAACTTGACAATCTTGGCTTGACATCATAAGTTTTATAGAATAGTTAATTAGACAATGGGTATAGCATCTTACCAAGAAGAGGAAGAAAAAGCTCAATTAAGACAGCAACTGAGCAAGGAAGCCATAGATTTAGCCCTTCAAGGTAGGTGGGAGGAGGCTGAAGCGGTAAACAGGGACATAATTAAGAGATTTCCCACTGATGTCGAGGCTTATAATCGCCTTGGCCGAGCTTTGACAGAGTTAGGGGATTTTGACCGAGCTAAGAAATCCTATTTTAAGACTCTGAAGCTTGCCCCTGAGAATGCTATTGCTAAGAAAAATCTTGCCCGTTTAACTAGCTTGTCAGAGTCTATGGCGACTTTAAATAGCAACCCGCAGGAAGCTTCGCCCCAGAGAGCTAAAGCTCGAAGAGTTGCTCTTGACCTTTTTATAACTGAGGTGGGGAAGGCTGGAGTGGTTAATCTTCATAATGTGGCTTCAGGCAACGTCTTAGCTAAGATGGGATTTGGCGACCAAGTGCACTTGGAAGCGAGAGGGCAGCACCTGATTGTGGTGAGTGAGGGTGGAGAGTATTTGGGCGAGGTGGAGCCGAGACAGGGACTACGTCTCATCAAACTAATGCAAGGTGGAAACAGATACGATGCGGCAATTCTCAATGTAGAAGAAGATAAAGTGCAGGTGATTATTAAAGAGGTGTATCAACATCCCAGCCAAGTGGGACGTCCTTCCTTTCTTGTTAAAGCTACAGAGCACCTGCGCACGCGTATTAAAGAAAGCCTTCTCAGGCGAGGAATCATTACTGACGAAAGTGAGGACTCGCCTGAACTCGGATATTTTGAGGAAGAAGAAGACCTTGGCCCCGAAGAGGAATCTTTGCCTGAAGGTTTCACCGTCGTCGGTGAAGATGGTGAGAGAGGAATCGAGATTTGATGGAAGCCGCAATAGTAAAGCCTATCGATATCGAAGAGGAGATGAAAAGCTCCTATCTGGACTATGCTATGAGCGTCATCATCTCCCGGGCCCTGCCCGATGTGCGTGATGGTTTGAAGCCAGTGCAGCGACGTGTTTTGTACGCTATGGATGGCTTGGGGTTACGACACAACAGTCCATACAAAAAGAGTGCCCGCATTGTTGGTGAAGTCCTGGGGAAGTATCACCCCCATGGAGATGCTCCGGTATATGAAGCTATGGTACGCATGGCTCAGGATTTTTCTCTGAGATATCCCTTAGTTGATGGGCAGGGTAATTTTGGCAGCATTGACAATGATCCACCAGCGGCAATGAGGTACACCGAAGCTCGCCTTTCCGAAATTGCCGAGGAAATGTTAGTTGACATCGAAAAAAATACCGTCGACTTTGTCCCCAACTTCGATGACTCTCTCCAGGAACCCTCTGTCTTGCCCGCCAGGTTGCCTAACTTGTTAGTTGGTGGTTCCTCAGGCATAGCTGTGGGAATGACGACTAATATCCCCCCACATAACTTAGGCGAGATATGTGATGCCATTGTCTATCTAATTGATAATCCCCAAGCTACTGTAGAGGAACTGATGGAGCTGGTCAAAGGCCCCGATTTTCCCACTGCCGGGATAATTTGGGGGAAAGGGGGCATAGACAATGCTTATACTACGGGGCAAGGAAAAATTATACTTCGGGCTAAAGCCAACGAACTGACTAGCAAGGGGGGCAAGAGACAAATAGTTGTTACTGAACTTCCTTACCAAGTAAACAAAGCAGCTTTGGTAGAGAGGATAGCTGAGCTGGTTAAAGTGAAGAGAATTTCGGGGATAGCCGAGGTGCGTGATGAATCGGATAGGGAAGGCATGCGCATTGTTATCGAACTCAGAAAGGAGGCGCAACCTCGACAATTACTTAATAACCTCCACAAGTATACCGCGATGCAATCTGCCTTTTTTATCAATATGGTTGCTTTGGTTAATGGACAACCTAAAGTAATTAATCTTAAAGAGGCGCTAACTTCTTACATTGACTTTCGTTTTCAGGTCATTACCAGGAGGTCTCAGTTTGAACTTGATAAGGCAAAGGATAGGGCTCATATCCTCGAGGGATTCAGAATTGCCCTGAACAATCTGGAGCAGGTGATCAAGACTATTCGACAGTCTCAAACCGTAGAGTCCGCTCGTGCCAATCTAATGGCAGCTTTTACTCTGTCACAGATTCAAGCGCAAGCTATCCTTGATATGCCGCTTCGTAGATTGGCTAAGCTAGAGCAAGACAAAATAACTGAGGAATATGCCGCTGTGATAAAGAATATTTCCTATCTTGAGGATTTGTTAGCTAACCCTCGGAAAGTATTATCACTTGTTGCCCAGGATGCTGAGGAGCTTAAATCCAAGTATGGTGATTCCCGGCGAACCATAGTGGAAGCAGAGGAAATCGAAGAATTTCGTACGGAAGACCTTGTTCCTCATGAGGCAATGGTAGTTACCTTGACTAACAGGGGGTTCATTAAGAGGATTCCTGCCAGCACTTATCGGCTGCAACACCGCGGCGGAAAAGGCATCATGGGAATGGTAACCCGGGGTGGCGATACAGTGAACCACATCTTGGTAGCTGACACCCATGATAATCTCCTTTTCTTTACCAGCGCTGGTAAGGTTTACTGTCTTAAGTGCCACGAGGTTCCCGAGGATTCCTCCCGCATGTCCAAGGGGATAGCCCTGGTTAATTTATTACCTATTGACTTGGAAGACGAAGTAACTGTGTTATTAGCCATAGCAAGCTTTCCTTCGGACAAGTTCTTATTAATGGCTACTAAGGGTGGCGTGATAAAAAAGACTACCCTGGGCGAGTTTGCTTCGATAAGGAGGAATGGCATTATTGCCATGGGGCTCAGAAATGAAGATAATCTGATCTCATCCGGTGTAGTTGCTGATGAAGATGAGATCATCCTGGTGAGTCGAAATGGGCAGGCTATTAGATTTAAGGTCAAAAGCTTGAGGACTGCGTCTCGAACTAGTGGCGGTGTTCGTGGCATACGCATTGTTGACGATTATGTTGTTGGTATGGGCATTGTCCTTCCCGATGCTTATGTGCTCACAGTAACCGAAAAAGGTTTTGGCAAGCTGACCCCGATAAAAAACTATCCTGTTCACAATAGGGGAGGCAAGGGGGTGAGGGCTTATAGGGTTAGCCCGAAAACAGGTAATCTAGCTGTGTCCAAGTTTGTTTCCCCACAAGGCTCCCTGGTGATGTTATCAGCCAAGGGCAACGTGGTGAACATTCCTATGGAGCAGGTCCCAATTCAGGGCAGGGGTGGCCGGGGAGCTAAGCTAATGGGCTTAGCCGAAGGTGATAGCGTGGTTTCGGCCACCTTGGTTTTTCCGGCAGGATGAAACCCTGTGAGCAAAATTTACCCTTCGCCCCTTGTCATTCTGAGCGAAACGAAGAATCTAGCCCATGCGCTAACGCTCAAGGTGACGAAAAATCGGCTATTGACATGTCCCTAATATGTGATATAGATTTAATGTAAGGAGGTGAATATGTTCTGTTCTAAATGTGGCACGGAAAACCCTGATGGGGCTAAGTTTTGCTCCAAGTGTGGCGCTAAGCTTGGTGCGGCGGAAACGCCAATGCCAACTGAAGGTGCAGCTAAGCCAGAAGCGGAGAGTAGCACAGGTATGTCAGCCAATGCAGCTGGGCTTCTTTGCTACGTGGTTGGGTGGATAACGGGAATAGTGTTCGTGGTGCTGGAGAAGAAGAGCACCTTCGTTAAATTCCATGCCTGGCAATCCATCATGACCTTCGGGGTACTGACCGTGGTTCAGATTATTATGTCAATCCTTAGTGCTATCGCACTGGCTACTTTTTCGCCCGGGCTATGGTGGTTTGCACATGTCCTCGGCGTTATTGTCTGGGTGATAACTGTGGGCTTGTGGATTGCCCTCATGATTCTGGCATACCAGGGTAAAATGTGGAAGGTGCCTGGGGCAGGCAACTGGGCTGAGAAGCAAGCCAACAAATAAAGTTTTTAAGGACTCGGTGTCCCAAGCCTGATAAATGTGACCACTAGGGCCAGCTCTTTAGCATCGCCGATGTGGAGAGGCGTGAGAGTTTGCCTATCAAGTTTTCATAAGGAGATGCAGAACTGAAAAAAGTAATTGGTGTTGTAGTAGCCCTTTTATTGGCGATAACTTTGTTGCCAGCTTGTGATGATACCACATCTGGTTACACTGGATTTATAGCACCGGCAGAGGGGCAGTGGGCTGAGTATGTCATTTCTACTGATGGTGAAGAGTCCCACCAGAAGATGGAGTATATAGGGCAGGACACAGTTGATGGAAAGACTTGCACTGGATTTGAAATGACTACGTCAGAGCAGCAAGAGATTATTATGCAAATATGGACCGAGACTGCCACTGGCCAGTCTGTAAAGTATGTGGTGAAAATGGAAGACCAGGTGATATGTATGAACATCAATCAAAGCCCTGAGCTTCCTGGGACTGAGACCCCTAGTGAGTACGATCCGAATCTTCCCAATATATCATATGGAACATATACCACTCCTACGGGAAAGACAGTAAACGTGGCCAAATTTGCGATAGACGGGGGAGAGACATGGGTGAGCAGTCAAGTTCCATTCGGCACGGTGAAAGTCATTGATGACAGTGGGGAGACCACCAAGTATCTCTACGATTTTGGCATGACTGGAGCTCAGAGGGATATATCGAAGACAGAAATGGAAAACTGCACACAGATGCCCGGCTGATACTTAACAAACTTTCCTGTAGAAGCAAGCCGACAAATAAAGTTTTTAAGGACTCGGTGTCCAAGCCTGATAAATCAGGCAATTAGGGCTAGCTCTTTAGCATCGCCGCTGTAGAGTTCCGTCCCGGGAAATCCTGTCTTCTCTTATGTCATTGTAATACAGGCAGCCGCTGCGTGTGCTGCAAAAATTTGATATTTTACGCGTGCTGTGGCGCAAAAATCTCCTTTGGAGATTGGGTGGAAGGGTGTATAATTAAGAGCATATGGGTTCTGAGGTTTTTTACCGCAAGTGGCGGCCACAGACCTTAAGTGAGGTACTGGGACAAGAGCCTGTAACTCAGACTCTGCGTCATGCTGTGGAGAGTGGCAAGATAGCTCATGCTTATCTTTTTTGTGGTCCACGAGGCACAGGCAAAACCAGTACGGCGCGCATCTTAGCCAAAGCAGTCAACTGTCCTAATCAAACAGGTGGCGAGCCGTGCAACGCCTGCGATATATGTTGTTCAATCACTGAGGGCAGGGCTTTGGATGTAATAGAGATAGATGCCGCCAGCAATCGTGGCATTGACGAAATCCGTAGCCTGAGGGAAAAAGCAAATTACGCCCCTAGCCTTGCTCGCTACAAGGTATATATTATAGACGAAGTCCACATGCTGACCGAGGCGGCTTGCAATGCCCTGTTGAAGACATTAGAGGAGCCACCGCCTCATGTAATTTTTGTTTTAGCTACCACAGAAGCGCATAAAGTGATAGCCACCATAGTATCGAGATGCCAGCGATTTAATTTCCATCGCCTGCGGCAAACCGAGATAATGGATAAACTCAGGATAATATGCGAGAGGGAGGGGATTCATATCGAGCCCGGATCCTTAGAGCTCATTGCTCGTGCTGCTACCGGGAGCCTTCGAGATGCTGAAAATATTCTACAACAGATGATTGCTTACTATGGTAACCAAATTGAGCTTGATCAGATTCAAGCGGAGCTTGGCATTAGCTGGAATTCACGGGTTAGACAACTAGCACAACATTTGGTCAGCAGAGATGTGGCTGCTGGGCTAAGAGTCATAAATAGCCTCAATAACGATGGTATTGACCTTCGTCAGTTTAACCTGGGCCTGGTAGAATACCTTCGAGGGTTGTTGCTGGCTAAATCGCGATGCGAAGATGCTTTGAATGTTACGAGTGAAGACTTAGCTGAGATGGGAAGCCTTGCGACCAATGCTACTCTGGATTATTTGCTTAAGGCAGTTAAGTCTTTCTCTAGCATAGATTTTCGCAGTGATAATTACTCCGCTTTACCCTTAGAATTAGCTTTACTGGGTTGTGCTTTGTCTCCAACCACAGGACAGGAGCAGCTAACTACAACTAAACCCTCCCGCCTGCCAAAGCCTTGTGCGGCGGGCAGGTCGGAGGCAGCGGATGCCACTGAGATAACTGAGTCATTAGAAGAAGCTGAGGGTCCTGCAACACTGGATAGCTCTGAGGTCCCAAGCGAGGTACCTGTGGCACTGGATCCCGACAGAGTCGGGACTGAGATTCCAAGCGAGGTTCCTGCATCACTGGATAGCTCTGGGGTCCCAAGCAGAGAGATTTCTCAGGACATCGATCACCTCCGTAGCCGCTGGAGGGAGTTCATTAAATCTTTGCGAGGGGAAGGTTCCAGCGGCAATTTGGATGCCTTTTTGCGTAGCGCCTGCGACCCCATAGCTCTTGAGGATGATACACTTGTGTTAGGTTTCTATTATTCCTTCCATAAGGAGAAAATCGAAGACGCTAAATATCGACATCTTGTAGAGAAAAAGCTTAAGGAGGTCTTTGGTCAGCCCTATAAGATACGGTGTATTTTAGTTGATTATAGAAGGGAAAATCCGTCCCAGGCAAAGACGCAAAACCCGGTAATTAAAGCTGCTCTAGAAATGGGAGCCAGGATTAGTGAGGAGGAGTTGTAGTCCTGAGCGAAGCCGAAGGAAAGGAGACGGATGGATAAATCACTATTGCGTCAAGCACAGCAACTTCAGGCAAAGTTGGCGAAAGCCCAAGAAGAATTGGGCAATATGACCGTGGAAGCTACCAGTGGAGGTGGTGCCGTCAAAGTGGTGATTGATGGACACCAGAAGGTTCATTCCGTGGAAATATCTCCCGAAGCGGTAGAGGCTGGAGATGTTGAGTTACTGCAAGATTTGGTCATGGCTGCTGTTAACGAGGCTATTACCAAGTCGCAGGAGCTTGTTAATAAGCGCCTCAGCAGTTTGACCGGTGGTCTCAATATACCAGGGTTACCTTAGTGAGCTGTCAGTTGTTAGCTGTCGGCTGTCAGCTATCAAAGACCTTGGTGGTTTTCGCTATGCTCCAGACAGCAATAGCGTAAAGAGTCAGGGAAAATGAGATTTGTCGCTGAGCCTATAGCTAGATTAATTGAGGAATTAAATAAGCTGCCTGGAATCGGGCCAAAAAGTGCTCAAAGACTGGCTTATCATCTCCTACGCAGCCCTGATGAAGAAGCTAAGGCTTTAGCCGAGGCTATTTTAACACTGAAGGAAAAAATAAAGCTTTGTTCGGTTTGTTTTAACAACACTGATTGTGACCCTTGCCGCATTTGTCAGGATAAAGAGCGTGACCATTCCAAAATTTGTGTTGTGGAGAAACCTTCAGATATCTTCCCTTTGGAACAGACGGGGAAATATAACGGTGTTTATCACGTGCTTCATGGAACTATCAACCCGACACAGGGTGTAGGGCCTGAAGAGCTAAAGGTAAAGGAGCTTCTGGCCCGTCTCCAAGATGGCTCGGTAACCGAAGTCATTGTCGCAACCAATCCCAATGTAGAGAGCGAAACTATGGCTATGTATCTGCAACGGATTATCACGCCTCTGGGCATTCATGTCACCCGCCTGGCTCGTGGCTTGCCCTTTGGCGCTGAGTTGGAATATGCTGATGACCTAACCCTGGGGCAAGCACTGGAAAACAGGCGAGAATTCTGACAAGGTGTACATGGCGGCACCCCGAAGATGAAACGGAAATTCTCCGATCACATGGGGGGTAAGTCTTTCCCAAAAGCCCAATGGGCTTTCCAGTTCACCGGCTTGCTATTATGGGTTGGTATAAGAGGCGGCGCTCAGCCCTATCACTCAACTTATGGACTTTTTTACCGAGTGCGGATGAAATTGTAGGAAAATCTTGGAGAATCAGAAAAACGCGCCTACGGCTTGTGAGATCCTCTCACATCTTAACAAAATCTTAATATCTAGATGTTACCATATTCATTAGCAATTGCCCAGGATTCTGGAAAAATAGACCGTTGCTTATCCTATGTGTTGATCGGGGATTTAGGAGCAGAAGTGACACAATTGCGGGGAACAGAGACCACCGGGAACGGCGGGGCGGTGTCTTCAGGTGGCCAGCCGGGCGTGGAGCAGTTCATGATGGAACCGACCTTCAAAAGGTCGGTTTTGTGTTTTTAGGGAGTGTGATGCTTAGCGAACTGAAAGCTGTGTAATAGAGAGGCTGCCAGCACATGGTCGAGGGGACGATAAGGCAACAAAAAGTAACAAAAGGAGAAAAAATGAAAAAGATATTTAGTATATTATTTGCCCTGGTGCTGGTAGGGAGCCTGGGGCTGGTGACGGTGGCTCCGGTTTTGGCAGATGGCACCATTATTTATGTGCCCGGTGACTACGCCACTATCCAAGGAGCCATCAATGCTGCCTCAGATGGCGACACCGTCATAGTGGCTGCGGGGTCGTATAAAGAGAATGTTGTCATTGACAAGTCGCTGACCTTAAAGGGTGCCCAGGCCGGGGTTGACGCACGGACCCGCAGTGGCAGCGAAACGATTATCGAACCAGATGAGGAGGAAGTAGGGATCAACATAACTACTGCTGCCGGCCGTGTCGTTGTGATTGATGGTTTGACGGTGCAGAACGCCGTGCACGCAATGGCGACTCCAGAGTTTGGACTAATGGCGGCTAATATTACCGTCAGAAACGTACGTGTCTTGAACCCCAGTGAATTCGGGATTAGCCTCACATTCACCGTGGAAACAACGGTTGAGTATTGCTATGTGGAAAATGCGGAGATAGCCATTAATGCGGGTGCCGTTGAGCCAGCCCCCCCGACTGTGGCGAACTTCAGGAACAACGAAGTCGTTAACTCAAGGTTTGGCATCACCGGCTACCTCGAACATTCGCTTATCGAAGGCAACTTGATAAGGGATTTCTCTAATGGGGGCGTAGGCATAAGCTGCCAGTGCCTTAACACCGAAATTGAAAACAACACTGTAACTGGTTATGTTAAGGGCACGGCCCTGACTTTCGAGAAGTCACACCACGACCGCCCAATTTCTGAGAATGTGAAAGTGAAAGGCAATAATTTCACAGGGAATCAGCGCGGTATCTATGTGTGGCCTGACCAGACAGAGCTTAAAGGAATCACCGTTAATTTCAATAACATCGCCGATAACTCTCTGTCTGGTGTGCGGAACGAGGTAGGCGAGACGCTGGACGCCACTCGGAATTGGTGGGGCAATGCCAGCGGGCCACTCCACCTAAAACTCAATCGCGATGGGACGGGTGACACTGTCAGCGATAATGTGGATTTCGAGCCCTGGCTGGGGGCTCCTCTGGTAACGGTAAAGACAGAGACCGTGACCGATGACACCGTTGATGCCAAGGACGAAGCTGACACCGAGGTTACGGTGAACGGCACAGCTACGGTAACCCTGGCTCAATACGCTGGTAATCCCGGCGACGCCCCCATATGCTTCACCTCACTGGATCAATATATCGATATCTACATTCCCGATACTACAGAAGTCACCGACCTTGAGATAAGGCTTTACTATACCGATTATGAATTAAGTGCGACAGGCATCAGCGAAGAATCGCTGCGGCTCTTCTGGTGGGACGGCGAAGATTGGGTCGCGTGTTCAGACAGCGGAGTCACTATTAGCGAGACCAATGGCTACAGCGGTTATATCTGGGCAGAAATAAGAGGTGATACCACGCCATCTCTGGCCGACCTTCAAGGGACGCCATTTGGTGGTTATGCCTCGCGGTTTCTAGAGTTCTCTATTGCTACCGCCGAATTGCCCGATGGCCAGGAGAAGGGAGCCTACGAGGCGGGGCTTGAGGCCTGCGTCGGCGACGAGCCCTATACCTGGGCGATAACGGACGGCGGCCTGCCAGATGGGCTGGGGCTTGATACTAATAGCGGCAATATCTCGGGCACGCCAACCAGAGCCGGTATCTTCAACTTTACCGTCACAGTCACGGATGCCGCCCAGATTACGGCAACCGCTGAGCTTTCGATTACCATCAAGCCGACAGGATTCTGTTTTATTGCCACCACAGCCTACGGCACTGATACGGCAAAGGAAATAGACATCCTGCGAGAGTTCAGGGACACGGTCCTGCTGCCTAACAGCTTGGGCGCCGAGCTTGTATCTCTCTATTATAAAACCAGTCCCCCTATAGCCAACTTTATTTCCCAACACGAGGCGCTAAGAACGGCAGTGAGGGTGGGCTTTGTTGACCCGATTGTGAAAATATTAAATTGGGGCCACGATTTATGGTCGGCGAGAGGCTCGCAATGACGAATGGGGTGGAGAAAAGTGAGTTGAACTCTTTTTACATGATTGACAATTTCCTTAATGAAAATTTAATAATTGTACCATATAATCTAATGGTACCATGACTACTATAAGGCGAATATAGGGTGGGTGGTCAAGTGTGTGCGAAACCTTGAGGATTGCACTTGTGCCTGTGCCGGTTGGGGCGAAGCCTAGTGATGGAGGCTTGACAGCGAGGGGATGATGTACTATGGACAAGATTTTGGGGAAAATAAACGCTTACAAAAGGGAATAGTTATACACGCACCAAAGTGTTTCAGTTTTCGAATGACGGATAACAGGAGGTAGTAATGAAAACTAGAAAGCTGGTCTTAAACGTTTTAGTGCCTGTCGCTCTGCTGATAATGGCACTGAACCTGTCTTGTTGCCCGCTCGCCGCAGGCGGCTGGCACACGGTGGGGATTGAGCCCGATGGCACCGTGGTCGCCGTGGGAGCCAATGCCTACGGGCAGTGCAACGTCGGCGGGTGGACGAACATCACCCAGATCGCCGCAGGCTACGTTCACACGGTGGGGCTTAAGGACGACGGCACCATGGTCGCTGTGGGAAACAACGATGATGGACAATGTGATGTCGATGGCTGGACTGACATCACCCAGATCGCCATCGCCGCAGGCGGCTACCACACTGTGGGGCTTAAGGACGACGGCACCGTGGTCGCCGCGGGATTGAACGACGAGGGACAGTGCAACGTCGGCGGCTGGACTGACATCACCCAGGTCGCCGCAGGCTACGCTCACACGGTGGGGGTTAAGGAGGACGGCACCGTGGTCGCCGTGGGAAAGAATGACGAGGGGCAGTGCAACGTCGGCGGCTGGACTGACATCACCCAGGTCGCCGCAGGCGGCTATCACACGGTGGGGCTTAAGGACGACGGCACCGTGGTCGCCGTGGGATTGAACGACGAGGGGCAGTGCAACGTCGGCGGCTGGACTGACATCACCCAGGTGGCCGCAGGCTTTAGTCACACAGTGGGGCTTAAGGACGACGGCACCGTGGTCGCCGTGGGATTGAACGACGAGGGGCAGTGCAACGTCGGCGGCTGGACGTACATCGGGCTGGTCCTCGCAGGCGGCTGGCACACGGTGGGGCTTAAGGACGACGGCACCGTGGTCGCCGTGGGAAACAACGAGGATGGGCAATGTGATGTCGACGACTGGATTCTGGCAGATGGCACCATTATTGATGTGCCCGGTGACTACCCCACCATCCAGGAGGCCATTGATGCTGCCTCGCCTGGCGATACCATCATGGTGGCGGCGGGGGAATACGCTGCCTTTCAAGTGATAGGCAAGAACAACATACACGTAATCGGCGCGGAAGGGGCAACCGTTACTACCACAGAAGTTTTTCCGATTGACGTCGGGCCAATAGGGGACGCATGGGTCATGGCTGCGTTGAAGGATTCAGAAAACATCAATATTGAGGGTATCGACTTTGATGGAACCGTGGTCAGCGGAAAACCCGTGGTTGTCGGCATCGCCTACGTTGACAGCACAGGGAGCATTGCTGACCTGACGGTGGAAAACATTATCGGCACCGAATTAGGGGCAGGCGTGGCCATCTTAGGTGATGCAGACACCTCTACAGTGGACCTCTCAGGCATCACTGTCGAGAACTCAGTGGGAGGTGTCATTGTATGGGATGCTGAGGCCAATCTTGACGGCTGTACGATTACAGAGATGAACCCAGACGGTGGCTTCGGCATCATGGAAAGCGGGGTGGGTATCGTGATAGGTATACCGGGGGAGGAATGGTCAGGACCATCCACTGTAGAGATGAAAGGGTCCACTATCTCTAACAACGATGGTATAGGCATATATGTTTGCGATGATTCTATCCTGGAAGCTCACTTCAACACCATCATGGCCAACTCTGCCTGTGGCTTGTCGAGTGACGGAGGCGGGATGGTGGACGCCACCTACAACTGGTGGGGCGATGCCAGCGGGCCATTGCACCAAACTAACTTTCTCGGCAAGGGCAATGCCATCATCGGTGATGTGGATTTCGAACCCTGGCTGGGGGCCCAGTCAGTAACACAGACGGTAGAAGATGATACCGTTGATGCCATAGATGAAGCTGACATCCAGGTTGTGGTAACTGGCAAAGCTACGGTAACTATTGCTAGATACCCTAGTAACCCACACCCCGAAGCACCCGTCTACGGGGTTCTCGCTTCCCTCGATCTCCTCGCAGAGGAGGAATGGGTCGAACTGAAGGATATATTCCGCGATGTCCGTGTTACAAGGTTTGAGCACGGGACGTGGGTTGAGATAAGGCTCTACTATACCGATGCTCAAGCGAGAAGATTCGACGAAGACTCGTTGCGACCGTTCTGGTGGAACGGCGACGGGTGGGTACCGTGCTCCCCAGAAGACGCAGCCAGCGGAGTCAATACCACCGACATCACCATTGACAATATTAAATACAGCGGTTATATGTGGGCCAAAATAACAGCTACTACCACGCCATCTCTGGCCGACTTGCAAGGAACGCCATGGGGTGGTTATGGCCATCCGACGGAAGCTGATGGTGTCTGTGGTTGTTTTATCGCCACCGCAGCCTATGGTACTGATACAGCAAAGGAGTTAGACATCCTGCGAGAGTTCAGGGACACGGGCCTGCTGCCCAACAGCTTGGGCGCCGAGTTTGTATCTCTCTATCATAAAACCAGTCCTCCCATAGCCAACTTTATCTCCCAACACGAGGTGCTAAGAACAGCGGTGAGGGTGGGCTTTGTTGACCCGATTGTAAAAATATTAAATTGGAGCCACGATTTATGGTCGGCGAGAGGCTCATGAGCGCAACATCAATCTCGGGCACTAAGTGAGCGCTAGGGGAGTGAAGAGAAAACGGTGTGAGAGCCGAGGCTAAGCCTCTGCTTTCACTTTATGGCGCTCAATGACGAGTGGAGAAAAATAGAGTTGACCCCGTGGTCTGCCGATAGTTTCGTAAAATCAAACTATCCCTACCGGGTCGACATCTATAGTCCAGCCCCGCGGCAAAGTGAACTGGGATAACATCCGAGTTGAGTCAGGGCCGCGGAGGAAGAGTTGCCAGCGATACATGCCCCTGGCTCTGAAGGCAAAAGCGGGCACAGGACCAATTATATTAAAATCAATCATGCCTTCTCTGGCCCTCTCATCAAGAATTAGACGATACACCCTCTCTGCCTCACGGCGACATAACTCTTCATTGCTGTGGCTATAAACCAGGCGGACTAATTGGCTAAAAGGGGGATAATTGTATCGGCGGCGATAATCTATTTCTCTATAATAAAACCCAAGATAATCATGCTTGGCAGCAGCTACAATAGTGTAGTTATCGGGGGAGTAAGTCTGGATGATAACCTTTCCCGCTTTAACCCCACGCCCAGCCCTGCCAGCTACCTGACACAGGAGTTGAAAAGTGCGCTCGCTACTTCGGAAATCAGGAAAATTAAGGCCAGTATCGGCACTGATTACCCCGGCCAGGGTCACCTGAGGCAGGTCTAATCCTTTGGCTATCATCTGGGTACCAACAAGCACGTCTGCCTTGTGGTCACGAAAATTCCTCAGCAACTCCTCATGAGCATATCTTTTGGTAATCACATCTCTGTCCCAGCGAAGCAATCTTGTTTCGGGGAAGAAATGCCTTATCTCTTCTTCTACCCTCTGCGTGCCAATGCCCAGAAACCTGAGATTGCGCCGAAAACACCGGGGGCAACTTTGGGGTACCGGAATAGAATAGCGACAGCGATGGCAAATTAGTTTTTTCTCCGCTGAATGGTAAGTAAGAGCTACGGAGCAGCGGGGACAGCGGAAGACAAAGCCACAGTTACGACATCGAACAAAGGTAGCTGTGCCCCGACGGTTAAGGAAAAGAACTATCTGCTCGCCCTGCGCCAAAGTTTCTTTCATGGCAGCTAATAAAGAACGGCTCAACAAGCTTGTGTTTCCGGCTTTAAGTTCTTCCCTTAAATCCACTATGCTTACTTCGGGGAGAGGGGAATAACCACGAGGAGTAATTCTTTCTTTCAGCTCTACAAGCTGATATTCGCCTTGCTGTGCCTTATGGAAACTGCCAATATCAGGGGTAGCACTGCCCAGGATGACAACAGCATCACTGAGCTGAGCCAGTCTAATAGCCACGTCGCGGGCATGATAGCGAGGCGACTTATCTTCCTGTTTGTATGTCCATTCATGCTCTTCATCGATAATGATAAGACCGAGGCTGGGCAAGGGCGCAAATAAGGCACTCCTCGGCCCGATGACGACATCGCAGTTTCCTTCCATTATCCATTGCCATTCGTCGAACTGCTCTCCCAGAGAAAGGCCACTATGCAGTACTGCCACACGCCCGGGGAAGCGATTAGCAAATCTCTCTACTGTTTGTTGGGTCAAGGCGATTTCAGGGGTAAGGCAAATGCCTCGCTTGCCAGCGGCAATAACCTGGGCCAAGGCCCGCAGGTAAATCTCAGTCTTACCGCTACCAGTAACGCCAAAAAGTAGGAAAACCGCTGGCTTGCCAAGTTGCCTCGCCTTACCCATGATGACATCTTGGATCGATTCCCAGGCAGTTTGTTGAGATGAAGTTAGAACCGGGGGCGGAGAAGTTGTGAAACTGAGGTGAGATAAGGGATCACGTCTTACCCTGAGCCTTTCCACTGAGACCAAGTGGCGGCTCTCCAAGGCTTTGATAGCGGCAGGAGAGCAATTGAGACGTTTCCTTAATTCGCTAATTGAAATAGGTTGAGTCTGCCCGGTCAAAAATTCTAAGAGCTCTGCCTGTTTATAAGCTCTAGACTTATCCAGGCGAACCTTCGTCACTTCAATTTCTTCTCTGTCAGCTATTAGCTTAATATAAGGAAGCATTTTGGGCTTTATCTTTGCCTTTTCCAACTCCAGAGTTTTTGTAATTAGCTGACGGTCTAGCAACTGGTCTGTGATTTGCCGGGCTTTGCTTTTGCCAATTACCTCTTCCAATTCAGACAAGCTTATCTTCTTTTTCTCTCTCATAATATGAAGGGCTTGCCTTTGCTCCGGTGTTAGGGGCAAATCTACTTGGGAATCTGCTAGCTGAAAGCAAGTAATAGCCCGCCTCTCAAATCCCGGAGGCAGCATTAAAGTCAGGGCATCGAAGGGGGGGGCAAAATAGTGATCACTTATCCACTGGGCAAGGTTCATTTGTATCGGAGAAAGCAAGGAAAAATCACTAACGACGCCAGCTATTTCCTTAGTTTCTTCAACCGACGGCTCATCGGATAATCGGAGCACAATCCCCTGAATGACCCTGGAGCCAAAGGGCACCCATACTGCTTGCCCGGCACTAATATTGAGCCCTGGCGGTATGGCATAGCAAAAGGTTGACCGACTCCCTGGGGAATTGACTGCCACCTCGGCGTAGTTCATTCAGAGGTCTGTTGTTCTTCTTGAGGCGTGGCTTGCTCTATTTGAGGCATGGCCTGCTCCATTACCCTCTCCCGCCTTTCCTTAAGTCGAGCCTGCTTAACGCTGAGCCTGCGTATATAATAGAGTTTGGCCCGGCGCACCTGTCCATGCCTGAGCACCTCCACACTTTGCACAGAAGGGGATTGGAAAGGGAAAGTACGTTCCACTCCAATGCCGTAAGATACCCTCCTCACCGTAAAGCTTCCACCATCAACGCCCTTCCTCATTTTAATCACCACCCCTTGGAAGTGTTGCAGTCGCTCTTTATCCCCCTCCTTAGTCTTCAAACTAACCTTGACTGTATCGCCAGGGGAAATGTGAGGAATATTGGGGTTCATTTTGGGTTTAACAAATTCTCTGACATCCATTTCCTTTCCTCATCGCAGAGATTGCCCTTCTCCAAGAGGTCAGGGCGTCGTTTCGCCGTTCGCAAGATAGCCTGACGGCGTCGCCATTGAGCAATTTCGCCGTGATTTCCTGAAAGCAACACCGAGGGTACTGACCAACCCCGATATACCTGAGGTCTGGTATATTGGGGATATTCTAAAAGCCCATTGCTATGAGAATCACTGCTGGCGGAATCTTGTGAGCCAAGCACTCCTGGTATAAGTCTAACGATAGCATCCACCACAACCAGGGCAGCTAACTCCCCCCCACTAAGTACATAATCCCCGATACTGATTTCATCGGTAGCTAAGTATTCACACACCCTCTCATCTAAACCTTCGTAATGGCCACAAATTAACATCAGATGAGGGTGGAGGGCTAGTTCCTGAGCAACAGATTGAGAAAAAAGCCTGCCTTGAGGGGTGAGTAATATGATAGGCATCTCACTTAAACCAAGTTGCTGTTTTATCGCCTCTGCCGCCTCAAAGATAGGCTCGGGCTTGAGCACCATACCAGGTCCACCACCGTAGGGATAGTCATCTACAGTATGATGTTTGTCATGGGTGTAGTCGCGAATATCATGAATCACGATATTCACCAATCCCTGCTCCCGAGCACGGTTGATGATGCTCTGGTTCAGTGGAGAGGCAAACATTTCAGGGAAGAGACATAAAATATCAATACGCATGGATTCCCCCAACAAAACCCTTCAAAGTGCATATCTTACCATGCAGACGGCGACAAAAGAAAGTCTCGTGCCCCAGCGACTTCGGCTTTCAGGGAGCAGTGTATGCATTAGGTTATATTTAGCACCACTCTGTTTCTCAATCCCCAAGACGAAAATTGTTGAAAATTCAAAAAAATCGGCAAAGGGTATTGACAAAATAAATATAAGGTTTATAATAATAGAATTGTGGGGAAAAGTGGGGAAAAGGGGTAAAATGGAGCACACTATGACAGAAGGTGTGGAGTCAGAGGTATTGTCTGGAGTTTCCGGGAGTTATGGACACAGCCTTAATATATTGCGAGTGCTCCTTTTTTGCATGAAATATCCCAAGCTGAAGTTCACCGCTGAGTGCGTTGCGGTGAATCAAGGAGTGGATAGAGTTGCATTGGAGAAAGAGATACAGGATCTAATTAGCCACGGAATACTGGGCGAAAAAAGTGATGCAGGTATTACCTACTATTGTCTAAATAGGACGCAACAAGAATTGACGGAATTAACTGAGGAATTTCTGAGAGACTGGCACTTGCAAGAGATTGGAGTAAGAGCTGAGAGGGCTTAAGATGTTTTTTGGTGAGTACCCATATAAGGTTGATGAAAAAGGAAGAGTACCTCTGCCGCCAAAATTCAGGCGACAGATGAAAGAGGGCGTGATATTAGCCAAGGGGATGGGAGAGAAATGCATTGCTGTTTACACTGTAGCTGAGTGGAAAAGGTTGTCCGACAGCCTGGCTGCCAAGGCAGTAACTCCAGCTAACTTAAGGAAGTTGAATCGTGCTATCTTCGGCTCCGCCTTCGGTGCCTCGCTTGATGGGCAAGGCAGGATAACATTGCCATACCCCCTGCGCGACTATGCCGGGATTGGTGACACAACGATTGTTGTCGGTGCCAACACCCGTGCTGAACTCTGGAGCGAAGATGAATGGAAGGCTGAGAAAACATCGGCCGAAGAACAGGCATCACAGATAATTGAGAGTTTTGGAGAATAGCGAATGATCGTCGCCATGTCTGTGCCCATCCACGTGCCTGTTCAGCTTGATGAAGTTATAGCAGGGCTACAGGTTCAGCGAGGAGGTTACTTCGTTGACTGTACTGTTGGTCTGGGAGGACACGCGGCAGCGATACTGGAAAAAATTTCACCCTCAGGAAGACTTTTAGGCATTGATGCTGATCCCGAAGCCATCAAAATAAGTCAAGATAAACTTAGCGACTATGGCGAAGCAGTTACTTTGGTTAATGATAACTTTGCTAACCTTGAGGCTATATGCAGAAGGTACCATTTTCATCCAGTTGATGGTATTCTCTTCGACCTTGGTGTTTCTTCTTTGCAACTGGATACAGCCGAACGTGGCTTCAGCTTCCACCTCGATGCTCCCCTAAATATGAGGTTCGATCCCGGGCAAGGGTTAACCGCATCGGACATCGTCAACAGCTTCTCTGAGCAAGAGTTGGCTAAGCTCATAGAAAAATACGGTGAAGAGCGTCACAGCCGACGGATAGCGCGGTACATTGTTCAAAATCGCCCTATCGCTACCACCGTGGAGCTTGCCCGCTTGGTAAAGCAAGCTTTAGGCACCCCGACACGTCGGGGCAAAATTCACCCTGCCACAAGGACCTTTATGGCGCTTCGCATCGCGGTCAACAGTGAACTACAGAATCTGGAGCTGGCTCTCAAACAAACTATTGACCTCCTTCGCCCCGGGGGGAGATTAACAGTCATTAGTTATCATTCTCTAGAAGACCGTATAGTTAAGCAATTCATGCGAGACGCAGCCAGCGGCTGCCTATGTCCTCCGGGAACAGTAATATGTCGCTGTGGGCATACGCCCACCTTGAAGCTCATTTCACGGAAGGTTATTAAACCTACCTCGTTGGAGATAGAATCCAACCCACGCAGCCGTAGCGCTAAATTAAGGATAGCCGAGCGCCTCAACTAGGCAGTACTCTCAGCAAAAAAGGAGGTGAAAATGGCAAAGAAAATTATTTCAGCTATTGATGTGGGCACAACTAAAGTAGCCACCATCGTGGCTAATATCAAAGCAGAAGACGACATTGAGGTTCTAGGAGTGGGAGTCGTTCCCTGTCGCGGCCTACATAAAGGCATCGTTGTCAATATGGATGAAGCCAGACAGTCCATTGCCGCATCTGTGAGGGAAGCTCAAAGAATTAGCGGCATACGTGTAGATTCGGCCTATGTTGGGGTTACCGGAAGGCACATAAGCAGCCTGAATAATCGCGGGGTGGTAGCTATCCCCCGAGACGATCGAATGGTGCGTACTCAGGACCTTAAACGGGTGCTATCTGCGGCTCGTAATATCACCGTCGCTGAAGGAAAGAAGGTGCTCCACGCCATTCCTCGTTCTTATGCCCTAGATGGACAGGAGGGAGTGAGACAGCCGGTAGGCATGCATGGGTCCAGGTTAGATGTAGAAACCCATATCGTCACTGCTTCAGTAACTTCGATACAAAACCTGGCCAAATGCGTCCGCAGTGTTGGCGTTGATGTTGAAGACCTCATCCTCGAGCCTCTGGCTAGTGGAGAAGCAGCATTGACTCCGGAGGAAAGAGAATCAGGCGTTATCATGGCTGACATCGGCGGCGGTACCACGGATATCGCGGTATTTAAGAATGGTAGCATCTATCACACCGGTATCCTTCCAGTAGCCGGCTACCAGGTAACCAGCGACATCTCCATAGGCTTGGGCCTGCCTTTTAATATTGCGGAAAAGATGAAGAAGAGATATGGCAACGTCACACCTACTTTAGATATGGACCAAACGGTCCAAGTGGGTATCGAGAATGGTCATAGCGCCTCTTATAAAGACCTATGCAATATTATCCGGGCTCGAATGGAGGAGTTACTACAACTCATATTGCTGGAGATGCCCACCAGCGATTATCACACCCTGGCGCCTTGTGGTCTAGTGCTCACCGGTGGCACATCCAATCTGTCCGGGCTTGACGAGTTAGGGCAGTCACTGTTGCGAATTCCGGTGCGCAAAGGCCGACCTTTAAGTATGGGCATCTATGGCATTTCCGATATCCTGCATGATCCGTCTTATGCTACCACCCTGGGACTGATCCTATGGCAGGTGCGAGGCAAAGAAGGATCAACTTACAGAGAAAAAAGGGCTGGCACTTGGAGCAGCTTTATGAGTTTAATTAGAAAGCTGTTTCGTGCCTGACTTGTGAAAGGAGGTTAGAATGGCAAAGCAAATTTATACTCCAACTCCAGCAAGAATCAAAGCCATTGGCATTGGCGGCGGCGGTTGCAATGCCATTACTCGCATGGTCCGTGAGGAGATAAAGGGCGTTGACTTCATGGCCATGAATACCGATGGCCAGGCGCTGGCTCTGGCTGAAGCTCCTACCAGAATTCAACTGGGCGAGAAATTGACCAGGGGTTTGGGCGCCGGTGGCGACCATAAGCTTGGAACCAAAGCAGCTGAAGAAAGCCGCGGCACAATCGAAGACCTCGTTCAGGGTGCTGATATGGTGTTTATTGCCGCTGGCATGGGCGGTGGCACAGGCACAGGTGGCATTCCTGTAGTGGCTGAGGTGTCTAAGCAGAGTGACGCTCTCACTATTGCAGTTGTGACCAAGCCCTTCACCTTCGAGGGAACGCATAGATCTCAAGTAGCCGAGGAAGGGCTGGTTGACCTCGCGGAAAAGGTTGATACACTTATCATCATACCTAATGACCGCCTTCTCCAGCTCTGCGATGCCAAGACGAGTGTGGAAAACGCCTTCAGGCTAGCAGATGATGCTCTTCTGTTGGGAGTTCAGGCTATCTCCGAAGTAGTTACCATCCCGGGACTGATCAACCTGGACTTCGCCGATATTAAATCGGTAATGAAAGACGCTGGGCCAGCTTGGATGTCTGTGGGTAAAGCCAGCGGGCAAAGTCGCGCTGCTGAAGCGGCTAAGGCTGCTCTGGCTAGCCCCTTGCTCGACGTATCCGTAGACGGAGCTATGGGGGTGCTGTTCAATATTACTGGTGGCCCAAGTCTCACTCTGTTTGAGTGTAATGAGGCTGCCCAGATAATCAGCCAAGCAGTGGACCCCAACGCCAACATAGTCTTCGGGGTGGTCTTTGACCCCAAGATGGATAGCGAGGTTCGAATTACCGTTATCGCTACTGGCTTCGCTAAGCAGCAAGGCAGGGGAATATACAGCGCCGATGAGCTTCGCCGCCTGATAAAAGGCAGCAGCGATGTTCTTGACGTACCCTCTTTCTTACGCCGTGCTCAGCATTTTCCGGCCTCCCATCTGGAGAGTGGCTCCAAAACTCCCTCAACGGTTACCCCGGAGCCAACCAAAATATCTCGACAGTAAACCTAAACCTCATTCATTAAGATTAGGGGAAAAGGGTAGCGCGAGCTACCCCTTTCCCCCCCAATGTCCAATACTGCAGCAAATTCACCCTGCACTCAGAGCTCTGAGTGCAGGGTGATCTAGTTCAGATAGATTAGTGACACACAAGTTATGAAAGGACGCTATAATGGCGGCGCTATGAATGTTTACAGCAAAGTTCCGGGATATGGGCACCTGGCAAGTATCGCAGTGCTATCAAAGAG
>Ga0307432_1000014_pt1 | contig 158736 bp, 136 predicted proteins | sample SalMarWE160150MG_FD_202158 | JGI IMG/M metagenome (GOLD analysis project Ga0307432, IMG submission 202158) | Salt marsh sediment microbial communities from the Plum Island Ecosystem LTER, Massachusetts, United States - WE1603-150 | ecosystem: Environmental > Aquatic > Marine > Intertidal zone...
GCAATCACCAAACATAAGTAATGCCACCACAGCTATGGGTGGTAATTATACCTTGACGGTAACCGACGCCAATGGCTGCAGCGACTCCAACACCACGAATGTGGTGGTCAGTGCCGGGCCCACAGCCGATGCCGGCGAAGATAAAGGTATATCTACAGGTGGTTCTGTACAAATAGGAGGCAGTCCGACTGCCTCGGGTGGCACATCACCATATACTTATAGCTGGATCCCGACTACTGGTTTAGATAATGCCACCATTGCCAATCCCACTGCTTCACCAAGTACCAATACAACCTATACTGTGACGGTAACCGATGATAATGGGTGTATCGCCAGCGATAATATGACGGTAACAATAAGCTACCTCCCTGACCTCAAGGTCATCGAGAAATCTGAGGGCTGGATAAGCTATACGGGTAAGACCTTTAATGTCACCTTTACCATTTGCAATAACGGCACCGCCACAGCCAATGCAAGCACGGCCAACATCACCACCGATGATGGCGAGAACACTACAGCTTCCATTCCCTCCCTGGCACCGGGCAACTGCACTAACAGCACAGTCGGCCCATTCAACATGACAGGTGATAGCGTTAATGTCACCGTCTGTGCCGACTCCCTTGACGAGATAGATGAAAGTAATGAGGATAACAACTGTAAGGTCAATACCTTCACCCTGCCTCCCACTCCAAATATAAGCGTAGTTAAGACAGTCTCACCAATCAGCATCTCTAGTGCTGCGCAGGTCACCTATACCTACAATGTGAGCAACACCGGTAATGTGAACCTGACTAATGTCACCGTTATCGACGATAAGCTGGGCGATCTCACCCTTAAATTGGATGACGCCAACCTGACAGTAGGTGAATCAAACACCTTTACCGCAACTGCAAACCTAACAGCTACAGTGACCAACAGAGTCAATGTCACAGGAACCTACCTTGAAGAAACAGTAACTGCTACTGCTACTGCTACAGTGACCTATACACCACCTCGCAGAGGTGGCGGCGGAGGTGGCGGGGGCGGAGCCCCTTGTTATCTCGACATAGACATGCTGGGTAATATAACCAGGGTAAGAATTACATGTACTACCAGCAGAACTCTGGAAGACAAGGTGGCTCCTGACTTTAACAACACCAACTTCCTGGAGATTGACTATGGCACCACGGTGATTTGCAATGAGCTTGGCGAGGCGCCAGAAGCACTAATGATGAGAGTGGCAAATCAATCACCGCCAGTACCAGATGGTTCAGCGCTAGTCACTCCAGTTTATAACTTTACGGGCAACTATGGCGATAAGTGGCTAAAATATTGTTCAGGCGTTGCCTTCGGCCAGAATGTCACAATAGTACTGGACTACGACCCCAATGAGCTGCCCGAATCTACTGCTTCGCTGGCCGTTGCCTACTATGATACTGAACAGGGCATTTGGGTTAATTCTCCACCCGACATAGGTCGCGTAGCTGAGGTTGGTAAGGCGACCGGTCTGATGAACCACTTCAGCACAGTCGCCATAATAGCAGAACTTGGCCCCGCTCCCGCACCGGCCAGTTTTGCGGGGAGCGCCTTGAATATTAAGCAAAGCCCTCTATTATGGAAGAACATCTTCGTGGGAGTGACAGGAGGGGATGTTACCATCACTGCTAATGTAGTTAATAACGGTGGTGAAGAAGGCACTTATATTGCTGAGCTGAAGTTAAATGGAGAAACGATAGATACCAAAGAAGTGACACTGGGTCCGGGACAGAGCCAGCAGGTAAGGTTCACTCTGTCCGGAATGGATTATGGACAATATGAGGTAGAAGTCGCCGGGTTGAGCGGAGAGTTCACGGTGTCACGAACCATCGACTGGTTGACCATCTTTGGCATAATAGTCGGTGTTGGCTTGATTATCTGGGCAGTGATTTGGGGCAGGAGAAGGTGGAAGAAACAGCCGCCACAGCCAGCGCAGAGTGAATAACCAGGCTCCTGGCTTGGTTATTCCTCCCTCCCTTGATTATCCTGAATAGCCTCACTGCCTTAGGGCAGTGAGGCTATCTTGTTAAATCCAATAGCTTCTGGTGGACTTTGCCATTGGAAAACAGAAGGTCGCCAGTCTGTAACTTCCAGGGACTGCCTTGAAGGTCGGTAACCTCGCCACCAGCTTCCTGAATCAATAAAACCCCCGCGGCAACATCCCAGGGCTCAATTCTGGTAGTGAAGTAAGCCTCTCCTCTGCCAGCAGCCACCCAGGCTATTTCCAGACCAGCTGAGCCAAGCTTCCGCATATCCATAACATAGGGGTAAATCCCACACACGAGTTTGCTTGTCTTTGATCGATTCCTTTCCCCTCCCTCGCAATAGAAAATATAACTCTGGCTGACGTCTGCTATATCAGATACTCGAATTCTCCTTCCGTTCAAATATGCGCCCTTGCCCTTTTCGGCAAAATAAAACTCATCGATTGCCGGGGCGTAAGCTGCCCCCAAAAGGAGCTCATTTTTATGTATCAAAGCTATACAGACGCAAAAGAAAGGGTTGAAGTTGGCAAAATTGCCCGTGCCGTCCAGAGAATCTACAATCCAGAGCCAATCAGGGTCACCCCGAAGAAAACCGCTTTCCTCGGTTAGCAAACTGTGATGGGGATAATGCCTTTTGATTTCAGCGATGATTAACCTATCCACATCCCTGTCATATCTGACAGACGCTTCTTTAGCTGTGCTTCGCAAGGCGAATAAAGAGGAATCCTGCCGAAAATGCTTCATTAAGACATCGCCTGCCTTTTTGGCTAAATCCTCTATCAAGATCTTCATTTACCCTGGTTATTCTATCACCCACTGCTCAAAACAGCAGCAAACACTTCTACTTGTCCACGTGATTAGTGATACTCCACTTTTTATGTCATTGCGAAGCACGCTTTCCTTTTGTAGTGCGACCCTTCAGGGTCGTGCGCACGAGGCTAAAGCCTCGCACTACATTTCTAAACTTTGCTCTGTCATTTTGCATTTTGCATTTTGAGTTTTGACTTTCTTTAAGGTGTCACCCAGCTACGTGAACTACATTAAGCCTCCCGGAATGAGGTAAAATGTGGCGGAGGTCGAGTTCAGGTCGTTACACTGGATAAATTAGTAAGGGAGGTCAGAGGCAAAATGGCAATAGCACAGATAAGCATTATTCCCTTAGGGACAAAAACTCCTTCGGTGAGCAAATATGTAGCCCGAGCGGTCAAAGTTTTACAGCAAGAAAGCGATATAAAGTACCAGACAACCTCAATGGGGACGACCATGGAGGGCAAACTGGACAAGATTTTAGCGGTGGCAGAGAAAATGCACGAAGGAACCTTCGGCAGAGAAGTTACCAGAGTGATAACCATCATCGAAATTGATGACCGTCGCGACAAAGCTTCGAGTATGGAGGGCAAGATGAACTCACTGATGACAGAGCTGAAGCGTTAGGAATGCCTCCTTACCCGGAGCCAACAATGCGTATGCGAGCGCCCTTGTTCAAAGTGGCACTTTACCAAGAATCAGGGCACAAGCGGCTACCGTAAAAACACTGCTATTTCTTGAGGCCGGAGATGAATTCGTCAACCGACATAGCAGCCATGGTCATAGTTTGAAGTGTGCCCCTCGCCCCCAACGCAATCGCCACTTTGGACACCGCTTCAGCGCTTGGAGCTTCTAGAATGTTCACAAAGTCATATGGCCCGAGAACAGCAAACTGGTTAATTATCTTAACCCCCAGTGCCTCGACCTCCTTGTTGACGTCCTTGATTCTTTCCGGTTTGTCCTGGATGGTCTTCCTTCCCTCATCAGTAAGACTAGTCAACATCACAAATACAGCCATTTCTTACCTCCTTTTGATTTTTTTATTTAATACCCCGAGCTGATCCCCATTGCGCTTGTTTTTCTGTAAACACTAATTATAACATCCAAATTCGCCTGGCTCAATCAAGACCGCTCTTTAGCTGGCGAAGATAACTTTCGTAGACGCAGCAGTCATAGGGATGCGATATCTCGGCGCTGCCGATGAGGTATATATCCTGGCATATGCAAAACGGCTCATCCATGGCTTTGCTCCCTACCTGAAAAAAGTCTGAACATCACTCACTCTTGCCCGGGTAAAAAAACTACATAAATTTGCCGGGATAACGGGCGATAAACGAAGGATCAAGGGCATGTTTTGATTATCACCTTGAAGAACAAGTCCAAATCCTCGGAACTATGCCAGGCGCTCCAGTCCTCGGGGTTGCCCCCATTTACAACATAGCGGGTCCCGTCAGGATAGGAAGCATCGTCGCTATTGCCATGACAACCATAGTGGTGGTCGTCGATGGGGTTGCTTACGTAGCAAGTGCAATAATATTTCCCCGGGGTGACGTAGGTTTCCAGGTTGAAATTGAATGTCTGCCACCCTCCGTTGCCGGCAGTGAAGCCATGGATAGAGGCGCTCTGCAGCACACTGCCGCTGGCATCCCTGAGGTCACAGACTATTATATCCCCGCTGTCGGTAGAGCTAGAACTGGTGAGATATATCTGGAACTGGTGGAAGAAACCAGCCTCGGTTACCTGGAAGCGCTGCCCTTGACCTACGTTGACATAGGAAGGACTTGCGCCAAACCAGGCGCTGGCAGTCCCTTCAGTCTGGCTTATCATTAAGGTCCCTGTTATCTTCGGCTCTACACTGAAAGTCCTGATAGCACTCCACGGACTCCACAACCCGGCATTATTTCGAGCCCTTACCGTCCAGGTCCAGTTATGGAGGTCCATATACCAAATCTCCCCCCCTAATATCTCCGAGTATTCGGAATCGGTGACAGAAGCATTGATCACTGGTGAACCGGCACCTTCACGTATCACATAAATCTGGTACCCTGCAATGCCGCTTTCCGGGGCTGAGGAGTCGTTCCAATCAAAAGACCACGATTCAACGGGCTGAGGCAGGGTAGCACCCTCGGCCGGAGAGGTAAGGACTGGTGTACCTGGTGGTGTGGTGTCTTCTTGCACTGTGATTTGAACAGTGGCGTTCACGCTTCCAGCCTCGTTGGTAGCTGTCAGGGTATAAATGGTGGTTTCACTCGGAGATACGTCTCTGGTGCCGCTGAGAGCCACATTGCCTATGCCCTGGTCTATGTGCACTGTTGCTGCTCCAGTCACTTCCCAACTTAAGTTGGAGGTTCCTCCAGGATTAATTATGCCCGGGTCAGCATCAAAAGAAAGGATGGCTGGTTCTGGTATTGCCTCAGTGACTATGACAGTGGCAGTGACATTTTCAGACCAGGCACCATTGTTATCCTGGGCTCTAAAAGAGACAGTATGACTTCCAACCGAGAGCGATGAAGTGGTGAAAGAGGCAGATGTGCCAATCTCGCCATCAATGCTCGATGTCCATCTATAAGCAACCAAAGTACCATCGGTGTCAGTGCCGTGACCGGTGAAAGTCACTGCCTCCCCCTGTGCCACCTCACCGGGTACAATGGAATCTATATACGCAGTAGGGGATTGGTTCAGCGCACAGCCGGCAATGGCTATTGCCATTATTAACAAAAGGGATAGAAAAGCCGCAATCCGCTTGTCAGTTAGTTTTCTCTTCACGGCTTATTCGGGCAGTATTAGGAAGGGCTGATTACCCTGTTATTTGATTACCATCTTCGGCTCTACGCTGAAAGTCCTGATGGTACTCCACGGACTCCACAACCCGGCATTATTTTGAGCCCTTACCGTCCAGGTCCAGTTATGGAGGTCCATATACCAAATCTCCCCCCCTAATATCTCCGAGTATTCGGAATCGGTGACAGAAGTATTGATCACTGGTGAACCGGCACCTTCACGTATCACATAAATCTGATACCCTGCTATGCCGCTTTCCGGGTCTGAGGAGTCGTTCCAATTAAAAGACCACGCTTCAACGGGCTGAGGCAGGGTAGCACCCTCGGCAGGAGAGGTAAGGACTGGTGTACTTGGTGGTGTGGTGTCCTCTTCCACTGTGATTTGAACAGTGGCGTTCACGCTTCCAGCCTCGTTGGTAGCTGTCAGGGTATAAATGGTGGTTTCACTCGGAGATACGTCTCTGGTGCCGCTGAGAGCCACATTGCCTATGCCCTGGTCTATGCTCACTGTCGCCGCTCCAGTCACCTCCCAACTTAAGGTGGATGTTTCTTCAGGATTAATTGTGCCCGGGTCAGCATCAAAAGAAAGGATGATTGGTTCTGGTATTGCCTCAGTGACTATGACAGTGGCAGTGACATTTGCAGACCAGGCACCGTTGTTATCCTGGGCTCTAAAGGAGACAGTATGGCTTCCAACCGAGAGCGCTGAAGTGGTGAAAGAGACAGATGTGCCAATCTCGCCATCAATGCTCGATGTCCATCTATAACCAACCACAGTGCCATCGCTGTCAGTGCCGTGACCGGTGAAAGTCACTGCCTCTCCCTGCGCCACATCACCGGGTACAATAGAATCTATATATGCAGTAGGGGATTGGTTCAGCGTACAGCCGGCAATAACTGTCGCCATTATCAGTGAAATGGATAGGAAAGCCGCAATCCCCTTGTTACTTAGTTTTCTCTTCATGGCTTGCTCGGGCAGTATAGAGAGGAGCTAATAAGATGTCAAGAGCAAAGGCAGAATGTTTGGCAATTTTTTAAAAATTTTAGAAGTTTGCCTTTCTTCTATATCCAACCGTTCCAGGAGACTTAAATCAGCTTCAAGTAGAAATAGCTCTCTCCAGAAGCTCTTTCTCCCTAGCCTTCATTTTAGCCTCTTCCTCAGGCTTCTCGTGGTCATAGCCCAGAAGATGGAGTACCCCATGGATAATCAGCAATGTTAACTCTTGCTCCGTTGAATGCCCCTGCTCTTTAGCTTGTTCCTCCGCTTTAGGGTAAGAAATGATTACCTCCCCCAGGTGGGTTATATCATCGGGAGGGGAAACAAAGTCAGCATCGGCTCCATGTTGAGGAAGCATATAAAAGGCGAGCACATCCGTAGGTTCATCCACGCCTCGATAGTCCCGATTGAGTCTCTGCACCGTCTCGGAATCAGTGAAAACCAGGCTCATCTCATATGGGGGTGTTATGCTTTCAGCTTTAAGCACTTCCTGAGCTCTGTTTCTTGCCCACTCTTCATCAATGTGACTCTGGAATTTTTCCTCAATATGCATGCCAATTTCACCTTCCATCGATTGAACTCCCTGGCTGGCATCATAACAGGAGATTATTTGTTTTGTCACTTTCGCCTCACTCCTCACGCATTGGAGAAGGGGTAGGGGACCCTCACTGTCATTGCGTGGCACAACCTTCTTTGTCATTGCGAGGTATAGCCGAAGCAATCTCGGGGAAGATGCAAGTTGCCACGCTTCGTTCATAGTGACAAAGAATCTCAGAATGACAGGAAGCGAGAGGGTAGCTCTTTGAGAGCGCTTTGAGGTCAACAAGCATTTTAACATTGATGGATTGACGAACGGTGATCCATTATTTAAGATTTCCTCAGACGAACCAAGTAAGAATGAATTGGCGAGGTTGCTCACGAATAAGCTTAGAATCCTACGTGACATGGCAGCTTCGATGATAAAAATGGAAAGGATATTACGAATCAAAATGGGAGCATTGGAAGCGAAAATTGAGGAGCTTCCTGATGAGTTGCGTCTCATCGGCGGCAGGGGATTGATCGCCAAGATACTCAACAAGGAAGTCCCACCAAGATGTGATCCACTTGGATCCGAGAATAAGTTTATCGTGGCCACTGGACTTCTCGCTGGTACAAATGCCCCGTCCTGTGGGCGAACATCGGTGGGAGGAAAAAGCCCGCTGACAAAAGGTATCAAAGAGGCAAACGCAGGCGGTCCACTCTCTCAGAAGCTCGATCGCATGGGGATTAGGGCAATCATCGTAGAGGGTTGCCCAAAAGATGAAAAATTGTACTATGTTGTAATCGATAAAGCAGGCGTTGCTATAAATCCTGCTGACGAGTTCTCGAGGCTGAAAAACTATTCTCTGGTCGATAGGCTGAGAGAGAAACATGGGGAGGGGGTGACAATCATCTCTATCGGTCTTGCTGGTGAGATGAAGATGAATTCCGCCACTGTGACTGTAACAGATTCTCAGGGGATGCCAAGCCGTCACGCAGCACGCGGTGGGCTCGGAGCTGTAATGGGATCGAAGGGCCTCAAGGCAATCGTAATAGACGATACCGGAGCCCCGGCGGTCGAAATTAAAGACCGCAAAGCCTTCAACAAAGCCGTTAAGGATTGGGTTGCTGTGCTCAAGGAGGACATGAATCTTGCTATGGTCTCCCAAATGGGGACCCCCGCAAATGTGGGTTTTCTCAGTTCTCAGGGTACCATGCCCGCGCTGAACTACACCTCCGGCAGCTTTGAAGAGGCTTCCAGGCTTGGGGGGGATGTGATAGCGAAGCTTGTCTCTAAGCGGGGCGGCGGTATGGACGCCTGCATGCCGGGCTGCGTGATAAGATGCTCCATCGTTTATAACGACGAGAATGGGAAATATGTCACTTCAGCTTACGAGTACGAAACCATCGCCATGCTGGGGACGAACCTCGGCATCAGTGACCCTGACGCGGTGGCTCGAATGGACAGGATGTGTGACGAAATAGGAATCGATACGATCGAGGTGGGAAGTGCGCTGGGCGTGGCCGCAGCGGCCGGAAAAATGAGGTTCGGCGATGTCAAAAAGGCAGCTGAGCTGATAGAAGAGATAGGGGAGGGCACCGAAATGGGCAGGACCCTTGGTCAAGGAGTGGTGGCAACGGCACAGGCCTTTAATATTGACAGGATACCTGCCATCAAGGGGCAGGCCATACCGGCTCACGACCCGCGGGGAACCAAGGGAACTGGTGTAACTTACTGCACCAGCCCCATGGGAGCCGATCATACCGCAGGCCTTACATACTCCAAACCACAATCGAAGGAAGGGCAAATCGAGAAATCCTTAAGGGCCCAAATTCTCTGTGCAGCTATGGACACAGTGGGTTATTGCCTTCTTGCCCTTCCTTGGAAACCGTATCGGGTCTATGAATTCCTAGCACAGGCCATCAATGGCCGTTACGGCGTTAACGTGACAAAGGATGATGTCATGAACATTGGCAGGGAGACGTTGAGGGAGGAACTGACCTTTAATAAAGCTGCTGGCTTTGATGAGATTCACGAAAGGTACCCGAGGTTCATACGGGAAGAGGCACTGCCCCCATCCAACTGTGTTTTTGATGTTAAAGACTCAGAGATGGACACTTTATGGGACAATCTGTCGGTTGTTAAGGAAGAGAAAGCTTCAAGTTCTTTTCGTATCTACTTACCAGCAACTATTGCCGGCCCAGACGTCGTCTATCAGGCCGGACAAATAGTCAAGAGGAAAGACGGCAACCGCGTGCTGATAGTTACTGACTCGGGTATTGTCGAGACAGGCACGGCCCTAAAGCTGGAGGGGATTCTCAAGGACGCGGGATTGAAGACGATACTGTTTTCAGAGGTAGAGCCGGACCCGCCCATAGAGGTGATAGAAAAAGGTGCACGGATCTATGAGGAAGCCGGATGTGACTGCTTGGTGGCCATCGGCGGTGGAAGCTCCATCGATACGGCGAAAGCAATAGCTGTAAAGGTATCGCAGGGCGGTGATTTGCGTAAATACGATATTATGCGAGGGGGATTCGGGTTGATCAAGCCTCCTCTACCGCTATTGATGGCGATACCAACAACCTCTGGTACTGGCAGCGAGGTCACAGTTGGTGCGGTTCTTACCGATAAAGAGCGTCATGTCAAGTTCACCATCGTCCACCCGGAGCTCGCTCCCAAAGTGGCGCTGGTGGACCCCAAACTCACTATGAGTATGTCTTCAAAGCTGACAGCTGCCACCGGCATTGATGCTTTGTCCCACTGTGTGGAAGGGTATGCATCCGATTCTACGCCTTATAGCCCCATTGCCGATGCAGTAGCCTTATGGGGGGTGAAGATGGTCGGGCGCAGTCTGAGAAAAGCGTGTTCACAGGGTGACAACGTCGATGCTCGCTTTGACATGAGCATGGCTGCTTATCATGGGGGGATTGCTGTTATGAAGGGCTCTGGTTTAGCTCATGCGATCGGCCACCCATTGACGGCGTGGTATCATATCCACCACGGATTGAGTCTGGCGGTGCCGTTGCTCTGCTATGCTAGGGTAAACCGCGAAAAATGTGAGGAGAAATTCCGCGAGATGGCACGGATGCTGGACGGATCGGATGACCTTGAGGAGGCGCTGAAGAGACTTTATAGCGACATTGGGATGCCTTTGAGGTTCAGGGATATTGGTGTTAAGGAAGAGCACATAGAGTCGCTTGTGGAAGATATTTTTAGGGAACCAGCCTTGTATCAGAATCCTATACGCTTAGAAGAGAAGCGAGTTATCCAGTTGATGAAGGACTTCTATTAATTCCAATGGTAAGTAAAATACCATCAATGGCAGTAACACTGCTCAGGAAGCAATATCTCAGAGTTAAGCAGAGGTATCCCCAGGCTATCGTCTTTTTCCGACTGATTAGCACTCAAACTATTGCTGGAATAGCACTCACGCTCTTTAAAGGAACTCTGAAATTATAGCCGAGATTTAGTTTCTTCTCCTGCTTGCATTGAGTATGGTTATTCCGATAACTTGCCCTTTCTCGTATCTAATTATGATGTCATCATCTGTGAGCTCGGAGTTGTCCGCATGGCTTGGCTTTTTAAAGTTAATATATAAAACATCTGCTTCTTTATCATACGTAGTCCAAATTCTTGCATGTGGCATTTCAGTGAAGGTATCGTAACAGACGATTCAATTCGTTTCAATGAAGTCTTTATAGTAAAATACCATCAATGACAGTAACACCGCTCAGGAAGCAATATCTCAGAGTCAAGCAGAGATATCCCGAGGCTATCGTCTTCTTCCGACTGGGCGATTTCTATGAGACGTTCGACGAGGATGCCAGGGTTGCCTCTCGAGAGCTGGACATCGTTTTAACCTCCCGTGGAATGGGGAAAGGGCAAAAAGTGCCCATGGCGGGAATCCCCCACCACGCCATAGATAATTATCTCGCCAGACTTATCAATCGAGGCCATAAAGTGGCCATCTGTGAGCAGCTCACCCCTCCAGGAAAAGGATTGGTGGAAAGGGATGTCATTCGGGTAGTAACGCCAGGCACGGTAATTGAACCTAACCTGCTTGATGCCGCGAAAAATAACTACCTTGTCAGTCTAATCATCGAGGACGAAAAAGCAGGGATAGCTTATGTTGATATAACCACAAGCGATTTTGCCACCACACAGCTTCCCGCCGATAGGGTTTCTTCGGAATTGGAGCGTCTGCAGCCAAGTGAGGTGCTCACCCCTCAAGGCGTTGAAGATTATCAGCAATTACCATCCACGGTAACGAAGCTCGACGATTACTGGTTTGATTTAGAAATAGCTCAACAGACTCTGCTGGAACACTTTGGTGTGGCTACTCTGGAAGGCTATGGCTGTGCCCATTTGCCTCTGGCTGTAAAGGCTGCTGGCTCGCTAGTCCATTATGTGGCAGAAACTCAGAAGGAGGCTTTGCCTCAGCTAACCAGCCTTGCTACCTACTCTACAGATTCCTTTATGGCTCTTGATGGCCAGACATGTCGTAATCTGGAGCTTTTTCAAGGTGGGAGGTGGGGGGAGACCGCCAACTCCCTGCTCTCCTTAATCGATACCACCGCGACCGCCATGGGAGGCAGACTGCTTAGAGGCTGGCTGGCTCAACCCCTCCTTGACATAGATAAGCTAAATCAACGGCAAGAGGCGGTTAGCTGGTTTTATAACGATAGCTTAGTTCGTCAAAAAACTATGGCCCTGCTGGGAGACATCGCCGATTTAGAGAGGGTAGTGAACCGTGTGAGAGGTGGCAAGGCAATGCCCAGAGAGTTGATAACACTCCGCACAAGTCTGGAAAAGGTAGCTCAACTGAAAGCAACGCTCGATAATTGCCCTGACAAGTCAGTTAGCGAATTAAAGCTCTTCCCCGAGATTATGGATTTAATTGACCGGGCAATTGTTGATGAACCCGGTGACCTTGAACATGGAAATGTCATCAAGGAAGGCTTTTCCAGCGAGCTAGATGAGCTTCGCCACAGCTCCACCAAGGCTAAACAATATTTAGCCAGCCTGGAGCAGAGGGAAAAACAGCGCACCGGGATTAAATCCCTGAAAGTGGGGTACAACAGAGTATTCGGCTATTACATCGAGGTATCCAGGGTAAATCTCAATCTGGTTCCCAAGGATTATATTCGCAAGCAAACCCTCGCTGAGGCGGAAAGGTTCTTCACCCCCGAACTAAAAGAGTATGAATCGCTGATTCTTACCTCACAGGAAAAGATAACCTATCTTGAAACCTCCCTGTTTAACCAGGTTTGCCAGCAGATAGGCGCTAGAGGTGAGCAAATCTTAGCCACCGCGAGGGCTATTGCCCAAATTGATGTGTTTTCCAGTCTTGCTGAAGTGGCATCATGCTACCACTACACCAGACCAGAGCTGACCAACGAGGATATCATCGACATTAAAGAGGGACGCCATCCCATGGTAGAAAGAACCTTGGGCAGCGACAACTTTATTCCCAATGATACATATCTATCCAATAACGATAGCCAGCTCATCATACTCACTGGCCCAAATATGTCGGGAAAATCCACCTATCTCAAGCAGGTAGCTTTGATTGTCCTTCTGGCACAAATTGGCAGCTTCGTTCCTGCCAATTTGGCCAGAATCGGTATCATCGACCGTATCTTCACCAGGATTGGTGCTCAGGAAGATTTAGCTGCGGGACAATCAACCTTTATGGTGGAAATGACTGAAACAGCAAACATCTTGCATAACGCCACCTCGCGCTCCTTGCTCATTCTGGATGAAATTGGACGAGGCACAAGCACCTATGACGGGCTCTCCATTGCCTGGGCAGTGGCGGAGTACATTCACGGAGCACCGAAGTTGGGCGCAAAGACTTTATTCGCCACGCACTATCACGAACTGGTAGAGCTTGCCGGCACCTTGCCCAGGGTGAAGAATTTCAATGTCGCCGTAGCTGAGGAAGGAGACAAGGTTATCTTCTTACATAAAATTATCCCTGGAGGTACCGACAGGAGTTACGGTATCCACGTAGCTCGGCTAGCTGGTTTACCTAAATCAGTGACAAACCGTGCTCAGGATGTTTTAGCTAACCTGGAAAGCAAGAGCACTACTGGCAAAGGCAAGATTCGAGGCAAAGCAACGGCACCACAACTTCCACTTTTCACCAAAGATTCTTTATTAGCCGAGGAAATCTTCAAGCTCGACATTGATTCTATGTCTCCCTTAGAAGCCATCACCAAGCTTTATGAACTGAAACGAATGGCGAAGGGGAAATAGCAGGAACAATTTGCTATAATTGCTCTCACGATGGCTAAGGATTACTATCGCATTTTAGGGGTTCCCCGGAGCGCCTCAGACCAGGAAATTAAGAAAGCTTACCGAAAGCTGGCAATGCAATATCACCCTGACCGCAATCCAGGCAAAGAGAAACAGGCTAACGAAAAATTCAAAGAGATAAACGAGGCTTACGCTGTTCTTGGCGACCCTAAAAAGAGAAAGAAATACGACCAATTTGGCACAATAGGTGAAATCGGCGATATCTTTGGCAGTCGCTCCACTCGAACTACTTTCGAAGATTTAATGAAAGATTTTGGCGGAGAGGGGCTTGGTTTCGGCTTTCTCGATGATATATTCGGCGACCGATTAAGGGGAACAGGGTTCTCCTTCAGAACTTTTGGCAGACGTGGCGGGACGAGATTTGAAGCATGGCCGGGAGAGGGAATTAACCTTGATGAAATATTCGGGCAAACCAGAAAGCCTTACCACCAGGATGTCCGTTATCAACTCAGCATTACCCCGAAGGAGGCTTCCCAGGGAACAAGGAAAATTCTAACTAGACATGGAAAGAGATTGGAGGTCAAAATTCCTTCGGGAGTGAAAACGGGCAAGATGGTAAAACTGCGTAATGCCCGCCAGCTAACCGATGGCATGCCCGGAGATATCCTCATCCAAGTCACAGTCAAATAAGGATGAAAAATGCCTGAAAAGTATCGCCAGTGGCTTGCCAAGAATAAATCATGAAAGCATTAGTGCAGTGCGTTACCAATGCTTCGGTAACTGTCGGTAATAAAACAGTAGGAGAGATCGGGCAAGGGCTAGTGGTCTTCCTCGGTGTAGCCAGAAATGATTCGCAGGAAGACGCCCGCTACCTGGCAGATAAAGTAGTAAACCTCCGTACTTTCTCTGACGAGGCAGGCAGATTTTCACTTTCAGCATTAGAAACAAGAGGGGAAATTCTGGTAGTCAGTCAATTCACCTTGCTCGCTGATACACGAAAAGGAAGACGCCCCAGCTTTACCGAAGCAGCTCCTCCCGATAAAGCCAGGGAACTTTATGAGTTCTTTGTTGACCGCGTTCGCTCCTTCGGGCTTAAGGTGGAAACAGGGGTCTTCCAGGAATACATGCTGGTGGACATCCACAACGATGGTCCGGTAACTGTGCTCTTGGAAAGCAAAAATAAATAAAAGTCAAACCACAAAAAGCAGGCAGCTAATGGCTGATAGCTACTAACAGAAAAGCAAAAGTTAAAAATCAAAGGGCAAAATGACAGAGCAAAGTTCAAAAATGTGGTGCGGGGCTTTAGCCCCGTGCACGACCCTGAAGGGTCGCACTACAAGCTTTGGGGGTGAAGGATTTAATTTTGTAGTTGCCTGATTCATCAGGCACAATTGCCCAATAAATTGGGCAACTACATTTTCAAACCACTCCTCGCAATGACAGGGGAGGGAGTCACCATGAAAGCCAATGCGTCACTGGGCATCTCAACGAGCATGATAAATTGACAAGATTCTGGTCGCATAACATACTATCAGGCAAGCATGGTACGTGGGAACATAACCACGGGAAACGTCAACTCTTTGACATGTTACCAATTTCCTGAGTTTATTAATAACTGCCCTGAGACGCATAATTATCATGGAGAAAGGTGTACTTGGATTTTGAGCTGATCCGTATTCCACAGCCGTTTTTCAAGCCTACCAACAGTGTTCGAATAGGAGACGTTATTCTGGATACCGGCCACATGAGTGATGTGAGTACGAAGGTTCTACGAGAACAGTTAGAAAGCGGGAAGCTGAAGGGCACAAGAGAAATAATCATTACGCACCCCCACGTGGATCACATAGGCGGAAGCGAGGCATTAGCCGAAGTTGCGGAGAAGCCCCATACTGTCTTCAAGGGAGGGGATAAAATCATACGCGCTTTTGTCGGATACATGTTGGAGGTACGAAAGGAGCAACTGGAACTGTTTTCCTTGGGAAGCAAGGATGCAATACGTGGATTTTTGGACTCATACTTTCCCGTAAATCAGCATTATCGAGATGTGAATATTTCGAGAGTAGTCGAGGAAGGAGAAGAGATCCGAATGGGGAAGGTGACCTTGACAGTAATACATACGCCCGGTCATGAAGCAAACCACATGGCTCTATACCATAAACCTTCGGGCACCCTTTTCTCCGGCGACTTGATAATGGACAACGCCCAGTTCATGTATGCTCCCCTCACCAGCAGTGTGAGGGATTATGAGGACTCACTGAGGAAAGTGCTTCGTTTGAAGCCCAGCTTGATCGTTCCTTCTCATGGAGGGCCTATCGAGAACCCTACCGAACATCTGAATAAGTGTTTGGAGAACGTGCAGAGGACCAAAGGGAGAATTTTGAACACGTTGATGGAGCGAGGGGAAATCACTCACTTTCAGCTAGTGGAAAGCTTGTTTAACGCGGCGGACCCTATGGGCGTGGGATTTTTTGCTGCAGTGGTTCTTTCGTACCTGGATTATCTGGAGGAAGAAGGGAAGGTCGTGGTGAGGAGAAATGACGAAACGACGGTTTCTCTGAGGTAGGCGGGGCATCCAGCAGTTAAAATCACACCATGGTGGAAAAGACCGGGTTTAACGAAGATTTTGTCAAGGCCATGTTGTCAGCTTCAGAGAAATGGTACCAGCCAGACATCTCGAGATTAAGAACTTTAAAGCCTACTCCACAATCTGTGAGAAGATAGTCGTCGATAACTATGTCATTGCACCTTTTTCTATTGTCATTGCACCCTTTTCTATTGTCATTGCGAGCGAAGCGTGGCAATCTCACATGAAGGCCATTATTACAGCAACGAGATTGCTTCGTCGCTATCACTCCTCGCAATGACAGAAAGAGGAGGCCAATGCGCCACTGGACATGTCAACGAGCACGATAAATTGACAAGATTCTGGTCGCATAACATACTATCAGGCAAGCATGGTACGTGGGAAGATAACCCCGGCAAACGGCGGTTCTTTGACAGCTAACAGAGACGAAAAGGGTAGAAGAATATAGGGAAGAAATGACGAGGGTAATTGTTTCTACGGGAAGAGGGGGAACCGGAAAATCCACATTTTGTGCCATGATCAGTAAATACTTAGCTCCTCCTTTATTATTGATTGATGTTGACCCTGACCAGAGTCTATGCGACATGCTCGGAATAGATTTAGAAAAGGAAGAAGTGAGTACCGTTTCAAACGTGGTTTTCGGTACCAAGCAGACAGGAGCATTGACTTCCCGGTTATATTTTGATGACCTGGAGACCTCGTTCTATAGCAACTGTATATATAAAAGTGAAAAATTTGACCTGGTCACTTTAGGAGCAAAGTGGACCGAGGGTTGTTATTGTCTCGCAGATAATTCACTCAAAGGGATAATTCCCAAACTGATCACGGGATATGAAAACGTAGTGATAGATTCGCCGGCTGGACTGGAGCATCTCAATCGAAGAGTAGTATCACATATAAGTGACCTGTTTGTGTTATCAGATCCCTCGTTAAAATCTATGAAGCACATAGAAAGAATGAAGCGCATTATTGAAGGGGTAAGGATAACCTATGATTACTTCTATCTGATAGGAAATTATGAGTTTAACGGAGAGGCAGAAAAGTCCCTCCAAGACCTAAGTCAGCATTATTTGGGCAAAATGGACTATGATACTAATGTCAAGGACTACAATCTGAAAGGGAAACCATTATGGGATCTACCCGAAGATTCGCCCGCTTGTTTATCGGTCAAAAATTTATTGAAAAGAATCCAGGAAACCGACAGAAATCACTTTCAGGTCAGGCAGGAATTACTGGCTTGAGCCTATCAATCCTCTCTATTGACAACTATATAGTGACAAGCATATAGTAAAAAAGGCCTATGTGGGGGTTGGGGCAGGAGTTGCCTTCTCGAGGCGGAAATAGTCGCTCAAAATTTAGAAGAAGGAGGATAAGAAATGTGTCGGTATTGCGTGGAATATGGAGGTGGCACCAAGTGGTATCTCAATCCTGATAATTACCGTGATGAGCTTTACGGTTCTGGAGCTCATGAAGCTACCGTAAAGATGCTAACTGGTGTACAAAAAAATAGCTTTGAGGTAGGCGCCATGACAATCGCCGATGAATCGTGCCCAGATGTGTATTCTTCGGATAGCCTGAGCGTGGCCCTGGAGCAGATGATCGGTCATGGTGGGCAGGTCGTTCCTTTAGAAGACGCCCTTAAGATAATAGACCTTTGTAAGGGACCTTTTTTGCTTATGCACTGCGCCTGCCGCAGATATTTTGGTAAGACGGACTCTCTGCGTTGCCTTTATCTTTGGGGGGTTGAAACTGCCCTGAAAGAAAGGCCCTGGGAGAAAGATTCAAAAGTTCTCTCTAAGGAAGAAGCAAAAGAGTTCGAGATAGAATGCGATAAAAAAGGATTTCTGCATTCAGTTTGGCATGCCGCTGTTGATTCTGATGGAATTCCTCCCGTAGTTATGTGTCACTGCACCGCCACCGATTGCATACCCACAAAGTTCAGGTTATCTTACGGAGTGGTAAATGCTCAGCGTAAGGGCGAATATGTAGCTGAGGTCGACCTGGCAAAATGCAAGGAGGGATGTAAGGAGTATCCGGTCTGCATGCACCGCTGTCAGTTTGGGGCAATGAGGTATTCTCCGGTAGACCGCGTGATGTACATTGATCCTCAAGCGTGCTTTGGTTGTGGGTTATGCCGGTCGGCTTGTCCCTATGGAGCAATAAAGCTGGTGGATCGGTCATCGTACCCTTCTCTGGTGGATAATTGGTGACCTAGAAAGTGAATCTGGATGAAAGGAGCGATGAAATGGAATATACACATATAACACCAAGGCCAGTCCTTCATGTAGATGAAGAGGCATGTGGAAACGCGATATTGTGCTTGAAGTGTGTGAAGGCTTGTTTAGAGGCGGGCCCGAATTGTATTGGATTTATAAACACTGAGCCTCCTCCGGTGGGAGAAAATGCCCCCCAAAGATTGGAGGATATACCACACAGAATATTTACCTCTGTTATGGTAAACTGCAATGGTTGTGGGAAGTGCGTTGAAGCTTGCCCCAAAGGAGCTCTTACCCTGGAGATGCCTGAACCCCAGCTGCCGACGGTGAGAGTTCAACGATCAGACATTATCTTCTGCGCTACTCTTAGAGATGGCACAAGAACCTTTCCCAGAGATGACTGAACTTTGGGGAAGTAAATTTTAGCAGCTACGTGGACTCTGCCACATAAAAAGAGTTCCCTATAGCACATCGAGGCCGCAGAAAGCAGGAGATACCGTGATTAAGGCAAAGCAACTCCGGGTTGTCGCTGGAGCCTATCTAGCCGGTATGGGTTATTATGTGGAGATCCTGCCGGAGATACCGAATACAGACCTTAAGCCTGATGTCGCCGGGATAAAGCCTAAGTTAGAGCAGGTCAAACTTCGCTTAGAAAACAAGGGAGGAGCACCAACTGGCTTCCTGTATTTGTTGAGTGAGGATGAGTGGACGCCTACGGAGTCCATAGTGGAAAAGACCGGGTTTAACGAAGACTTTGTCAAAGCTGTGTTGCGAGATAGCGAGGACGACGGTTGGATCAAAAGTAAAAACGAACCAGTAGGCAAAGTCTTCTGGAAGATCGACCGTTACCGGATACCAGCCGAAGAATGTGTGATGATGTGTTGCGGCGCTGAAGACGCTTTGGGTGCATTACGTGTCCTGGAGGGATTAAAGGGCTGTTTCAATAGAGGATATGTCCTTTTCCCATATCAGGTAGATGAGGAGTTTCTGGACAGGTGCTTTCAAAGTGAGATAGGCGTTTTATTCTTTGATGAAAGGATTGTCAGCTTCAGAGAAATGGTACCAGCCAAACATCTCGAGATTAAGAATTTTAGGGCCTACTCTACAATCTGTGAAAAGATGATAGTTGATAACTATGTCATGCGCACCGGTGAGTATTTTTGATGACCTAGTTCACGTAGATAGGTGACGCATTATAGGGGGTGAGTAAAATGAGCGAAAATGAACAAGGGGAAAAGGGTGTAACTGAGCTGACGGACCGAGTGGCACGGGAAATAATAAGAACGCGACTTATGAAAAGCATATTGAGGCAGGTAGTAAATGAAATAGACCCAAAGTCAGCCTCAAGGCTGACGAGGACACTCCTGAGGAAAGACTCCGAACTCACAACTACCATTCTGGAGAACTTTCCTTCCCTTACCAATGCTGTTACCGCTGCCGTGAATGAGACTTTGAAATCTTTGCAGAAAATGCCCCCGGACACGATTCCCGCCTCTATTCCAGCGGGCATTAACGATATTGATGCCCGGGAAATCGCCGAAACCGTAAATTCGCTTGCGCAAGCTCTGAACACAGCACATAAAGAAAACCCAACACTTCTTGCCGATACCTTCTCCCCATTTATTACCAACCTCATCTCGTCCACTGATTTCGGTGAGCTCGGGGAGACGATAGAGGGCTCATCAGAGGATATCCTGGCTATGGTAAGGGCATCAAATGAAGTGCTGTGGGCAAATCTGGGCAAGGTAATGAGTATGGGGATGATACTTCCTGCGATTATAAACATAACTGTTAAAAGCTTAAAGGAGACTCTACCGCAAATTGAGGGGTTGGCGGGAGATGTCTTGGCCATTGGCGACTTCGCCCCTGAAGTGGTCGACGAGATGGTCTCTGGTATGCCGCTGATAAAGGATGTTGATGCCCGGGAAATCGGCGAGCTGATTAATTCGCTCCTTGGGATAATGAAGATTCTGCTGCATGCGCTGGGCATACTCCTGGGAGAAGAAGCTCCTATGACCCAGGAGCTCATTTCACAGAAATTACGAGATACCCTTTCAACCATTGACCCGGAAAAGTTCGCTGAAGCGATGGTAGCCCTTTCTGAAGCTGGCGAAGGAATCACAAATACCGTAACCGATGTGTTAATGGAGAACCCGGAGTTCATGTTCTCTGCTATCTCGACAACCCCCGCGGTGGTAAACTCGCTTGTCCGAAGCTCCAACAGTGCGGTATCAAGAATTGCTGAAATGCCACCAGAGCTCCTGGGGGCGGTGCTTTCTGAAACAATAGCCGGTATCGATACCAGGGAGGTCAGCGAATTACTGAACTCCTTGATTCGCACTATAAATGGCATACATGAAACCAACCCAAAGCTTCTGACCGACCCCCTCTCCAGGATCATATCGGGCGTGGACAGTGGTGAAGCGAGGAAACTGGGGAATTATCTCATGGAGGACTTGAGGGTTCTGCTTGGGCAGGCTTAAAAATGAGAGGAGACGGAAAATGGAACTAATGGAGAAGTTGGTCGAACTGGCGAAAACCCTGTCCAATCCTTATGTAGAGGGTTGGAGGGAAAAGGGAGGGAAGGTAATAGGATACTCAGGCACTTATATACCAGAGGAAATCATTTATGCTGCCGGTATTCTCCCCTATAGAATAGGGGGGAGAGAAGCTACAAAAGTTACCATAGCGGATATGTATTTCGGACCAGTCATATGCAACTATGTTAAGTGTCTACTGGAGAATGCCGCTGATGGCAGGTTCGATTTTCTGGATGGAGCAATTATAACTTATGAATGTGACCATATGCGGCGTATTTTTGATGTGTGGAGAAGAGCAGCGAAAGATGGAAATGCTCGCCTTCCCGCTTTCTTTCAATATTATGGTCTGCCTCATTCCCGTGGAGGACATGCCACCAACTTGCTTATGGCTGAGACTCAAAGGCTCATTGCGGAGATGGAGAAGCATTTTGGGGTTGAAGTGACAGAAGAGGGGTTGAGGAACGCTATCAAGGTATACAACAAAACCAGAAAACTATTGAAGAAGCTGTATGAACTCAGGGAAAAAGATGAGGTTCCAGTCACCGGAACAGAGGCTCTTGGCATCGTGGTAACAAGTACCGTGATGCCCAAGGACGAATACAATAAGCAGCTGGAGAAATTACTGGATGAACTTGGCAAGAGGGAGGGCATTACCGGCAGACCAAGGCTGATGATAGTAGGGAGTGTAAATGACGATATAGAGCTGGTGAAGCTTATAGAAGACCTTGGCGCCCTGGTTGTTGCTGATTCACTATGCTACGGGGTGAGAGGCTTCTGGAACATGGTCGAGGAAAACGAGGACCCCTTACAGGCTATCGTCACCAGGTATTGGGAGCATATCCCCTGTCCTCGTATGTATGGGGAATACTCTCGTAGATACAGTTTTGTAAGGGATATTGCCAGGAGTGGGAAGGTGGATGGCATCATCCTGGAGCACATAAGGTTTTGTGACCTGCACGGGACTGATAACGCGCTTTATGGAAGGGATTTAGAGGCTGAAGGTATTCCCACATTAAGGCTGGAAAGACAATATGGTCCCCTGGCTGACAGCGGCAGGCTAAAGACAAGGGTTCAGGCATTTTTAGAGAGGATAGGAAGGTGAAAAAATGAAGGAAAAAGCGGCACAGGCCAGTTTCCCCCAGGCACTTTACAGGATATTCGGGATGTTATCTGGCACCCCACTAACGGTCAAGGAAGGCAAGGGTATGATGAGAACGCTACCCGCGATGTCCGCCATGATAGAGACATTCATGCTTGAACCACATATCAGTGAAGTCGGGCTGCCCTTCCTGGAGATGAGCAGCTCTTATCTTCAAAATCTCAGCAATGCCCACAAGGAGGGGAAGAAAATAGCCTTTGAGAACTTTAACTTTCCTCCAGCGATATTGTATGCTATGGATATAGTTCCAGTGTCCCCCGAAGTCATATCGAGCTTCCTGTCAATAGGGGTCCCTAAGGGTATCTTCAGGTTTCTCGATTACACTACGGGCATAGGCATTTCAGATACCATGTGCACTGCTCAAAGGGGGGGAGTGGGCGTCATACTATCAGGTCTGATTGAAAAGCCAGATATGGTGCTCAATATGGCCTCGGGGAGCTGCGATACAAACTCAAAAATGTTTGACTTTGTATCTGAATATCTAGATATCCCGTTCTGTAACATTGATGCTCCACCATATTGGGATGAAGGTGGAGAGATGATAAGGTATTATCAAAAGGAATACAGAAAGTTGGTAGCGTTCCTGGAAGAGCAGACTGGAAATAAGCTGGATGAAGATAAGTTGCGGCAGTGCTGTACACAAGCTAAAAAGCAGGACGAGTATGTCGCTGAAATCTATGATTTACGAAGGGCTGTCCCCAATCCGGTTCCAGCTGTATTCAACCTCATGATGTTCGGGACAAGATTTATGTCTTCAGGAACTCCCCAGGCGACAAAGGTGATGGAGACTATGTACGAGGTGGTGAAGGAGAGGTATAAGAAGGGACAGGGAGTTTTACCCAAGGAGAGGGCAAGGGTTAACCTCGTTTACCTCAGCCATTTTACTATGGGTGGGGAGTTTTGGAGATGGTTGGAACACAATGGAATCTCACTGATGATGGAGGGACTAACACTATTTAACCACCAACATTACACCATAGATGATACCTCAACCGTAGATAGCATGCTCGATGGCTTAGCTGGGCAAGCACACAACATGATGATGACCAAGCAAATAAGGGGACCCCTTGATTATTCTGGCCAGTGGTTTGAAGACACAGCTACGATAGCTAAAGACCTTAACATAGATTGTGCTATATACCTTGGCACTTTAGGTTGCAAGAATACCTGGGGAGGTATCAAGGTGCTGATGAAAATGATTGAAGAAGAGTTAGGGATACCAACCCTCATCATACATTCAGATGCCTGGGATGACCGAGTCACTCCCTGGCCAAGTATTAGAGACCAGATTGAGGAGTTTATTAACACGGTAGTGGTGCTATGATTGTTGCTGGTTGTGATGTCGGTTCCTTAACTGCTGAAGCCGTTATAATGGGCGACGAGGAAATTTTATCCTCGGAGATTATCGGGGTCAGGCCAAAACCAGAGCAATCAGCCCAAGATGTTATGGACAAGGCGTTAGAAAAAGCTCATCTTGCTCTGGAAAACATAGATTATTGTATCAGCACAGGTTATGGCAGGGAAAGGATTCCATTCGCCAGGGACAACATATCCGAGATATCCTGTCACGGCAAGGGAGCGCACTGGCTTATTCCTTCAGTGAAGACGGTGATTGATGTTGGTGGTCAGGATTGCAAGGTAATCAGGGTCGATGCCGCCGGGAAGCTCCAGAATTTTATCATGAACGATAAGTGTGCTGCAGGAACGGGGAGATTTCTGGAGGTTATGGCAAAGACATTAGAGGTAAGGCTCGATGAGATTGGTCCTTTATCCCTCCTGGCAAGAAATCCTGTTGTTATTACCAGTGTATGCAGCATCTATGCCCAGACCGAGGTGGCGGCATCCATCGCCCAGGGGGCGGACCAGCACGATTTAGCTGCTGGAATCACCAGGGCTATGGCAGAGAGGGTGAAGAGCCTGGTAACGAGGGTCGGCATGGAGGAAGATGTGGTAATAACAGGAGGAGTGGCTAAGAATACCGGTGTGGTTAAAAGCCTGGAGGGAATGTTACGGGTAAGCACGAAAAGGTTTACCGTGGACCCTCAAATTGTGGGGGCTCTCGGAGCGGCGCTGTTCTCAAAAGAAAAACTTTTGCAAAAATGATTGTAGCCGGATGTGATGTAGGAAGCCTGAGCACAAAAGTCGTTATAATGAAGGACGGGGAGATTATATCCCATCATATCGTCGAGACGGGATTTAAGCCTGACCTGGCAGCAAAGAATGCTATGGATGGAGCACTTTCAAAGGCTAATCTATCGATTGATGAGGTAGGATATTGTGTAAGTACTGGCGACGGTGGGAAAAATGTCTCGTTTGCCGGCAAGTATGTATCGCAGCTTCCCTGCCTTTCTAAAGGGAGTTACTTTTTTGTTCCCTCGGTCAGGACAGTCGTTGATGTAGGAGGGAATGCCAGCAGGGCTATCAGCGTTGGTAAGGAGGGGAGAGTTTTGGGTTACCGTCTGAACGATAAATGTGCCGCTGGCGGGGGGAGGTTTTTTGATACTTTAGCCGAAGCACTGGAGGTGAAACTCGATGACCTGGGTCCCTTATCTCAGCAGTCGAAGAGCCCGCTTGAAATCGCCAGCCAGTGCACTGTATTTGCTGAATCTGAAGTTATATCTCTCCTTAACGATGGGAAAGATATAGTGGATATCATAGCTGGCGTCAATCAGTCGATAGCCTCAAGAATAGCGAGCCTGGCCATGAATGTCGGCGTCAAGGAGGATGTGGTCATGACCGGGGGAGTAGCCAAGAATATCGGGGTAGTCAAGAGCCTGGAAGGATGGCTCAGGGTGGGCATAAAAACGGTGCCAGCAGACCCCCAGATTGTGGGTGCAGTAGGTGCCTCCCTGCTTGCCAGGAAGGAGTTGCAGGAGAGTTGAAGGCATTTGACCAGGATATAACGAGGCTGAGGGAATATGTAGCGGGGAGAGGGGAAATCGGTCAGAAGGTCAGGTACCTGAACTCCGGGAATGGAGAAGACCTATCAAGTTTTAGTGGTGAGGGGAAGCCGACAATCGTTTTGCGTGAGGATACCTGGGTTGAACTCGGAAATCCGGGAACTGCCTCTTTAGCTGCTGTTCTGTTGACCGAAAACCTTGAGCTGGTTAATGATGGAGCCATCTCACTGGTAGGTCCAGATATCCCCGAAGCAAAGGGGAGCCTCCCCTTTGCCCAGATTCTACTGGTCGGGTCTACCGGGCTAAAAGACGAGGATTACAGGAAGCTAAATTCAGCTCAATATGAGCTGAATTTGAAGGGTTATATGATTAAGAGCCTCCCCTCCGAGCTGAGCATCTGGGGCAGGGTAAGTAAGGATAGCGTCCAGGATGGTCTTTCGTTTGCGACCCTGGGAAATGCCCTGAGCGATAGTTTTAAGTCACGGTTTGACCTTCAATCGCTCGAGGTTATCTTTGTGACTTCAAGCGAGGACGATGTAAAGGAGCTCGGGGATATATCCGATAAAGTGAGGGGAATACTTGGTGCGATGAACAAGATGGTAGAAGAATTATCATTTGACTGCTCAACCTGCGAATATTTAGATGTATGTAGTCAGGTTCTGGAGTTGAAGAAAATGAGACGGAAGCTGCTGGAATCTCAATGAGGTAATGAAATGGAAGGTAAGATTATAGCAGTATGTGGGAAGGGTGGTGTAGGGAAAACTTTTTTAACCGCGGCGATGGTCAAGCTGCTCGCCGAGAAAGAGGATTCGAAAATTCTGGCTATCGATGCCGACCCTGCCGTTGGTCTTGCCCCTGCCCTTGGGGTTAAAGTTAAAAAAACGGTTAACGATATACGGAACGATTTAATAGACGGAATTAAAAAGAGGAGGAGAACAGGGGATAAATCCGAGCTACTTTTCAGGCTGGACTATGAAGTTTTTGATGCGCTTGAAGAAAGCGCCAACCTGGCAGTGCTGGCTATTGGAAGACCTGAGGACGAGGGCTGTTATTGTCAGGTAAATGAGCTTCTGAAAGAGATAATAGAGACTCTATCCAGGGACTTTGACCGTGTCTTGATTGATGGAGAAGCAGGCGTGGAACAGATAAATCGAAGGGTTATGAAAACCGTGGATGACCTTGTGCTGATAACCGATACATCTGCCAAGGGTGTGAATGTTGTCTCGTCAATAAAAGAGCTCGTAGAGACCACGAGGGCTGTGGAATGCCGCAGAGTGGGGCTGGTAATAAACAGGGTGGGAAGCAGGAAAGAGGTGGACAGGATTCTTGGCAGTGTTTCCCTGGACTTGCTGGGATGGATTCCAGAAGATGATATGGTAAGGGAATACGATTCTAATAATAAGCCAATAACCGATTTTCCTGATACCTCGCCCAGCATCGTGGCTGTTCGCCAGATTGTAAGAAAACTGGCAGCATACTAAATATCTGCAACTTGTTGCAATAAGTTTTGACACTGTGTTACTATTCTATTTTGATGAGCTACGATAAGATTCTGCGAGAGAAAGGTTATCGCTTAACTCCGCAGCGCATGCTGGTCATCGAAGCTCTCCATAATGCCGATAACCACATCAGCGCTGAAGAAATTTTCGACCAACTGCATGCCCGTTATCCTTACAGCAATATTTCCACCGTTTACCGAACTCTGGAGTTAATGAAAAAACTAAATTTAGTTACTGAAACCGACTTCGGAGAAGGGTGGGTTCGCTATCATGCTGCTGAAAAAGGACACCATCACCATCTGGTCTGCCGAAGTTGTGGCAAAGTAACAGATGTCGACGAATCCGTATTGTATGCTTTAAAACATACTTTGCTTCGAGATTACGATTTTGAAGCCGACCTGAGACACTTAGCCATTCAGGGGCAGTGCGGTGACTGCCGTGATAAAAAGGCAGCGATATTAGACTCTGGCCATAAGAATAAACCCCGTGCCATGAGTGATATTCACCAAAGATTGCCTGATTTGCTTGGTTATTGGATTGAGCACAATCGCGAGCATGAGCAGGAGTTTCGCCAATGGGCCGATAAAGTTGCTTTTTTACCCAGGGAAGTAGCCCGGCAGATACAAGAAGCGGCTGGCAGAATGGCTGCCGCTTCCAACGACCTGGAGAAAGCACGCCAGGTATTAGCGAACAATAAGGAGGGACATTAACATGTGTCTAAGTAAAGTTTACGAAGTTAGCGAAAATGGTGACCCTATCCTGGAAGATGTGGCATATATGGTTATTGATGGCAATCGTGTGGAAATAGAGACCCTCTTTGGGGAAAAGAAAGTTTTCCAGGGCAAGGTGCGTGAGGTAGATTTCGTAAGATCTACAGTGAGGCTAGAAAAAGACTAATTTTTTTGCTTGCTTATTGCAACTAATTGCAGGTGCATGTAATACTGAAATACTTAGGAAAGGATGTAAAGACGTGAAGGGCAGTATCTGCGGGGAGAACATCATGGAACCCAGAGCCAGAGTACAAGATGGCAAACCAGTGTGCATACCTTGTTCTGGGCAAGAATACAGCCAACTTGCCGGGGATGGCATATCCTTAGCCAGAAAGGTGGATTAAGTTGTTCCAAGTAAGATACAAGATACCTCGTTTGAAAACTCGAATATCTCCTCTGAAAGTGTCCCTCGCCCTACTAACGTTAGCCTTAGCGTGCTGCCTATTGGTTACAGCTTGCAGCAAAACAGGGCAGCCACTGGAGCTCGTTTCCTATACCATAGCTGACGATACCGGTGATTGGGGCTATCCTTCGCCTTACACCCACTATGCAAGGGGTCCGGGATATATAAGGATGAGCTTCCTCTTTGATACCCTGGTCTGGAAAGATGCCTCCGAGTTCGTACCCGCCCTAGCCAAGGAATGGGAGTATATATCAGCGGACAATGCTTATATCTTCAAGCTACGCGGTGATGTGACGTGGCATGATGGCGTTGAGTTTACCGCCGAGGATGTGGTATTTACATTCAACTATACCAAGGAGCACCCATTCCAGTGGGTGGATAGTAGCATCGTCGAATCGGCTGAGGTGTTAGACAAATACACTGTCAAGTTATACCTGAGTAAGCCTTATGCACCTTTCTTCCAGGACGTCGCTGGCACCCAGCCAATAATTCCCAAGCATATCTGGCAGGATGTAGAAGAACCTGAGAAATTTATAGCTAAAGAAGCCGTAATTGGAACCGGCCCCTACAAATTGGCAGACTACAGCAAGGAGCACGGCAGCTATCTCTACAAAGCTTATTCTGATTATTACCTGGGCAAGCCTGCTGTGGATGAACTCAAGTTCGTAAAGATAAGCAAGGAAATGATTCCAGCGGCACTAAAGGGAGGTTCAATGGATGCTGGTGATACACCACCCGAAGTTATCTCCGAGATGGAAGAGGCGGGGCTTACTGTAATTACGGCTCCCTATGCCTGGAATGCCAAACTGACCATAAACCATCAAAAAGAGCCTTTATCTTCGAAGCAGTTCCGACAGGCTTTAGCTTATGCCATAGATCGGGAAGCCCTGGTGCAAATTACGCAGAGGGGTCATGCCATGGCTGGTAGCCCAGGTATGATACCTCCGACCAGTGACTGGTATAACCCTGACACTCCACAGTATGAGTATGACCCGGCCAAGGCACAGCGAGTCCTGGAGGAACTAGGATACGGACTAGAAAACGGCTATTTCACCAAGGATAGCACGGAGTTTGTACTGGAGCTGGTAACTACAGCTCGTTTCAAGGAAGTGGGACAATTTGTGAAGCAGCAACTGGAAGCGGCCGGGATAAAGATCGATTTCAGGACTATGGAAGATAAGACAGTCGACGCCAAGGTGCTCGCCTGGCAGTTTGATCTCGCTATATATGGTCATGGCGGGCTCCATGAACCCTCCATATTAAACAAAATGATTACCGGTGAGGGCTTCAACAGTGCCCGGTATCATGCAGACGAGACATTGAATGAACTGCTGGAGAATCAACTCACAGAGATGGATCGAGGGGAGAGGGTAAATATAGTGCGTCAAATCCAGGAGGTATACGCTGAAGACTTACCCTCTCTTACCCTCTACTACCCCAATTGGTACTGGGCTCATGATGGCAGCGTGGAGCTGTTCTATACAAACGATGGTATTGCCTTTGGTATTCCCATCCCATTGAACAAGCTTGCTTTTATGGAATATAAGGCGATGTAGAACATCGGATAGCCAGAAGTAGAGGAAAACAAACCTATGTTCAGTATTCGAAATCTTGCGCTATATCTCATAGCTATGTTCATCATACTGGCGCTTAATTTCTTGTTGCCCAGGATGATGCCTGGTGACCCGTTGATGGCAATCTATGGCGAGGAGGCTTTGGTGCAGATGACACCAGCGCTTAAGGCCGAACTGGTGGAGCGTTTTGCCCTTGACCAACCATGGTGGCAGCAGTTTGCTGCTTATCTCTCAACACTATTTACCGGCGACCTGGGCTACTCTTACTACCACAATGCACCCGCCCTGGAGGTAATTCTGGGACGGCTTCCCTGGACATTGCTTCTGGTCGGCACCACGCTAATCATTTCCACTTTTGGGGGTATTATTCTGGGTATCGAGTCAGGCTGGAGGCGAAGCAGCTTGCAAGATAAATCTCTCCTCACTGGACTTATGGTGCTCGGGGGCTTTCCCGATTTCTTTCTGGGGATTCTGCTCCTTATCGGATTTGGGGTGACCTGGGCGATTTTCCCTCTATCAGGCGCAATTACCCCTTATTCAGGCTTTACCGGAGCTGCATTGGTGCTGGATGTTCTCCATCATCTCTTCTTACCGGTAACTGCCTTAATTTTATGCCATGTTGGGGTAAGCTATCTGCTGACCAGAAATACTATGGTAACTGTCCTTAAGGAACCTTACATGCTCACGGCAAGAGCTAAGGGACTATCCAACCTGGTGATGAGATATCGACATGCCGGTAGAAATGCCCTGCTCCCGGTAATTACCAGGACGGGAATACAGTTAGGAAGGATGATCACCGGGGTGCTTTTCGTAGAGATTGTTTTTGCTTACCCGGGATTGGGATATCTGACCTATGAAGCCCTGCTCACCCGAGATTATCCTGTTCTTCAAGGAGTGCTTTTGATTGTGGCTGTCTTTGTCCTGATAGCTAACTTCCTGGTTGATTTAAGTTATTCCAAGATCGATCCGAGAATCCGTTATGCACATTAGCATTAGAGAAGAAGTAAAACAACATAATTCTGCTAAGTTTGGGATAGCCATACTTCTGTTGATGCTAACTATAGCTCTATTTGCTCCCTTGTTAGCATCTTATCCCCCAAATATGCAAACTCCTTTTGCCTTTGAGCCTCCTTCTTTTAGCCATTGGCTGGGAACAAATCATGTAGGGCAGGATATCCTGAGTCAGCTCCTCTATGGTGCCAGGACTTCTTTATTGGTTGGTTTTTCAGCAGCTCTTCTAGCCACCATCTTGAGCGCTACTATCGGCACCTCGACAGCTCTGATAGGCGGCTTATATGACAGGATAACTATGAGGATTGTTGACGCTTTTATTATTATCCCGGTCATTGTCATCATTATTTTGGTGGCAGCTTATGTAAAGCCCAGTCTCTGGGTGTTGATCCTGCTCCTATCGCTGTTAGGTTGGCAGGGTGGAGCGAGAATCATAAGAGCCCAGACACTTTCCTTGAAAGAGATGGGGCATATTTCAGCGGCTCAGTCTTTCGGAGCAAGCAATGCATATCTGACATTCCACCATATCTTGCCCGACCTCGGCCCTATTTTGTTGGTAGAATTCATTTATGGCATAAGGAGGGCTATTTTCATGGAAGCCGGGCTGGCTTTTCTCGGCATAACTGACCCAACAATAATTAGCTGGGGGGTGATGATGCGCGAGGCTCTTGACTTCTGTTACCTTGATGTGTGGCAATGGTGGTTGCTTCCTCCCGGAATAGCTCTGTCCCTGACAATCCTTTCAGTTACCTTCATTGGTCATACTCTGGAAGGAGCTCTGGATCCGAGATTGGAGAGTGAAGCAATTGCTTAAGCTAGAGAACCTAAAAGTAAGTTATGCCTGGGAAGAAATCCTCAATGGGATTGACCTTGAGGTCAAAGACGGGGAGTCTTTGGCTATTATTGGCGAGTCTGGCGCCGGTAAGACTACTCTTGCTTTGAGCCTAATGCGGCTGGTCAATGGCAACGTCAAAGGGAAAATCTTCTTTAACGGTCTGGAGTTGCTTTCCCTTTCTGAAGAGGCGATGAGAGGGGTGAGAGGCAATCAGATAGCCTTGGCGCCTCAAAATGCCAATAATACGCTAAACCCAGTTTACACCATTCTGGACCAAGTGGCTGAGCCTGTATTAGAGCACCAATCGAAAAATCGACGAGAGGCCAGGGAGCAAGCATCAGGATTACTAAGTGATCTTGGAATCCCGAAAAGCCGGTTTTCCGCCTATCCCCACCAATTGAGTGGGGGAGAACAACAGAGGGTATTAATCGCTATGGCTTTGGCCAACCAACCTAAACTCTTAATTCTTGACGAGCCGGTATCTTCCTTGGATGCTCCAGCTCGAGCTGAGGTAATAGAATTACTCAAGGCTGTCAGTCAAGATCGCAGCCTTATTGTAATGACTCATGATATCTCTACCGCAGCCAAACTTGCCGATAATATTGCCATCATCTATTCAGGGAGAATTGTAGAACTTGGTTCAATGGGTGAAGTTCTTTCCTGGCCCCGACACCCTTATACTCGGGGGCTGATTCGATCTTATCCCGATATGAGTACAGGAAAAGATCTACAGGGGATAAAAGGCGTGATGAACCGCTCAGTGAGCGGCTGCCCTTTTTCCTCCCGCTGTACTCAAGTTATAGAAATCTGCCGAGAGAAGATACCTCCTCTAAGGTTGATTCAAGGAAGATATATTGCTTGCCATCGAGGAGGTATTATTCCTTTGCTATCAACAAAGAACCTGACCAAACATTTTGGCTCACTTTTGGCTGTAGATTCAGTTAATATAACCATTGAAGGGGCTGAAACACTGGCTTTAGTAGGAGAAAGCGGTTCAGGCAAAACTACCTTAGCCAAGTTAATTATGGGCTTAGCTAAGCCTACCGAAGGCGAAGTTTATCTCGAAGATAGTCGAGTCAATAATAGAGGAAAAGATTTCTACCATCAGGTGCAGATGATCTTCCAAAACCCTGGAGAATCATTGAGCCACCGCCTCTCCGTGCTAGAGTTAGTGAGAGAGCCACTGGATATTCAAGAAATTGGGACAGAAGAGGAGCGAAATAGCAAGGCCAGACAGGTTGTGAGAGAAGTTGAACTGCCCGAGACCGAAGCTTTCTTAAGCAAGTATCCTCATCAATTAAGTGGCGGGGAGATGCAAAGAGTGGCTATCGCTCGGGCTTTAGTTTTAGATCCAAGATTGCTCATTGCTGATGAGCCTACTGCCTTTTTGGATTCAAGCCTGCAAGCCAAGATTTTGAAGCTGTTGCTTAACTTACAGGAGCAACGAGGTTTGAGCTTGCTTTTTATCACCCACGATATTGCTGTAGCAAGAAAAATTAGCGATAGGATAGCGGTAATGAAGGATGGTAGGATTGTAGAACAGGGACCTGCAAAAAGCATTATCACTGCACCAATGCATGCTTATGCCAGAAAGTTATCGCAAGCCGCTTCAAGTCTATCTTTTGAGGTTAAAGAGCCCTAACGTTATTTACCACCCATCTCCAACTCTAAGCTAATATCCAGTGCTTTGGTTGAATGGGTAATAGCGCCCACCGAGATGAAATCAACACCGGTTTCGGCTACAGCTCGGACCTTGTCCAATGTAATTTTGCCCGAAGCTTCAATCAAGGCAACCCCACGTATCATCTTCACCACCTCACGCATATCATCAATGCTCATATTATCAAGCATGATCACACTTGACCCAGCCTCAGCAGCTTCCAGAGCTTCCTGGGGGGTCTTGACCTCCACTTCTATTTGCGTGGATGACGGGGCATTCTGCCAGGCCTTCTCTACAATTTCCCTGATACTTAATCCGTCACTGCGAAGCGCTGCCAGATGATTATCCTTGATGAGAATGGCATCACCTAGATGCATGCGATGATTTTTACCACCACCAACCTTAACAGCATATTTTTCCAATGCTCTTAAGCCGGGGGCAGTTTTCCTGGTATCCATAATCCGCACAGGCAACCCCTCAACCACTTCCACATAGCGATTTGTCTCCGTGGCAATGCCGCTGAGCCTCTGCAGGAAATTCAACGCTGTTCTTTCCGCTTTGAGGATACTGGCTATCCTGCCCTCCACTGTGGCAATTACATCGCCACTGCCAACTTTCGCTCCGTCTTTGAGCGAAACTTCTAGTTTCAATTCCACGTCAACCCGGCGAAACACTTCTTCAGCTATCTCGACCCCGGCTAAAATGCCCTTTTCCTTGGCTAAAATTGATGCTACGCCGACTTTTCCCTGCGGTATCAGGGAATTACTGGTAATATCGCCTTTGCCAAGGTCTTCAGCCAAAGCAAGGTCAATGATTTGCCCTATTTGAGCATTACTCAGCATCTTTAACTCCGAAAAACTATGTGCCTTTGCCACTCCGGCAAGGTTTCAGGAAAATCGGTGCGGAAATGAGCACCGCGGCTCTCCTCCCTGAGCAACGCCGACTCAGCCATGAGTCGGCTACATAATACCAGACTGCTTAGCTCATGAGAGACACGGTCAATAAGCTGGGGTAAAGAGCGCTCCCAGGTAGCCAGAATGTTCGCTGCCTCATTAATACCTTCACCGGAACGAATAATCCCTACCTTATCCCACATCAACGATTGCAAGTTAGCTAGATTGAGCGGCGGTGTTTTGGGCAGTGGCTCACGGTCGGGAAGGAAGTGAGATTGCTTCGCTTCACTCGCAATGACAAAAGGATGAGATGTTTGAGTTTTCTGTATTGCTCTCCTGGCGAAAACGACCGATTCAAGCAGTGAATTTGATGCCAGCCTGTTGGCACCATGAACGCCGGTGCAGGCTGCCTCCCCGATTGCCAACAAGCCCAAGATATTAGCCTCACCCCACTCATTCACCTTCACCCCTCCCATAAGGTAGTGAGCCGCCGGAGCTACCGGTATAAGTTCCCTGGTGATGTTCAAGCCATGTTCCCGGCAAAAGCGATAGATATGTGGAAAGCGGGCAGTAATTAAACGAGCCGGTAAATGAGTAACGTCCAAAAACACGCTATCACTGCCCGTCTTTCTCATTTCGTAAACAATGCTTCGAGCCACCACATCCCTTGGGGCCAGCTCATCTTCAGGCGCGTAGTCAGGCATAAAACGATAACCCTCGGCATTTCTAAGTATTCCTCCCTCCCCCCTTACTGCCTCAGAAATGAGGAAAGGAGCCACACCGGGAAGATGAAGGCTGGTGGGATGGAACTGGAAGAATTCCATATCGCTGATTTCAGCACCAGCTTTGAAAGCTAAGGCTATGCCATCGCCGGTAACCACATCGGAGTTGGTGGTATATTTGAATAACTGCCCCGCACCACCAGTGCCTAAAATAAGAAATCGACAACTATATTCCTCTGTCAGCTTTGTTTGGCAATCAAGAACCTTCACACCTTCCACCATCCCACCTTCAGTGATAATCTCGCTAACCAGGCAATCTTCCAAAACCTTGACCCTGGTGGACCTCACCTGCCGACTCAAGGTGGTTTCAATATACTCACCGGTAGCATCTCCACCAGCATGGATAATGCGAGGTATACTATGAGCTGCCTCCCTGCCCAAGCTAATTGCGCCATCCAGTGTATCAAAGGGAACCTGAAGCCTGATAAGGTCAGCAATACATTCAGCCGCCTCCTCAGTAAGAATATGAACTGCGTTAGCATCACACAATCCATCTCCAGCAGCCACAGTATCCTTGAAGTGAAGCTCAGGAGAGTCATTCTTACCTATAGCGACAGCAATGCCACCCTGAGCATACCTGGTGTTGCAATCATCAATGCTGCCCTTGGTTAAGACAAGCACGCTGCCTTGCCCAGCAGCAAGTAACGCAGCGTAAAGCCCGGCAATGCCACTGCCCACTATTATATAGTCATAGTTAGTCATCTTTCGTTGGTTCAATCTTTCCTAGTTTTTCGGCTGGTAATTCGGCGCTGGCGGGGCAATGCTTGCGTAAGCTCATGCGGGGGGACAAACTGACTCATAATACCGATATTCGCTCTTACCTCACCATTCTCCAAGATAATGAGTTTCCGCTCTTTAAGATAGTCCAGGTCTCGGGACAAGGTCTTGGCTGTTAGGTTACGGTAAAGAACTGCTAATATATCCTTGCCTCGCCGTATATCCTTTAGCGGCACAGATCTATTTCTCAACCCCGAAATGAAGTTAATCATGCGCTGTCCTGATTTTGTGGCAAGCCTCTCCTGTAACTGCTCACGTGCAAAATCCCTGAATGCAATTTCCTGAACTTCCAGTAGGACTTCATTATGAACTGCCTCTAATTCCTCTACCAGACCCCCCAAAGCAAAAAGCACGAATGGTGTGAGATTTCCGTCTGTCTCGAAACGAACTTGGTCCAGATACCGTACATATTCTTCTCTATAGCGGTAGTAATAATTGGCTAATGAGTAAAATCCGCGAGCGTTGATCCCAGCCTTATATAATAAGAAACTCTCAACAGCTCGTGCTGTTCGTCCATTGCCGTCCCCGAATGGGTGAATGCTTACAACGTAGAAGTGAGCTACAATCGCTCTGATCACAGAGTCCCAGCTGGTTGGAACACCCTCGTTAAACCAGGAAATGAATTTCTTCATCAATCTACGAACTTCGCTTCCCTCTTGGGGAGGGATATAGTTTCCAGCAACTACAGGCCAGGTTCTATATTTACCAGGCATATTATATGGATAATCAATATTTTGTGTAGTAATCCTGTGAAGTCTGCGCACTAAGCTTTCTGTCAAAACCAAGTCTGGGTCATTGCGCAGTTGGGTAGCCACGTAATACATTACCTGTTCGGCATTGCGAGCTTCTTGCTCCTCACGCCTTCTATTTGGTGGTAGAATCGGCTTATTGGGTGGGGCTTCCATTATACGCTGCACTTCTTCCTCTGTTAGCTCTGCTCCTTCTATGCCGGTGGTACCACGCACTGCTCGGAGTATGTTAAGCGCATCGATTCTATATTGCCTGCTTGGTGTTATAGGAATACGACCGATTACAGACGCAAAAGCATGGGCTCTCTGTGCGAGAGCAATGAGCTCTGGCTGTTGAGTCTGAACTTGCACATCAAAGTTAACATTCCATTCAGGCATAATTGTAAACCCTCTACATGGACATTGTCCTGGACATTGTCTAAAATAGCATTATAGCTAAAGTATATTCAAAAAGTCAAGACATTTTAAGAGACTATGTCCATAACTTTGTCCAATAATCTAGAAATCAGTTAAGGTCGTTGAATATGGTATCCCCTCCCATCAAGGAACAGGGGAACTACGCCTTCAGCTTATCGCCAGCATCCCATCAATGGCCTTCTTAGCCCTCACCCTTATCTCCTCAGGAACAGTGACGACATTCTTCCTTGCCCTCATTGTTTCAATCACCGTTTCCAGTGTGGTCCTCTTCATATCAGGGCAAATCAAGCTGTCGGAGATAAGATGAAATTCCTTATCGGGATTCTCCTTCCTCAAAGGATACAACATTCCTTCCTCAGTGCCAATGAGAAAAACCCTGGCATCGCTTCCCTTAGCATAGCGGAGCATCTGCGAGGTGCTTAGAGCGGCGTCAGCCAGCTCGATAACCTCGGGGCGGCATTCAGGATGAACCAGCACTCTGGCTTCAGGATAGCGCTGCCTGGCTGCCCTGACTTCCCCTACAGTGAGGTTGTCATGGGTAGCGCAAAAACCGGGGTAAAGAATTACCTTCTTATCAGTCCTGGTAGAGACATAATGCCCCAGATTTCTATCAGGGATGAACAGGATTTCCTGATCGGGAATTGCGTTTACCACCTCGGCTCCGTTAGCCGAGGTGCAGCAAATATCGCTCTCCGCCTTAATCGCTGCGCTGGTATTAACATAAGCTACTACCGCAGCTTGGGGATATCGCCCTTTCCATTCCCTTAAACTGTCCATATCTATGGTATCCGCCAGAGGACAGCCGGCGTCACGATGTGATAATAGCACCGTGGTGTCCGGATTCAGGATAGCCGCCGTTTCCGCCATAAAGAGAACGCCGCAAAAGACGATTACTTCCGCCCTGGTGCCAACACATTCCCTTGCCAGTTCAAGAGAATCCCCGGTAAAGTCGGCGATATCCTGTACTTCAGCACGCTGATAATTATGAGCCACGATAATGGCGTTAAGCTCCCTTTTTAACTTCAGGACTTCCTCCTGAAGTTCCTTAAAACCAGACCTCGCTCTATCAGTCACTTCCACTTTCTATCTCCGTTCTCTCCAGACCCAGTAATCTATAAATTTTCTTAGAGCTTTTGCTGCGCTGGCAGGCGAGGGAAAAACAGGTATCCTCTGGCTAATAATATGTTTCCTTATATCAGCAATGCCACTCCACCTCCAGTTTTGCATATCGGCGGAATCAATTTCGGCGGTTTCTATAACAGAGACCACAGGCTTACTCCCATCTTTGATCGCCATGGTTCCGTCCAAAAAATCCCTGGCTATCGTTTCCCGCCATATATCAGTGGGGTAAAAGTCATCTTGAGTCAAGCCGAGAACAAGAACATCAAATTCCTGCGCGGCAGCCACCATTTTCAGTAGACTCAAGGGTGGGACAAGTGACTTCTGAAAAATGGAGCTGTCCAGAGGATTTCTAACCCAATCCCAGATTCCTGGAACCCCTTTTTTGAGTTTCTCCCGTGTTTTCAGGGAAAGTTGCGGAATGTGAAAACCTTCTTCCTCCCACACATCAGCTGAAATCACGCTTTTCCCGCCACCACCCCCAACTATAAGCACCCCCTTTCTCGTGATAGGCGGTAAAAAGGCAAAAGCCACAACCTCATCTATCAGCTCCTGAAAACTACCAACCAGAGTAACACCATACTGTTTCGATATCGCCCTCCAGATGTCCATAGAGCCTGCCATTGATGCCGTATGAGAAAACACCAGCTTTTTCCCGGCCTCCCCCCTTCCTGCCTTAAGTATTATCACCGGTTTTCTTGCTGTGGCATAGGATAAAGCGCGGATAAATTCCCTTCCATCCTTAACACCCTCAATATAGGCAGCGATTACCTTTGTTTCAGGGTCATCAGCAAAATAGCATAGTAACTCAGACCCACTTATATCCGGGGCATTGCCATAGCTTATGACCTTGCTGAAGCGGACCCCGCGTAAAGCGGCATATCGAACGAATTCCCCCGCTCCCCCGCCACTTTGAAAGAATCCCCCAACAGGCCCGGCTTCCGTCGGCAAATCATGATTGAAGGATAGCCCGACTTCGGGATAGTAAACACCCATACAATTCGGGCCTAAAATTCTGATGCCCAGACTTTTTGCTTTTCGCAAGATTTCACGTTCAAGCCTGGTTTCCTTTTTCCTCCCTGTTTCGCTCAGTATCCCCGTGAAAAGATGAACAAGCTTAACGTTCTTCGCTTTACAATCTTCGAGGAGTTGCAGCACCCTTTCCGCAGATACGCAGGAGATAACGTAGTCCACCTCTGACTCAGGGATGTCCCTGAGACTCGCATAAGCCTTGAGTCCAAGAATCTCATCCAGTTTCGGGTTTACCGGATATATCCTGCCCTTGAAACCATGGTCTATGAGGAAACGGGTAAAATTGTATCCCCCGGACATGATATTCGAGGATGCGCCGACAATAGCGGCAGAATTTGGATGGAAAAGCGCGTCAAATTTATCAAAATCCTCAAGCATATTTGCCCTGCAGCGCCCAGGGACTGGTCTTTTCAACGTTAACTTTCACCAATTTCCCTGAATAATCAGCATCGTCTGGGAAAAAGACCAGCTTATTACCTTCCGTCCGTCCATACCATTTCCCCTTCTTATTGCCCTCCACCAGCACTTCCACCTCCTTTCCTATATAGTCAGAGTTTATCTCGCCAGCTACCGATGCCTGAAGCTGTTCAACCTTCCTGAGCCTTTCTTTCTTGACATCTCGAGGGACACTATCCTCATATTTCCTCCACGCAAGAGTGCCAGAGCGAGGAGAGTAAGCCGCCACATGAACAACATCGAATCTTATTTCCTTTAGCAGCGAAAAGGTATTGTCAAACTGCTCCTCTGTCTCTCCGGGAAAGCCCACGATTACATCGGTGCTCAAGGAAGCCTGAGGCAATCGCTCTCTAACGGCACGGACGAGCTCTCGATAATGCTCAATAGTATACCCCCGCTTCATCACCTTTAATATATCATCATCGCCCGACTGAACAGGCAGCTCAAGGTATTTACACACCTTATCCAGCGAAGCCACCGCTTCAATAAGCTTTCGGCTCACGTCTTTAGGGTGGTTTGTCAGAAAGCGAATTCTTGATAACCCCGCGATTTCGCTCAGCCGGTATAGCAAATCGGCCAGATCCGGATGCCCCGGCAAGTCATGCCCGTAGGAATCGACATTCTGCCCCAATAAGCTTATCTCTTTGATGCCCTGACTGACCAGTTCTTCAGCCTCACCGACCACCTCCTCCACAGGGAGGCTCACCTCTTTACCCCTCCGGTAAGGAACAATGCAAAAAGAACAGAAATTGTTGCACCCTTGAATAATAGGAACATAGGCACACGGCGAAGAATCCTTCCCCGCGTCACTGCGAGTCGAAGCCCTGAACGCAGTGAAGGGACTGCGAAGCAATCTCCTTTCATCAACCGGAACGCCCTCCTTCTTAGCCCAACTAAGGAAATCGGAATAAGCCCCGGGTTTGAAGAAAAAATCGACATGAGGGAATCGCTTCTTTAAATCTTCAACATGGGAATCGACAAAACAGCCGGTAACCAGGACGTGCGTATCGGGATGTTCTCTCTTCAGACCTTTCAACTGACCCAGCATTCCCAGTACTTTGTCCTCTGCGCTTTGTCTCACTACACAGGTGTTAAGCACTACTAAATCAGCTTCCCGGGGCGATTTGACCTCATGATGTCCCGCGGAATTCAGATAGCTGGCTATCCGTTGTGATTCCGCCTTATTCATCTGACAGCCTATAGTCCAGATAGAATATCCTGACATAGCAATATCACCGTCGCTCTTACGCTAACTTACTTGTCAATCCACCGTCAATAACCAGAGTCTGCCCGGTAACGTAAGAGGAAGCATCAGAGACTAAATAGATAACACCACCAGTGATATCCTCACCTTTACCATAACGATTCAGCGGGATATTCTCCAAATAACCTGAAACCTGTGACCTGTTACCTGTAACCTCTGACTTGGTATCTGGCTCCATGCTCAACAACTGCAAAAAACCTCCAGTTGCTATAAACCCCGGGGCAATAGCGTTTACCCTGATATTGTAAGATGCCAGCTCCACAGCCAGCGTCTTGGTGAAATTGACAATCCCTGCCTTAGCTGCTCCGTAAGGAGCACACGGCGTGTAACTGGCAATTCCGGCTATTGAAGCGATACTGACGATATTTCCTTCCTTCTGGTCAATCATCACCTTCGCCACCGCCTTGGAGCATAGAAACACGCTCTTCAAGTTTTCACGAACAATGGCATCCCAGCCCCCTTCACTTAAATCCATCGTGCCCGCCATGAACGAGCCGCCGGCGTTATTGACCAGAATATCAATCCTGCCAAATTCAGCCACGCTCTTTTCCACCACGTTCGACACCTGGTCGGCAAAGCGAACATCGGTGGGCACCGGTAGAGATTTTCTCCCCTTAGCCTTAATCTCTTCAGCGGTCGCTTCAATGTCGCTTGCGGTCCTGGCACAAACTACCACATCAGCACCGGCATCGGCTAACCCCAGAGCTATGGCTTTGCCAATACCTCGTCCCGCACCGGTTACGATGGCTACCTTACCCGCTAGACTGAATAAAGACGAACTCATTCCAACCTCCTTATTCCCCTCATTATAGTTAAGTTATATAATTCACCACAAGTTAATATCATGGGAACTGAAGACCAGGAAGGACATCGAGAAAGGTTACGCCAGAAATTCCTTGAAGCTGGCCTCAAGGGGTTCCACGACTATGAAATCGTGGAACTGCTGCTCACCCTGGGAACGCCCCGCAGGGACTGCAAGCAGCCGGCAAAGAAAGCAATAGAAAAATTCAAGAGCTTGCGGGGAGTTTTAGCCGCTCCCCCGGAGGAATTACAAGAGATTAAAGGAATCCGCCCGACCCATATCTTTATAATCAAGTTTATGCAGGAGCTGGGAGAGCAATTCCTCAAGGAGCAAATTCTGGACAAAGAATTTGTGCACTCTTCTCAGGAGGTCTCCAGCTACCTCCGCCACTCGATGAGAGACCTCAAGAAAGAGACCTTCAAGGTTATGTTTCTCACTGCCCAGAACCAGGTCATCGCCGTGGAGGACTTGTTTGAAGGCACATTGACCGTCAGCGCTGTCTATCCCCGGGAAATCATAAAGAGTGCCATCAAGCACAATGCCGCCGCTTTAATCTTTGCCCATAACCACCCTGCAGGAGATCCTGCGCCCAGCGATAACGATAAACAGATAACCAGGGATTTGGTCTTCGCCGGGAATTTGATGCAGATGAAGGTGCTGGACCATATTATTATCGGTGATAACTGCTATTTCAGCTTCGCCGATGAAGGACTGATTGAGAAATACGACCTGGATTTCCTGGGACTTAGAAAATGAGCAAATATCTAACCCCGGATTTCTGATTTAACATTGGGGCTTACTATAGAGTGCCTGAGCCAGGCGAAATTGAGTTTATCACTCAATGCTTGAAGGCAACTAGAAAACTGCACAGTTCGCTAATTCGTTCAATCATCACATCACCTTGACGTCCCTGCCTAACATTGTTAGAATGCTTATATGTATGTAAGTATGTATGCATGCCAAGGGAGGGCACTATGACTAGAAGAATGACAGTGGTATTTCACGATGATGAACTCTATACATATCTAAAAGTGGAGGCAGCAAGGAGACATATTGCGGCAAGTGATATCGTTGCTGAAGCAGTGCGTGAGTGGTTGGATAGCCATGAGGATGCCGAGCTACTACCCACAATTGAGGCTACCCATGCCGAGTGGAAGGAAAAGGGTGGACGACCTTGGTCTGAAGTTGAGCCAGAACTGGAAGAGGCAGTAACCCGGCGAGAACGAGCTGCAGAGGCAAAGAATGTACCGTCTTGAAGTCTCACCAGCAGCCGACCGTAATTTGGAAAGGCTGAAAAGGCGGATACAGAGGCATGATTTTGAGCGGTTACGAGTCGCTATCAGGGGTCTAGCCAATGAACCCCGTCCCCATGGGGTTAGAAAAATCGAAGGCTCTGAGAGAGCCTACCGAATAAGGGTGGGCAATTACCGGGTGGTCTACGAAATATATGACGATGAGAAACTGGTTTTGATATTACAACTGGCTCGTCGAACCGAGACAACATACCGGTCATAAGAATTAGGGGATGTGTGAGAAAAGAGAATATGCTGCGCCAGATTTCGTTATTACCAGGGAGAGGTAATGGCTACAGGCGAGGAAATCAAAGTACAATCAGGTTGGCGATTTTCGAAAGGTTATCCTAGAGCGATTAAGCCAGCGCGAAATCGAGTTTATCACTCAATGCTTGAAGGTAGCTAGAAAACTGCACATTTCGCTACATTGTGTAAGGAAAGATTTGTGTGGCTGCCAATGTGTCACAAGTTACTTTTTGCTAAGGCACCAGAATAACCACGTGGGTAAGATATTGGGTAAGGAGTCGGCCTTCTCTTCAAGCTTGTACACTCTCCCCCGATACCAATCTAGCGTCCCCAAGCCTTCTTCTTTTGTCTACACACTATCCTCGGGCAAATCTCCTTGGATCTGTCTCGATATCAACAATAACCGGTTTCTTTAATGAAAGTGCCTTTCCAACAGCCCTCTCTAGTTCTTTGGGATCCCTGACTACGATTCCAATACCACCACAATTTTGCGCATATTGGGCAAAATCACAGTTGTGTAGTTCTGTCTGCCAATTTGGATAGTTCTCAACTTTTTGCTCCTGCAGTATCATTCCAAGCTGCTTATTGTTAAGCAGGAAGACCTTAACTGGTAGCTTGTATTTGACGGCTGTGAGGAAATCACCCATAACCATAGAGAACCCACCATCTCCTGTAATGCAAACAACCTGTTTATCTGGATAAGCTAGCTGGGCCACCATGGCACCTGGCAACCCAGTTCCCATTGAAGCCAAATAGCCAGACATCACCATCTGCTGAGTATGCTTCATGAAGAAGTTCCTACCAAACCACCAGCCATTTTCGCCAACATCTAGAGAGATGATGGCATCACTCGCTATTGCGTCATTTAGTACCTTGATTATATATTGCGGTCTTATCGGCATCTGAGATGAATCCGCTTCTTGCATCACTGAACTGACCCATTCTTTCTTTAATCTGACTATCTCAGAATGATAGTCATCGTTCTTTTTTTCTTCTACAGCTTCGGTAAGCTTAGGTAGTATCTCAGAGCTGTTACCCCACAGTCCAACTTCCACTGGATGATTCTTAGCTATCATCATTGGGTTAATATCTATCTGTATCATTTTCATCGGAGGGATTTGAGTCATATCTGAAAATGAAGATCCAATTACAATCAATAAATCACTTTGTCGCACAAGTCTGGCAGCAGCTGTTGACCCAATTGTGCCATGGCTACCAACATAGAGTTCATTATCTTCATCAATGACCCCCTTTCCTCGGAAGGTTGTCACAATGGGCGAAGTAATTTTTTCAGCAAATCTCAGTAATTTGCCACCTTGGCCCAACGCGCCGAATCCAGAAATTATCACAGGTCTTGTTGCCTTATCAACTATAGATGCAGCTTTTCTAATAAGATGTTCACACTGCAAGATATTACTGTTGGGGATTCTACCTTCCATTGGCATAACACTAGCGTTACACGGTAATTTCTGTATATCATTGGGTACACTAATATGGGAAACACCTCTATCAATCAATGCATGTTTAATTGCTAGAGTTGTTAAACTTGTTGTTTGGTCTTCTGACATCAATATATGATTAAAGACACAAATGGGTTCAAAAAAAGAATGCTGGTCGATTTCTTGGAATGATCCCGGTCCTATTAACTGTCTCTTTACTAGTCCGGTCAAAGCGAGAACTGGAGCGTGATCTAACTTGGCATCGTATAAGCCGGTTGCCAGATTAGTTGCGCCTGGTCCAGCTACAGTTAAACACGCGGCTATATGTCCTGTAAGCTTACCGTAGGCAGATGCCATAAATGCAGCTGTTTGCTCGTGTCGTACTTGTATGTATTTCAGCTTCGTGTTCTTGCGTAGGGCATCGACTAGCCCCAGCGAAGATGTGCCTGGTATGCCAAAGACGTATTTGATACCCCACTCAGCCATTTGCTCTACCAAAACATCAGAAACAGTCCTTTCTTTTCTTGCTATCTCCTCGCGTTTCTCTGATAACAGGATAAAAGCCCTTTTCGGCGCATTGCATACTGGGCATGTCCAATTACCCGGTAATTCTGAAAATTTCTTGCCCTCATTTTCTTCGTCATAGATATAGTTACAGACTGTGCATCTTAACTTTTTCATTATTGAACCTCTTTCGGTCAGCGATATTATACATCCTAGAAATTCGAATGGGAACAAAGAGACCAACAATTCGTCAGATTGTTGTTTGAAGGAACATTAACTGCCAGCGCAGTCTATCCCCGGGAAATCATAAAGAGTGCCATCAAGCACAACGCCGCCGCTTTAATCTTCGCCCATAACCACCCTGCTGGAGACCCCACGCCCAGCGATAATGATAAACAGATAACCAGGGATTTGGTCTTCGCCGGGAATTTGATGCAGATGAAAGTGCTGGACCATATTATTATCGGTGATAACTGCTATTTCAGCTTTGCCGACGAAGGACTGATTGAGAAATACGACGCGGATTTCCTGAGACATAGAAAATGAGGAAATATCTACCCCCGGATTTCTGATTTAATATTGCTCTTACTATGGAGCGCCTGAGCCAGAGCACAATCGAGTTTGTTACCCAATGCTTGAAGGCAACTGGGAAACTGCACAATTCAATGGAATGTGCAATTTGGGTGACAAAACGATGTCGGTTTGAACAACAGATTGATATTCAACTGCCAAGCGGCAGGTTTTTTGGGATGCGTTGTGCTATTTCACCTTTGATGGAGTTGCGTAAATAGCGTAATCCCCCGAACTCCGAAGTAGCGATGGCCATCTTCGGTTTCAAGAAAAGGCAGTTCGAAACGCTCCTCGAAAACAGGGTCAGGTGGGAGACTTACGATCTCGACACTCACATTCTCTAGCATTTTACGAGCTTCAAGCATAATTCTTTGTTCACTGCTCTCAACCAACGTTATTCTTTGTAGCTTGGCCATCTTACCTCCCACGATCTACTTATTTTACAGAGCTTTGACAGCGTCTTCAAGATGCTTATGATACCCTACATACTCAGCCCTTACCGTGCCCTCCGAGAAAGGGCCCCTGCCAGACGGCGGTTCCCACCCCACCCCACTTGGAAGCCAATCAGGCACTTGATATGCTTCGACCTTTCGAAGCGACGTCACAGCGTAGGCAATCTCAGCACTAACGCCGCTCGACTTTTCCTTCTCGCAGTATTGGCTCAGGACAAGTACCTTCTGGGCTTGGTCAATCATCCGGAAATCATGAGTCCGTATCTCGTCATCGATTAGGCCTGCTATGCTTACCACCTGCTGTGTTGGCATCTTTATCGTCGTTGGCATAGCCGCCTCGTTTCTTAATATGGGCCCAAGTACTTCTGGAATCGGCCACCGACGAGACAATGTTAGTTCTATTGTATCTGTTTCCCCCAACTCTGAGCTTATTGTGCTGGCCAACTCCTTGACGAGCATTTCATCCATGGTAACTGGCAAAAAGAGAACAAGATTCCCTCGCGCTTCTTGGAACTTCAAGGCTTCTTGAAGCAGGCCGTTTATCTTGTTCATCGGGCTATAATCTCCTTGTTGCTGCCTTGCCCTTGGTGTGGAAATAGGAAAACTCACATAAACCCTCTTAGGGTTTTTACGATAGAGTAGTCTACCAAGCGTCTCAACTGAGTGTCTCAGAGCCAGGACGTAATGCGGCTTACGGGGTCTCCCAAATTTATCTTCTAGAAAGTTCACGACGAGGTCTGAGATCAAAATTTCGTGCCGTCGTCCTGCCAATAACTGACTCAGGGTAGGCCTACCCTTCTGATATTGGCCGCTAGCTGCTCGTCGTTCAGTATAATGCCAATTTACAAAAACATCGTCAATCAAGGTAATTATAGCATCTGGCTTCAACGAGGCTACCTTTTCAAAAGCAATAGCTGAGCGCACACCATAATCCTTGCGAATCAAAGCACCGTGCATTGCTATATAGACGTCCCTTCGTTGCCGCTCTTGCTCAACTTCGCCGGATACACGATTAAAGGCTTCCTTCCAATCTATCCTCTGGTGCGAGGGATTAGTTTGGTCCAGATACTGGTACAATAAATCCTTACCATAGAGCTCTTCGATTTTGTCCTCGAGATCGACCCGTAGGGGTTCAGGTTGACCTTGTTTCTGCACCCACTCTCCGAGTCGACTCAGAGCCTCTTTCTTCTCGGTTCCAGTAGTACCGAAGAAAAGGAAAACCTTATTACTTGCTCGCTCAGCCATAATCAATATGATTTTGACGGTATTGTAGATAAGCTTGGTATCTGCAGTCAAGGACTACCTCACGCCATCAGCTAGTATTGATCTGGCCTAAGCACAAATGTTATCGATTCCACCACATATCAGAAATCAACCCCTATCTAACCTGAGCCCAAGTCAATGGAATTTGACGTTAGTGCTTGCCTTTCCTTAACTAAACGAAGGACACTTTGATAGGATGGAGTCCAAGGCTCCCGTGTCCGCGCGTCTAATCGTTTAGAAAGAATTATCCTAGTGCAGCAATTACCTTCCCTGCACAAAAAGCCAGATTGTTAACCCTGCCACCCATGAAAGGGCTAAATCGGTTCTCCTACTTTAGGGTTTATCACAGCAATTTGCTCCTGTATTCAATAAATCCCTGCCAGCCTTTGTGCCGTATTTGACAACTTTGGTTGAACTACAAAATTTACAAGAGATTTCCAATATCAGTTCTCCAGCATTTTCTGAACAATCTCACTTCCCGAATCCTAATTTCTCCTACGCTCCAAGGCACACCTAAACTTGGCTCAATTATTTTGATTGCAATACCTACAACCTTTTCTGGACGTTCCAAGTGAATAGTAGGAAAATGACCAAACGATGGCTGGATTTGTTCTTTTTCTTCCCAACCTGGCAAGATAGAGGTTTCACCTTGGATTGTAACCGCGTACCGCCTTGGCGTTTCTGCTGCTGAATGGTCTCCTCTTCTAAATTTAATTAAGTCTATTACACGTGCTTTGCCGTAATTCCAAGGACGTAATTTCTTAAAAACCTTTGAAGTAATATTTAGAAGAGCAAGAATAAACCTATCGGGCCTTTTCTCTATATCTAGGTAAAAGGTATCTCCGATTTGTTGTATTCTATCTGTCGTCCAATCAGTAGCGTTTTTACCCTTGAGAGGTCGCGGAGAATTGAGCAACCAGCCTTTCCATTCTTCTTGGCCTGGCCATAGCCACTTAATCATTTGTCGCCCCCCAAGGCCAAGCCAAAATACAAGTGATACTCGCCCAAGCCAGATAAAAAAGCAGTCCAGCACGGCTAAGATTGTAATGTCTTAATTTCCATACATCAACCCTAATGCAGGAAAACCGCTAAATCCCTTTTTCAAGAGCTATGACTTATTCTTTCAAGTGTTAGGAGAGGGCAAATATCCCGATTTCACCTCAGCGCTTGAAGCAGACCTAGAGCGGGAACAAAGCCATAATGAGCACGCCGCCCGAGATTTCCCTGACCTGGCTAACTAGAAAACTGCACATTTCTTCAGATTGTTATCTTTTCGAATTTCGCAACAAAGGGGGGGCGAAACATGCTAGAAAGTAAAGAATACTAGCTTGTCCTTGAAAACTCTTTACCTTTTTGGTAAAGTATAGTATAATATAACGATGCATGGATATCACCTTTAGAAACAAGAAGCTTGCAAGAGTTTTCAACTCGGAGCAGGAGCTAATGCAGAAATATGGCACAGAACGTGCTAAAGGAATCGAGCGACGAATGGCGTTTCTTAGGGCGGCTCCTTCTCTCGATGCGGTACCACCTCATCCACCAGAGCGGAGGCACCAATTGAGCGGGGATAGGAAAGAGCAGTTTGCAGTTGATATTAAACACCCATACAGGTTGGTTTTTGCACTGAATCACAATCCTTTACCACGAAAAGCAGATGGCGGTGTCGACTTAGGACAAATTACAGCAATAATAATTCTTAATGTGGAGGATTACCACAGATGATTGAAGCAACAGAATATAAATATCAACCGGACTACGCTGTTCACCCTGGGGAAATCCTTGCGGAGACCTTAGAAGCTCGAAGGATGAAGAAAACAGACTTAGCTGAAAGGTGCAGACTGAGTCCAAAAACTGTGAGCCAGATCCTAAGCGGCAAGGCTCACGTCACTCCGGAAACAGCCATACAACTTGAAAAAGTGCTAGGGGTTTCAGCTAGTATCTGGAGCAATCTAGACACAAATTATCGCCTTTTCAAAGCCAAACTGGCCGCACGCGAGGAGTTCAGCAAACATAAGGGATGGATCAACCAGTTTCCAATAAAACAGTTGATAAAGCAAGGAATTATTGAACGCAAGAAGAATCCCGTAGAGGTGATAGAGCAGCTCCTAGATTTCTTTGGTGTTGGGAGTATTGCAGTTTGGCAAGAAGGAATCAAGCAGTGGCAGGTCGCGTTTAGGCGTTCGCCTTCTTTCCAGAGTTCTCCAGGCTCCGCTGCTGCTTGGCTGAGAATTGGAGAGTTACGTGCTCAAGGCGTTGACTGTGCTCCTTACAACAAGTTCAAGCTCGTAAAAGCATTAAAAGAGATTAGACGGTTAACTTGCGAAGATCCCGATGTCTTTGAGCCTAAACTGAGACAGTTATGTGCCGAAGCTGGCGTTGCATTAGTTTTTGTTTCGGAGCTAGCCGGAACACATCTGAGTGGTGCAACACGATGGATAGACAAAGATAAGGCTCTGATAATGCTGAGCTTGCGATACAAGACTGATGATCAATTCTGGTTCAGTTTTTTCCATGAAGCTGGCCATATTTTACATCATAGCAGAAAGTCAATCTTTCTTGACGAGCAGAAAATGGAACCAAACGAGGAAGAAGAGTGGGCTGATCAATTTGCTGCTGACATGCTTATACCTAATAGGATGTATAACAGTTTTGTTGCGGACGAAGGATACAACACGAGAGCCGCCATATGTGATTTCGCCCAGCAACTTGGAATTGCACCAAGTATCGTCGTGGGTAGACTCCAGCATGATAAAATTATTCCCTTCAGGTCGTTCAATTACTTGAAACGTAAGTACAGACTTGTCAAGAGGAGCGACTAAAGAAAACCAAACATATGTTAGCCAAGTTCCTGAAGTATGATAAACAATAGAAATAGTGGCGGCCGGGGAAACTATATTCGCCGTATGGAGGTAAGATAAGGGATGGCTAGGCAGCAAAGGTGGCAAAGTCTTGAGAAGAGAATGGCCAAAAAACACAGAGGGCACCACATTGGTGGCCCTGGAAAACCTGATTACACTCGGGGAGATATCCAAGGTGAAGTCAAGCAAAGGCAGAGACCATTGACTAAAACAGAGGTAATGAAGGAATGTCGTAAAGGAAGGCGTGAAATAGTTTGCAATAAAGGATTTAGTGAGTCAGCAAAGGAGTATGTAGCAAGATATCGCCCCGACGTAAAGTTAAAACAGGACAAGTAGAATGTGAAACCCTAGGGCATTTGTGCATCACACTACCCACCAATCAGTCAATATGTTCCCATCCTTTTGTTGACGGCCTCGATACTCGTTGATTTAGCAATATTGCTAGAATATACTTGCTTAAGCATGACTGGCTAATTATTTTGCTGGTGGTTGATATGAATACACTGATTATCTCAAACAGGCTTTCTAAAACATCAATTAATGCTGATGTTGAACTATATTCTTGGACATATGGTCGCCCATCAGCCGCAAATTATCGAAATGTCATCTTGGATCTATATTTTGGGCCTCCAGATGCTGACGGCTACGTCAAGTTGGAAGGCACTGACCAGAATTTCTACGAAATTGGGCCAGAGGTCGTAAGGTGTTTGAGTGCTGGAGGTATAGTTGTGGCTTTGTTAGGGCCTGTGGCGGTGAATGCGAGGAGGATGGAAAGGAGTGGGTATCAAGGATATACACGGGCTTTAAGAAGCGCTGAGATAACCACATATGATGACAAGTATAAGGGAGATTATGAAACCTCATATGATTGGCTAGACCAAGGCTTTTTAGAAGATACAAAGCTTGATGCACTGCATAAGAAGCGTTCAAGCAATATGTCGGTTCTCGCAAAATGGGAAGAGGCGCAGAAGTATTTCGATAAAGTTACGGAGTTCTGGTCGTCAATTCAGGGACTAGACATATATAAGTCTAATGTGCAGGCTACGTTGACATACCGTATTGAAGAGAGCGCGCGGTGGGATACAATTCAGACTACTTGTCAAAGGGATGCTTGGATACTTGCAGTATCGCAACATACGAGAGAGCCGATCGCCGTAGCAACATCCTATCTAGGGCATCCAGGTTTATTAGTCCTTGTGACGCCTTTTAGGGTTAAACCAATTGGCACTGCCTCAAACTTGAGTCAATCTCCCAGAATCGAAAGGCTCTTAGTTGAATTTGCAGACAGTATTAGGGAACAAATTCGAAGTTTAGAAAGCCCGGATATTCCGGACTGGGCGAAAGAACATCGTGCGCCGAAAGCTGTTGAAATAGCAAGTCAGATTGAGAAGTACACTGCAGAATTGGACGCTATTAGGAAAGCGTTAGTTCAATATGATGAAATGTTGTACCTATTATGCGCTAAAGGCGAATTATTAGAACAGCAAGTTCAAAAGGCCTTTTCTTCTCTGAGTGAGGGGATACGAGCCGAGCCTACACGCAGAGGCTCTTCACTAGACTTGTTCATAACAGACAAATCAGGTCGTGGTCTAGCGATTGAGATCACAGGCACCAAGGGAAAACTAACAAAGAGTGATAGCCACTGGGCAGATTTCTTAAACTATTTGCCAGAGCACAATGAAAGAAACCAAAATGGCAGAGTTGAGCGGATAGTATTAGTTGTAAATACGCAGAACGCGGTGCCTTTAGAAGAGCGCACAAGGAAGGATGATATTACAGAGCCTGTGATTAGAACTGTAAAGGATAACCATATCTGTGTCATAAGAAGTTGTGATTTATATCAGCTATGGATGCATACCCTAAGTGGGTTGCCTTTGCAAAAGGTCTTTGATAGCTTGTTTGACTGCGAAGGTATATATGATTTCGACAAAGTGGAGAAATTTCTAAAGTAGGCTGGCTATCTATCATAAGGATCTTGGCTGCTTGGATCGAAGCCTGTTAATCCAAAACGGCCCAAGAATAATAGGTCTTCATTCTATTGCGGAATCAGAATTCCCTTTAGTTAATTCACACTTTTTAGGGAGTTTTGCTAATACTGAACAATTCATGGCTTTGTTAACCCTGCCATTCATGGAAAGGGTTAAATCCCTTTTTCAAAAGCTATAATTTATTCCTCCAAATGCTAAGAGAGGGCAAATATCAGAATTTCACCTCGGTGCTTGAAGCAGATCTAGAGCGGGAATAAAGCCGATACTTCAACTTCGCCAATGCAAAAACGGGAGGGGCTCAACGCCCCCCCTGTTTTTGTCCCAGTGCCACTTCTGGCATTGCTGGCATTTCCCTGCCTGCTAGCCGACAAACGAGCTAAAATACTTCGAAGGATAATGATAAATATAAAAACTTAATTCGCTATGTTGACACCTTGTAATGCCAGTGATACCTTGGCATCACATGTATTTTGTGCAGCAAGAAAAACGAAGGAGGATGACATGAGAAGAGGACTGATTGCTCTATTGGTTGTCTGCCTGGTAGCTGTAGCGTTAGTTCCAGGCTGCCGACCAGGTCCAGAGGAAACGATAAAGATAGGAGTTATTGGGCCGATGACATTCAGCGCGGGAGAGCATCACTGGATGGGAGCAACAATGGCGGCAGATGAAATAAATGAAGCTGGTGGTATAGTGGTCGGAAACGTGACTATGCCAATAGAGTTGGTCAAAATCGATTCAAATGAGATACTCAGCGTTCCTGATGCCGCAACGGCAATGGAAAAGGCAGTAACGGTTGATAAGGTCGACTTCCTGGTCGGCGGCTTCAGGACGGAGGCTGTACTTGCCATGCAGGATATTGCTTGCGATAATCAGAAGATTTTCATGGGCTGTGGTTCTGCCAGTAAAGAGCAATGTACGAGGGTAGCAGAGGACTATGATAAGTACAAATACTGGTTTAGAGTTACACCTATAAATGATCAGTTACTTGTCATGGATAGTTTCCTTATCTTAGACAATGTTATAAGCGTGATGAAAGATGAGCTTGGGATTGAAAACATAAAGATAGCTCTAGTGATGGAGAAAGCAGAGGTAGGGGACCTAATAGTGGCGGCTTCCGAGCACCTGCTTCCCGCAATGGGTGAGGGTATCGAACTTGTTGGAGCGTGGAGACCATCTCCTACAGCTACCGATGTAACAGCTGAGTTATCCGCGATAAAGGCTTCCGGGGCTCAGATAATTCTGACTTATTTTTCCGGGCCAGTAGGAGTCGTCTATGCCAAGCAATGGGGCGAGCTTGAAATCCCAGCAGCTTCGGCGGGAATTAATGTCGAAGCCCAGAAGATGGGCTTCTGGGATGCTACTGGAGGAAAAGGAAATTACGAAACGACCCTGAATACGTATGCTCGTATAGAACAGACAGACAAGACTATCCCCTTCTATGACAAATTTGTCGCAGAAATGGGGGAATTCCCCACCTTCACTGCCGGCACTTATGATGCGGTATACATACTGAAGGATGCTATTGAAAGGGCAGGTACTCTTGATGCCGATGCTGTTGTGATTGAACTGGAAAATACGGAGTATTTTGGATCTGCGGGTAGAATAGTATTCACGTCAACAGAGACAGGCAACCCCCACGATTTAATGTGGGGGGCTGGATATGTGACCGGTATTGGAACTCAATGGCAGGATAGAGAACTGAAATGCGTTTGGCCTCCAGTAGATGGTTCATGGAACGGTGTAGTCTATGAAGGCACTGTAGCGTATAAACTACCGCCGTGGGTAATAGATTATTGGGCAGCTAAGTAATATATTACAACTTGTTCTACTTGGTGTAGTTGAGATAGATAGGTGATACCCCAAAGTATGGAGTACATGAGATCGCTATCGTGGAAGGACAATCAAGTAGTAGGACTGGGGCGTAGCGTTAGCTCCATGCCAAATATAAACAATTGGCTTCGCAGATTACACAGTCCGTCACATTGTTAATCAGCGGAGAGATTATGAATGAAGGCGCCGGAGCGGCTCAACGCCCCCTCCCGTTCTTGCTCCGTGCCACTTCTAGCATTGCTGGCATTTCCAGGCCTGGGGTGGCTGGTTGAAGGGCGGTAAGGCTAAAGCAGAGAAGCTATCACCGGAATAACGCAGAGAGATTGCTAAGAGGGCGGCTGCAGCAAGGTAGGGGAAGTAATCACACTCAAGCAATTATGGGTGAGGAGTAATTGCGAAAATGGTTATTTTCCCCTTAGATGGGCCATAATACCAAAATAGTCTATACGCCGCTGGCGTCTTCTGTTGTGCGCATGCCTCAAATACCTTTTCCCCATTTGGCCCACTTAAACTCATAAAAGGGTGAGTTTCTAAGCTGGGATGCCGAGGATTTCGTGCTAGAAATTTTATGGTTTTCCTAACGGCTTTGTAGCGAGCTTTATCCGATGGGTTATCCTGAAGTGATTTATAAGTTGCCTTTGCCTCATCTGTCCATTCTAGCTCAAACAAGACTCAAGACCCTATAAAGTACTGGTGTCAACCTTAGACACCTTGCCCTGTGCAGCCTCAGCAAGACCCCTCCGAACTGATGCAATAGCATCGGGATTCTTGAATAGCCAAGCTTCTGAGGCAGGGACTGTCACTTGAGGGTCCAGTACAATTTGCCCCACACTGTTGCTGTAGATATGGTAGGTGATGTCTTCCCCCACCAGGAAACTGGGCAAAACTACTCGTTTTTTGGAATCTGGTTTTACGCTCCCAGGTATCCTTGTTAATTCCTCATCCTTTATTATGATTCTCATACATCTACTCCCTTACTATCTACATACACACATATTGTATCATAGTGGGATTGTTTGTCAAGTGGGATTATCCCACTTTTTCAAAATGTTTTACAAATTATTTCCTCCTTTAAGAAGGGGGCTTAACGCCTCCTCCCGTTCTTATCCCAGTGCCACTTCTGGCACTGCTGGCATTTCCAGGCCTGGCGTGGTTTGCCAGTGTTCTTATCGGTGAAGCTTATTAGCTCCATAAACTCGTCGGTGCCGCAACCTTTACCCGGCAACCATACAATGCTCCAGTTTAGATAGATAGGCGACACCTCAAAGAAAGTCAAAAGGCAAAAATCAAAATGCAAAATGACAGAGCAAAGTTTAAAAATGAATGCGAGGCTTTAGCCTCGTGCTGCATGACCCTGAAGGGTCACACTACAAAATTTGGGGGTGAAGGATTTCCCAGTAATAACAAAAGGGAAGTCGTTGCGAGTCCTTTTTACTGTTGTTGTGTGCTCCCCTTTATTGTCATTGTGAGCGAAGCGTGGCAATCTCACATAAATTTCCTCTCCCTTGACGGGAGAGGAATAAGGTGAGGGTGAATCGCAGGGATTGCGGAGCTTGTTCCGAGTGAAATGAGGAATCTCGCTTTTGAGATTGCTTCGGCACTAACGTGCCTCGCAATGACAGAGGGGGCATTCATAACAATGACGAAGGAGAGGAGGTGTCACTAATCCTATGAACCAGTACAGACACTTGATAGGAGACGAAAGGTGGTATAATGGTTGCATTCCAACCTTATGGTTAAAAAGAGGTTGAGGTGAAAGGAAGTCGTACTAAGAAGGTTATCCGAATTGTTTTACCTGTTGTTGTGGTACTGGTTCTTATCAGTGGCTATGCCTGGTTCCACAATTTGACCAGAGCACCGCTGCCACAGCATGACGGAGAGCTAAGAGTAGCCGGGCTGAACGACACAGTGGAAATCCTGCGTGATGAGTGGGGTATTCCACAGATCTACGCCAGCAACATACATGACCTGTACTTCGCCCAGGGATACACGCAAGCCCAGGACCGCTGGTGGCAGATGGAGTTCTTTCGGCACGTGGGGAGCGGCACAATCGAGGAGCTGGTTGGCAAAAATAGCGACCTGCTTGCCGCAGACATTTTTCTTCGCAGTCTTGGCTGGCGGCATGTAGCAGAGCAGGAAGCAGAAAACTATGACCATGAGACCCTCGCCTCTGCTCAGGCCTTCGCCGATGGCGTCAACGCCTATATTATGGGCCGTGACCCCGGCGAACTGGCTCTAGAATACAGCATCCTTGGACTAACAGGCATTGACATCCAAATCGAACCGTGGACACCTGTTGACTCACTAACATTTGCCAAGATAATGGCATTTGAGTTGGGTTTTGGGGGGAGCACGGAGGAACTCCGCTCCACCCTATATGAACTTCTCGGCCAGGAGATGACTGACCAGTGGCTAACACCTCCATGGCCATTCGGTGAAAAGCCTACCATCATCCAACCAGAAGATTTGCCCATAACAGAATCGACTCTCACCAGCCAGGTTAACAGCACCACCTCACCTCATGAAGTTGATACGTTAGCAATGGAAAACATATACCCTGACACACACCTGACTTCCGATGATAGCTCAGGCCTGGGCAGCAATAACTGGGTAGTCAGCGGCAGCATGACGGAGAGCGGCATGCCGCTGCTGGCCAATGACCCTCACCTGGGTATCCAGATGCCATCAATCTGGTACCAAATCGGCTTGCACTACCAACCCGCCAACGGAGAACCTCCTCTGGACGTAGCAGGATTTACCTTCGCACCTTCACCAGGAATCGTCATCGGCCACAACAACTTTATTGCCTGGGGGGTGACCAACGTTGACCCGGATGTATTCGATTTGTATCGTATTCGTGTCAATCCTGATAATCCGCTCCAGTACGAGTGGAATGGCGAATGGCGTGATATGACTCTACACGAGGAAACCATTCACTTTGGAGACGGCGAAGAACCAATCACCATCCATGTTCGTGAAACACACCTCGGGCCAATCATCAACGATAATCAGATAAACGAAGAAACCGGTGGAATCCCTGGCTTCAACAATGAAGACCCGGTGGCATTGCGCTGGACGGCTTTAGACCCGGGCACGATCACGCAGGCGATTGTTAAGCTTAACAAAGCAACTAACTGGGAAGAATTCCGCGGAGCGCTCCAGTACTGGGATGTTCCTTCGCAGAACTTCGTTTATGCCGACGTGGAAGGTAACATCGGCTATCAGACGCCTGGCCGCATTCCCATCCGCGCTGAAAATCACAGCGGGCTGGTTCCCGTCCCGGGCTGGACAGACGAGTTTGAATGGCAGGGCTTCATCCCATACGATGACCTCCCCCGCATCCTCAACCCGGAACGTGGCTATATTGTCACCGCCAACCAGGCACTTGTTCCCCTGGAGTACTATGACCAACTGGCCCAGGAACTGGCAGCAGGACGAAACTACGTCATCAGCCAGGAATGGAACTACGGCTATCGTGGGCAACGGATTGTTGAGCTGCTGAAAGAAAAGGCGCCACATACCATTGCCACCTTCCAGGCTATTCAGGGCGACAATAAGCTGATTAGCGCCGAAGAACTGATGCCTTACCTCGCCACCCTTCATTTCGCCGATGCCGAGCTGGCTGAAGCTCGCGACTGGCTGCTTGAATGGGACTGTCAATGCAGTGCGGACAGCCCGCAAGCTGCACTGTACGCCGAGTTCTGGGCAAAATTGGTGGACAACCTGTATAGCGACCAGCTAGGTGAAGAGGCACAAGCGGATGGTGGTGACAGGGAAATGTGGGCTACGTTTTTGCTGATGGAAGAACCTGACAACGTCTGGTGGGACGATATTACGACAGAGGATGTAGTTGAAACCCGCGACGACATTCTGGTTCGCTCATTCCGTGAAGGTTACGACAACACGATTGCTGCGCTTGGTGAAAATCGCAATGATTGGAGATGGAGCGAGTTACATACTGCGACCTTCGTCAGTAACCCGCTTGGATTGAGCGGCATTGGTCTGGTTGAGAATATCGTCAATCGCGGCCCATTTGCCACCAGCGGCAGCACGGAGACCATTAATTCAAATCGGTGGACTGTCAGTTCCGGTGACTTCACCGTGTCCAGCTTACCATCCATGCGCATGGTCGTCGACCTCGGTGACTTCACACAAAGCGTCACCGTTCATACTACTGGTGAGAGCGGTCATCCTTACAGTCAGCACTATGACGACATGATTAACCTGTGGTGCAACATGGAATATTATCCTATGCTCTGGACACGGGAGCAGGTGGAGTCAGCTACCGTTAACAGGCTCATCTTGAATCCAGGCGACTAAAAGTAAGCCCTGGACACGCTCCCCTGCGACTCTGGAATAAGATAGCGGACACCAACATAGCAAACAAATACAGGCTACGTGTCAAATCATTCAAGCAGGTAACTCAACTCCGTTATAATTTTCCACTACTCTTGTTCAAAGGCCAGCAATAAGAACACTACAGATATTCATCTGAGGAACACCGCCGAGATTATGAGTAGCACCAAGCTTCATGTTCTTTACCTGTCTTGGCCCTGCTTTGCCCTGACACTGTTTATATACCTCATACATCATCCGCAAACCAGAGGCTCCAATGGGATGTCCAAAGCACTTTAACCCTCCATCAGGCTGTATTGGCTGAGCACCATCCAGGTTAAATCGCCCTGCCTGGACATCATCTCCTGCTTTCCCCCTCGGGCTGAACTGCATGTCCTCCATGGTCACCAACTCGGTTATAGAGAAGCAATCATGGACTTCGGCCATGTTTACTTCCTCACGGGCATTTTTCACCCCGGCCTCTTTGTAAGCCGCAGCAGCGGCATGGGTTGTCGATTCTATATGCGTGCCATCATAGGAGCTGTGCATCAGTTCCATTCCCGAGCTAACCGAAATTTGCAGTGCCTTGATATAGACAGGGTCGGGCCTGAATTGCTTAGCCATATCAGCCCGGGTCACAATGGCCGCTGCTGCACCATCGCTCACTCCGCAGCAATCATACAATCCTAAAGGCCAGGCAATAATAGGAGCGCTCATAACTTCCTCTACAGTAACTTCTCTTCTAAGATGAGCCTTGGGATTCATAGCACCGTTATGATGACTTTTTGAAGACACCATAGCCAGAATTCTCTTACCTTCATCTGGTTTGAGGTTATACCGGGCAAAATAGCGGGTGGCCAGCGTGGCAAACGCGCCGGGTGCGGTGAAATTTGGTGTTATCATCCTCGTGTCTGTTCCTGCCAATTGGGCAAAGTCAGGGAGACCGGCGTAACCAGTATCCTTCAGCTTCTCCACGCCAAGCGCCAGGGCAATATCGTAAGCTCCGGAAGCGACAGCATAACAAGCAGCTCGTAAAGCTTCAGAACCAGTGGCGCAGAAGTTTTCCACTCGGGTTGCCGGAATGAAGGGCAACTTCAAGGTATTTGACAGAGGTACCGCACTTTTGCCGCACGACTGCTCCTCAATACAAGTCCCAAACCATGCAGCTTGAATATCATTTTTCTCTATCCCGGCATCCTCCAGGCATTCCTTGAATGCATCGACAATCAAATCGCTGCAGGTATCCTCCCATCTCTCTCCGAACCTGGTGCAACCCATTCCTATGATTGCTACTTTGTCTTTTATTCCTTCTGGCATTTTAACCTCCTTTACATCACCTTCTTGTCATTCCATTAATGGGACTGCCTTCCAACTATAGCTGGTAACCCCCCGCCCATGCTCAACGTATTTTATGCGGAGAATCATCTCCATAGGCATGCCCACTTTCAATGATTCAGGGTCACAATCTGCAATATCAAACCAAAATCTTCCTCCGCCTTCGAAATCCACTACTCCATACATTGCTGGCGGGTTAACAGAATATGCCAGCAAATCGGAAGTATAGGTAAATAAAGTAGCCTTTCTATCGGCGAAGCAATAATCCTCCATTTCGTCTATCGCTCCACAATCAGGATTAACACACACTCTCTGGGCAGGGTACATTGGAGTGCCGCACTTCTTACATCTACTTCCCCAGAGTCCTAAGAAAACTTTACGACCCCTCCATAGCGCTGATAGCTGGGTGGAGGAGGTCTCTTCACCGCGAAATCCCCTGTCCATGGGAATCTCTTCACGCCAGGCAAGATATTTATCATAATTATCGAGCATCTTCTTCCTGGCGAGCCATTTTTTGATTCCTTTGTTATCCCTTGTTTTTTCTATCTGGTCAGTTACCTGAAGGAACAGAGCATCGCTGCCATTTCCATAGCTAGCAACCAGTATCTTGTCGCCGGGCTTAGCCTCCTCAAGAGCAGCCACAAGTATGACCAGGGGATAACTGGCGCCAGAATCCCCCATGGTGCGCATCATTACATCCTGGACTTGTGAGGGCTCAGCTCCCACCTTCCTGGCTATAGCGGTTGCTGCCCGTTCGAAGTGGCAGGTGATAACTATCCGGGCAAAGTCCTTGATATTTAAGTTATATTTCGTCAATAGTCCGGTAATGGACTCAGTCAATTGCCTTTCGTAGCCTTCGTCACGGCGCCACCTATCTTCCCAGGCACGCTCAAACTCATCTGTATCCGCTCTCCACGAGTCACTAAAGTCGTAAGAAACAGAGTAAGAGCCTTCTATGCTGGCAATTACGTCGGTGTCTCCAATAAGCACGGAAGCAGCACCATCCCCATATAATTGTTCTTGATATCCGCCAGCCCTCTCCTTCCGCAAATCAGAGGCACACACCAGTATATTCTTTGCTGACCCCGCCTTGATGGCATCGCAGGCGGAAAGGATTGCCCCTGTTCCTGCCTTGGTAGAGTCAGTAAAATCAGCAGTCCTGATATTAGGGCGAAGACTGAGAGCAGTGCCAATTATGCCTGCGCCTTCCCTTTGTTTATAGGGCGAAGTGGTGGTAGCGATATATAAACCGTCTATCTTCTCCTTAGCAACACCCTTCAGGCAATCCCTGGCTGCTGCTACTGCCATGGTTACACTATCCTCATCGTAACTGGCGATAGACCTTTCTCCAGGCAGTATCGCTGCTGGATTAAGCCAGCCCATAGCTTTGTAAGCGGTCATGCGGTCCATCCGATATAAGGGGATGTAACCTCCGTAAGAAGTGATTCCTACCATATTAGCCTCCTTTACGCATTTGTTAGAAAATGATGCCTAAAGTAACCGTAAATATCAACCACCTGTCTGAATATCCGCACGCTACTTTTATATCAAGCACAGTGGCGCCGACACAATTCATCGCTTTGTTAACCCCACCACCATGGAAAAGCTTAAATCCCTTTTTTCAAAAGCCGTGCTTCATTCCCCTAAGTGCTAAGAAGGAGCGAATATCAGGATTTCACCTCGGCGCTTGAAGCGGACTAGAAAACTGTACACTTCGCCAAAATGTTACACAAAAAAGAAGGAAAGCTATATTGCTACCCTTTAGCTGTAAACCTATCGACCAGTCACCATTGCACGAACACAGGCATGTCCGATTTCGTGCGTATAGCCGGATACCACAGCCTATCCACTCCTGAGGCTCTGGATAATCTCCCCGAACTTTGGTCTTTTCCCATACATCAGCAAGTAAGTCCTGAAAACCCTGCTGGTTAATAATAAAGCCCCAATGATGGAGAGCCCCAGCACCGCTATACTGGCAGCCAGTTGCCAGGCAGGTATGTCACTCACGCCGAGCCTTACCATCACTTCCACAGGAGCTGTGATAGGGAAAATGGTAAGAACTACCCAAATTGGGTTGTTCGGAAACAACATAAGTAAAGACATGAACCAGATAGGTATAAATAAGGGAAGTGTAAAAATCGCGATCAGTTGTTGTCCTTCCCGGGAACTGGAGCTGATGGCGCCGATACCTGCTGAAAGCACGGCGAACAACAAGTAGCCCAGGATGAAATACACTACAGCCAGAACAAGGAAGTTAGCTGGTAATTGTATTATGCTGCTAAAGCCGCCGAAAGTGGATGCGGCCAGGTTCAGCAGGAGTGCCGCCGAGATTACCCAGACGACTACCTGCGCCAGCCCGGCAGCACCAATCCCGAAAACCTTGCCGGTGAGTAACTGCCTGGCGGAAACGGAGGACAACAATATCTCTATAAGGCGATTCTCCTTCTCCTCAACAAGCCCTTGCAGCAGATAGGTGGAGGAGAAAACGATGGAGAATGAAAGTAAAAAGCTAAAAACAACTGGAATGATAAAATTCCCGAATCCGCCTTGCTCCGGAGCTATGTCGCCGGTTTCAGTAAGCCTGGTGGTAACCAGATTCAAGGGTGCTTCTACCCGGTCTACAGTGGCCGCGGGCACCTTACCCTCCAATAGATTACTCAAGAGGAAATTCCTGATTGCCGTCGCAACGTCCTCTGATGCCACCAGTTGTTTCTCCAGAGTATACAGGCTAACCACTCCCGTCGAGATATAATCCGGCGGAATGACGAAATACTCTTTGATATCCCCCCCTACCAGTGCTTCAGTCGCGTCATCCTGTGTATCAAAGCTAACCAGATTTACCTTACCCTGTTGGGTATATCCCTCGAATCCGCCTGACTTATCTACATACCCAATGGTCACTTCTTCTGCAACAGGCGGCCCTGCAACTCCTGATATGAGCTGGAAACCTCCTATAGCCAGAAGGGCTACGAGTGGCACGATAAGGGTCATAATGATAAACCCTCTCCTCTTTATCGTGTGCAGGAATTCATGTCTGAATATCAATAGCGTCTTATTCATGTTTTTTACCAACAACCTTCAGGAATATTTCGTTCAGTGGAGGAGTAGCTACCTCAAAGCGATTGATTACTATGCCGGTGCTTACCAATCGTTCGAGGACTTGCTGAGGACTTGTATTTCCATCAAGGACCAGCTCAACATAGCCCTTGTGAGTGCGCTTGACGGTAACCCCCGGCACTTCCCCCAGCTCACCATCAAAATCCAGAATAACCGAATTGCTTCTATAGCTTGACTTGATTTCAGTCAGATTCCCGTAAAGGACTGCGCGCCCGTTGTTTATCATTAATATGCGGTCGCAAAGTTCCTCTACTTCATTCATCCTGTGTGTGCTCAGGATTACGGCTTTACCCTGATTCCTCAAGTCAACGAACATCCCTTTCAATAACTCGGTGTTAACCGGGTCTAGCCCGGCAAATGGCTCATCCAGAATAACCAGTTCCGGGTCATGGATGATAGTAACGATGAACTGGATAATCTGCCCCATGCCCTGGCTCAACTCCTCAATCTTCTTTCTTTTGTGCGGTAGCATACCTGTTTGGTTGAGCAGCTCGTTAGCTTTTCCTTCGGCTGAGTGCCTGTCCACACCTTTGAGGGAGGCAAGGTAGATGATGGAATCGATGGTAGTCAGCTTCCTATACAGTCCTCTTTCCTCAGGCAAGTAGCCAAGTTTATTTTTGCTGGCTTCACTCAACTTCTCGTCGAGGATTGTCACGTCGCCCGAGTCTGGCTTGATGATGTCCATCATCATCCTGATGGTGGTAGTCTTGCCCGCACCATTAGGACCAATTAGACCGAATATCTCACCTCGAGCGACAGAGAAGGATAGATCGTTAACCACGGCCTTGTCTGCGTAGGACTTGAATATATGATTGACTTCAGCTGCAAGCATAGTAGAAGCACCTTCTCCAATTCTCATTATATAGCAGAGCAGTCAATATGTTGATTACCTTATAATAAATCATCATTTTGTTTGCTTAGCGGTAAAATATGCTGCTAAACGTCTTTATCGTATCCTGCCTCTTGCCGGTGAGGCAAATATGCCTCCAACACAAAGTATAGCAAAAATCAGGATTTCACCTCGACGCTTGAAGGTGACTAGCAAACAGCACGATTCGTCAAATTATGTGGAAATGGCTACAAGCTGTTGCCCAAGGTGGAAGGCATCTTGCAGAGCTGCAGGATGCTCTTTAATCTGAGCTTTGCTATCGATTCCTCTGATTAACAAGTCGCCGGAATATTCCACGCCGATGGCATCAAAGAAATATTTTACCGTAAGCACTGCACCATCGAACAGCCTCTTGCCCCGGGTAGCGCCAACTGAGATGAATAGTCCTCTCCGTATTCGGTCATCCTCCTTCCCCATACCCAGAACGTGTCTTCTCATCCAAAGCGCCTGGCATCTATCCACTATGGCTTTTGCCTGGCTGGTAATACCGTAGAAAAATACCGGCGAAGCAAAAATAATGTGGTCAGTTTCCAGAAGCTCCTCGTAGAGCCATTGCATATCATCCTTAATCGGACAGTGACCATCTTTGAGACAGGCGTATATTTCCTGACATGGAGAGACTTTAAGTTGTGAAACCACCACCTTTTCTACCTCTGCCCCCCTCCCTTTGGCACCTTCCAATGCCCTGTCAAGGAGAATTTCAGTATTGCTCTGCCTCCTGGGGCTACCCATGATACCTAATACTTTCACGTTGCTCTCCTTACCAGAGACTGGAAGATTGCGGCATCTGTCACTCCCTAACTGCTCTCCAGCGCTTTATTGTAACACTAAATTGCCCCAAGACCCTTTAGAAGTGAGAAATCAGACTCTATTCAAACCTGAGTGCTTCGATGGGATTGAGCCGGGAGGCTTTCCAGGCGGGATAGAAACCAAAGAACAGACCAATGCCGACCGATACCGAAACGGCAAGGATGACTATATCAGCAGTAACCACAGATGGTATCTGCCCCGCGCTGGAAACGATATATGAGAGTCCCCAGCCCAGGGCAATCCCGATTATGCCACCGGTCAGTGTCAGGAAAGCGGCCTCCATGAGAAATTGAGTCCATATATCTCGTCCCGTGGCTCCCAGTGCCTTGAGGATGCCTATCTCCCTCCTCCTCTCTGTTACAGACACGAGCATTATATTCATCACTCCGATACCCCCCACCAGCAGCGAAATGGCAGCGATAGCGCCCAGGAAAAGGGTCAGCGTTCCCGTTATTTCAGACACGATTTCGATTATCTCCTCCATCGAAATAATCTCAAAGTCATCATCCGCATGCGCAGCAAGCTGATGGCGGGAGCGGAGCAGTTCGGTTATTTCATCAATAACGTAGTCTCCCTGCGCCCCCTCGCTTACCGTCAGCGTTATGTAATGCACCACATGGTCTCCCTGGGCGGTCCGTGGCTGGTAAACCGTCTGCTGGAAGGTGGTCAATGGGATAAAGATATTATCATCAGGCGAACCCTCCATGGCTCCCTTGCCCTCCAATACGCCAATGACACGCACAACAATGCCACCCATCCACATCTGCTGGCCTATTGGGTCAGCATCTCCAAACAGCGTCTCTTTGACGTCGGAACCCAGCACGGCTACCCTGGCACGACGCTGATAATCATATTCAGTAAAGAAGGCGCCATGGGCAATCTCCAGACTATTTACCTGCATATGCTCCGGGGTGACCCCGGAAACCTGAGCCCTCACGTTCTCATCACCGACCACCGCCTGGAGATTGCTGGCCAAGACAGGAGCCACTGAGGATACGGAAGGAACCTGTCCTGCTATTGCCGCGGCATCTTCCTGGGTGAGGGTTTGAGCACTGCCGGCAGCAGCCCAGGCTTCCTCCTCGGTAGTCCAGCCAGGGGTGATGAAGACGAGGTTTGACCCGAATTTTTCGATCTCAGACATGATTTCTGCCTCGACACCTCTACCGATGGACATCAGGGCAATCACTGCAGTTATGCCAATGATGATTCCCAGCATGGTCAGGGAGCTACGAAGCTTGTGCGTAATCACCCCGGACCAGGCGGCGGACAGAGAGTCAAGCCACTTATTCACAGCGTTTCCTCCATTACTACCTGGCCATCCTTCAGATGGATAATGCGCTGGCAGTGGTGAGCAAGGTTACTGTCATGCGTTATCATGATCAGAGTACCACCCTGCTCGGCACGTAAAGAGGTGAGTAAAGAGATTACCTCCTCGCCGGCGCGGCTGTCCAGATTGCCGGTAGGCTCATCGGCGAGAATCAGGCCCGGGCTTTTCACCAAAGCCCGGGCAATGGCAACTCTTTGCTGCTCTCCTCCTGAAAGCTCGTTAGGGCGATGATTTGCTCGATCAGACAGCCCAACTTTCGCCAGTGCCTGCATAGCACGTTCATGGTCTCCACCACCAGCGAATCTCAACCCGAGTTGTACGTTACCCAGTGCCGAAAGCCGGGGCAGTAAATTGAAAGTCTGGAAAACGAAACCAATCTTCCTGCCTCTGACCTGGGCCAGTTCACCGCTACTGAGGCGGTTTACTTCTTTACCCTCCAGATAGTAGCTCCCTGAAGTTGGTGTATCCAGGCAACCAATGAGGTTAAGTATGGTCGTTTTGCCCGAGCCGGAGGGCCCCATAATCGCCACCATCTCACCCCATTCAACACGAAGGTTTATCCCCCTGAGCACGGCCAGCTCTCTCTTGCCCATGGGATAGACTTTGGTTATATTCTGTAACTGGATCATCAATGTGGCCCCCCTCCCTGTATCCACTCATATTCAGACTCCTCTTTTTGAGGTGTTGTTGTGTCCGGGACAACCACCTGCTCGCCTTCGCTGAGCCCCTCGGTGACCTCAGTGTACTGCCAGTTGCTGATGCCAGTCCCTATAATGCGTTCTTCAGTAGTGCCATTGGGCGCTACAACCTGGACGTAGGTTTGCCCTTCCCGGGTGGTAATCGCTGAGTTTGGTACCAGCAGCACATCGTCCCTCCCCTCCTCCAGTAGACTCACGAGGACACTCAGACCTTCCCTGAGCTGTTTTTGAGCTACAGCTTCGAGCGGCTGTATTTCGACTTTCACCTCGTAGTTCACCACTCCTGACGCAATAGTGGCTGTGGGCGAGATATAGGTGACTTGAGCGGGGAGATTCATACCAGGCAGTGCATCAATCTGCACCGTAGCGTTTTCTCCCTCGCTCACCTGGAAAATATCCATCTCGCTGACGAGGATATCCACTTCGAAGTCAGCCGTCCTGGCAACCTCCATGACCACCGTGTCTGCATTCACTCCCTGGCCGGCGTCAACATTCACCTTAATAGCGATGCCATCAAAGGGAGCAGTAATCCTCGCCTCATCCAGTGCGGCTTCCGCGCTGTCGAGCTGCAGCTCAAGCCTCCTTATCGAACGAGGCAGATACACCTTTGTTTGTCTGTATTCCGCTTTTTCCTTCGCCTTGTCCACAGCCAGCTCCGCTTGATCCAGCGATGATTGTGCCTCCCCGATTTTTCCTTCATCCAGAAGCTGCTGTGCCTCCGTCAGGCTAGCCTCAACTTCATCCAGAGCTAGCCATGTCCCAGGCACATCACTGAGATGCGTATAGGAATAACTAGAATTAAACTTCTGCTCCAGTTCAAGCCAAGCCAGCGCCACATTTATCTCAAGCTGAGGAGCATCAAGCCTTGCCAGCACCTGTCCTTTTGTAATAGAGTCTCCCTCTTCTACCAGAACCTCCCCCACTGTTCCCCAGGTTCCGAAACTGAGGCTCCGTTTGTCGGATAACTCTAGATTGCCGCTGGCAGTGATATCCACAGTTATATCACCGCGTTGTACCGTTGCCGTTTGGTACTCCGTTGCCTCTGTCCCACCTGGACTAGAACCACAGCCCAGCGGGGTAACCGTGAGTCCAACGAGAATACAGGCCATCAAGATTGTATATATGATTTTCTTCATAGTGTTCCGTGCCTCCATTATTATTCTGAGCAAGATAAAGGTGAATTCTTTTTTAGCGTAGCAGGGAAATGTTAAGTTGTTATTAAGATATTGTATGAGTTGGCAGAAATAGTGTCAAATCAATCCGCTACCGGGACGGTAAAGGAAAAACAGCTTCCCTTTCCCCATTCACTCTGGGCTTGAATCGTACCGCCATGAGCCTCAACCAAACGCTTGGCTATGGTGAGACCGAGACCGCTGCCACCAGTAGTTCTGGCACGGGATTTGTCCACGCGGTAAAAGCGTTCAAAGATATTGGGCAGGTCCTCAGCAGGGATACCCTCACCAGTATCGGTGACGCTCACTTCTACCCAATTCTCTTGCTGTCTCGCAGTCACGGAGATAGTACCACCTTCAGCCGTGTGAGCTAGCGCGTTTTCCAGAAGATTTCGCAGCACCTGACTAATCCGGTGCGCGTCGATGTTCACCAGTGGTAGTTTATCGGACAGGTCAATCGATATGGATACCTCCTTTGCTACTACCTGAGCCTCCACCCCAACCACCATCTGCTTGATTAACTCTCCGATGTTTTCCGCCTGGCAAACGAGCTTCAGTTCGCCTGCCTCGGCGAGGCTTAGCTCCTGGAGGTCATCAACCAGGCGTGACAGCAGAGCTGCCTCTTCATCAAGGGAGCGAATAGTATCCGCATCTGGTTTTATCACGCCGTCACGAACTGCCTCCAGGTAACCTCTGAGGTTAGATAGGGGAGTTCTCAGCTCGTGGGCGATGTCAGCTACCATATTGCGTTGCAGTTGCTCAGCCTGTTCCAGGTCGCTTGCCATGAAGTTAAAGGTATCAGCCAGCTCTCCAAGTTCACTTCTATCCTTAACCTGTACCCTTTGAGAAAAATCACCACGCCCCAGGCGCCGGGCAGCGGAGGTAAGCGCCTTAGCCGGGGCTAGGATTCGCCGTGAGAGGAGGAAAGTCATTACCAGAGCAATGGCAACCCCGATCAAGCCTCCCCAGATGAAAAAGCGACCTATTTCCTTGAGAAGGATTTGTAGTGAGATAAGACCTACATCTGATGATGATTCCGGGGTGATGTAAAGTGTGCCAATGGTACCCGCTTGCCACGGGGATGATAGGGGCCTGCCTGGTGAATCAGGAGCATACGATTCCCCCACCAGGTCTCCCTCAGAATCAGCCACCGCAATGCCATTGGCATCGGTCAGTATGATTCGCTGCCCGTAGAGGTTACCCCACTGCTCCACAAAGGGTTGAATTCCCTCCCAGTCCCCTTGCTTCAAGTAATAACCGGATAGCCCAATTTCCATCCTCTCGGCACGTATTCGGGCAACCTGTTCTTCAAATCGACGGATTTCATCCTGGGTAGCCCGGTTAATGAAGAAGAATACTGAACCAATCACCACCAGTATCACCAGTGTGAAAGATGCAACAAGCCGAAAACGCAAACTATGTATCATTGCTCATCTCTGAAAGCTTGTAGCCGGCTCCGTACACTGTCTTCAGGTATTTTGGATGGCTCGGGTCCGGCTCAAGCTTTCGGCGCAGGTTAAGGATGTGAACATCGATGGTGCGGTCAAACCCCTCAAAATCATAGCCAAGAGCCTCGTCAATAAGCTGCGCCCGGCTGAAAACCCTACCCGGTTCCTTGGCCAGGACTCCCAGCAGCTTAAATTCAACCGTGGTGAGATTTAGAGACCTGCCGGCAAGTGATGCCTCGTGTCTGAGAAAGTTGACAGTGAGCTCACCATGCTTGATTTCATCAGGACCACGCTCTCCGGGGAGGCGCCTCAGCACTACTCGGACTCTGGCGGCTAGCTCCCTGGGACTGAAGGGCTTGGTCACATAGTCATCTGCCCCCAAGTCCAGCCCTATTAATTTATCCTGGTCAGTAGTCTTGGCCGTAAGCATAATGATCGGCATGTCGGATTCACCCCTGAGCGTGCGACAAATCTCAAGACCGTCAATGCCAGGCAGCATGAGGTCCAGAACGATGAGGTCAGGATGACCCTCCCGAGCCAGGCGTAATGCTTCAGTACCATCATAAGCAGTGAGCACACGGTAGCCATCTCTGTTCAGGTAGAGCTTGACCAGTTCCACCGTTTTGACATCATCATCAACCACCAGAACCTTTTTGCCTGCCATCTCTGACTCCCTAACGATTCACCATGCTTTTCTAATACTATAACAAGAATGTTAAGGAATTGTTAAGGATTTTTCTCCCACATTTAAAAGAGAGGGGGAGAACATTCCCCCTCTCTGCTCATGGTCAACCAGAGCATCTACACGTGAAGCTGGTTAGTTATTCTGCGGGAGCACCTGGTCCACCCCAGCCAAGTGGTCCACCCATACGACAGAACCCACCATGACCACGGAAGCCAAATCCGACCGCGACGTCAGGCCTTGCCTGCCACCACTCGAGGTACTGGTCAGCTTCGTCCTGGGTTATCCGGCCTTGTTCTACCAGGTTTGCAAGGCGGTTTTGCATGGCTTCAGCCTGTATCTCGCTTCTGGCTTGGGCAAAGGCGTCTTGCAGCGCCTGCTGGTCAATGGTGGTGCCCGTGTTCTCTTCATAGATTTCGCAGACCCTGTCTAGCAACGCCCAATGTTGAGCCTCAGGTGGGCTCCCGGCCTCATCACCATTGCCGGCAGCAAGGACTACCCCCACTGAGCTCCCGACCAGTAATATGGCAGCCAGTGCAATAACCATAACCTTCTTGCCTCGCCACATTTCTATCTCACCTCCTTTCTACACATTATTATCAGCTGATGATGTAATAATAGCATCTGAATATTAAAATCCTATTAAGATTTGGGCAGATGCCTCAATTTTGTACTGAGTTGCATCAGGTAAATTTTGGCAATGTCGGAGCTATAATTTATTCTTCCCAACGCTAAGGGAGAGCGAATATCAGGATTTCACCTCGACGCTTGAAGCGTGGCTAGAAGACTGCACAGTTCGCCGGATTGTCGAGCCAATGGGCTATCCTTGCTGTTCAGCAACGAGTTCTGCCAGCCGGTCCAGCACCGCCTTCAGAGCATCCAGCTCCTCTCCATAGCTAGCCCAGTCACCCGCCTTAAGGTACTGCTGAGCATTATTGTAATGCTGCTGGGCCTCCTCAATCAGACTGGCTATCTCGGCGGTTACCGGCTCCTCCGGTCCTGGTGGAGCTGGCGGTTCGGGCTCAGGTTCAGTCGGTGGCGCCTCAGTACCGAAGATAGCCGTGAGGCTTCCCTGCAATGTGCGTTCCATAGCTATGTGCTCACCGGCAGCTACAATAACTCGCTTCAGCTCTGGAAGCCCACCTACTTCCGCCTGGAGGAAGACTGGCTCCACGTATAGATTGGACTTGCCCAGGGGAATCAGCAGCAGGTTGCCGCGGATAACTCGAGAGCCACCACGACTCCACAAGGCAAGCTGCTCGGTGATAACCGTATCCTGCTGGATTCGGTTCTCGATCTGGCTGGGACCATACACCAGACGCTCCTTGGGGAAATGGTAGGCAAGCAGCTTACCGTAATTTTCTCCATCACAGCGGGCAGCAAGCCAGCCAATAGTATTATCCTTGTTCACCGGGGTAAAGGGTAACATGAGCAGGAACTCCTCCTTTTCCTCATCGGGCAGGCGCATGATGACATAGTAGGGCTCTATAAGTTGTCCGCTGCCGGCATATACCTCTGTGGGCACAGCCCACAGGTCTTCCTTGTTGTAAAATACCCTGGCATCCTGCATATGGTAGGTTCGGTATACCGAGGCTTGAATACTAAACATGTCCTCAGGATAACGGAGGTGGACTCGGAAAGACTCGGGCATCTGCTCCGCGGAGACAAAGAGGTCGGGGAAGATAGCCTGGTATGTCCGTATTAAAGCATCCTCTGGCTCAGTGACATAGAAGATGACACTGCCATCGTAGGCATCAACAACTACTTTAACGCTGTTGCGAATGTAGTTCATCCCGTCCTTGTGTGGCTCAGAATAGGGATAGCGGTCAGTGGTGGTATACGCATCCTGTATCCAATATAAGCCTCCATCCAGCACCACCAGATAAGGGTCATTGTCCAGCTTCAAAAATGGCGCCAGGTGATTCACTCTCTCTCCGATGTTTCGATAATACAGGATGCTGCTCTCCGGGGTTAACTCGCCGCTGATAAGGATGTTAAAGTCACCAAATTGCCAGGCATAGACCAACCGGCGGAAAAAACTGCCGATATTAACCCCACTCTCGCCCTGGTAGTAACCGTAGACATTCTCATCACCCATAGGATAATCGAATTCCTCGGTATTTGTTTTCACAATCACGTAGTCATTCGTCTCTTCTCCAAAGTATATCTGAGGCCGCTCTATGTTGAACTCACCAACAGGAGGTATATCCCCTATCATCAATTCAGGCAGTCCCTCCGGGCTAATCTCAGTGACAGGGCTCAGGGCAACACCATAGCCATGGGTAAACTGCAGCCGACGGTTGACCCAGGTCTGCGCTTCTCCAGCCAATTTATCCGCAGATAATTCTCGGGCTGACAGCATGACCTGACGGTAGTTATCATCGATGATATAGCGGTCAACATCGACATCATGGAAGTCATAGTACAGTCGAATCGATTGAATCTGATTATAGGTGTCCTTTAACGGACGGTGGTCCCAGAGCCTGATGTTGTTGATGGTCTCTTCGTTTTCGACTACATCCTGGTAGCTTGGTGACTTCTCAGCGGGAAAAGCTTCCTCCTTAATCTGGCTCAAGCCAAAAGCCTCTCTGGTAGATTGGATATTGTACTCGATGTATGGCCTCTCGCGAGCTAGCTCGCTGGGCTCTACCTGAAATCTCTGTACCACAGCGGGGAAAATTGCTCCAACAATGATAGCAACTGCTATCCATCCCCCGAGGGCATAGAGGGCCCAGCGAGACTTACGCTTCAATAAGGACACCACAATGATCCCGATGCAAATAATTGCTACCGCCAGAAGAATCCACAGTGCTGGCAGCTTGGCGTGTATATCAGCATAGCCGGCTCCGAATACCACCCCCCGAGTGGATAAGACCAGTTCCCAGATACCAAGCCAGTAACCCCAGGTGAAGAGGCCTAGAATAGCTACACCCAGACCACACGCATGGGCTGACACCGGCCTGGCAAAATCAAATTTAAGCCGCTGCGTCCCATAGCTCACAACATACACCAGAGCACTGCCAATAGAGGTGACTATCAACGCACCTATGAACCAGCTTCGCACCATATGAAGGAAAGGCAATGTGAAGACATAGAAGCTAATCTCTTTATTGAAAACAGGGTCGGTGATACCAAAAGGCTGTCCGTTGAAGAACTGAAGCACGATTTGCCAGTTGCCCTGGGCCACCAAACCAAATATTATACTGAGCAGTACCGTTCCCAGGATAACGCCCCACTTGTATGTCCGCTGTGGCCGGCGCGCTATACTCCAGGGCCAAAAATGTCTGCCACCGGTAGGTGCCAGGCGTGTAGCCAGCACCAGGTTCCCAAAAAATAAGATACCAAAGAGGATGGCCGCAGAAAAGAAGAGCAGCACCTTAGCTTTCAGAATAGTAGCGTAGACGCTGCCGTAACCCAGGCTACTAAACCATAGCCACTCGGTATACACCCCCTTTGATATTGCCAGGACAATGAATAGAATTATGACCGCAGCCACGATTATGATTGCCCTGGTGGTGCGTCTGCCCCAGGCAGGCGTCACAGGCTCCCCACCTTTACCTTCAGGAAACCAGCGCTGCCAATCCTTCTCAAATGAACGCAATCTACTTACCTCACCCTTTCTAAACCATGCTTGGGGGTTATACTAGCTGACTCCCATCCCATCCAGCTTTCCGAATGAACCTGGAGCCAGTCCAAGTGACACGATAACATACCCATCCATATCGGGCAAGGCCGCGCCCGGTAAAGAGTATCCCACTTAGTAATGCAGCCCTACGCGGCTATCTGGAGGATGATTCATCGTATTGTTCACCCTGCCTTATTCTCCAAATGCAAGGCAGACATAGATATGCGCCTAGCATTCCCTGCTACCTACCAGTCCTCAGGTATCCTCAGTATGGCACCGGTGCTAGCCGAGGTCACTAACTTGGAATATCTCCGCAGATAGCTTTTCACCTCTCTCTTCAACGGTGGAGGAGTCCACCGGTCAAGGCGACCCTGGATTTCTTCCTGCGATAGCCTTATGTTCAACTTCCGAGAGGGAATATCTATCTCAATGATGTCTCCCTCCTCCACAATTGCAATTGGTCCTCCAGCCATGGCCTCAGGTGACACATGCCCGATAGCAGCACCTGCTGTTGCCCCGGAAAACCTGCCATCGGTGACCAGCGCTACCTCTGCCTCCAACTCTATCCTCAGTATCGTGCTGGTAGCCATCAGCATTTCTCTGAATCCAGGCCCCCCCTTGGGACCCTCATATCTAATTACTATCACATCGCCGCTATGGATTTTGCCATCCAGCATTGCCGTTACCGCATCTTCCTCAAGGTCAAATACTCTGGCGGGACCAGAGTGCGTAAACATCTCGGGCTTTACCGCTGACTGCTTTACTACCGCACCATCGGGAGCGAGGTTACCATAAAGGATAGCGAGTCCACCTTCAGGAGAGTATGGTTCCTCTATACTTCTAATTACTTCTGGACGTGTGCTCTGCGCTCCTTCGATAATTTCTCCCAGGGTCTGGCCACTGAGCGTAAGTGCATCTAGATGGAGCAGATTCTTCTTAGATAGTTCCGCCATTACCGCCTGTAATCCTCCAGCCTCATACAGATCTTCCAAGAAGTATGCCCCAGCAGGATTTAAATCACACAGCCGTGGAGTGCGGTCGCCTATTTGAGCAAACAGATCCAGGTCAATGTTTATTCCCGCCTCATCGGCGAGAGCCATGAGGTGGAGAATGGTGTTCGAAGAACCACCAATAGCCATATCAACCGTTATGACATTTTCGAAGGCTTTTTTAGTGAGAATGTGCCTGGGAATTATTCCCTCATTTAAGAGTGCCATAATTCTTACACCAGTTTGTCTCGCCAATTGCCTCCTGGCACCATGTGCGGCAGGGATGCAACTGTTCCATGGTAAGGCAAGACCGAGCACTTCAGCGACGCAGGCCATACTGTTGGCGGTGTACAAACCGGGACAACTGCCACACCCTATCAGAGGAACTTTACTGGCGGCCCTTGGTGCCAACATCGGTCCTCCGTTGATTATGATTGCCGGAATATCCAAACGAGCTGCCGCCATCATCATTCCCGGCGTAATCTTGTCACAACCAGTGACCAATACCATGGCATCCAGGTTATGGGCTAATATCATGGCCTCAATCGAATCAGCTATCAGCTCCCGGCTGGCCAGTGGGTAGCACATTCCGGCATGTCCCATGGCAAGCCCATCACAGATAGCAATAGTGGGAAATTCAAAAGCGGTACCACCCGCTGATACAACTCCATCCCGAACAGCAGCTGCAATATCATCGAGATGGATATGCCCGGGAACAAGCTCATTCTGTGTGTTGACAATAGCAATTCCCGGCTTGGCTATCTCCTCTGGCGTTCTGCCCATAGCGTGGAGAAGCAACTCAGCAAATGCTGCAAACCCCTTTACCGGCATCTCATCCAACAGTTTCATTGATGTTCACCTCCTTTCTGCTGACTTGTCAATTAGCGAATTGAAGCAAATTATATTCTCATGCAGCAGTTTTGCACATATGGCATTTTTGAGAATAAAGACACTCAGCTAGCATTCTATACAAGACCACACTTCGTAGTGGCTATCGGGTCGCTACGGAATGATTAAGGCGGATTGAATTTATCCCAAGGAAGCAATTTAATCCGGACTCATGAAAACCAGGTAGCTTTAACTGAACTCGGTACGGGAGATTATCTCGTCCTGGACTGCAGGGTCCAGGTCGACGAATGCTGCTGAGAAACCAGCCACCCTAACCATCAGGTCCTCATACTTCTCAGGATTTTTCTTCGCAGCCAAAAGGGTCTCCCTACCAATGAAATTACACTGCATGTGCATCCCCCCTAAGCTGAAGAAACCTTTGAGGAGAGCAGCGAAGTTCTCAGTACCTTCTTTTCCTTTGAAGTAGCCTGGGCTGAACTCTAAATTCAAGGCCACACCGTTAGGCGTCAGCTTGTAATCTATCTTTGATGCCGATCTGAGAACCGCCGTTGGGCCAGAGTTCGCCATTCCCTGGGAAGCTGAGATTCCGACTGATAGGGGCTCCCCGGCTTTCCTACCATTCGGGAGCGCTTCTGTTTGTAGCCCAAATGGGACATGAGTTGTCGCTGAATAGATGCCACCCCAAAATTCACCGCCACGATAATTTCGATAACCCTTTAAGGCATCGTACCATATCTCTACACATCTTCTCGCGTACTGGTCAACTTCGTCATCATCGTTCCCATACTTAGGAGCTTTGACCTTTAGCGATTGTCTAAGGTTCTCTTTACCCTCGAAATCATTGGCTAAAGCATCGAGCAAGGTTTCCATGCTGATTCTCTTTTCTTTGAACACTAGCCTATCTATCGCCGCCAGTGAATCAGCAACCGTAGCAACCCCGACAACCTGGATCCCGGAAGAGTTGTAAATCGCTCCTCCCTGGGTTACATCTTTGCCATTCTTCAAGCAACCTTCAGTCAACGAAGAGATGAATGGAAGAGGCCTTTGCTCTGCCAGGACCTTATCCATTGAGTTTATCCCTTCGATGAATTTTGAGGCGAGGAAATTCACCTGGTCTCTGAGACTGTTCATTAAGTCTTCCATTGTTTCGAATTCTCTGGGATCCTTGGTTTCAACCCCGATCTTTTCACCGCCCTTCATTCCCCGGTTCAGAGCTAACTCCAAGCAAAAGGCGAGATTAAGCAACCCACCATCCCCGCTGGTAAAGCTCTTGCCCGGAATTCCCACTTCAACGCAGCCGTTTAAAGCATAGTTTAAAGCATCTTCCCTTGAGATACCTTTGCTCATAAGTGCTGGAATAGTGATGCTATCGTTGTAAAAATATACATTGGTCTCTGCCTTGATGACCGCCTCACACACCTGTTCAAGGAACTCCGGGGAGATATTTTCATGAATCCTAACCCCAAAATTAGGCTGTATGTGACTTTTCTTCCTGGCTTCTAGAGCCAAATAGGAAACTTCATTTGTTACATCATTGCCCTTTTCATCCAATCCGCCAACTACTACATTCGTGTAAACCGGTAAACCTCCGAAGTATATAGTGGTAAAATAATTCCACAGCGGGATAACCGAGCTAAGCTTCAGGAAGAAGCACTCGAGGAGAGTTTGTGCCTCTTCTCGAGAGATTTTGCCTTTTTCGACATCCGACTTATAGAAAGGGTAAAGAAGCCTGTCTATCCTCCCTATCGAGATGGAAGCTTCATAGTCCTCTATCTGGGCAGCTATCTGGGTGAAATAAATTGCCTGCAAAGCTTCCTGGAAAGTTTCAGCCGGTTTTACGGGCACTCTGCTGCATATTCTGGCTATATCCTCGAGCTCTTTTCTTCTCCCCTCATCTTTCTCACCCAACGAGAGAGTTTCGGCTTTCTCCGCATACCTATTTGCGAAATCAATGACCGCCTGGCACACAATTTTCACTGCCTCATAGAAATTTCTCTTTTCAGTATCCGCACTTTCAGAAAGGTACTCATCTGCTTGTTTTATGACCTCTGCTAATCCTGTGCTAAGGACTTTTTGGTGGTTTAAAACTATATGCCCGAAGCCTGCGAACTCGGTTATAACAAAAGCTTGACCGCTGAAATGAATATCACTTACATCTTTCGGCCACAAGCTGTCAACAATATCTGGAATGTTCTTGCCCTCCCAATACGGAAAAACTTCTTTTCTTAGCTTCTCCACCTCTTCCGGCTTCACCAGAAAAGGATTGGGAACTCGTTCCTTTAGTTCATCAAGCTCCCCATCGATCCACCCACCAATAGTCTCAGGATATATCCCAGCCCCAAGCTCTTTACTGGTGATGTTACCCACTATAAGCTCATCGCTCCAGATGTTAACTGGTAGGTTGGAAAGTATCTTACGGAGGGCCTTTGCGCGTCTGATAGGTACTGGCTCTCCTTCCGTCTCTTTGTAGCTCTCGGTTATCAGTCCAGCCCTCTCGATGCAAACCTCTCTTGGAAATGAGAGCAGTCTGGTTTTCAACTTTTCCGAACGAGATATCCCGATAGTCTGCATTTTTCGTTAACCGTAGAACGATTGACCATGTTACCAGTTAAGGGACAAAATAGCAAAGAAAGAACTGGCAAAGCTGTTATAAGCATTGATTTAAAATTTCTCAGAACAAACTATTGACAAACTCCTAAGAGTATGTTAGAGTATAAAATTGTTCCAAGCAACCAAACCGGAAACTTGGTGGTGAGGCTGAGTGCTGGAAGGCAGACGTTGAAAAGCACCGGGAGAAAGCCCGGGGCAAGGTAGACACCAGCTGGAAAGTGCGAAGGTGAGGAAGCCAAGTAAAAAGTAAGGTTGCTTGGGATTTTTTATTTCTACGATTTGCCTTTATCAGCCAGTTCAGGATGGAAAGTACCGATAAAACGAAGGTTGCGATATTCCCCATTATAGTCCAGCCCATAGCCAACCATGAACTCATCAGGGACTTCGAACCCTACATAATCAAGGGGCACATCCACCAACCGCCGCACTCGCTTGTCGAGTAAAGTGCATACACGAAGACTAGCTGGGGCGTGAGCCTGCAGATATTTGAGGATGTAGTTTAGCGTCATACCCGTATCAACGATGTCCTCAACCATTAATACATCGCGCCCGGTTATGCTATTATCAAGGTCTTTAGTTATCTTAACCACCGGGTCTTCTTCACTACCATAATAGGAAATAGCCATAAAATCCACGGTAACAGGCAAGGAGAGATGCTGCATCAGGTCAGTCATGAAGCAGACAACGCCTTTCAAAACTCCCACCAGGACTAATTGTTTTCCCTCATAATCACCAGAGATTCGCTTTGCTAACGCTTTCACTCTCCGCTGGATTTGGCTGTGAGTAAGAAGAATGCGGTCAACGCCCTGCAACTTAGCTTCGCCAAGAGAGCCATAGCCATATTTCCCCAGAAGCCTGAGGAAATCGTTTTTATTAAGCAGTTTAATGTTAATTTCAGGATAAAGTTCCTTAAGCCGACGCACCTTGCGGTTCTTCTCCGTCACCAAATTTTGCCTCAAGGTGGTGAGCTCGATGTAGAAGTCAAATTCAGGTAAGTAAAAGTCTGGGGTAAACATCTCAACTATTCCGCCGTTCTCCCAGCGAAGTGGGAAGGCGCGCGGTTCATAGAGCCATTCAATCTGGTAGAAATCGAGAAGCCGGGCAAATTCCTCCTCGCTGGGGTGAGCAAATTCGGTTGGTCTTAGCGACGTGGTAGGCAACTGAGCCAACTTTGATCGCTTCTTCACCCCTTCGTAGCCGCTTTCCAATAAGCGGTGAAGTTCATCTCTTTCCATCAGCACAGCACCAATATTGGCAACAGTAACAACGAAATTCTTATCATCCTCCGAAAATTGATGGGGGTCGTGTGTGTAAAGCCTGATCTCCCCAATCGCTTCACCTTTCCCCATTATGGGAGCAGCCAATATAGAAGATATTCTTTGCGACTTTGCTATCTGAGCATGCTGAATCCGCTCATCCTTGGTGGCATCGGCAATATATACCACTTCACCATCGAGAACCTCGGGAATGCTTTTGCGGGCATCAAGCGGAGCCTTCTTTAGATAAAAATCACTGAGACCGTGAGCACCGACGTTGATTAAATATTCCTTTTGTGCATCAAGAAAACAAATACGGCAGCCATTAGCCCCTAGTGCTTTGGCAGTACTTTTGGCCACAGAGTTGAAGATCCTCCTGATGCTCAAACTCGAATTAGCAACTTTGGATATCTGCCTCAGAGCTAAGTAGTAGTTATCCTTCCTTCTCTTACCCACTTTGATAGCTTAGCCACACTTCGTGAAGCCACAATTAGGACAAATATTACACCCTTCCTGGTAAATAAGGGGCCCTCCACATTCAGGACACTGCCCTGACCCACTCTTAGTCACTGCAGACTTGCCAGACTGGGACATTTCCACATTGCCGATAACTTCGCTGCTTGGAACATCAGAACTGCTACTGCTCTCTTTTTTGATATATTTTTGTAGCACAGTAGCAATAGCATCCGCACAGGAGGTGACAGCATGTCCTTGTTCCCAAGCAATGGAAGGACAACGAATACCCCGCAATTGCTTCACAACAGAGGCCAAATCCACCCCTGACCTTAGAGTTAAAGAGACAAGACGGCTTATGGCTTCAAGCTGAGCAGCAGCGCATCCCCCAGCTTTACCTAAAGTGGAGAACACCTCAACCACCCCATGCTCATCGAAATTCAAAGTCACGTAGATATAGCCACATCCTGTGCTCACCCTCTCGGTTACCCCCCGGGTAACTTTGGGTCTTTTTCGGGGAATAACTTTCCCTTCAGCTTCCTTTACCACCTCACCCACAGTGAGAACCTGGCTCTCCCTGCTCCTATCCCGGTAAATGGTTATCCCCTTCACCTTCTCTTTATAAGCCAACAAATATACATTAGCTATATCCTCCGGCGTTGCCTCGTAGGGGAAATTAACCGTTTTGGAAACGGCGCTATCGCAAGATCTCTGGAAAGCAGCCTGCATTTTAACGTGCCATTCGGGAGCTATATCATATGCGGTAACAAAAATCAGTTTCACATCTTCAGGAACGCCTTCTATATCCCGCAGTTTTCCCCCGAGGGCTAAATCCTTCATCAGTTCTGGAGAATAAAACCCTTTATCTTTAGCCACTTGCTCAAAATAGGGATTTACCTCTACAAGTTCCTCACCCTCGAGGATATGACGCACATAGCTCAGGGCAAAGATCGGCTCGATGCCACTGGAGCAATTGGCGATTATGCTTAAACTGCCGGTAGGAGCTACAGTGGTCCGGGTAGCATTTCGAAATCGCGGTCCATCAGGCACATCATAAACGCTCCCTTCAAAAGCAGGGAAAACCCCTCTCTGCTCTCCCAACTCCAGTGAAGCTCTATTAGCTTCTTCGGAGATAAAACGGGAAACTTCCTCAGCAGTGGCTAATCCCTGCTCACTGTCATAAGAAATACCAAGCTGGATGAGCATGTCAGCAAATCCCATAACCCCTAAGCCTGTTTTCCTGGTAGCTTTCGTTCTTTCCTCTATCTCAGTCAAGGGGAACCGGTTAGCATCGATGACATCATCGAGAAAGTGAACTGCCAGCCTGACTATTCGAGATAATCTGGCGTAATCAATCTTCGGTTCTTCATTCTGCTGAGTAACCACCTTGGATAGATTTATGGAGCCCAAATTACAGGACTCAAACGGAAGCAACGGTTGCTCACCACAGGGATTAGTGCTTTCTATTTTGCCCAATTCAGGCGTGGGATTATGCCTGTTTATCTCATCGATAAATATAACGCCAGGGTCGCCAGTACGCCATGCCATTTCCACTATTTTGTGGAATACTTCCTTAGCATTAAGTTTCCCCGCCACCTCCCCGCTTTGCGGATTTATCAAGTCATAATCAGTTCCTTTCTTCACCGCTTCCACAAACTCATCAGTTACTGCTACCGATAGGTTAAAATTTGTCAAGGCATTGGGGTCTCCTTTAACAGTGATGAACTTCAAGATGTCAGGATGGTTAACATTAAGAATCGCCATATTAGCGCCACGCCGCATCCCCCCTTGCTTTATCACATCAGTAGTGACATCGAAAGTCCGCATAAATGAAATGGGGCCACTGGCAATACCACCGGTAGAGCCAACCCTATCACTCTCAGGTCTGAGCCGGGAAAAGGAGAAACCAGTGCCGCCACCACTCTTATGGATTAAGGCGGTGTACTTCACAGCATCGAAAATGGATTCCATAGAATCGTCAACCGGGATAACGAAACAGGCTGAAAGTTGCCCCAGCTCCCTGCCGGCATTCATCAACGTAGGAGAATTGGGCAGAAATTCCAGGTCTGCTATCACTTTGTAGAATATCTTTTCCCAGAAAGAGACATCTGCCTTGGCATCGTAAATTAGCTCTGCTTTAGCGATGTGCTTTGCCACACGACGAAATAATGCCCTGGGAGTTTCAATAACTTTCCCTTCTTTATCCTTCATCAAATATCTTTTCTCCAGGACTCTCAGTGCGTTCTGGCTGAGCTTTATTCCCGAAACGACTTGACCTCTCGCCTGGGGGGAAAACTCATCTGCGGTGATGATTTCACTGATTACCGCCTGAAGTTGAGACTCAGATACCGAGCGCTTGATCTGCCCACCAACAAACTCCTCCATGCCTGGTAAAGGCTGAGTCAGGCGCAAGCGCTCCACTACCTGTTCAGTGAATTTTTCCAACATCCCTCTATCGGTTACACCGATAGCCTCACCAGCAGCGAAAACAGCCTTGACTATCCTATTCTGGTCAATGGATTTGGCTCGAGCAGACTTCCTCCCAGGATTAGCCATTCCTACCTTCCTCGATGTCGAATCACTGAATTCACCACATCAGGAGGTAATAGCGGCAACTGGTTAGATGACATTGTTGCTTTCCCCACCGCCAAATTGTCAATTTCCTCCTTTAACTCGGTGATATCGGTGAACTCCCGATATATGCTGGCGAAGCGGATATAGGCTATATGGTCAAGTTTCTTTAACCCTTCCATGACTAAATCGCCAATAGAAGAACCGGGAACCTCAGCCTTTCCCGCTTTATAAATCTCAGCTTCAATACTATCTACCAGTTTATCAATAGCCCCTGTAGGCAGGGGGCGTTTTTCACAGGCTTTGCGAATGCCAGCATAGAGCTTATCACGATCATATTCCTCACGCCGCCCATCTTTCTTAACTATGAAGATGTTACGCGGCTGAATCCGCTCATAAGTGGTAAATCGAGCACCACAGTTAGCACACTTCCTTCGCCGCCTTACCCCGTCGCCCATAGGGCGCGAATCAATCACCCTCGATTTCAGCTCACCACAATAAGGACACCTCATAATCACTCCTTGAAGTTGTGTTACAGGGTAATTTTACCACTATATATTGTAAAAACACAAATAAAAAAACTAGCCTGTGAACAGCACGCATTATCTTTTATTCGAATAGTGAACTACAGTTTATGCGATTCTTTCTCCAGGTCGCGGCGGCGACGAAGAGTAGACTTCTTCAACGCTAATCTTTCCAATTCTACCCGGTCCAGATTTGCTAAATCCCTCAAATTTCCCCTTTACCTGGTAAGATATTGCGTCCATTGTAAGAACAGAAGATGTCACGTATTGTCCAGCTTTCAGGTAAAGTAAATTTGGTGAACTTGCACAGCTGAAGATAAGCGTATTTGGGTCCACCGCCCTCATACAAAGCACAGGAGCGACCCTTGGATAGCCATCTTCCTTGGCGGCAACCACTTTGATGGCTTGTAATCTCTCAAACTTTTCCATAACATTTGGGGGCATCTTCCCCGCTGGCAACGGTTTTTTTGATAAAAGACGGGTAGTGACTATACCAGAAACTAATCCCAATACAGCTCTTTTCAGGGGAATAGAAATATCCTCTACTTCAATTATCCCCACGGATCTTAATGCGCCGTATGCAATATACCTGATCACAGGTATGTTCGAAACCTCATCGAAATATTTCCCACTTCTCTCAAACCCTTTGAATTTTCCTTTTACCTCATAAGACTTCAAGTTTGTAGTGACAACACATGCCGAAACTTTGTCATCATCTTCCAGATTCCTGTAGCTTTTTCTCAGCATCATGTTCCCAAAAATTAGAGTTCTGTCATCATGGGCCTTCATAGTAGCGATGAACACGACATTTACCTTCCCGTCTTTGCTCTGCGTGGCCAGAAATTTACCGGCCATCAATGTATTGAAATATCCCACAGCGTCCGGAGGCAACATTGTTAATCACCCTCCATTCTTGTAGGGCCGGACCACCTTACATTACTAAGTCCTGTGCCCTCAGCAATTTTCTTAAATGCTTCCATTCTCTCCTTTCCAATTAAACGCGCATGTTTCAGTTCCCAATTCATATCCAATCTCTCATATTTTGACTTACACATATTATTGAAAGCGAGCAGTTCATATCTCTGTGCGCTTGCAAGATTTCTGTTTACAAACTGTGAAATACCTTCAATATTTTCCCTATCATCTGTGTATCCCGGTATGATAGGCGTCCTTATCCACATTGGAATTTCATGAGAAGAAATCTCCCTGGCATTATCTGTTACTAAACGGATATTCCCCCCAGTATATTCTCTGAATTTTTCTTCATCCGAAAGTTTTAAGTCAAATAAGAATAAATCAACATAATCTATTATTCTCTCAAAATATTTCCAAGGGACAGCGCCGCAGGTGTCTATGGCAACATGTATATTTGTCTCTTTGAGTTTGGGCAGAACATCCTCAAGAAAATCCACTTGTAGCATTGGTTCACCACCACCAAAAGTTACACCTCCATTTGATTTATCGTAAAACGCCCTGTCCCTCAAGACTTCGTCCAAAAGTTCCTCGGCGTTGTATGTTTTCCCTATAAGTTCCAGAGCGCCAGCCGGGCACGCCTTCACGCATTCTCCACATCCTGTGCATTTTCCCCGGTCTATCCTCATGCCATCTTCAGTCAATTTCAACGCCCCTTCCTGGCATACCTTTACGCACTCAAGAGCAGCGACACACCTCGTTTGGTACCACATGAGGTCTGGCTCCTTGCTTAATCCCTCTGGATTCTGACACCACACGCATTTCAATGGACATCCTTTCATGAAAACGGTAGTTCTGATTCCCGGGCCATCTTCTGTGGAATATCTCTGGACATTGAAAATCATTCCCTCTGACTTTCTTGTCTCGCTTACTAAATCCTTGTTTCCGTCAGATTGTTTTCCAACCAAAGGCACTTTTAACATGATCTCTACACCGCATGGGATTCCCTGGCAATTATTTCATCTTGAATCTCTTTTCCCAGATTAGCGAAATAAGCATTGTAGCCAGTTACCCGAACAACAAGATTCTCATACTCTTCTGGCCTTTTCTGTGCATCTTTTAACGTTTCCGGATCTATCATGTTTATCATCAGTGATGTGCCACCAACTTCTCCGTATGCCCGAAGTAAAGAGGCGAACTTCTTCAAATGTTCTGCATCTTCTAAAGATGCAGAGCTAAATGCTATGACCTGGCTTGCACCATTTGGAACAGTTTCGAGCCCCAGCTTACCTGCAGAGCGTATCACTGCCGTGGGGCCTTTCTTATCCTTTCCCTGCACCGGTTGAATTCCATTACTCAGATAAGTCCCCCTCAACCTTCCATCTGGTGTAGCGGCAGTTAATGGAGCAAAGTCTATGAAATAGTTCCAGGAAAGATACCCACCTCTAAATCTTCTTCCAGTGGAAGGAGAGGTATGAGTGAATACTTCTTCGGTCCAATGTCTTGATATCTTCCTTGCTATATCATCCACATAATCATCATCATTCCCATATTTCGGCGCTTTGGTGCTTAGCATTCTCCTCAGATTCTCTTTCCCTTCAAAGTTATCCTTTATCGCCTCGATAAGTTCTTCCATCGTGATTTGTTTGTCGTCATAGACAAACTTTTTGACAGCGGCTAATGAATCAGCGGCAGTTGCTAAGCCAACTCCTTCCACGGTAATGAAATTATATATTGGTCCTCCATTCCTTACGTCTTTCCCCTTTTCGGCGCAGCCTTCAATTAGACTTGATAGGTATGGAGTTGGTTCGTACTTCGCTCTTATCTCGTCGGCTTTACTTGCACTCTCTAGACTTTTCACCATACATTGATCAAGTTGCTCAAAATAAGCCTTTTCGAATTCTTCGTACGCTTTAAATTTCTCTGGGCTTCCTGTTTTAGAAGTAACACGTTTTCCCGTAAGCATATCTCTTCCATTGCTTAAAACTAATTCAACAGGTTTGGCGAGATTTGCATTAACATCCACCGTTCCACTGCGATCCTTACCCTGAGCAGTATTTTCCAAACACCCTACAACCCCATAATCCATGGCATCTTCCTTACTGAGTCCTTCCCAGAGCAAACCCTTTATAGCATTTTCATCAAAGTTCAACAGAAAGGCAGAGCCCTGGGTTTTTCTTATTGACTGGCAAACTCTCATTAAAAACTCATCCGAGGTTTTGTTGCTTATCCTGATGTTGCGCTTTGGTTCCAACATATTCATGTCATCGATAACATCGAGCAAAAGCCAGCTGAGCTCATTTACGGCGTCTTTTCCTTCTTTAGTAATTCCACCAATAGTCATCAGCTGACCAAATCCTGCAGTAATTCCCTGCTTCACTCCCACAAATCCCATAAAGTCATAGGCATAATTGTGTTTTATCCAAAAACACTCTAGAAGCTCCTTTGCAAATTTCTTTGTCAATCTTCCTTCCTCTATGTCCTTTTTATAATAGGGATACATATACTGGTCGAATCTTCCGTGAGACAAACCTGGTCCCGGATATGATTCAGCAGCCATATCCAGCATGTGAGTAAACCATACAGATTGCAAGGCTTCATGAAAAGTTTCTGCTGGCTCCCAGGGTACCTTTTTACAGATTCTTGCTATCTCCAGAAGTTCTTTCTTCCTTTGTTCATTTTTCTCACCTTCGGCTATTTTCTCTGCTTCTTCGGCGTACCTTCCCGCAAATCTCTCTGTGCCTTCTATTGCTATTATCATAGATTTACAGTAATCCTTTTTCTCCTCTTCATCATGTCCTTCCATCTGTTTTTGTATTTCTTCCTTTATGCCTTTAAATCCCTTTTCGAGGACTTTCTTGTAATCCGGCACTATATGACCTGAAATCGCTCCACAATTCATCACCCCCACTTCATGTAATCTCAGCATTTCTTTAAGCCACTTCGATTCTTCTTTCCACCATTTCCTGGCTTCCTCTTTGGTAAAACATTTTGAAAGTGCTGTATTAAACTGAGCGCCAACTATAAGTTCCCCGTCCAATATTTTGACAGGCAAGTACTGTTCTATGACTTTCTTGAAGAACACAGCTCTTCTCGTAGCTGACGACTCATTCCAGAAATTTTGTGGTAAATCAACCTTCGTTGCCATTGACTTCAAAGAGTCTCTGATGCCAGCAAAGTAATTAAATAACTCTGGAACATCTCCCCAATCATGATACGAATAAAGTTCATCCCAGTCGGCGCCGGTAGTAAAAGGCATAACTTCATTCCTGAAGTACTCTCTATCATAAAATGAAAAGTACTCCTCCCTGAGCTTCTTTACTCTATCGGATAGTTCTTCTGAAGGTTCCCAGATTTCAGCCATTTTCTTCCACCTCTAATTAATTCTATAATCCCATTGATAACCGTTTTGCCGATTTCGTCCTGGACATTATAGAGGTTTTAGTCAAATGACTTCAATATAGCTTACACTATTCTGATAAAGTGATATACATGCCAACTGCGGTAATACGAAATATTAAAGATACCATCCCGGACTCAATATGTAATAATCCCCATAAGTAAAGATATAATTCTGGCAATGCAAGAAAAGAAGTATGTAGCTACCATCGATCAAGGGACAACGGGCACAAGATGTATGGTATTCAGTAAGGAAGGAGAAGTTGTCTCAGCCGCCTACGAAGAGCATCAACAAATCTACCCAAAACCTGGTTGGGTTGAACATAACCCACTGGAAATCTGGGAGAAAACAAAACGTGTAATAAAAAGTGCCCTGCTATCTAAGAACATTAGACCCGCTGAAATAGCTGCTATAGGTGTAACGAACCAGAGAGAGACCACAGTAGTTTGGGACCCGCATACTGGTAAGCCATTGCATAATGCACTCGTGTGGCAGGATACCAGAACACGCGAGATATGCCAGGGTATGGCAGATAAAGGATTTGAAGAAATCCTGAAGGAGAAAACCGGGCTCGTCATAAGTACGTATTTCTCTGGACCAAAAATAAGATGGATATTGGAGAACGTGCCAGAGGCAAAGGAAAAGCCCGGGAGTGGCAACGCCATATTTGGGAACATAGATACATGGATAATCTGGAACCTGACTGGTGGCCCTGATGGCGGTGCCCCTGTAACAGACTACACCAATGCTTCACGGACGATGCTAATGGATCTGAAAACTCTGGATTGGGATGATGAACTTCTGAAGGAAATGAATATTCCCAGAGAGATGATGCCAGATATCAGACCGTCCAGTGACAAGAATATCTATGGCTATACAACCAATGACGGCCCGTTTGGCGCCGAGATCCCGGTATGTGGTGACCTTGGTGATCAGCAGGCCGCATTGTTCGGTCAAACGTGCTTTGAAGTCGGTGAAACAAAAAATACCTATGGCACAGGTTGTTTCCTTCTACAGAATACCGGAGCTACACCGATAAAATCAAAGTGCGGTCTCCTCACTACGGTTGCTTATGGATTGGAAGAGGGTAAGGCAACTTATGCTCTGGAAGGATCAATCGCCATAGCGGGTGCAGCCATTCAATGGTTACGCGACAACCTGGGCTTGATCAGAAGTGCTCCAGAAACGGAGGAGATTGCGCAGTCTGTTGAAGATACCGGGGGAATCTACTTTGTCCCTGCTTTTTCGGGGCTATTTGCACCTTATTGGGATATGTACGCAAGAGGTGTTATTGTCGGTCTGACCAGATTCATAAGAAAGGAACATATCGTAAGAGCAACCCTCGAAGCCATTTGTTATCAGACAAGAGATGTAGTAGATGCCATGTGTGCAGATTCTGGTATCAAGCTCACTACTATGAAAGTTGATGGTGGTGCGAGCAGAAACAATTTCTTGATGCAGTTACAGTCAGATATACTCGGTGTTACTTGTATAAGACCTTCCATCGAAGAGACTACGGCACTCGGCTCCGCTTATTGTGCCGGTCTTGCTGCCGGTTTATGGGATAACCTGAACGAACTCAAAAAGAACTGGCGAATGGATAGGAAATTTGAACCGCAATGGGACGAAGAAAAAAGGCGAAAACAATATAGAGGGTGGGGGAAAGCGGTCGAACGCACCAGAGATTGGGACGAGAATCGATAGGTATGAATGCAGACGTTGTAGTGATTGGTGCTGGAATTACAGGCGCCGCCGTGGCAAGGGGGTTGTCAAGATACGCTCTGGATATAATCCTGGTTGAGAAAGAGGCTGACTTTTGCTTTGGTGCGAGCAAAGCAAATACCGGGACTATACATGCCGGATACAGCGATCTACCTGGAACGGTAAAATCGAGGCTTTGTGTAAGAGGTAACGCGCTGTATGAACAACTTTGCAAGGAATTAGGGGTCGAATTTGAACACAATGGCTCCTTGGTTGTTGCATTAAATACCGACGACTTGAAAATCCTAGAAGAACTCAGGCAAAAAGGAATAACAAATGGGGTACCAGATCTAAGAATCATTGAAAAAGATGAATTGCACCAGATGGAGCCGAATCTCACACAAAATGCCATTGCCGCGCTTTATGCTCCAACTGCGGGAATAATGTCACCCTATGAAATGACCATCGCTCTCTGCGAAAATGCCATTCATAATGGCGTTACTCCTTTACTTGAAGCCGAAGTTCAGGGGATAGAAAAGCAGAATAGCAGAGTCAAGCGCGTCATAACTACTCAAGGCATAATAAGAACAAAATTCGTGGTTAACGCGTCTGGACTTTATGCAGATGATGTATCACAAATGGTTGGCATAGACGATTTTCATATATATCCCAGAAAAGGTGAGTATTTCATCTTTGATAAAGGAGCGGGCTCTTTGGTTAATCGACCGGTATTTCCAACCCCAACACTCATCAGCAAGGGCATATTGGTGACCAAAACAATCGATGGAAATACCATGATAGGTCCTAATGCACAGGATTTGGATACAAAATACAAGTACGCTAAAGACAGAAATGCGACTACAAACGAAGGATTAAACGAAGTATTGGAAGCCGCTTCTAGATTGGTTCCCGATCTCCCAAAGGCATCGACGATAAACAATTTTGCCGGCTTGAGAGCAGTATCAAATACCGGGGATTTTATTATCCGTTCCTATCAAAAAATAAAGGGGTTTATAAATGTTGCCGGAATTAAATCTCCGGGATTAACTGCTGCACCGGCAATCGCAGAGCTGGTAATACAGATATTGAAACATGAGGGCCTCGAATTGAAGCCGAAAAAGGAATTCGATCCAATCAGAGAAAAGCCAATAAAGTTTACGGACCTTTCCCCCGAGGGAAAAGATGCACTAATCGCTAAAGATCCAAGATATGGGCACATCGTTTGTAGGTGCGAGAATGTAACAGAAGGCGAAATAGTCGATGCTACCAAACGTGGAGCTCACACTATGGATGGAATCAAATACAGAACCCGTTGTGGCATGGGAAGATGCCAGGGTGGATTCTGTGGTCCCAGAGTAGCAGCAGTCCTCGCAAGGGAATTGAGCATTCCTTTAGAACAAGTAACAAAGGATGGAGATGGGTCAAACCTGGTTGTAGGGAAAACCAAAAGTGTGCTGAAAGAGAAAGCAAGTGTTTAGGCCCGGAGTATAGGTGACACCATAAAATTTTCCTGCTGCGAACGGCATAGGTTCTTCGCTAAGAAAAAGCGTGTGCTGCTGCGCCCATAAAGCACATTGCGAAATTCCAGAAGCAAATCCCCAGCATTCCTAAAGATAATGGGAACAACAGTTTTCCCTCCTTACAGAAATAAAGCCCAGCAACTATCACCACCGCTATAAGTCCCTTTGCAACCATATTGCCCCAGAGCATCCCTACGGGGTTTAACTCCACAGCCCCCATTGCCAGAGCCTCCTTTGTCAAGTAGGCATCAACTACATTTAACAGTATGAAACTTATTCCCATGTGCATAGCTTAACCGTAACCCCCTGTTCTTGTAGTTGTCGCTGGTTACCACGCCTTCTTAGTCAAACAAAAAACCCGACCTCTTGATGAGGTCGGGTTCGCTATTGGCTCCACAAAGCCCAAGCGCCCAGTTATGGACTATGCTTCATCGCCCCCTCGGCTAAACACTTGTTAACTTCATTTTCCCATACAGGACGGGTGAAGTCAACCGCATTATCTTTACTTAACCTCACTTAACCTCCAAATACTGGAAAAATAACGCTTGTTACAATACGATCGGAAAGATTTCAATGGGATTTGAGCGATTTTGGGAAAATAATAAGCCTCCAAGCAGTGAGACACAGCCAGATCAAGACAATAGAGTTCAACCTTACCTTGGCCAAATTACGCAGGGCTACTGGTCCTGCTCGGCTATCCTCAAGGCCGTATCATACACCTTTCTCTGGAATTGCCATGATTATGAAGTTCTTATTTACGTTTAGGAAGGGGGTCTTATACAGCAGCTTACCTTCCGACAGGGAGTACACCCTGCCATTGGTAATCGGTATGAAACCGTGCCTTATCTCAGCGTTCATATAATCCGTAAACCTGCTGTCTACCGGCACATAAACCTCCCCTTCTATCTTATGTTGTTGCGTGTAGGTCACAGCCTTTACTTTGTTCACCTCTACCTTTAATGCCATAACTAGCCTCCTTATTGTTTTTGATTAAATTATACCAGTCTTATACGACTGTCAAGAGGCAAACTTCGGAGATTTAACAATACTTGCCCTTCGTGTTCAGTAATAAATCTAGGCGCCACGTCAAGAGTTCGTTTACTTGCAATCATGTGGAGAAAAATTCCCACCACTTGGTTAGGCTTTGGTAGCCGCTAAGTGCATAGAGGGAAAGCCTTGATATGGTGCTGAGATACACAAGGTCAGTGAAGTTTGAGGATAACTTGAGGCTTCGTCGGATGATTGAGGCTATCTCTAACGGTTAATAGACCATCAAGAACGAATCTCAAGATGTGGAACATCTCCTGCAACAGCTAGAGAGTCTGATGAGTAAGTATAAGGTAAAGCGAAGCGCAAAGCGAGAATGCCGAACTACTCCAAAGTAACACTCTCTGCATTAGCCAGTGGCGGACACTATCTCCCATTCTTCGAGCCATCGAAGAAATTGTTAAGCACAATATCTTTGACTGCTGCCTTGCTAACAGCTATAATTCTAAATCGCGTGGGGATTAGTCTAGTGGTAGGACGACTGACTCTGGATCAGTTAGGCCAGGTTCGAATCCTGGATCCCCAGCCAGTTTCTATCCAAACTTCTTCAAGGCGGAGAATACTCCCTGTTCCTCATCGGCAATTTCAAAAAGCAATTTCTGAAGAGAACCACCTCTGGTCGGCAAGAACCACAGAGGTCTCGACCTGACGTTCGGGAATTGACCAGTATTTTCTCAACAACCGTTCTTTCTCTTCCCAGGAAACCAGCTGAAAACCGTGGTTTTCATAGAAGCGAATTGCCCACAGGGCATCCGCCCAGGTGCCGACTAACAACGGGCGAGTTGCCTGCTGGCGAAGAGAGGATAGTAATTTCCCCCCTATGCCCTGATTTTGTTTAGCCGTGCGAACATAGGCATGTCTGATGAGGGTCACAGCTTGAACATGTTGAATGCCCATCACGCCAACAAGTTCGCCATCCTGTTCATACCCCCAGAACACAACACCCTGGTCTATCTCGTGCTGAAGCTCGTCTTTAGCCATATAGGGCTCTTTCCAGCAGTCCCCGGGGATGACTCCCCTGTATGCCTCGGCGGCATCATTGATAATGGAGTAGATTAGCTCAACCTCGCTGGCATCGCATTGACGAATCATGACCTTCTTGGGTGTCAAAAGCGAATGGCGTATCGCGTCCTACTTCTTCAGCGCATCCAATGCTTGCTGGAACGTCTCATTGGCAGCCCGTACATATGTCTCCAATGGCACAAGTTCGCGACTCACGATGTTGAGAGTTTCGGCGGCCATCTTGCCATCCTTCACTAGCTGACGACCAGCTTCTCTCGCAGCCTCAAAGACATCATCCAGTGCTATGCCCAGCTTCATCATGGGCCTCAGCGCCTCTCCGTGGGGACGCAGTAGTGCCCCGGCGAATTCCATGGCGGCATTCTTGCAAAAGGCCTTCGTGTGAACCAGCAGCGGGTCAAAGTTATCCATCTCCCAGAAGCCAGAGTTGGACACCAGCACCATTTTGCCATGCCTGTATCCCTCACGCAGCAGATGACGACAGTGACCATCTCGTAGTTCGAAAAAGGGCTGCACCAGTGGGATTATTCGGTCCAGCAGGTTCTTCATCGGTCCGGAGATTCCATCTACATAGACCGGAGTGCCAAACACGTAAATATCAGCCTCACGTAACTTCGGATAGAGCATCTGCATGTCATCTTTCTGCCAGCACTCGCCTGGCGTCTTCAGCCAGCAGATAAAATCGCCTCTGCAAGGGTTGATCTTGAGCTTCCTGGTATAGAAGAGCTCAACCTCCGCCCCCACCTCTTTCATTCCCTCAAGGAAAGGATTCAAGATGAGGGCCGTATTCCCCTTGTCCATCTTAGGACTGCAGTTAAATGCTAGCACTTTCATATTCTCCTCCTTGCGCTGTGCGCCGATAGCCCTCCTGGGCTAGCATGACACAGCTAAAAGAAAGTCACCGAAGACAATTTCGTCAAAATGAAATTTTACCACATAAGCGGCTTTCGCTACCAGATGTACTCAATCCCATTTGACTTCAAATGTGGATAACACCACCATCTAAACTTTAGCTGGCTTCAACAACTTGCTTGTATATGAGATAGATCTATTTAATTATACAAATTAAAATCTTGCACGGTCGATACAGTCGATAATATTCTTTATTAGTGTAGTATTTTCAATAAATGATAATTTTAACACAAAAAACTTGACAGCTAATTCTATGTAATGCTAGCATTAAGACTGAATGAGACTAAAGTTGGGGCAAAATGACATTCCCAATAAATGATAATTTTAACGAAAAACGGTTCACAGATAATCGTAATGTAACGCCAAGATTAAAACTGAATGAGACTAATGTTAGGGGTAAAATGAGCGAAAACAAACGGGCTACGGTGCTAACCAGACAGAATATTTTGAACGCTGCTTCCAGAGGGATGGCCCAGAAAGGATTCGAGGGTTCCAAGTTGAACGAGATAGCGCAAGAAGCAGGCGCCACAGAACCAACTATTTATCTGCATTTTAGAGGAAAGGAGAGTCTGCTGTTCTCTGTTGCTGAGGAGCATATGGCCAGATACCTCCTTTTTCTTGACGAACACCAGCAGGGGATCAGCGGCGCCGATAACAAATTACGTAAACTTGTCTGGGCCCACCTGCGATACAGCGATATAAACAGAGAATTTATGAGTCTAGTGCTGTTTGACTGTAGAAACAACCGGAATTTTTATAAATCTGGCGCTTACAAGCTGGTTCGAAAGTATGCTGGAATTCTTTCGTCCATTCTTGGTGAAGGTGTCAGGGAGAAAGTTTTCAGGTCGGACATGAACGTACCGCTGGTTCGGGACATCATTTTTGGTCTCATGGACTACGAGGCGATCCAATATTTTGCAACCGGAGAAAAGCCCAATGCCGTTTTAGACCTGGAAGATATTATGCAACTTCTCGATCAAATGCTATTACGCAAATACCGAATCGAAAACCAGCCTGCGGATAAAAGGCAGCGTATTCTTCAAGCAGCAGTTCAGGCATTTTCCGAGAAAGGGTATGCTAAGGCGACAATTGCAGAGATCGCCCACAAGGCTGGTGTGGCGGACGGAACAGTTTATGAGTATTTCAAAAACAAGGAGGATGTTCTACTCTCCATTGCGGAAGAACGTTTCAGGGAACACCTGGAACAACTTGAACAGACCTTCAGCGGTAACAACCCCCCAAAAAAGCTGTGGCTTTTTGTGCTGAACCATTTTCAGCAGTATCTGGATGATCCGAATTTTGCCGTAGTCTTTTTAACCATGATTCAGTTTAACCGCCGTTTTTATCAATCACGCGCATACAAGAGCCAGTATAACTACGTGGTCGAACTTGAAAAACTGATACAGGAACTCATCAATGAAGGAAGTACACCGAATATTAACATCAAGGTTTTCAGAAATATGTTTTTAGGAGCATTTAGCCATATGGCACTCCGCTGGTTTGTGATAGATCATGATCGAAATTTTGACAAGGTGGGAGAAATTAAACAGGTTGCTATGTTTCTTTCAGATGCAGTGTTTGCTGGTAATCGCCAAATTTACGGAAAATTATCATAAATGACTTAAAGGGAAGGAATACGATGACAGTGACGAAATCCAAAAAGGGTGAACACTTGAACGAAAAGATCAGTATTAAGGCGGTGCGTAACATTCGCAGGGGCCAGGAGATTGAGGAGGGGCGGGAGATCTATCGGTCGGGTGTAAAGGTTTGCCTGGAGAGGAATAGCCTGCTGACCGAGTCCTATAAGATGACCGAAGGTGAGCCGACCGTGATTCGGCAGGCCAAGGCACTTGAACATATACTCCTTAATATGACCATATATATCCGTGACTGGGAGAAAATAGTAGGAAATTATGCCTCATCACCGGATGCAGTCTTCTGGCCCATTGAGCAGAATTGGAAGTCGGTGCACAGGCTGCTCCATGGTGAGGGAAAGGCTCTGGTTGATGACGAGGGCAGAAAGAAACTCGACAGGCTTGTCGAGTATTGGGACGGAAAGACAGTAAGTGATATAAGGAAAAGGGCGTTTGCCGGTTCCCCGGATCTTGAAAAATACTGGAAGTATGAAGGTACCATGCTGTGGTCGCAATGGTCGGACCAGGGCGTGCCGAACTATGGCAAAGCAATCACCACCGGCTTTACCGGGATTATCACAGAAGCAGAAGAAAAACTTAAGGAGTTAGGAACAAGCCTTCCTTCTGATTATATTCAGCAGAAAGATTTTCTGGAGGCAGTAATCATTGCCCTGAAAGCATCAATAAAATGGGCTGAAAGATACGCTATTAAGGTAGAGGATCTGGCAAAAGAAGAGAAGGACAGGAAGAGAAAAAAAGAGCTTGAGGAGATTGCCCGTATCTGCAGAAAAGTCCCTGCAAATCCGGCATCTACCTTCCAGGAAGCGCTCCAGTCCTTCATTTTTGTGCACATTATCGGGCATCAGATTGAATTTATCACCCTTGGATGCGGCCTCCGCTTTGACATGACCATGGAACCCTTTTTCCAGAAGGATATTGCCGAAGGTAAAATCACCAGGGAGGAAGCGATTGAGCTGATTAAACATACCCGGATCCACCTTGAGGAACTCGGCCAGATGTACTCCCCGACCACCACACAGGTTTACGGAGGAGTCCAGGTTCTCCAGTCTCTTGTCATCGGTGGTGTTGACTCCCAGGGAAGGGATGTTACCGGAGAGACAAGCTACCTGATCCTCGATTCTGTCCTGGAACTGCCAACCCTGCAGCCGAGCATTGTGTTAAGAGTTCACGACGGTACTCCTAAAGAACTTATCCTCAAGGCGATCGATGTTGTCAAGACGGGTATCGGGTATCCGTCCCTTCAGAATGACAAGGCACTTATTCCTCTGATGATGAAATGGAATTGCCCTCTCGAAGATGCAAGAAATTACAGCATAAGTGGATGTGTTTACCTTGATGTTCCCGGCAAGAATATCCTGCGCCGGAACGCAACCTACTTTTCGCTGCCCAAGTGTCTATGGTGGGTACTTCACCAGGGAGTCAATCCCAAAAACGGAGAGCAGTACGGAGCACGTACCAAGGATCCAGCCAACTTTGAATCGATCGATGATGTGATGGATGCCTACATCGAGCAGGTTAGATTTTTTATGGATAAACAGGTCAAGGTGGAAAATATCACAAGAGCCATATATGCCGAACGCTATCCGCGTCCCTTTGAATCTGCATTAACCGATGGCTGTATTGAGCGCGGGCAGGATATGAGAAAGTGGCGATATCAGGGGCGTGTCGAGAGTTTTTCAATATCCGTGGGGCTGATCAACGTGGCTGATTCGATAGCAGCCATAAAGAAGGTAGTGTTTGGTGAAAAAAGAGTAACCATGAAGAAGTTGGTCGAAATTCTGGACAAAAACTGGGAAGGGCATGAGGAGTTGCGCCATATAATGCTGGCAGCACCCAAGTTTGGCAATGATGATGATTATGTAGATATGCTCGCCAATGATGTACATCACCGGACAGAAGAGGTGGTCGAACAGTTCTCAGATACATACGGTTCCGGTTTTCACCTGGATGGAAGTGCAGTTTCCGCCAGCTATGGCCTCTCTCTTGACACCCCAGCCACACCTGACGGAAGAAAAGACGGAGATGGGTTTGCCGATGGGTCAATTTCACCAATGCTCGGAATGGATGCCGACGGGCCGACTGCTGTACTGAAATCCTGCTCGAAGATAGATACACTTCAGACCTATAATCATCTGCTGAACCAGAAGTTTCTTCCCCACTTTCTGGAAGGGGAAAACAGGGAAATCTTTTACAACTATATCAAGTCATGGGCCGATTTTGGGATTCCCCATATCCAGTTTAACGTGGTGGGCAAGGATATGCTCCTTGATGCCCAGGAGCATCCTGAAAAGCACCGCAGCCTGATTGTAAGGGTTGCCGGGTACAGCGCCTATTTCGTAGATCTTTCCGAGGGGCTCCAGGACCATATAATTGAAAGGACGGAGCAGGCCTTTGCGGCATAACCAGTCATTGGGGGATTAACGGCGTGAGTTCAAAAGATTCTGGGGAAAATAACACAGGGTTGATATTTAATATCCAGAGATTCTCCCTTCAGGACGGCCCTGGAATCAGAACCACCGTCTTTATGAAGGGATGTTCCCTCGCCTGCCAGTGGTGCAGTAATCCTGAATCACAGAAGCCATCTCAAGAGATCATGACACATAACATCAGATGCATCGCATGCGGAAATTGTGCCAAGGCCTGCCCAATTGGGGCGATCGCCTTTTTAGACGGACACAGGGAGATAGATTGGGATAAGTGCAACAACTGCCTCGAATGTGCCCGGGTATGCCCGGCAAAGGCTATTGAATGTATCGGGCATTACATGACCGTGGATGAAGTAATGAAAAAGGTAGAGAGTGACCGGATATTCTATAAAAATTCAAACGGCGGAATGACAATATCGGGCGGTGAACCACTTGTTCAGCCAGAATTTGTCAGAGAGCTATTTAAGAGATGTCGGGAAAAGGGGATTCACACCACTCTAGATACTACCGGCAACGCACCGTGGCAGAATATAGATAGCCTCCTTAAGTATGTTGACCTCGTGCTTCAGGATATCAAGCATATGGACACAGGGATACATAAGAAAGGCACAGGCACGGGGAATAAGCTTATCCTTGAAAATGCTAGAAAGATCGCTAAAACGAAAAGAATATGGATCAGGATGCCGCTTATTCCAGGGTATAACGATTCGGAAGTAAACATCAAAAAGGTCGCTGAATTCGCATCAGATATAGGTGCGGAAAAGGTGTCGGTGCTGCCATACCACGATCTGGGGTCATCCAAATATGCGGATCTGGGCCGGGTCTATCCGATGCAAGGAACCAAGCCTCCTAGAAAGAAAGCTGTGGACAGGGTCAGAAAGACAATAGAATCATATGGGTTGAAGGTTGAAATCGGGAGGTAGAAAAACTCCAAGAAATCTTAAAGGAGGGTAAAAATGAGTAGAGTACTGACTGAAAAAGACGCTGAGATGTCGCGGCCGGATGTTAGCAACGACCTTCAAATGCTCAGGCAGAGTGTCTCGATCAAGTTATCTAGAAACGTCCGGCAGGGGTATGAGAAAGATGAGAACAAAAGGGGGATGTACCGAAGTGGAGTAAAACTGAATGTGGAAAGGAACCGCCTTTTGACCGAATCATACAAGGCTACCGAAGGCGAACCGATGGTCCTGCGGCGTGCGAAGGCGCTTTCGCATATCTTGAGGAATATGAGTATCTTTATTGTCCCGAACTCCCGCATTGTTGGCCATTCAGGGTCAACACCAAATGATCTTTATTATCCCATAGAGGTAAACTGGAAATCTCCCTGGCGGGCCATGAACTCGGATGATGCCAGAAACATTCTGGATGATGAAGGGCGCACTGAGATGGAGAAGATCATTGAATACTGGAAAGGTAAGACCCTGAGTGACTTGCGCAAGAATGCCTTTAAGGGAGACCTGGAAAAATACTTCAAGTTTGAAGGAACATTCCTCTGGTCCCACTGGGACGAACTGGGGGTTCCTAACTATGAAAAACTGTTGACAAAAGGGATCAACGGAATAAAGAAGGAAGCCGAAGAAAAACTAAAGAATGTAATAGAAACAGTTCCTGATAACTATCTTGAGCAGTGTGAATTTTTAGATGCTGTTATCATCACCTTGGATGCAACCATCGATTTTGCTCGAAGGTATGCCAGAAAGGCAAAAGAGATGGCCGAAAGTGAAACGAATGAAGCACGGAAAAGGCAGCTTGCGCAGATTGCGGAAGCCTGCCGCCGAGTACCTGCTGAGCCAGCAACTACTTACTACGAAGCTCTGCAGTCCTTCTGGTTTATCAACCTCATCTCCAGACAGATCGAGCTTGTGAGCCTCGGATGCGGCGCCAGGTTTGATATCCTGTTTGGTCCCTACTATCACAAGGATCTTGTCGAGGGCAGGATTACCAGGGAAGAGGCACTTGAGCTGATGGAGCATCTTCTGCTGAAGTTTGAGGAGTCAGGGATGTGGTATTCACCAATGATCACCGGTATTTATGGTGGTGTTCAACAGCTCCAGGGCATCACTCTAGGTGGCCAGGATGCACTCGGGAATGATGTCACAAATGAAATGACTTACATCGTGCTTGAAGCTGCTAGGAGGCTTCACATCCTTCAGCCGACCATCGCTCTAAGGGTGCACAAAAATACTCCCAAGGAACTGCTTTCGGCAGCCACGGATGTCATAAGAACCGGCTGCGGTTACCCCTCCCTATTTAATGACGAGGTAATGATACCTCTCCTGCGTGAATGGAAGGTTGCTGAACAGGACATCTATAATTACTCCGTCAGTGGATGCGTTTATCTTGACATCCCTGGTAAAAACCTGGTTCGCAGGGCATCAGGCTATTTTGTGCTCCCCAAATGTCTGTGGTGGGCCCTGCATCAGGGCGTTAATCCACAGACAGGCGAGCAATATGGTGCCCGCACGCCTGACCCTGAAACCTTTACCTGCATCGAGGATGTTATTGAAGCATATCTCGAGCAGGTCAGATTTTTCTTCGGCAAGATGGTAAAACTGGAGAACACCTCCAGAGGGCTTTACCGGAAATATGCGCCCAGGCCTTTCCTGTCCGCCTTTCTGGATGGCTGCATAGAGCGTGGTCAAGATACAAGAAGATGGGTCTATCCCTCAAACCTGAACTCTTTTAACATCATCGTCGGTCCGACCAATGTAGCCGATTCCCTGGCTGCAATAAAGAAGCTGGTCTTCGATGACAAGGAATTGACCATGAGGGAGTTCATCGACATCCTGGACAAGAACTGGGAAGGCCATGAAGACCTTCGCCAGAGAGTCATAACCCAGATCCCCAAATGGGGAAATGATGATGACTATGTTGACCTCCTTGCCAAGGAGGTTCACGAACGTTCAGAAGCTATCTGGGGGGAGTTTGCCGATGAGCACGGCACTAAATGGAGAGGTGACGGAAGCGGCGTCTCCGCCACATATGGCCTTGGACCCGGAACACCTGCCACACCCGATGGTAGAAAAGACGGCGAGCCTTTTTCCGATGCTACTTCGTCGCCAATGCTTGGCAGAGATACAAACGGCCCTACCGCCGTTCTGGCATCATGCGCTAAAATCAGTCCCCTTAATCAACTCTTGAATCAGAAGTTCCTTCCCCAGTTTATGGATGACGAGCATAAAGACCAGTTTATCAGCTACCTCAGAGCCTGGTGCGATATGGGGATCCCTCATGTCCAGTTCAATGTGGTGGACAATAAAACCTTGAAGGATGCCCAGAAACATCCCGAAAAGTATACCAACCTGATTGTAAGAGTCGCGGGTTACAGTACCTATTTTGTCGACCTCAGCAAAGGCCTGCAGGACCATATTGTCGCAAGAACGGAACAGCAGTTTTAGCGATTAAATAAAGGAGGATAAAAATGAGTAGAGTACTGACTGAAAAAAGCACTGAGACACCATGGCCGGAGCTTAGTGACGAGCTCCGAATGCTCAGGCAGAGTGTCTCGGTAAAGGTGTCCAGGAATGTCCGGCAGGGGTATCAGGAAGATGAGAGCGAACGGGGGATGTACCGGACAAGCATTAAATTGAATATTGTAAGGAATCGCCTTTTGACCGAATCATACAAGGCTACGGAAGGCGAACCGGAGGTCCTGCGGCGGGCAAAGGCCCTGGCGCACATCCTGGGAAATATGCCTGTTTATATTATGCCTCATGAGCGTATCGTCGGCCATTCAGGGGCAACCCCGGACGAGCTTTACTATCCCATAGAGATAAATTGGAAATCTGCCTGGCGGGCCATGAACTCGGATGACGCTCGCGAGATTTTGGATGATGAAGGGCGCGCCGAGATGGAGAAGATCGTTGAATACTGGAAAGGTAAGACCCTGAGTGACCTGCGCAAGGATGCCTTTGAAGGTGACCTGGAAAAATACTTCAAGTTTGAGGGAACTTTTCTTTGGTCCCACTGGGACGAAGGGGCCGTCCCGAATTTTGAAAAACTGTTTGAAATAGGCTTGAAAGGTGTCAAAAAAGAGGCAGAGGAAAAGCTTCAGGAAGTGATTGACACCATTCCTGATAATTACCTTGACCAGCATGATTTTTTGCAGGGCGTTTTGATCACTCTGGATGCAGCAGTGGATTTTGCCAAAAGATATGCGGAAAGAGCAGGAGAAGATGCTGCAAAGGAGAATGATCCCAAAAGGAAGAAAGAGCTTGAAGAGATCGCCAGAATTTGTGACCGGGTGCCTGAAAATCCGGCACAAACCCTGCGTGAAGCCCTTCAATTCTTCTGGTTTATTAGTTTGATTAAGGGGCAGATAGAATTTGCAACCCTTACCCTCGGTAGCAGGTTTGATATTCTGTTTAACCCCTGTTACCAGAAAGATCTGGCTGAAGGGAGGATTACCAGGGAAGAGGCGGTTGAACTTGTACAGCACCTGCTTCTGAAATTCGAGGAGTCGGGGGAGTGGTTCTCTCCCATGATCACCGGTATCTACGGAGGCGTCCAGCAGCTTGAAGGAATCACCCTGGGTGGTATTGACCAAGATGGAAATGATGTCACCAATGATATAACATACATAACCCTTGAGGCTGCCAGGAGGCTTCACATCCTTCAGCCAACCATCGCTCTAAGGGTACACAAAAATACTCCCAAGGAACTGCTTTCGGCAGCCACGGATGTCATAAGAACCGGCTGCGGTTACCCTTCCCTTTTTAACGACGAGGTACTGGTTCCCCTGATAAATAAATGGGGCACACCCCTGAAGGACGCTAGAAATTATAACGTGATGGGTTGTGTGTACCTTGATATTCCCGGGAAAAACAATAATGCACGGCGTGCAACAGGCTATTTTGTACTTCCAAAATCTCTCTGGTGGGCCCTGCACCAGGGCGTTAATCCACAGACAGGCGAGCAATATGGTGCCCGCACGCCTGACCCTGAAACCTTTACCGGCATCAAGGATGTTATTGAAGCATATCTCGAGCAGGTCAGATTCTTCTTCGGCAAGATGGTAAAACTGGAGAACACCTCCAGAGGGCTTTACCGGAAATATGCGCCCAGGCCTTTCCTGTCCGCCCTTCTTGATGGCTGCATAGAGCGTGGTCAGGATGCAAAGGAGTGGGCCTACAGTACCTCCAGTATTAACGCTTATAACATCATCGTTGGTCCGACCAATGTGGCCGATTCTCTGGCTGCGATAAAGAAGCTGGTCTTCGATGACAAGGAATTGACCATGAGGGAGTTCATCGACATCTTGGACAAGAACTGGGAAGGCCATGAAGACCTTCGCCAGAGAGTCATAACCCAGATCCCCAAATGGGGAAATGATGACGACTATGTTGACCTCCTTGCCAAGGAGGTTCACGAACGTTCAGAAGCGGTCTATCAGGAGTTTACCGATGAACACGGCGCTAAATGGAGAATGGACGGCAGCGGCGTCTCTGCCACATACGGCCTCGGACCCGGAACACCTGCCACACCTGACGGTAGAAAAGACGGCGAACCCTTTGCCGATGCCACTTCGTCGCCAATGCTTGGCAGAGATACAAACGGCCCTACCGCTGTTCTGGCATCATGCGCTAAAATCAGTCCCCTTAATCAGCTCTTGAATCAGAAGTTCCTTCCCCAGTTTATGGATGACGAGCATAAAGACCAGTTTATCAGCTACCTCAGAGCCTGGTGCGATATGGGGATCCCTCATGTCCAGTTCAATGTGGTGGACAATAAAACCTTGAAGGATGCCCAGAAACATCCCGAAAAGTATACCAACCTGATTGTAAGAGTCGCGGGTTACAGTACCTATTTTGTCGACCTCAGCAAAGGCCTGCAGGACCATATTATTGCAAGGACGGAACAGCAGTTTTAGCGCATTATTAAATAAAAGAGGAAAGGAGGATAAAAATGAGTAGAGTACTGACTGAAAAAAGCGCTGAGACACCGTGGCCGGAGCTTAGCGACGAGCTCCGAATGCTCAGGCAGAATGTCTCTATCAAGGTGTCCAGGAATGTGCGGCAGGGGTATCAGAAAGATGAGCACGAACGGGGGATGTATCGGACAAGCACCAGGCTGAATGTTGTAAGGAATCGCCTTTTGACCGAATCATACAAGGCTACGGAAGGCGAACCGATGGTCCTGCGGCGGGCAAAGGCCCTGGCGCACATCCTGGGAAATCTGCCTGTTTATATTATGCCCCATGAGCGTATTGTCGGCCATTCAGGGGCAACCCCGGACGATCTTTTCTATCCTATAGAAGTGAACTGGAAATCTGCCTGGCGGGCCATGAACTCGGATGACGCTCGCGAGATTTTGGATGATGAAGGGCGCGCTGAGATGGAGAAGATCGTTGAATACTGGAAAGGCAAGACCCTGAGTGACCTGCACAAGAATGCCTTTAAGGGTGACCTGGAAAAATACTTCAAGTTTGAAGGAACATTCCTCTGGTCTCTGTTTGACTCAGGGTCCATCCCAAATTACGAAAGGCTGTTTAAAATAGGCTTGAAAGGTCTCAGAAAAAAGGCAGAGGAAAGGCTTCAGGAAGTGATTGACACCATCCCTGACAATTACCTTGAGCAGCATGATTTTCTGCAGGGCGTTTTGATTACTCTGGATACAGCAGTGGATTTTGCCCGAAGATATGCGGAAAAGGCAAGAGAAGACGCTGCACAGGAGAATGATCCAAAAAGGAAGAAAGAGCTTGAGGAGATCGCCAGAATTTGTGACCGGGTGCCTGAAAATCCGGCACAAACCCTGCACGAGGCCCTTCAGTTCTTCTGGTTTCTCACCCTGATCAAGGGGCAGATCGAGTTCGCCAACCTCGGAGGCGGCGGACGGCTTGACCTTCTCTTTTATCCGTTCTATAAAAAGGATATTTCCGAGGGAAGGAGCACAAGACAGGAAGCCATTGAGCTGATGCAGCACCTGTTCGTGCATTACGAGGAGTCGGGGGAGTGGTTTTCTCCCATGATCACCGGCATCTACGGAGGTGTCCAGCAGCTTGAGGGGTTCACCCTGGGCGGTATTGACCAAGATGGAAATGATGTCACCAATGATATGACATATATATGCCTTGAAGCAGGTAAGGGGCTCCGTCAGCTTCAGCCGACCATTGCCCTGAGGGTCCACAAAAATACTCCCAAGGAACTGCTTTCAGCAGCCACGGATGTCATAAGAACCGGAATTGGGTATCCCTCCCTTTTTAATGACGAGGTAATGGTTCCCCTGATAAATAAATGGGGGACCTCCCTGAAGGACGCTAGAAATTATCATGTGCCCGGTTGTGTGTACCTTGATATCCCGGGGAAAAACAATAATGCAAGGCGTGCATCAGGCTATTTTGTGCTTCCGAAATGTCTGTGGTGGGCCCTGCACCGGGGCGTTAATCCAAAGACAGATGAGCAACATGGTGCGAGGACACCTGACCCTGAAACCTTTACTGGCATCGAGGATGTTATTGAAGCGTATCTCGAGCAGGTCAGATTCTTCTTCGGCAAGATGGTAAAGCTGGAGAACACCTCCAGAGGACTCTGGAGAAAATATGCACCCAGGCCTTTCCTGTCGGCAATTATGGACGGCAGTATTGAGCGTGGTCAGGATACACAGGAGTGGGCCGAGACCACTTCTTCTATTAACGCCTTTAACATCATCGTCGGTCCGACCAATGTGGCCGATTCTCTGGCTGCCATAAAAAAGCTGGTTTTCGATGACAAGGAATTGACCATGAGGGAGTTCATCGACATCCTGGACAAAAACTGGGAAGGCCATGAAGACCTTCGCCAGAAAGTCATAACACAGATCCCCAAATGGGGAAATGATGACGACTATGTTGACCTCCTTGCCAAGGAGGTTCACGAACGTTCAGAAGCGGTCTATCAGGAGTTTACCGATGAACACGGCGCTAAATGGAGAATGGACGGAAGCGGCGTCTCTGCCACATATGGCCTTGGACCCGGAACACCTGCCACACCTGACGGTAGAAAAGACGGCGAGCCTTTCTCCGACGCCACTCTGTCACCAATGCTTGGCAGGGATACAAATGGTCCCACCGCCGTCCTGGCATCCGCCGCTAAAATCAAACCCCTTAATCAGCTCCTGAATCAGAAGTTCCTTCCCCAGTTTATGGATGACGAGCATAAAGACCAGTTTATCAGTTACATCAGAGCCTGGTGCGACATGGGAATCCCTCATGTCCAGTTTAACGTCGTGGACAATTCAACCTTGAAGGATGCCCAGAAACATCCCGAAAAGTATACCAACCTGATCGTAAGAGTCGCAGGTTACAGTACCTATTTTGTCGACCTCAGCAAAGGACTGCAGGACCATATTATCGCCAGGACGGAACAGGAGTTCTAGCGCATTAAATAAAGGGGAAAAGGAGGGAAAAATGACAGAAAAAAGTTATCAGGCAAAACCGTGGCTGAAGCATTATGCGGAAGGTGTTCCGGAAGAGATTGAGTTTGAACAGCTTTGCCTACCGGACATTCTTGAAAGGGCAGCAAAAAGATACCCTGACAAGGATGCACTTATCTTTCAGGGATACAAAATGTCATTTAAGGAACTCAAGGATAAGGTGGACTGTTTTGCCACCAGCCTTTCAGGTTTCGGAATAAAAAAAGGGGACAGCGTTGCCATCCTTCTGCCGAACCTGATCCCCTGCGTTATCAGCTATTATGCCATACTTCGGATCGGCGCGATAGTTGTCATGAACAACCCCCTGTATTCGGTCCGGGAGCTTGAACATCAGCTTAACGATTCAGGTGCAAAGGTTATCATCACCCTGGACCTTCTGGGTAACCGAGCGATCGATCTGAGACCAAAAACAGGGATCAAGCAGATCATTTATACTTCCGTGGGAGATTATCTCCCCTTTCCCAAAAATTACCTGTTTAGACTTGTTGCGAAGAAGAAAAAGCTTGCCGCGGATGTTAAACCTGCCGAAGATGTGTACAGATGGAAGGATATCCTCTCCAAAACCCCTTCCAGCCCGCCGGCTGTCAAACTCTCTTTCGACGATGTTGCCATGTACCAATATACCGGGGGGACAACCGGTGTCTCAAAAGGGGCTATGCTGACGCATCGCAATCTGAGCTGTAATGTCCAGCAGTTAGCTTCATGGATCACCGCACCACTTAAGGGAGGTTTTAAGGAAGGCGAAGAGATGAGCCTGAGTGCTCCGCCCTTTTTTCATGCTTTCGGACTGACAGCGGCAATGAACTCATCAATATACCTGGGGTGGACGCAGGTTCTGGTTCCAAGACCGCAGCCTGACCCACTCATTGAAGCAATAAGGAAATTCAAGCCTACCTTTATCTTCCTTGTCCCCTCCATGTACATGGGAATACTCAACCACCCGGATTTTGACAAGGTCGATATGAAATCCATTAAGGTCTGCGGTTCAGGAGCCTCTGCTCTTCCGGGCGAGGTGATAGAGAAAATCGAGAAAAAGACGGAGAGCCCTCTGATGGAAGGTTACGGAATGACCGAGGCTTCACCAATTACCCACGTCAATCCCTTCGGAGGGTTGCGGAAGCCAGGAAGTGTCGGGGTTCCGATTCAAAACACTCTTTCCCGTATCGTGGATCTGAAAGACGGAGTAACGGATGTTCCTGTAGGAGAGGTCGGGGAGATTGTGTTCCAAGGCCCCCAGGTCATGAAGGGCTACTTGAACATGCCTGACGAAACCGCCGAAGCCCTGAAAGGGGGCTGGCTGCACTCCGGTGATATCGGGAAGATGGATGAGGATGGGTATTTTTATGTTGTAGACCGGAAAAAGGATCTGGTCATTTCGGGCGGCTACAATGTCTATCCCAAGGAAATTGAAGATGTGTACTCTGCTCACCCGAAGGTAACTGAAGCCGCTGCAATTGGTGTGCTACATCCGACCCGGGGTGAGCAAGTAAAGCTTATGCTCATTCTGAAAGAAGGAGAAACCGCCACAGAAGAAGAAATGATCGGGTATTGCAGTGACAAACTGGCAAAATATAAGTGGCCGACAATTGTTGAATTCAGATCGGAACTTCCCAAATCGGCTGTGGGCAAGACACTGAAACACGTCCTTCGCAAGGAAAAAGCTTGATAATTAAGAACTTTTTAAGGCGTTTATAAAAGGAGCGATTCTAATGTAGTCGCGGTTCTGGGTTCTGGCCAGTATTGGTGAGCTTGTTAACGTTGTAGTAACTCTCATTCATTTGTTTTTACTGCTCTGACCACTACAAATGAACCTTCCCCATAGCCATCTCTTACTGGCTCAATATCTTTTATCTCCGCCAGATTATGGAAAATCGTCTGGGCAAAGTTGAAACTGTTGAAGTTTGCCTTTTTCAAACATGAAACAACCTCATCCACGGAATAAAATGCAGCTACCTGGTAAAACACACTCTCATTTTTATGTCGCTGATACAACTGTCCAATAGAGCTGTCTTTATCAATGAATCCTATTATCAGGCATCCACCGGGCTTCAATACTCGGTATGCCTCGTCAAATGCCACTTCTACATCATCTAAGAAGCAGATTGTGGTGACCATTGTGGCAAAGTCGAACTGCGAGTTACGGAAAGGGAGGCTTTCGCCTACACCACCGATGACCTCAATTCCCTTCCCTTGGGCTATTTCCATCATTTTCCTTGATGGTTCGAGCCCAAGCTTGATTCCCAAAGGTGCTGAAAACCGCCCACTGCCGACACCAATTTCGAAACCATTCCCGCCCTGGGGCAATAACTTCCTCATCGCTTGAAGCTCCGACTCGTAGGCGAATTTGTATTTGTCAAACCACTGTTCGTACTGCAGTGGGTGTTTCTCAAACGGTTCAATCCTTGCCATATTACATTCCCGAGCATAAAATAATACTCTTTGTGGAGTCTGTTAGCGAATATGATTAAAGCGGTTTGTTTTGATTTACACGAAACTTTAGCGCACTATCAGCCTCCTCGCGAAGAGGTATATAGCACAGCCTGTCATGACCTTGGCCTTGAGGTATCTCCTGAGGCACTCCATAAATCCCTTCCCCAGGCTGATGCCTGGTGGCGGGAGGAAAATTCCCGTTCTCCGATAGGTAAAAGAGCACCAAAGGAAAAAAATGCCGCCTATATTGGATACGGGCTCACAGCCTTGAGAGGAGCTGGCCTGGAGGTTAGCCGCGATATCGTAACTCAAATACTAATGAAGGTATTCCAGGATGGCTTGAAATTCGAGCTTTATGATGATGCTCTACCCACCTTAAAACACCTCAAGGAACGCAACCTCATTCTGGGAATAATATCCAATGTTGGGCAAGAAGCAGCTTCAATATACCAGAATTTAGGGCTACAGCCTTATCTTGATTTCCAGATAACTTCCTTTGAAGCAGGACATGATAAACCTGATCCAGAGATATTCCTGAGTGCCCTTGAAAAAGCTCAGGTTAAAGCCGAAGAGGCAATGTATGTTGGCGACCAATATGATTTAGACATTGTTGGCGCCCGTGGCGTTGGTATGAAGGCAGTGCTCATTGACCGCAATGATTTCTTCACCAATGTCACCGATTGCCCTCGAATTCACCGCCTGACAGAGATTGTAGAATACATTCAGTAGACCATCACCTACCCAGCGATAACAACAGTAACCAGAAGCTATCTTGATTCCTACGATAGCCTTTCCCGCAACGCTTTCAGATTCACCACATCCTCTTTGTTATATTGCAGCAGCAAAGCCAGGGCATTGTGATCGTGGTCGATCTTATATCTCCACCACAACTCCACAGCTTCCACCCCATCGATACCCTGTAGCTGCCGCGGAATACCCAGTTGTTGCTCTACCGCCTTGAGCCCCCCATATAAATTGTTCTCCCAGCAGTCATACATCAGGTCGTGGTGCCCGAACTTGGCCTCAAGATCCATGCCCATAGAAGCATAAATGAAAGGAAAATCGAATCTGCTGCCATTATAGGTATAAATCGTATTCACGCCTTCAAGGGCCTTGAGAAGGTTATCTTTGGTCACTTCTTCATCTACTAATTGAATAACTTCGTCATTCTTGCCATCAGAGCGATAAATACCAACTACAGTTATAGCGTCAAAAAAGAAAGACAAGCCGGTGGTCTCAATATCAAGGTAGGCCTCAAGCAACAAATACATTATTTCCTCCGAGGTAAATAGAAGATACTTACTTCAGTTATTTCCCCGGGCATTACACCTTGCCAGCTCTCGTAGATGCATCACTTCCAACCAGGCAAGCTGTACGGTCTTTCTTACCCCTGTGCTCAAGTAGTCTTGAGGACATTCAATTTGAAACTATTATAACACAGGGGCTAACAATCAATACTCGCAGAAAGGAGGCGAACCTTTAAAGGAGACCACGCTTTTGTAAAATCCACAGTATGCCTGGGACTCTAACGTCCAGCTCGGTATCCTCAGGAAGGTTCAGCAAAAAATCACTTATTTTATCCACCGGAATCTTTAGAACTTCAATTTGCTCGCCAATTTCCCTCCCCCGCCTCCCCACAAACTCTACTTCAGGGGCAAGGAAGTGCGTTGCTCTGGTGGGAGTTAGTACAGGGGACACCGGCACCGAAATAATAGGAATAAGCCTTTTCGCCCTGTAGCCTGTCTCTTCCAGAAGCTCCCTCCTCGCAGTTTCTTCCTCACTTTCTCCTTCTTTATCAGTAAGCCCGGCAGGAAACTGGATGACGAAAGATTCCAAAGGGACTCTCCAGTTTCTCTCTAGAATTACTTCTCCGTCCTTAGTCAAGGCGACAATCACCACCGCTCCCCTACCATATATGTTCTTTCTCTCCACCGCTTCCCAGGTACCTCCCTCGCCCATATCTGTGTCAAATTCTTTCCTCACTACTTGCAGGTACTTCCCCTCAAAAACAACCTCTCTCTTTGTAATTCTCATTTTTAATCGCTCCTTTTCATAAAGATATCCTACCCCTTTGTTATTGTTCCTGAATAGGTGAAGGAACGCCGTTTCAGTTTTACCCATCTCCCCTCATCAATACCAATCAGGTTGCCACACTGACACTTAATCTCGCTTCCATCCCTAACACTGTAATCCTCAACTATTCGGGCCTTCCAGCAATGTAATAAGCGCCCCTCCCCTACCTTGACGTATTTAAAGATTTTGCCCTTACACCGAGCGCATTTTATCACTATCATTCTATATCTCTTCGGCGTCAGTTAAATTGCGTTGAACTCTGTGTTTCATCGTGGATTTCTTAAGACCATTCAGAAAGTAGCTAGCTGGGTCGTCAGGCTGACGTTTCCTGGTTGCCTCGATAAGCCTTTCCAGGACGCCAACAGGGTAGCGATAAATTAGCTTTCTAACTGAGCCAGCACTGATACCAAATTTAAGCAAATCAGCCTCAACTTCCTTAATTCTTATACGATAGTGTTCCCTTTTCCTTGCTTTCATTGCTTCTCCAATCAAACTATCGATAATTACAGGGTTATTATAGTTTTGCCAGAAGCAAAAGGAAATGAGATATCCTGACAATTTACTCGAGGCTGAACGAGTGCCTGGTACAAGGGTGGCAGCCTTATTATCTAGAGCCAAAAGTTCCCTTCTATGTTGACATCTCCACAACCAAAGCCTATATAATTGCGTCAAAATTAGAAGGTAAGGAGGTGGATTACCATGATGGAATATCCTCTATTGCTAAGGACTTTTCTTTTGAGAGCTGCAAAATTTTTTCCAAAGAAAGAACTTGTCTCATTATATGCGAACGAGACCTTCCGTTATACCTATGCAGACTATTTTAAAAGGACATGTCAGTTAGCTCATGCGCTCGAATCACTGGGGGTAAAAAGGGGAGACAGGGTAGCCAGCTTCGCCCTCAATGACCACCGACACATGGAACTCTACTTCGGCGTACCGTGTACAGGGGCTGTGCTCCATACTGTGAACCCAAGGCTTCCCCAGCATCATCTGGTCTATATAATAAACCATGCAGAGGACAAGGTTATGTTTATAGACAAGGACCTCCTATTCTTGATAGAGCCTATAAAGGACCAGTTGAAAACGGTCAAACACTTTGTCATCTTATCCCAGAGTAGTAAACTCCCCGAGACAAGTCTTTCACCCGTATGTTTATACGACGAGCTGATTTCGCAATTTCCTGAATTCTACGATTTCCCTGAAGACCTTGATGAGTGGGATCCTGCCTCTATCTGCTACACCTCTGCAACTACCGGTGATCCTAAGGGGGTTGTGTATACACATAGGGGACTTGTATTACACAGTTACGCAGTAGGCGTGACACTTGGCGGTTCAGAAGATGCTTGTGTACTGCATATAGTTCCTATGTTCCACGCAAATGCCTGGGGTGGCCCTTTTGCAGCGATGCTGGCAGGATGCAAGCAGGTTTTTCCAGGACGAGAAGTGCTAAACATGGAAAGACTATGCAGGATAATAGCGGATGAAAAAGTGACCTTTACCGCAGGAGTGCCCACCATATGGATGATGCTTTATGACTACCTGGAAAAAGGTGGATGGCACGACTTTTCATCACTTAAGGCTATATACAGCGGAGGATCAGCCGTGCCGAGGTATCTTATGGAAGGATTGAACGAAAAATACAACTTCGCAATTGTGCAGGCATATGGAATGACCGAGACCGGACCACTTGCCAATGTAGCCTTACCGAAAAGCTACATGGCTGACTGGCCTATAGAAAAACTCTATGACGTGAAATCCAGTGGAGGGCTTATTTGCGCGGGGCTTGAGGTGAAGCTAGTTAACGACAAGGGTGAAGAGGTCAAATGGGATGGCAAGGAATGGGGAGAGATCTTATTCAGAGGACCATGGGTTGCCAAAGAGTACTATAAGGACCCCGAGCGCTCCAAGGCTGCATTCGAAGGAGGATGGCTGCACTCTGGTGATATAGGTACCATCGATGAGGAGGGGTATGTGAGACTCGTGGACAGGACAAAGGATATGCTTAAGAGTGGAGGTGAGTGGATATCATCGGTTGACCTTGAAGATGCCATAATGGCTCACCCAAAGGTTCTGGAGGCTGCTGTTATCGGGATTCCACATCCTAAGTGGCAGGAGAGGCCGCTGGCATGTGTGGTACCCGTACCGGGTGAGACTGTGACTGCGGATGAATTAAAAGAGTTTCTACAAGACAAGGTTAAGGTCTCATGGTGGATACCGGATGAATTTGTGTTCATGGATGGGATACCAAAGACAGGCATCGGGAAATTCAACAAGATAGACCTGAGGAAGATGTATGCTACCGGTGAGTTAAAAGGATAAGCTTAAATACAGAGTAAGGGGCCTCTCGTTCCTGTATTTATGTACGGTATCCTGTGCGCATTTAGTTGCTATCGGGCAAGCGCTTAAAGGGTTGTGAGAAACAGCCCATCCCTTCGTTTCTGTTCGTTAGTGAATTTAGTGTAATATTGACTTTGCAGTGCGGATAGAGATAGTTGGCACGGAATCACTGGGGGTTCGTGGTCTGTGCTGTGTCGTTAACATAAATGACCGCAAAATAGTTATTGACCCCGGAGTCGCCCTTGGCTTCAGGCGACATGGCCTCCTGCCCCACCCGGTTCAGGTTGTAGCCTCGGAAAGAACCAGAAGTGCTATCGAGAAAACGTTACGAACGGCAACAGACGTCGTCATCAGCCATTATCATGGCGACCACTCTCCGTTAGTTGATGCCAATCCCTACCAGATGTCAGTGGAACAGATTGCCGACTCCTTAAAGCACCCCAGATTATGGACGAAGGGAATGCAAGACATCTCCCTCAACCAGGTCCACCGAGCAACTGCTTTAGCCCGAAGGCTTGACCGGAACCTTTTGGTTGCCGAGGGGCTGAGCGATGGACCTCTCAGCTTCTCTCCTCCTGTTCCTCACGGAGAAGGGACGGGGCGTGAAGGTAATGTGATGATGACCCGCATCGAAGATGGGAATGACGTTTTTGTCCATGCATCAGATATCCAAATGCTCAATGATGAAGCAATTGAAAAAATCCTTATGTGGCAGCCAACTATAGTACTCGCATCCGGCCCACCTATCTATTTGCCCGCCCTCACCGCAGAAAAGAAGGAAAAGGCATTACGCAGGACCTTGCAATTAGCCAGGGAGGTCGACCTATTAATTCTCGACCATCACCTGATGCGCTCCAGAGAGGGAGAAAAGTGGTTGGACTATGTTTCGTCCCTTACCAGACACAAGGTCATCTGTGCTGCCGACTTTATGGGATACCCTCGTAATTTACTCGAGGCTGACCGAGTCCTGTGGTATAAAAAAGTTCCCGTTCCTGAAGGCTGGCACGAAGCCTATGCCCGTGGTGAAGCAGATACCCAGCCCTACCGAAAGATGAGTAAGAGCTCTTCATGAATCCCCAGAGGAGACTCACTTACGCAACACGCCCAGTTTTATTACCAGAGATGCTATATTATGAGACGATGCCTCTTGAAAAGAACTCAATAAAAGGAGGATAGCTTTTTGCAGCAGAAAGCAGGTCAGATAGCGAAGGTGGTGGCAGTACCTTGCCTCCTCATCGTTATACTCCCGTTGCTCTTTGCTACCGCATTTGGTGTCTCGCCATCGCTGACTATGAAGGTGGTTGGCTCAACCTTTGTCCTGGAGTATCTTGCCATCCCACTGGGTATTGCCCTGAAGTTGCCACCTTTATGTGCCTTCCTCACGGTAGTCTCTGCAGGCATAGGCATATTCATCCTCGCCCTTGGCATATTCCACCTCCTGGGGGCACAATCTCAACGACTTGCCACTTTTCTGCTCAAATTTAGGGGCAAGGTATGGCGGTGGGAAAAGTATGGGATATACGGCTTGATACCTGGTGCCACTATTCTTGGAGTCTATGGCTGTGCAGCACTGGTTTGGTTCCTCGGCTGGGATACGAGACGGTCAACGCTGTTCACCATCATAGGCTTTGTGCTCATTTCGGCTATACTTCTATTTTCAAGCATCGGCATTCTCAAAATAATCTGACAGGCTGAGAGAATAAGGACGGTATCACGCACTAACGGCAGTTATTTCACTAAGGCAAGCAGTTGCCGTTTTACACTTTCACAGCCAGGTACTGTAAATAGAGTAGCTTGCAGTTGATTTCGGTATCCTCAGCACCGCTGGGGCCATGAGCTTGCTTTATTGAAGCTCGCATCAAATTGTCATCAAAAATCGCCTTAGGGAATGCTTGCTGCAGCTTGGTAACTACGATGTTAAAGTTCGATAGTGAGGAAGAAGCCATTTCACCCTTTAAGAATGAGTAATCTGCCTGATTGTGGATTATCTCCACCGCAGGCTCTGATGATCTCCGGGTGTAGAGCCTGGCAAAATATTTAGTGACTGCGGAGCTTCCCTTGACTTGTTTCTTTTCGGTGCGCCACATAGGTATTCCGCCGGTTAAAGCAGTCCTACCCAGGCTAAACTTCCTGGTGGTTTCAGTTTTTTCTTCAGTTACATAGGCTTCTTTCCTGCCCTTGATAATCAAAAAGACACCCCTGGACTTCATCTCCCGTTTTTGCCCACCTCGGTCGTAGAACAGGACACGTCCCTGTCCCACTTCCAGAGTATATGGGATAAAACCTTCCGAAGAGCGGCAAAGCTCTGACTCGGTGCACAGAATTGGCACAAGCCCCAGGTCCCTTAGCTTCTGGGTGACCGATTCCGCCATCTGTTTGCTCTCATAGCGAGCAACTATCTTAGGTACCTTCCCGGCAAGGAGAAGTCTTGTTGCGTAAGGCTCTTTCCCGATAATGGCGGCTACTTCAGTTATAACACCTGTCTCAGGGGCAACCAGAGGAACTAAGGCAAGATATACAATTCTCGATTTTTCCACGGAACCCTGCTTGCTTCGACTGCTATTATTGGTGCCTTCTTTGGAGCGCCATTTTCCTCGCAAACAACCAGCAGCTTTTCAAGCACGTGGCTTCACGTTACTTCTCGTCCAATCCAATATGCTATCAAGAGATGTGCCTGGCAAGAATATTTCTTTGACACCCATACGTTTAAGCTTATGAATATCTTCTTCGGGAATAATGCCGCCGCCAACAACCGTTATGTCCTCCGCTCCATCCTTCTTCAGTAGCTCAATCACCCGTTTGAATAAAGTCATGTGAGCTCCGGAAAGGCAGCTTAGCCCGATTAAATCAACGTCTTCCTGTAAAGCTGCAGCAACAATCTGTTCTGGCGTCTGATGCAAACCGGTATATACAACCTCAAATCCAGCATCACTATAAGCTCGAGCTATAATCCTTGCCCCCCGGTCATGCCCATCAAGTCCAGGTTTGGCAACCAGAATTCTTAGCTTTTTTCTAAAGTTCATTTCCCCTGAATGGAACTAACTATGTCCTCCTGCTAATAGAATCCTGGGTCTCGATATTCCCCAAAAACCTCTCTCCACACATCACAAATTTCCTGCTCAGTACCATATTCCTTTACTACCGCTATCACATAAGGCATCAAGTTCTTATCGGTCTTGGAGGCAGCACGAAGGTCATTCAACTTTCGAATCACACTCCTGTTATCCCTGGTCCTTTTTACCTCATTCAATCTGCCAATCTGCTCTTCCCCAAGTTCATCACTTATTTTCAGTATTTCAGGAGGAGCCTCCTCTTCAACAACATACTTATTTACTCCTACTACAACCTTCTCTCCTTTATCTATCTGTTGCTGGTAATGATAGGCAGCCTTAGCAATCTCCATTTGAGGAAATCCTTTATCAATGGCAGCAATCATACCACCCATATCATCTATTTTATTGATGTACTCCCACGCTTGTTCCTCTATCTGGTTAGTTAGAGCCTCCACAAAATAGGAGCCAGCCAGCGGATCTATAGTGTTAGTGACCCCTATCTCATCACAGATGATCTGTTGTGTCCGCAAAGCGATGGTGGCAGCAAACTCAGATGGTAAAGCTAGCGTCTCATCCAGAGAATTGGTATGCAGAGATTGCATCCCTCCTAGAACTGCCGCTAGTGCCTCAGTAGCTGTCCTGACAACATTACTATAGGGCTGCTGCGCAGTCAACGAGCAACCTGCAGTCTGAGCATGAAATCTCATCCACCAGGAGCGAGGATCCCTGGCTTTGAACCTGTCTCTCATAATCTTAGCCCACATCCTTCTAGCTGCTCTGAACTTAGCAACCTCCTCGAAGAAATCAAGGTGAGAATTGAAGAAAAATGACAGACGAGGTGCGAAAGAGTCGACATCCAGCTTCTTCCGTTCAATAACATCCTGCACATACGCTATACCGTCAGCCAAAGTGAAGGCCAATTCCTGAACAGCAGTAGACCCGGCTTCCCGAATATGGTAACCACTGATGCTCACGGTATTCCACTTGGGAACATATTCAGTACCAAATTCAATAGTGTCACTTATCAGCTTAACCGATGGCTCAGGCGGGAGCATGAACGTCTTCTGGGCAATGAATTCTTTCAGCATATCGTTTTGAATTGTCCCCCCAATCTTATCCCAGCTCACCCCAGATTTTTCGGCCACAACTAGATACATCGCCCAGAGTATGGACGCCGGGGGGTTGATAGTCATAGAGGTGGTAACATCATCAAGGGGAATCCTGTCAGTCAAAATCTGCAAATCTCGCAGCGTATCAATTGCGACACCACACTTCCCACACTCGCCCAGAGCTCGAGGCGAATCGGTATCATATCCCATCAAAGTAGGAAAGTCGAAGGCAGTGCTCAGCCCTGTTTCACCCTCTTTCAGTAACAGGTGCCACCTTTTATTAGTATCCTCGGCACTTCCCAGACCCGAGAACATGCGCATTGTCCATTCTCTACCTCGATACATTGTCGGTTGGCATCCCCTGGTAAACGGAAACATGCCGGGATAGCCAATGTCTCCAGCAAAATCCAGGTCTTTAATGTCCTCCGGAGTATAGATCCTCTTTATCTCCAGGTCAGAAACTGTGGAGAACCTCTCTTTCCTTTCAGGTTTTTGCCTGAAGGTTTCTTGTACTTCTTTGTCCCACTCTTTTCCACCCTTACGGACATGCCCTAAAGTCTCTTCTGTAAACATGACTTTCCCTTTCAATAATTACTTTGTCCAGTGGCTTCGAAGTCTATCCGAAGCTGTGACTGCCGCAGTAAGTTCAGGAAAGTATATAAACTGTTGGCGGGACGAGTCAAACACGATGATGATAACCAGGATGACAATATCTTAGCGCTATTACAATCCCAGCTCTGAGGAGATTCCTTTCATCGCCTCGATGCCCAGAGTAACAAATTCCTCGAGTTCAAGCCCGACTTCTTGGCACAAGGCGATTTGTTCCCGGTTAGCTCCGGCAGCAAATCTTGGCTGGCGGAAATGTTTCATCACTGATTTAGTGGTCAGCCCAGCGAGCTTATCAGGACGAACTAAAGCGGAGGCGGTGATGAGCCCGGTGAGGGGGTCAGCACAGAAGAGCGCCTTATCAAGCTTTGTTTTCCTGGGAAGGCCATGAGCTTCATTATGACACAATATAGCACGAGCCATTTCATCGGTAGCCCCGAGCTCCCTAGCAATATCCGCCCCCAGCTTACCATGAGTATTAAGGTCGCCTTCAACCAGTTCCATATCTATATCGTGCAGTAACCCAGTAAGTCCCCACTCCTCCTCATCCCCACCCAGCCTTTTTGCCAGGGCTCTCATGATCGCTTCAGTAGCGAGCATATGTTTCAGGGTGTTCTCATCTTGAACATTAGCTCTGACCGAATCCAGAATCTCTTTTCTATTCATAGCTTAACTGAGGTTGCCCCAGCATGCTCACGGTGATGTCCCTCTGGTAATATACCACGAAGATAATTTCCAGTAAAGGAGTCCTCTATCCCGGCTATTTCCTCTGGTGTGCCGGTAGCTACAATATAGCCTCCTTCATCACCGGCTCCGGGACCGAGGTCAATAACCCAATCGGTGTTTTTGATGACATCCAGGTGGTGCTCAATAATAATGACCGTGTTGCCATAATCAACCAACCGCTGCAGCACTTGAAGAAGAGCGGCAACATCGGGGAAGGAAAGCCCGGTAGTTGGCTCATCGAGAATATAGAGTGTCTTGCCCGTGGAACGCCGGGATAGCTCAGTAGCCAACTTCACCCGCTGTGCCTCACCACCGGAAAGAGTAGGGGCTGGCTGCCCCAGACAAATATATCCCAGACCGACATCCCTGAGGGTTTCCAACTTCCGCTTAATCTGGGGAAAGTGGTCGAAGAATTCCAGAGCTTCGTCCACGGTCATCTCCAGAATTTCGGCAATGTTCTTTCCCTTGAATTTAATCTCCAGTGCCTCACGGTTATATCGTTTCCCCTTGCATACCTCACAGGGGACGGAGACATCGGGGAGAAACTGCATCTCAATTTGAACGTAGCCTGCCCCCTGACAGGCTTCACATCTCCCACCTTTTACATTAAACGAAAACCGCCCTGGTGGATAACCACGCACCCTTGCTTCAGGAACAGAGGCAAATAGTTCGCGAACAGGGGTAAATGTCCCGGTATAGGTAGCTGGATTACTTCGCGGCGTGCGTCCTATTGGTGACTGGTCAATGTTAATCACTTTATCAATATGCTCAATGCCAACAATGGCATCACACCTGCCCGGTCTGTCTTTGGCACGATAAAACAGCTGTGCCAGCTTCTTATATAACACGTCATCAATGAGAGTGCTCTTACCACTTCCCGAAACGCCGGTGATGCAAACAAACTTGCCCAGAGGAATATGGACATTAATGCTTTTCAAGTTATTCTGTCTGGCTCCCTTAATCACCAGTTCCTTCCCCGAACCAGTACGCCTGCGCTGGGGCATGGGGATTTCCTTCACCTTGCTTAAATATTGCCCCGTTATCGATTCAGGACAGCTCATAATATCGCTGAGTTGTCCTGTAGCCACGATTTCCCCTCCCTGCTTCCCCGCTCCAGGTCCCATATCAATGATGTGGTCGGCAGCTCTCATCATTGCTTCATCGTGCTCCACAATAATCACGGTATTGCCCAGGTCCCTGAGACGCTTCAGCGTTGTTATCAAGCGAGAGCCGTCGGCAAGATGCAACCCTACTGTGGGCTCATCGCAGATATAGAGAACGCCGGTTAATCCACTGCCAATCTGTGTGGCCAGGCGAATTCTTTGCGCCTCACCGCCACTCAGGGTTGATGAAGCTCTGTCCAGGGTTAAATAGCCCAGACCGATATCAATAAGGAAATTCAACCGGCCATGAATCTCCTTGATGATTTGACGGGCTATGGTAAGCTCTCGAGGGGTAATCTCATCAGGCAGTCTGTCCACCCATTCCAGCGCCTGGGTAACAAACATGGCGGTAACATCCATGATGTTGTCCCCCATGATGGTAACCGCTAACGATTCCGGCTTAAGTCTCTTTCCATGGCATACCGGACAAGGGGTGGATGACATGTACCTCTCAATAGCCGTCTTAACCCTATCGGATTCAGTCTCTTTATAGCGACGCTCCAGATGAGGTATAACGCCTCCAAATTCAGTGTAATAATGTCGGAAATGACCATAGTGGTCTTCATAAACTGCGGGAACAGTTTCGCCGCCATCACCATAAAGTATTAAGTGGAGCTGGGCTGGAGTTAGTTTGTTAACCGGCGTATGCAGTGAAAAGCCGTGGCGCTGAGCCAGAGTCTCCAGGATGCTGCCATACCAGGTGCTTATTTGCCCATTTCGGCTCCATGGCTGGATAGCGCCTTCTGCCAGGCTCAGCCCTTTATCAGGAATGACAAAGCTGGGGTCAATTTCCAGGTTACAGCCCAGTCCAGTGCAGGCAGGACAGGCACCATGGGGACTATTGAAGCTAAAAGTTCGTGGGGCAATTTCCCCCAGGCTGATGTTGCAATAGGCACAGGCGAAATGCTCCGAGAAAAGCAATTCCTCCCCATCGATAATGGAGATTAGCACTATGCCCAGGCCAAGCTTCACTGCCGTCTCAATGGAATCGGCCAGACGAGTGGCATTCTCCGTTCCACCTACCTGTAATCGGTCAACCACTACCTCAATGGAATGCTTTTTATACTTATCGAGCTGGAATTCCTCGGAAAGGTCATGAATTTCGCCATCAACCCTGACACGGACAAAGCCCGCTTTCTGTAAATCCCGCAATATCCCCTGGTGCTCGCCCTTACGGTCCCTGACCACAGGGGCAAGTATCATGATTCTGCTTCCCTCAGGTATCCTGTTTACCGAGTCTACAATCTGCTGCACCGTCTGGCGTGAAATTTCTCGCCCACACTGGGGGCAGTGAGGATGCCCGATGCGGGCAAAGAGAAGCCTCAAATAATCGTAGATTTCAGTAATGGTGCCCACAATGGAACGTGGATTGTGTGACGGTCCCTTCTGGTCAATGGAAATAGCCGGGCTAAGCCCTTCAATATAATCAACGTCAGGCTTCTCCATTTGCCCCAAAAACTGTCGGGCATAAGCGGAAAGGGACTCCACATAGCGACGTTGCCCCTCAGCGTAGATGGTGTCAAAGGCTAACGAGCTCTTACCACTCCCGGAAACACCGGTAATGACCACCAGCTTGTTCCTGGGAATGACAACTTCTATATCCTTGAGGTTGTGCTCCCTGGCACCCTTAACAAATATGGCATCGGGCTCCATGGCTGTTTCAATTTTAACATCATTGCTATCCCCCCTTCAAAAATACTGTGCTTCCTTCTCTAACTGCGAAAACCTTCACCCCAGTAGTCGGGCTCAGAGAGGACTTTTAACCTTCAGCAAGTTGGGATCATGCATAGGATTGTGATACAGTGCCTTTTGCAGCAAGTCGTGAAAAGGCAAAGAGGGTGCTTAGTTTTCATCCTGGATACACACCTGTTCAGACCATAAAACAAACCCTGAGGAGCAGAAAAGGTGGTAAGGGCAAGAAGAAAAAATAGCTACACGGTATTTTCTTTGCGGACAAACATCTCGGTTTTCTTGCTCCTTGTGTTATTTTTCTCCCTCGGTTTCTTTATTAGTCTTAGCTTTAGTGTACTGGGTGTTGTTGTATACCTGGTTTTGTGGTTAGTTTCTTATATAGTGATATATGCCGGCGCATGCCGGAATTGTGTTTATTATGGAAGACAATGTCCTATACCACTTGAGGGTGGTTGCGTGCACCACTTTTTGAAAAAAGGAGAAGAGCCTTTTGGACGTTCAGCGCTTTTTTGGGCAATGGTCGCTTATCTATTACGTATTCTTGTTCCCTCATTCATTATTTTCTATTCTCAGTGGCTCTGGTTTGGCATAGCTTACTTTGGAATCTTTGTATTATTCTGGGGCATCCACTTGCGGATCACTGGCTGCCCAAACTGTGTAAATATCAACTGTCCGCTAAATCCCGATTACTCGGAAAGGTAGAACAACGTTATTATCCCGCCTTTTCTACTCATAGAAAAGATAAGCCCTAATTTTGAATTTTGATAAGAATTTCTACCGCACAAGAATGGAATAACATTCGTAACAGGATATAATATGAGAAACGAAGGAGATAAAATGGAGGTCTCTTCAAAGTTCGTCGGAGCCAGATTAAAAGATTATACAGCTGAGATAACCTGGCGTGACACCATGAATTATGCCGCCGCTATCGGTGATAATAATCCCTATTATCTGGATGATGAGCGCGCAGAAGGGGTGATTGCACCTCCAATGTTTAGCGTTGCTGTGACATGGCCAATATCTGAGAGGATCTGGGATTACATTGAAGCCCAGGATTTTCCCAAAGAGGTTTTACTCACTGTGGTACATTACACGGAGCATCTAGCATTTTATCGTTCCATAAGGCCAGGAGATAAATTGAATATAAAGGGTAAGATTGCCGCCATGCTGCCTCATAAGGCGGGTACTCATAGTGTTATACGTTTTGATGCCTTCGATAAAGAAGGCAAACCCGTTTTCACAGAGCATTTTGGAGGTATGTTCCGAGGAGTCAAATGCACGGACGAGGGCAGGGGAGAGGAAGTTCTTCCAGAAGTTCCCAGGCATACCGGAGATAATGTCCCTGTCTGGGAATCGGTTATACCGATAGAGCCGCTTGCATCATTTATATATGATGGTTGCACCAGGATCATTTTCCCAATACACACCTCGGTTAAGTTTGCCCATCAGGTAGGGCTTCCCGGAAGAATTTTGCAGGGTACAGCCACGCTTGCCTATGCTGTACGCGAGCTTACCAACAAAGAAGCCGATGGACACCCCTTTGAATTGAAGTCTGCTTATTGTCGTTTTACCGGTATAGTGCTCCCCGGAACAGATATAAAGGTGCAACTCATGAAAAAGGACAACATTGGTGGCGGCACAGACCTGTTCTTTGTTGTTCTAAACGCTGAGGGGAAGAAGGCTATAAGTGATGGCTACGCAAGGCTGGAAAAATAAAAAAGGAGGATAGTATGAGCTGGAAAGACTTAACTCAAGCCTGGCATTTTGTGGAAAAATGGGCCGAGAGAAAACCAGAGGCTGAAGCCCTTGTGTTCGAGGATGACAGGCTTACCTGGAGAGATTTTAAGGAAAAGATGGACAGGGTAGCCAGGGCATACCTTGAAGTGGGAATACAGAAGGGGGACCTGGTTGCCCTGCTTTCCATGGCACGAAATGAGTTCTTGACCACTTACATGGCAGCCGGCAAGGTTGGTGTGGTATGGCTGGGTCTATCACCCAAGCTTACACTGGATGAGCTTCGGTATCAGATTGGAGATAGCCAACCCACAGTACTCATCACCCTTCGAGAATACCTCGGCAATGACCTTTCTGAGAACATAAAGACCTTAATAAAAGAATTCTCCTGCCTGAAGAAGGTTCTTGTTATCGGTGAGGCATTTGAAGGCACTGAAAGTTTTGCAGAATTCACCGAAAAACCAGGGGATGAGCTAAATGAAGCCCTTGAAAAACGGGCATCTGAGGTCAGCGATGACGATGAAGCCCTTCTATTGTACACCTCCGGTTCCACAGGCAAGCCTAAAGGGGTAGTTCATACCCACAAGAGCATTGTTGAGAATATAAAGGTTGAGGTGGAAAAGTTTTTGTTCAAGGAAACATCCAGGGCACTGCTTCATTTCCCCATAAATCATGTAGCTGCTGATACCGAGATAGGAGTTGGTGCAATAATGCAAGGTGGATGTCTCGTTTTGATGGACAAATTCGACCCCGATGCGACTTTGAAGGTAATAGAAAAGGAACGCATTACCGCACTCGGTCAGGTCCCTGTTATGTTCCTGTTAGAGTTCAGACAACCCGACTTTTCTAAAACTGATTTCAGCAGCATTGAGGGTTTTGTGTGGGCTGGAGCTGCTGCACCAAAAATCATGATTGATGTGCTCAGTGGCATCTGTAGAAAGACCGACGCAAAATTACTCACCGGGTATGGAAGTACTGAGGTAGCCGGATTTGTCACCTACACTGAGGTAGACGATGACCTGGAAACGGTAATGAAAAGCGCAGGAAAGATTGCCCCACCCTTTGAGCTCAAGATTGTGGATGAGAATCGCAGGGAACTTCCCGATGGCGAGATAGGAGAGATCGCTGTGAGGGGCCCTTTTCTTATGAAAGGATACTTCAATAAACCAGAAGCGACAGCCGAGGTGATTGATGAACAAGGTTGGTATTATACCTCTGACCTCGCCTATAAGGATGACAGGGGATACATCTATATCACCGGGAGAGTGTCTGAGATGTTCAAGACTGGCGGGGAAAATGTCTATCCGCGTGAAATAGAAGATACGCTTGAATCACATGACAGCGTACTCTTCGCTGCTGTAATCGGAGTGCCTGACGAAATCTATCAGGAAGTGGGGTGGGCCTTTGTTATGCCAATACCTGGCAAAACCACAACGGAAGAGGAATTGCGAGAGCTCTGCAAATCTAAATTAGCCAACTTTAAGGTCCCCAAAAGATTCTTCATACGTCAGTTATTGCCTCTCTTGTCCAATGGCAAGGTGGATAAGATGGCTTTAAACAAAGAGATTTCAGAGATGTTGAAAAAAGACTGAAGGCAATGGCCTGGTCTTCACTCTGGGCATGTAGACAGTTGCCTGTTGACAACACGTATGTTGCCCGGGGAAGGATGTTGGACTATCCTTTTTCCGGTTAAAAATAAAAAGGAGGTGATGGAAATGTTGTTTATGTTGACAGAGACATGGCCGACTGAGAGTACAGCCGAGGTTGGGAAAGTAGGCGCGGAGGTTCTTGCAAAAGCCCCGCCGCCCTATGTAAAGACACTCGGCATCTATATCGCTACCGGCGGCGATGGCATGAAAGCCTATAACCTTTATGCGGTGGAAAAGGGGCACGTAGATGAAGGGTACAAGGAACTGCTGAAAGTATACGTTCCATTCTTCAGTATCGAAGGATACAAAGTTACGGTGGAACCCTTGCTGTCGGTGGAAGAAGCATTACCATTGGTAGGACTATAGCCCCTGCTTGATAAGTAGAATTCAACACAAGAGACCAACAGGCAATACCCACCTGCCATACATCGCGTTCAGAACCACCCCCGCTGGGGGACAGGGCTGGTATGCTTCCTTGTCCACAGGGAGATATGGGCATTTCCCTCAGTTGCCTGTTGCCAACATGTATATTGCTTGGGGAAGGATGGTGGGCTATCATTTTTCTGATTAAATAAAAAGGAGGTGATGAAGATGTTGTTTATGTTGACAATGACATGGCCGACTGAGAGTTCAGGTGAGGTTGGGAAGGTAGCCGTGGAAAATCTTGCAAAAGCCCTGCCACCCTATATAAAGAGACTCGGCCTCTATCTCACTCCCGGCGGCGATGGCATGAAAGCGTATGTCCTTTATGAGATAGAGAAGGGGCACGTAGATGAAGGGTTCAAGGAAGTGACCAAACGCCACGTTCCATACTTCAGTATCGAGGGATGGAAATATACAATAGAACCCTTACTGCCGGTGGAAGAAGCATTACCATTGGTAGGACTATAACCCCTACTTCATACGCAGAATCTAAGACAAGAGACCGATCGGCCGGAGCAGGTATTGGATTCGAACCCACGCTCCCCCTCTTCCGAAGAGTGGTGCTCTGTTGCGCTGACTTCATCTTGACAAGGTCGTCGGGACTTGTTTCGTATTGTTTTTGGGAGCATTTTTAAGATAAAGTATTTGAACAAAATAGATTTAAGAAGGAGGAAAGGTAGAAATGAATGTGGCGCAATTAGGGAAAGAAAATCTCGAGAGGTTTGGGGAATATACTTCACTGATATTCGAGGGTAAAGAATATACCAACCTTGAATTTGACCGCTGGGCAAACAGAGTTGGCAATGCCCTTAAAAGCCTTGGTGTGAAAAGAGGTGATAGGGTTGTTCTCCAGCTACCAAACTGCCTGGAAGTTATAGTCAGCTTCACGGGGATATTCAAAATTGGTGCCGCGGTTACCCCACTTAGCTTTCTTATCTCGGCTGAGGAAACGGCATACATCTACCAGGATTCCACTCCGGTTGTGGTAATAAGCAGCTCGGAATTCATGGAAAAGGTCTCCCATGGCAAGGCGTCAGCGCCGAGTATAAAACATGTAATTTCAGTTGACGAAGCCCCGGACACACTGTTATTTCGGGACATAGTGGATAAAAGCTCGGATGAATTGGAGATGGAAGATACCGCTGACGAGGAGTTAGCGGCACTGCTTTATACCGCGGGAACTACGGGAAGGCCGAAAGGGGTCATGCTTTCCCACGAGGCTTTGTACGCTAATGCTAAGGGGCAATATGAATTCCATAAGGGGGCCATTGTGCCTGGCAGTGTGGCATTGAGCTCTCTTCCCCTTTCTCACTCTTATGGCATGTCATCGATGAACGCTGCCGCCCTTTTTGGCACGAGGGGGATGGCAGTCAGATGGTTCAACACAGAAGACATTTTTGATGCAATACAGAAATACAAAGTAACTCTGACAACCCAGGTGCCAACCATGTTCGTTTACCAGAATATGTATCCTGAGCCTGAGAAATACGACCTCTCCTCGATGAAGTACTGGATTTCTGGCTCTGCTCCATTAGATGAGGAGACCAGAAAGGAATTCGAATCTAAATACCCCGGCAAGGTATACCAGGGTTGGGGATTAACCGAGGCAGGGGCCAATAATTCCTGTTGCCCGTTTGATAAACCATATAAGCCGGGTTCCATAGGTAAGCCAATGAATTGCGAGATGAAGGTGGTGAACGAAAATGACAATGAAGTCAAAGTTGGCGGGATTGGGGAAATAGTGTTGAAAGGACCTGTGGTGATGTCAGGATACTGGAATAAGCCGGAGGAGACCAAAGAAGTATTGCGTGGTGGCTGGCTTCACACCGGTGATGTGGGATATGTGGATGAAGAAGGATATTTCTTCATCGTGGAGCGCAAGAAGAATATGATAATAAAGGCAGGGGAAAATATCTTCCCACGTGAGATTGAGGAAGTTATCTATCAATATCCCAGGGTTTCTGAGACAGCCGTTGTTGGCGTTCCTGACCAGATATTTGGCGAGGAACTCAAGGCTTTTATCGTGTTGAAGCCGGGGGAAAAAGCCACTGAGCAGGAAGTGATCGATTTTTGCGGAGGAAGCCTCAGCAGCTTTAAGACGCCGAAGTATGTTCAATTCCTTGATGCTTTTCCTAAGAATCCTGTGGGCAAGATACTGTATAAAGAGCTGCGTAAAATGGGCTAACTGGCGCGCCTGGAGGGATTCGAACCTATGCCCCGGTTCCGAAGACCAAAATCAGTTGTGTGCCCCAGCGATATCAGATAGCATTTTGGTTCGCCTGCCGGAGACATCGCCTCGATTTACGTATAGGGTACAAGGCAACTTATTAGGATTCACAGCCCGGTGTTACCTATCTGGTCAGCCACCACCGTTCATTGACAAGGCAACCAGCCCGTTGTATCATTGTTGGAATTTAAAAAAATAACAGGAAGGAGTAGTAATGAGTAATAAGAAACTGGTTGTTAGGCCTATGTGCACAGCTCAATGCGAAGGGATAAAATCGGTCCTAGCCCATTACATGGGTGCTGATCGGACGGAAAAGACAGTGTCGTGTTTCTTCTACATTGAGGGAGCCGATGGGAACATCATCGTAGACACTGGTCAATCTCCTGAATTGGCGGGTTTGGTGTATAAGGATCTGGGGGTAACGGGAAAAGCATTAGCATCCCCTGAAGATTTGCTCAAGAAAGTGGGACTGAAATGCGAAGATATCGATACAGTAATATTCACGCATCTTCATCAGGATCATACTGCAAATGTCAAGAGATTTCCAAATGCTAAATTAATCGTTCAATCGGCAGAATTGACCGAGGCGCTCAACCCAGGTTTCGGTTCTTTATGGTATTGGCCTGAGGATTACAAAGATTTACAGTTCGTAACCGTAACAGGTGACCAGGAAATTTCAGATGGCATAAAGGTAATGCTGACTCCTGGACATACTCCTGGTAGCCAGACCGTCCTTGTAGAAACAGAAAAGGGCGTGGTAGCCATAGCCGGTATGTGTAGTGTTATGGAGAACTTTTATCCTCCAGAATTACCTAAGAAGTTTTTTCCTGGGGAAGTTATCCCATCTGGAATACTGTACGACCAGCGGCTGATGGTTGAAAGCATGATAAAAATTAAGCACGTCGCTGATATAGTCATGCCACTACACGACATTAGGTGGGCTACGACGGACAGAATCCCATAAAGGCTGAAACATCATTTATTATTGTGTAAGGTATTAGCCTTTTCATCGTATTGTTTAGTCCGGAACAGTCAAAACACCACGTTCCATACTTCAGTATTGAGCCATGGGGATAAGCAATAGAGCATTTACTCTTGGGGGAAGAAGCATTACCACTGGCAGGACTGTAACCCCTGCTTGATAAGCAGAATCTAAGACAAGAGACCGATAGGCAATACCCACCTGCCATACATTGCGTTCAGAACCACCTCCACCGGGGGACAGGGCTGGTTAATATTCACGCAAACCCAATGTTATTGGGTCTGTGAAGCATCACTAGCATGTGGTGAATGAAGATTCATACGAATCATCTTAGCTCCAAAAACTAATGGGGTATTGACAGAGTTTAAGCAAGTTATGATACAATCAGCCACCGCACACGAATAGCTAGCACGAGACACGTAGAGGCTTCCCTCACAACTACACAAGTCTGGGAGTTGGGGGTGAAAGAAGGGCACTGGAATCGTTGTTTGATATGGTCGGGTATCATTTTTCCGGTTAAATAAAAAGGGAGGTGATGCTTATGAGAAAACACGGGTGGTGGTGTGGTGGAAAATAAGTACCAATAAAACAAAAGGAGGGAAAAGTGGGAAGATACGTCAGTATTGCTAGGGGAACACCTGAACTAGCGCGGGCATGGGAAGAAAAATGGAAGACAGTAGCCACTGGTAAAGCACCGAAACCTGTCCTGGATGCTATGAAGAAGATAAAGATTATTACAGCTGAAGTTTCAGTGGCGAACGGCTTGGCTTTCTGGGTGATGGAAATAAAAGACGAGGATTGGCTTGAGACTAACAAATTCGCTCGCTATTTCACAGACGTGGTCACGATGGAAATCTATCCAGTCATCAGCATTGAGGACTTTAATACTTTAATAAGTTAATGATGCGCTAATGGAAGTGATAGGGTTAACTAAAAAGGGAGGTGATGAAAATGTTGTTTATGGTGACACAGATATATCCGACTAAGAGTGTAGCCGAGGTTGCGAAAGTAGGCATGGAGGTTCTTGCAAAAGCCCCTCCACCCCACGTAAAGAGACTTGGCATCTATATCACTCCTGGCAGTGATGGCATGAAATCGTATGGTCTTTATGAAATAGAAAAGGGGCACGTAGAGGAAGGGTTTAAGGAACTGAACAAAAACCTCGTTGCATTCTTCAATATCGAGGGATGGAAATCTACGGTAGAGCCTTTAATGACGGTGGAAGAAGCAGTAACCTTGCTATGACTATAACCCCCTGCTTGATAAGCAGAACCCCTTGCCCCTGAGTACTTTGCCCTTCAGGTAAAAAATTGACAAAGGAGGTGTAAGATGAAGTTTCTACAATATATCGTGACGGATCCAAAAGAGACAGCGGTGGTGGCGGCGGCAGCCGACAAAGCACTGGCCAGCGCCCCTCCCGGTTTTAAGCTATTGGCGAGATACGCGGCCCTCGCTAACCCTAGCGCTGGTCTCCCCACGGCCGGCCTGGTAACTATCCAAATATTTGAGGCCGAGAGCACTGAGGCAATAGCGCCAGCAACCTGGCCAATGGCCGTCGCGGGTGCCAACTATAATACGGTTCCTGTAATGGAGCTGCCTACCGGGCCAACAGTGGCAGAAACAGAAAGAAAAGTTAGAGGTTGAACTCAGCAAAGCACGGTGTTTTTCACGGGCAAGGCAATGGGGACAGGCTAGCAGGCCATCAATGGTCTGCTAGTTTTTTAATGCTCGGCTGTCCTACAACACTTAAGCCAAGAGACCGATAGGCAATACCCACTGCCATACATTGCGTCAGAACCGCCACTGGGGGACAGGGGCGGTAATATTAACGCAGACCCAATGTTATTGGGTCTGTGAAGCACCACTGGCAAGTGGTAGAACGAATTTCCCACACGAAATCTCTAAGGTTTGGCTGTTAGTGGTGGTATAATTGAGGTAAGAGGCATTAAACAATGGGGAGAGGGAGGTAGTGAGGCTGGGACATATGAAGAGTGAGGAGCTGTCATGAGCTGGATAGATAAGTTAGACCTTGAAAAGGCTATAAAAGAAATATGTGAGGATGAACGCCAAGGGAAAGATTTCTGTATTGACCCCTTAAGATTTGAAGATCTTACGATAGAATCTGTAAGGGAAATTTTAGTAAAAACGGCTAAGGAAAGAATTAAAAAGGGTGCTCAAGTTAATGCACTAATCGAAATAGATGTTCCAAAATCAAATTACATTTTAAGGCCTGGTGCTCGACCTGGTATTTTAGACTGGGTGGTATATCAAGCGGTGGTTAATTTTATCGGGGGAGAGATATACAAATTGATACCTGATTGTAGCTACAGCTTTAATAGATTTCGAGAGCAGTTTAAACGAAAGAGGCAAAAGAGAAAAATAGAGCATTGGCTTGATTTTGAAAACAAGGTTTTAGAATATTCTAAGCAATACGACTATATGCTTGTAACTGATATTACATCTTTTTTTGAAAATATAAGCTTAAATGTTTTAAGAGAGCGGTTATTAACTCTTAGAGCTAGTAATGATTACGCTTCAGGAGTTAACTATCTTGTTGAAAATATTTTAAAACCTTGGACTACAAATAGTAAGGTAGAGGACTTTGGTCTTCCTCAGGGTCCATCAGCTTCCTCGATCCTCGCAGATATATATCTTTATCAGGTTGATAGAGATATGAAAATAAATAAAATAGTTTATATTCGATACATGGACGACATAAGAATTTTTACTAAAACCAAAGCAGATTTGAAAAGAGCACTAATATGTCTTGTTAGGTCTTTGCGAGATTTAAAATTGAACCTCAACTCAAAGAAGACAGATCGTTATCATACCCAAGACAGTGAATCGTTAAAACGAGTGTTTGACCCAGAAAGAAGTAAGCTTGATTTGATTGATAGAGCGTTTAAGTCGAAAAAGAGCGACCAAATAATCCTTGTACGTCCTCTAGTATATGAGTTATATATTAAAGCAAGAGATGAAAAGAATCCTTTTAAAGAGCGGCATATGAAGTTTTTCATTTCTCACTCGATTGGTTTAATGAAGTTTGGATTACTTCCCAATAAAAGTGCCGTCAAATTATCTACTGTTTTCATTAATTTGTTGGAAGATAAACCACATTTGACTGATTTAATTTGTTTTTTTCTTTTAGCAGTATGTGATTATGATAAGTCGCTGAAGGCCCCGATTAAAAGAAATCTTCTAAAGTTCATCAAAGATTCTTCAAGGAACATCTATGAATGGCAAGAAATGTGGATTATGGATACGCTGAGGCAACTAGGTACTTTGACTCCTGAAGAGTCAAGAATTTTGAAAGGGGTGGGGAATACCCACGGACTATGCCTAGGACAACTCGCACTTATGTTGGGACAAGGTGGCAACCCAGATGATAGAGAAGAACTATTAAATAAAATTAAGGTAGGAGGGGCCCAAAATGACGAAATTAGATATCTTTCGTTAGGGGTACAGGAAATGCACAGGAGTGTCAAAAACCAAATTTTACAAAAAATTCCTGAATATTTTAGAGAGTATTTGGAAAGACTAAGCAACCCCAAATATGGCTTCATTTACTCTCTTTCAAGAATCGAATTAGATACAGAATATTCGGAATATTAGTAAGAGCTCCAAAGGGGCAAAAACTAAGGACGCTGAAAAATGAAGGCGGCTTTAAACAGACAGAAATCGGCTTAATTCCTGAGGATTGCGAAGTGATGAGCCCTCGTTTAAATTTACAGGGTGTGGCAAGACCGCAAGCGACCACAACGAGAAATAGGTAAAGAAATTCTTTGGTGTAGCATTTCACCGTTTCAATTTGACCGGTCACCACTCGCACTGAGCCCTAGCCATGGCTAGCTAGCAACCTGTAGCTTCAAGCTTCCGATAAAGCCTCAAGCTATCCTCAAACTTAGCACATCTTCTACTTGGGGTTGGTTGAAGGTATAATTGGGACAAGAAACAATTCGAACTGATGATAACCATGCGAACTCCACCTTTGCCGGATGAGCAGCCCGCCCGGAGTTTAGAAAAGATGAAAAAAGGAAGAGTGAGATGTCACGAGTGCTTGTTTCTATTATACTTGTTTTGGCAGTTATAGCAGCAGGTTGTGGCGCCACACAACCACCAGCAGCACCAGAAGACGTGCTATCCATATGGCATTCCCCTCCGTCACCACAAGGCTATCCACCCAATATGTCTGGTGAAGTCCATCTTGGAAAATCTGGCAGTCCAGGTAGCGAGTTAGAAACTGATAGCCTGGTTGTACAGAATCGTCAGTGGCTTGATATCGTCGTGAAATCCAAGAATATAAGACTATTTTTTTATCTCGGAGAACCCGGTGCAGTTCGTTTTGAAGTAGTGCAGAGATACTCTGAATATAGTCAGGAGAAGCCTACTCTGGAATCTTTAGTAAACCCACACCTCAACCCCACTACTGGTAGAATACTTTATGGGCAACCAGTGCCGGAAGAAACTGAGATGGGTGAAGATACCATATATAGTGTTGCCATAAGATTGTTTGCGGAAGGACTGCGAAATAGCACCGACGCGGATTCGAAATACACTATTCGTTTTATTAACTCTAATGCAACCGAAGAAGCTGATATTTCTTACGAAGTTTATAAACTCAATACAACACCAGATTGGGGATATACTTACTATGACGCTGTATTGGGGTCCTGGATGATGCAACAGCTCGGTGGAGCATACTCGGAATCAAAGTGGGAGCAGTTGTATGAAGAATGGTATGAGCAATTCGAATAGCGATGACACTGCAGGTGAAACGGACAATCCCCATCCTGCAACTGCTGCAACAACGATAACTATGAGAACTCCGCCTCTGCCTGATGAGCAGCTCAGATAGGTGGATTTTAGATACGTTAAGAAGGAGGTGAAAGACAATGCCAGGAGCATGTGGTATGGCGTGCGAGGTCTGTAACCTGCGGGAAAGGGAAATCTGCCCGGGCTGTGTTGCCGGGACCGATGCCAGGGCTCCGGAAATGGTCGAGTGGTTGAAGAAGGTGGGGCTATCCTGCCCGGTGCTTGAATGTGCCATAAAGAGCAAGGTGGATTATTGCCTTAGATGTGAAAACCTTCCCTGTGATGTCCTTTATCAGGCGGAGTTCCCTTACAGCAAGAAGCTCCTCGATATGTTCAAAGAGTGGCGGGAAAAGTAAACAGACTTCGCTTATCCGGGATTATAGGGAAAGTCAAATATCTACCTTATTCTTACAAAGAATTGTGGAATGAGGGTACCGGCGATTCAATTCCAGTAATAACAGCACAGTAGCAACAGAGCCACCAGGTTAGTTCGGCGTGCCTTACTATGATCAATTTAAATATTATGTCTTGGAAGGGACTAAATATCTTTAGCTTAGCTTGGCAACTGCCTCTTCCGCAGCATTTACCATTTGATAGGCTATTGGCGAAGCACATAAGGCAGGGTGAGTACCCATCTGGAACAAAGAGACCTCATAAGCTGTCATGCTGTGCTGAAGGCAGGAACTAATAACGTTAATGATTTCACCAACACAAGTTCCTCCTGAAGCCTCACCGCCAACTAGAACACCATCATTCTTCGAAAACATAAGTTTTACCGATGTTGGCACTGCTCCTGGCATACCACCCGGGTGCCTGCTTGGTGCCTTAGCTTCACCTACTACAATGTCATAACCGTCTTCTTTAGCCTGTCTTTGAGTTAGACCAGCGGCTCCAATAGCTAAGTCACCGATTTGTGTAGAGAAAACACCTACCGTACCCAGACCATGGTAGCAGATCTCGAACAGGTTAGCTGCGGCGACACGTGCTTCACCCGTAGCAATAGAAGCTAGCCAGGTTCTAACCGGTTTCCCACTGAAATAAGAAACCTTCATTGCGCAGTCACCACAGGCAAAAATGTCATCCTCATCTCTAACTCTCTGATACCGGTCAACAACAATTCCTTTTGTTGAGGCACTTATTCGAAGCCCGGCTTTCTCAGCCAGTTCCACATTTGGTACAACACCTATGCTTACGATAACAACGTCTGCCTTCAGTTCCCGACCACTTGATAACCGAACTCTGCTGACTTTATTGTCACCAAGTATAGTCTCCAGTTTTTCATTAGCAGCAATCTTCACTCCTCTTTCAGTAAGCGAAGCTTCAGCTTCAAGACAAAACTCGTCATCAAAAGCCAATTCCAGACAATGAGGGCGTGTCTCGATGATAGTAACATTATTGTCACGGTTTTTCTTGCACTCATCAGCAAATTCTGCGCCAACGAAGCCTCCGCCAATAACAACGATGTCCTTACTTCGGTTAACTGCATCCAGCATCTTTTGCAGGTAACCAATCTCCTTATTCACAACAAAGACATTCTCTTTATCAATACCGGGAATATTTAAGACCATAGGTGAGGAGCCTGTAGCCAGAATAAGCTTGTCGTAGCTTATTTGTTCTCCATTATCTGTATAGACAATCTTCTTTTCTTTATTGATTTCCTTAGCAGTACTAATAACAAGGTTAACACCATGGTTGACTAATGCTGTATCCGGCATCAAATTCTTTTCCGGACTACCAAGGGTCCCGAAAATATAGGGTATACCGCAAGGAACTAATACCTCTTTTTCTTTGCGTATAAGAATGATTTCTTTCCCAGGATTTCGCCGACTGCAACTGATTGCTGCTGTAGCACCCGCAGCACTACCTCCGATGATAACCACATCTGCTTTCCTCATTTTCTCTCATACCTCCCATGTGCTCAAAACCTACCTTTGTGCCTTGGTAGACCTTGTTATCATTATATCACCTGGTGGGTAATTGAAAGAATGCAGGCACAACTGCTCGAAAAGATTAAGGATGGTGTCATCGGTTCTGCCGTGAAAGCCGCCAAGAGCTGAGAACCAGTACGCCAGCGACCAGATAAGGCAAGCCGATTATTGACCAAGCCAGGACATGATTGTGACCAGCAAAACACCCGATGTGTACACCCAGGCCGATAGAAGTTAAAACCAGGAGTATACCAGCAGTCATATCTCGCCACCACGATGCAATGCACCCTGCTAGCGCAACCGCTCCAAGTAAGACCAGTGTGCCGCTTTCTACCGTCATTGGTCCCATACCCTCAGATACAGCTGAAGCGATGAACATGCCTACAAAGAGCACCGCAGCAGCTGTCCCGATTGCTCGCGCTGCCCATCTCATTCGTTTGGCTAGACGATTATCCTTATTCCTTAGCACTTTGTCCCTTCTTAGTGCCAGGCGAACTAAACGGAAGTTTGTCCAACACGAGGCCTGGTTTAGAGCTTCGTCTTTATCACATTATTCCTCTTTTGGCTCCTCTCCAGGTGGCGGGGCTTCTTCAGGAGCTTCAACCGCTTCTTCTACCACCTCCTCTACTACTTCCTCCTCTACACGTCGCGCACTAATCTTCGCCACTACCACTTCCGGGTCATTAAGAACGGTAACCCCCTTCTCCATCTCAATATCCTTCACCCGCAGCACCTGGTCTGACTCGGTGAGGGAACTGATGTCTAGTTCTACACTCGCAGGAATTTTTGTCGGGAGGCACTCAACGCTCAAGGTGTCGAGCTCTTGCAGCAGCGTATTCTCCCTTAACTTCAACGCTGGGGCTTCCCCAACTAAAACAACAGGAACTTCTACCTTCATTTCCTCCGCCTTCTTTACCTGATAAAAATCTACATGCACCAATCCACGTCTCGGCAGCTCTATCTCAACTTCACGAACTATAACGGACCTCGCCCTCTTTTCACCATCGATCCTGAGGTTGATTAGCTTCGTCTTTCCTGCCTTAGCTAACACCTGCTGAAGTTTGACAGTATCACATTGTAATGCCTGTGATTCGATACCATGACCAAAAAGATGCACCGGTGTAATCCCCTGCCGACGCAAAAACCTGACTTTCTTACCCAGAATCTCCCGCTTGGTAACCTTTAATTCTATCTCATCCATCCAATCGCTCCTTCAAAGTTAATACTTCTATACATTAAAACATACTTCCCCCCATCGCAGGTAGTCTTGATGCCGTCACAATGATGGGCCTCGCCTATAATGTTCAGGGAAAGCCACCCATAAGACTGTACAAAGCGTCCTATTTCCCTCCGGTTCAGGAAACTCGCTTAGCGCGCAGCCCCGTTTCCTTTATTGCTAAACACAGTCTCATAGCTACAAGATTCAATACTCCAAGCAACAGGAATCCTGGCCAAAACAGATGGCTAACGTCTATGACCACCCCCATGACGACGGGCAGGATAAATGCGCCAACACGGTTTAGCGTGAAAATCAGCCCCATCGCAGAGCCGGTATGAAGGGGACCGATACCCTCCATCTCCAACACTATGGTTCTTAACAGGGGAATAGCGACTCCTACACCCACAGCAATCAAAATCAGCACAGCAATCAAGGGTACACCCATAAAAAAGGCTACCAGGGACATACCCGCGCTGCTTAGCAGCAAAAAAGGCCACACAAAGGGCTTCCTGACACCGAACCTGTCCGACAGAGATGGCCCCACGACATTAAAGACACCGCTACTCATCAGGGTGAGCCCAAGAAGAAGCCCAGCCCTTGCAGCAGTCATCCCCTTTTCAACCAGCATGGTCGGGAGAAAGCCCTGGAAAGCAAGAAAGCCGCCGACCAGGCAGAATTCCATTAAACATATAAGCCAGAGGTCCTTAACCCTGACGACTCTCTTCAAGCCCTCCCAGGTTCCCGGTTGACGTCCTGCACCTTCAGCCGCTATTTCCTCGACCGGTCGCTCTCTAGCTCCTGCAATCCACATGATGAGAAGCACCACAGCAATAGCGCCGGTCAACCACATCGTTGGTCTCCAGCCACCAAGGAGCGGGGATAGCACCGAAGCACCTGTCATATTCCCGAGAACTAGACCCACGCCAACTGATATGCTAAGTATTCCATTAGCCCGTCCCAGCTCCGTTCTACCGAACCACAGGCCAATCCCCTTGGTTAGATTAGGCACGATGAAAGCCAGAGATGCACCGAAAAGGAACATAGCCACCGTCAATCCCTGGAAGCCGGGCATAAAGCCGCGCAGAGCACAGAATACGGCTGAAAAAATAAGCGCACCCGCTATTACTCTCTTCACTCCAAAGCGATCGGCCATAGCGCCGCCTACAAGAGAGAATAGCATCATCCCTAGAAACCATGAGCCCCAGATGATTCCTACCTGGGTGTGTGTCAAGCTTAATTCAGCAGCAATCTCAGGCAACAAAGGAGGCACCACACCTATGTTTAAGCCATTAAGAAAGCAATCTATCAAGCAAAAATAGACAAGCATATGTCGCCTGTACGCCCATTTCTGCTCTATCATCCTGCGCACCTTAATTTCGTAAGATAGCCGCTACTCCTCTTTGAGACTCCTTTATGGTAACGAACGGCTATTTTGTTCAGGCTTGGGGAGCCTTAATCTTCGGATGATTAGACATAGTCAAAGGAGTGATGCTCCCATCAGGATTTCGACGCACCATGGAAATATGCTCCTTTTCACGCATAACCTGGAAACCAAGAATTCCCAGCGCCTTGACCACCCTCCGTTTTGGAGCATCAACAGGGAATTTCGGCATTAACCTTCAACCCCGGCCTCGGCAATGAACGCCTCAAGAACCGGGGGCTCTACATCAAGAACCTCGTCTCCGAAAGTGTCAATGTGAAAGCGAATGGCTGACTTCACATCTGAAAGTGCCTCTTCATAAGTATCTCCCTGTCCAACCACAACTCCTTTAAGTCCCAAGGGATAAGCCACATAGCCATCAGGATGTTTTTCCACAATAATCTTCAATTGCCGCATTTAACTACCTCCCCTTGAACTGCTGCAGGATAGCACTGATATACATGAACCCTCAGTTCACCTAACCTGCTCCAGCCTCTAAAATCCTATCAAGCTACTACGGTAGCTGTCAAAACTACTATACACCTAACAAGAATAAATATTTAGTATTTGCCCAGCTTTGCCTCTTCGCTTAGCAAGAAGAATCTCGGCAGAGCTAGCCTGGTAAAATGGACTTTCGTTCAAGCGGATTTTATCCTTTTCTGTATCCTGAGCCACGAGTCTGTGATAAGGAAACTCTCCTCCATATTCTCAATCATCCTGACAAACTTGTTCATAGGTACTGAGAATGTGAGTACATTTAATGCCTCAACCACACATCCTGGTACTGAGCCGGGCTCGACCAGTTTGGCATGTCCTTCTTCATTGGTATAATAGAAAATAACCGGAAGTTCCGCACCGTCAAAATATTTCTCCCAGAGCCAACTGAATTTCTCTTTGATATGTTTGTTCATATGGAAACTAAGCAGTCACGTTTTCCCTTTTGTCGATGCCAGCCAAACTGCGAGCAAGGCTTTGCTTGAGGTCCATATCCGTCTCGCGCTCAATCATAATTTTCTGCGCCTGAGGCGAGCCCGCTCCATGCATCGACTCTGTACGATAACTGGGAGCTATTTGGCCAAAAGTCATGGACTGGATGAGCGTCAACATACGTATTCGGTGCTCTGTAGGTACATCAGGCACTCCCTTCAGGTATTTATCGACATATTTGCCTATCACAGGATGTCTGAAGTCTTTTTCGGAGGGCAGCGTTACCAGAATACCGCCGGCTATGTCCTCGGCAAGCCTGCAAAGCTCGTAGGGAAACCTCGTCACATTGTGCTTACATACATTGGCTAAAAGGATGTTGGGCTGGTAGTTGCCAGCCATAGTCTGCCGCCCCTCGTAGGCACAGGCTAATCCGCAGGCATGTATTGTTTCAGCGAGGTGAATCATCTCCCCAAGCTTCTCCCTGATGTGAGGGGCTCTGCGTGTCCCGTTGTAATCAGCCATTGAGGCCGCCGCTCCGATAAGCACATCACCTATGCCCGGCTTACAACCGCCGTAGCTTTGTCTATGATAAGCGGCGAATCTCTCCACCATCATAATGGCAAATTCGATCTCCCCACACATGAAAACCCTGTCCCACGGGACAAAGACGTTGTCCAGGATAGTCAGTGTCTCCTGCCCACCGAAGCCGTAGTTACCGACATCGATATCACCGTTCTCAAGCTTGCGCGTATCGCAGGACTGTCTTCCATAGACGAGGTGTACGCCTTCAGCGTCCGTTGGTATAGCACAGGTTAATGAATAGTCCTCATCGCCGTCCCGCATTCTCAGGGTTGGCATAATGAGCATTTCATGTGAATTCACGGTTCCCGTTTGACTTGCTTTTGCCCCCTTTATGATGATTCCATCACTCCTTCGCTCTACCACATGCACAAACATGTCCGGGTCAGCCTGCTTGCTTGGAGCCACCACCCGGTTGCCCTTGACATCGGTCATGGCACCCTGGACACAGAGGTCATTCTGTTGAACATACTTCAGCCACTCTCTAAACCTGTGGTGATACTTGGTTCCGTGCTCCTGGTCAATTTCGTAGGTGGTACTAAAAACAGCGTTGATGGCGTCAAGACCAACACACCTCTGGAAACAACAGGCTGTCCTTTGTCCCAGCTCCCTCTGCAATCTTACCTTACTGACCATATCACCGGTGCTCTCGAAGAGAGAGTTAAATCTGTTTACCTTCTTCCCTGTAAGCATCGAGTCCGTGGTTGCCAGCTCCTTGTTCTTGGGCTCGTGAGCAAGCTTGTAGGTCATCGCCACAGCATTGATTGATGGCCTGATAATAGGATTATCAACCCAATTCTCCACCTTTTCCCCAAGTAGATAGAGGTCCAGTTTCAGCTTACGCAGACTTTCGATGTACTCTGCAGCGGTTTTCAATGGCATGATACATCACCTCCTTTCTCGTTTTTTTGCTTGACTTCGGCTTCTCCTTAACAACATGGGAACAAATTCGATAAAAAGGCCCTCTAGGGCTTCAAGTGTTTTTCAAGCTCTTCGAACTGCGGGATCTGCATCGGCTCAAATAATAGATAACTCTGGACAGGATAGCGTGAGCCTCCTTTATGGGTTGCCTCAAGTCCTGCTATTAGGTCATCTAACTGAGATGCCGGTAGACTAAACGCCATCTCATGGTCCTGTGTAAGCCCGAGCACCCTTTCACCCCTGCCAGGATGAATAAAACACGCCTTTCCTTCTCTAAATGGCCATATCATCTCGTTTGCACAGGTAAATCCCAGGTTTGTCTCAGAGGTAACAACCCCACCCCTTTTATAGATATAGCCCTGGGCGAGTCTCATCATCTGTGCCGGATTGCCATATATGACCACCACATCCGGGTCAAGTTTTGTCTTTGAAAGTGGGGAGATATAGAGCCGTTCAAATCGCCCTGGCTCCATTATAGTCATTTTCTCAAGGGTTTTTACAGCAGCCTCTTTTGTCTCAAAATAACCCATGCTCATAAGGAAATCTATTACTGCATCTGGGCTTTCAGGCTCCCTCCATCCAAAGCCAATGAGTGCTGGGATACAATTTATGTCATCTTTTGTTACCCCCATAGACCATCCCCACCTCCTAGCAATATTTGTTGCCTGACACAGGGCAATCTTTATCCCCATACTTGAAGGCGTCGCTGTCTTTTCCAGGAATGCATCTCCCTTTTTCAGGAAGTTCACACCCAGAGGAAATGTATCCAGCCTTAAATACCTATCTAATTGCTCTCCTTTTGCCTTCCATGCATCTTGAGTCATAGTTACCTCCTTATTATTTCTCGTCTTTTTGGCGATCCATCTCTTCCAGTATTAGCTCTGTAGCCAGCCTGGCAGCGGTACCAACAACCTTTGAACAATGCGCAGGCATCTTAGCCTCTATGGCTTTTTCCAGCTCCGCTGGATCATATAGATTAAAAGTCCTGCCCATAAGGCGGTTCTGGATATCATAGCACCGGCACGACCCATACCGTTCAACAAATCTGTCATGAAGCCTTTTAGCCATTATATAGGACCTCATAGGTTTCATCATATCAGGGAAGTCCTTCTTTTCCCTGCCAAAGAGGTAACTGATCACCATTGAACCGCCAACAAGGGCACCGCACGAGCCATCTCCCGTTAAGCCCAATCCGTCTGCCAGCCCACTTGCACTTCGGAATACATCATCGTTTTCAATATCCAAGGCATCGAAGATGCCAGCAATGGTCGTCTGGGCACACCCGGTACACTTCATCTCGTATTTGCGGGCAGACTCAAACGCCTTTTCCAATACAGCATCCCGCGAGTCTTTCATAACTACCTCCTTATATCCCTCTTTTGTTCAAACCATCCTCAATTGATAAGCATCCTTAATAGAATAAATATTCACTATTTGCCCAGCTTTGCTTCCAGCTCCTTTTGCCGCAAAGCCATGGTCACATCGCCGCGAGTCCTCTCAATAATGCCTCGAATGGCATCGGTGGTCCGCCTCAAACCATGAGTGATGATTTCGGTGAAATCCATAGTCATCAACGTGCCATAAATATCATCCATGGCACCGAGCAACTCCTCACAGCGAGAGAAATTCCCTCTCCTCATGCTATCCAGTAAGTAGCGCCTCAATTCACCCACCGCTTCGCCAAGTCCATTGAGATATGCGGCGTAATCAACGCCTATTGCCTCAGGTTTGGGGAGCTCTTTCCCAACGATCAAAGCGAAGGTGATGCTCCCCTCAGCGAATTCCTTTTTAGCATCATGAACGAATCCTGAATGGAGCAAACCGGGATGGTCATTGAGGCTATCATTTATCTCCTGAACCAATTTGTAAGTTGAGTCAAGAATTTGCCTTGCCTTATCCTGCTCCTGACGATGAACAGCCCTTATAGCATTGGCGCTATTACGAATTATCTGGCGGCAGAGGCGCAAAGCCTTCTCCCTGGCTTCATCCTCAGCGGTAAAATAGGCACGGATTTCTTCAGCGATAGCTTTCAGCTCATCCCCTAACCCTGGCATTTTCTCTTTGCCTTCCTTATCTCGTTAACCAACCCTTTGGTGGTTTTTTTGACGTCTGGCTTGCTCAACACGGCACTAATCACAGCCACACAATCAGCACCAGCAGCAATTACCTTACCAACATTGCTTTTATCAATGCCGCCGATAGCCACCACTGGTGAGGATACTGCCTCCCTCACCTGCTTGAGCATATCCAGGCCAACGACAATAGCCCCTTCCTTGCTCCCCGTAGGGAACATCGAGCCCACAGAAATGTAATCCGCCCCTGCACCCCCCGCCTCGATTGCCCGTGATACCGTGATAACCGAGCTACCAATTATTTTAGTCATCGGCAATTCTCTCCTGGCAACATGAACCGGCAGGTCTCCGTAGCCGATATGGAGACCATCAGCATCGACTGCCAATACTAAATCCAAATAGTCATTGATGATGAATAAAATCCCTGCCTTCAAGCATAGCTCCTTAAGCCTCTCAGCAACGGGCAATAGTTCCACCATACTCCTTTGCTTGTCACGGAGCTGGATAACCTTGGCCCCTCCCTGAATAACCTCTCGGGCTACCTCCAATTCGTCCCTGCCACCCAGAAATTGCCTATCCACGATAACATAAAGCCCGGTCAATCCCTTCAGCTTATCCTGCCGTGTTAGTCCGGAAACCATCTCTTTTTCCACCGAATAAAGGAGGAACCTCACCTTCTCAAACTTGACAGCATTGAGCCTGGAGCTCAGTTCATCCAGTTTAGCCAGCTCCTCCAATACCCGCAGAGATTCCTCCACCCTGTTAGCATTTGCTTCGACCAGGCTAACTAAATCAGGGTAGGACTGCCTGTTGAGATTGCTTCGCCTTCGGCTCGCAATGACAGAGGGGCGGCTCGCACTGGCTGAAGGGGGCCTGGCAATGACATTTTCTCTGCCGACATCATGTTCCGAGTCCCGTTCCTCAAGAAGAATTATGCCCAGAGACTCACCGACTTCGGCAAGACTGTGACGAGTACTTCTTAACTGCTGGCTCAGTGTAGCGTCATTAAGAACAAAACGGGCAATATCTTCCAGAACACGCAAGCCCTCGGCGGAACGATTGAGGTTGGCATCAACTATACGAAGCAGTTGGTGAGGCACTTTGCAAATCCTTCAAAGGCTCAGGCATCACACCCTCTCTGGCTGCCTGTATTTCCTCTTCAAGCTGGGAAGGCATCTCTTCGCCCATATCCTTAAACTTTTTCTCCGCCCAACGCCCAATGTTGCGTGGGTCTTTGTAATAATCATTGCTCGGATGAGATGATGGTTCGCCACTCTCTTCCCACACAGTTTCCAGGGATTTATGGTAAGCGAAGCCTGATACAACACGGGATAAATTAGCGCTTCCACAAAAGCGACAGGTGGGCGAAACAGGCTCCGAGATACTCCTCACCAGAACGCTCGTCTTTCCACGACAATCATGGCAGATAAACTCATAGATTGGCACCTTACCTCCTTGCTAATCCCCTTCCGTCTCTGATGACTCGGATAGGCCCGTGACCTCTTTCCTCTTTTGCTCAATCTGTTCAGCAGGCCATTCTCCGCTCTCCATTCTCTCGGTCATCTCCTCATAATCTGGAGGAGGCTTCTCGCCTCCAGTCATTCTCTTGTTCCACTCAGCCAAAGCTCTGGGGTCACTACGCATCATCCCCTCAGTCAAGTTTCTGTCGGAAAGTATATCGTCATAAACATCCTTGTAGGTTTTATGCATGGCGAAAGTGGAGAATGTCCGCTTGAGCTCACCCCCACAGTGAGGACAGGCAGGAGCATCAGCCGAAAAATTGTGCCGAAATAAGCTAAGCTTACGGTGGCAGGAATTACAACGGTATTCGTAAACTGGCATAGCTAATCACTAAAGATTTTATCACATTGCCCTCAAAAGCCAAATTATATGAACGAGTACAGGCTATTGCAATATAAAGTATTGTGGTATACAATATTTCTGTTGGAGTTAGTTCTAGGTCATTACATACCGGGTTAAACTCCGCTAGGTTTATTCAAGGTGCCGGGTGACCTTAACTTTACCAATAATTTAATAGAGAGGAGGTCATCCAATGGGTTATGTAGACAAAACGCTCGAGTGCGCCGATTGTGGGGCTAGTTTCACTTTCACCGCTGAGGAACAAGAGTTCTTTGCCACTAAAGGCTATGTGCATGAGCCCAAGCGTTGCCCAGCGTGTCGCAAAGCGAGGAAATCACAGCGTTACGGAGACGACTTCGGCTTCAGACGCCAGATGTTCCCGGCAGTGTGTGCCAAGTGTGGCAAAGAGACAGAAGTGCCGTTCCAGCCCCGTGAAGGTAGACCGGTATATTGCAGCGAGTGCTACAACGAGCTTAAAGCAAGTAAGCAACTTTGATTAGCAAGCAGTCGGGATTAACTACAAGCTAGGCCCCTGGTAATCATCCCCGAGAAGATGGACATTCACGACTCGGGGTGAGCTTCTTCTATGTCAGGCAGTACTGCAGCGAAGTCCTCCCGAATACAGTCCACACATATTCTCAATATTTGGGAAATAAGGGGAGATTCTTTGCCACAATTTCTGCATCTAGATAACAAAGGCTATCTTCGTCCCAGCCCTATGGCGAGGAATACAAAATACATCAACTGAGCTAATGCCATAAAGAAAGAAGCTACATAGGTTAGAGCTGCCGCAGAAAGGACAGCCCTGGCACCACCGTATTCTTCAACCGAGACCAACCCGCTGCCACGCAGCATATGGAGCGCTCTACTGCTGGCATTAAACTCCACAGGAAGAGTAACCAAAGAGAAAAGAACCGCCAGGGCAAACAGGAAAATACCAGTCCAAACGACGTGCAGCCCAAATTTACCAGCGAGAAGATAGAGAAACAGACCAATTACGACGCATATCCAACCCAACTGGCTGCCGATATTGGCTGCAGGAACCAGAGCAGTGCGAAATCTCAAAAAGGCATAGCCAGTCCTGTCCTGAACAGCGTGCCCGATTTCATGGGCAACGATTCCCAACGCTGCCACCGAAGGAGTAGAATAGACCTCGGGAGAAAGTCGCAACACCTTATTTCTGGGGTCATAGTGGTCGCCTAACCTAGTTTTCACCTGCTCCAGCTTCACATCGTCCAGCTCATTATCCCTCAACAGTGTCCGAGCTGCTTCTACTCCAGCTACTCCATACATATTGCGCACCCGAGAATACTTCTTGAATGCTGAATTTACCTTCACCTGAGCGTAAATCATGAATAGGAACGGCGGTATCACAAATAAAAACCATATCGGGTCAAACAGGAAAAACATCTCTCACGCCTCCACGAAATGTTATTAACTTAAATAAAAATCGAGTCAAATAAGCCAGCACCCTCAACCCAGAACTGAGCCGACAAAGCTTCTTTGTCCTCTCAGGAACTCAGCAATTGACATTTCCTTCCTTCCCTCCAGTTGCACTCTACTAAGCCCCAAGACACCGTGCCCGGTGATCACACCTGCTTCAGATGACGAAGGCAAAGCCACCACCTCCCCCACCTTTCCTGGAGTTATATCCTCCAGAGGAACAGCGCTGTGAATTCTAATCCTTCTGTCACCCCACCAGCCATAGCAAACTGGCCAGGGGTTATAAGCCCTTACCCTTCGCCAGATTTCCACAGCGGGAAGATGCCAGTCTATTTTCCCATCCCCGCTGGTTATCAGCCTGGTGTAAGTAGCTTTGTTTTCCTCTTGCGGTTGTGGCTTAATCTTGCCCTCAAGCCATTCAGGTAAAATATCCACCAGAAAAGCAGATCCCAGTTGAGCTAGTTTATCAGTGAGTGAGCCAGTGGTATCTTCAGGCAAGATAGGCATCTCCCTCCGAGCTAAAATAGGGCCGCTATCCAATCCGGCATCCAATAACATGATTGTAACACCGATAGTCTCATCCCCATCAAGAATAGCATTAACCACAGGGGAGGGACCACGATGACGGGGCAATAATGAAGGGTGAACATTAAGACAACCAAACTGGGGCAGGGATAACACCTCGGGAGGGAGAATGAGACCAAAAGCGGCAACCACGATGAAATCGGGACAGAAGCCACTCAATTCCCGCACTGCTTGGGGAGACTTAAATGTCTTTGGTTGCATAACAGGGATATGGCGATTCAAAGCCAGAGCTTTTACCGGCGAACGAATGAGTTCCCGCTTTCTCCCCGCCGGCTTATCAGGTTGAGTGCATACTGCCACTACCTGGTGAGAACTATTAAGCAAACGTTCCAACGCAGGCACGGCAAATTGCGCAGTGCCCATAAAAATAACTTTCATAACTAGCCCAACAGCATTTTCAAATATTTTTTTTGTTATGTCAAAATTTCCCTAGATGACCCAAAAACGTTTTTGCCATAATTTGACCTTGGTATTCTCCAATTACCCCATGTGGCTATCGGTGATTTTGTTTCTATGACTGAACCATTTTCGGCAAAAGAGGCTTGGGCAAGGGCTTTAGGACAGCTTCAACTCCAGGTCAACAGGATAAACTATGATACCTGGCTCAGGGATAGCCAAGGTATCAATTACGAAAACGACCTCTTCGTAGTTAGCGTTCCCAATACTTTCATCGCTGAGTATCTTACAAAACGCTTTCACTCATTGATAAAGAAGACCATTGCCATTATCTTAGGAAAAGACTTAGAGGTCCAATTCGTGGTAGAGCAGCCAACACTGCCCAGAGAGAAGCCATTGCAGCGAGACGGCGGAGTGAGCACCAAGATGAAAACCTACCGATTTAACCCCAAATACACTTTCCCCAGATTTGTGGTGGGTGACTGTAACCGCCTTGCCTATGCTGCAGCCACAGAAGTAAGCCAGAAACCATCACTGGTCTACAATCCACTCATCATTTATGGAGACACTGGTCGCGGCAAGACTCACTTGTTACATGCTATCGGGCACATGGCGATAAAAAGCGGGCTGAATGTGGTTTACTCCTCCGCTGACCAATTCATCACTGAATTTGTGCTCGCAGTCAAGCAGAACGATGTAGACCATTTCCGAAGCAAATTCGGCCCGGTAAATATGTTCCTTTTCGATGATTTCCAACTACTAGATAATAAGAAGCAGACTCAACAGTTTTTCTTTCACACTTTCAACGAGCTTTATCATAATAACTGTCAAATCGTGATCGTTGCTGACTGCGCTCCTAAAGAGATGTCTTTAGTCAGCAACAGGCTAAGGTCACGCTTGCAATGTGGTCTTGTTACTCAAATTCAACCACCCGATTTTGGGACACGGTTAGCTATACTTCAAGCCAAGTCAACGGAGAAGGGACTCCCTATCATCGAAGAGACACTACAATTTATCGCACAAAAGATACAGGATAATGTCTACCAGCTTGAAGGTGCCCTCACATACCTCGATGCCTACACTAAGTTAACCGGGCTTAGCTTAACTCCACAAATAGTCACCAAATTATTAACAACTAATAAAAACAACGATGACTGTAAAGTAATAGTCCAAACGGTAGCTGAATATTTTGACTGTTCCTTAGAGCAATTGCTAGGCAGAAAGAGGGACAAGGAGACCTCCCTAGCACGCCAAATCGCAATGTATCTCCTGCGAGAGAAAGGAAATTACTCTTTCACCGAGATCAGCAATATATTAGGCAATAGGAATCATGCCACAATACTCCATGGATATAAGAAAATAGCCAGCGATTTAGGGGTTAATTCCAAGCTGAAAAGGCAAATCAGTCAACTTAAACGACAAATTGACAGTTCTTATTAATACACTGTGAATAAAATGTTACAAACTTAAGAATCACTTATCCCTTACTCAAAGCTTTTTTGTCATCCCCATATCAGTTCTTATTAATGTTATTATTATTCAAATACTATAAGTAAATATATAATTATGATAACTAATAATAAATGGGTGGTGAGGTTATGAAAGTGGGGATTTTGGGGGGGACCTTTGACCCTGTTCATATAGGGCATCTCATTATTGCTGAAGGAGTCCGTGTAGAGTTGGGGTTGGAAAAAGTTCTTTTTGTACCTGCTGGTCAGCCATGGCTTAAGTTACAGCATGCGATTACCCCGGCAGGTTATCGTGTGGAGATGCTGCGTCTGGCTATTCTCCCTAACCTTCACTTTGAGCTAAGCGATGTGGAGGTGGAGCGCTCTGGCCCATCGTATACTATAGATACTGTGGTTGAGCTCAGGAATCGGTTAGGTGCTCAGGCGGATTTGTTTTTTATCCTGGGATGTGATGCTCTAGCTCAGTTTCCCGAGTGGAAGGAGCCGAGCAAGCTAATCCAATTATGTAAGCTAGCTGTTGTGCCCAGAGCAAATTTAGCTTTGCCAGATTTGGAAGGTGTAGAGCGTCGTATTCCGGGGATAACTGACAGGGTTAGTTACGTCGCTACGCCGATAATCGATATTAGTTCTTCACAGATTCGAGAGCGTGTGGCTCGAGGATCATCAATCCGACACCTTGTGCCGGACAAAGTGGAGGAATATATAGCAAAGCGGCGGTTATATCGCAGCTAGCAAGGACTTGTTTAGACATCCAGGTTTCTAACACTTTGAGCGTGAGCTTGAATAAAGCTCTTACGTGGAGCTACCTCGGGTCCCATTAGCATGGTGAATATACCGTCTGCAGCTATAGCGTCTTCCAAAGTCACTCGTAGTAGCGTTCTGGTCTCGGGATTCATGGTTGTTTCCCACAGCTGTTCGGGGCTCATTTCTCCCAGTCCTTTGTAGCGCTGTATGTCCACTTTATTGCCTTCCAGCTTCTGGAGCACCTCTTCCTTTTGTTGCTCAGAATAAATCCAGAATGATCGTTTACCAGCTTGGATGCGATAAAGAGGAGGTTGTGCGAGGTAAAGGTATCCATGGGTGATTAACTCCAGCATATAGCGGTGGAAGAAAGTGAGCAACAGGGTGCGAATGTGAGAGCCATCGACATCGGCATCGGTCATAATGATTATTTTGTGGTATCTGAGCTTCGAGAGGTCAGGTTGTCCATCAGTATTTGCTCTTAGTGCGGTGACAACAGCTCTTATCTCTTCATGTTGTACGATCTTGTCTTTAGTGGCTTTCTCGACATTAAGTATTTTCCCTTTAAGAGGGAGGATAGCCTGGAATTGGCGGTTGCGTCCCTGTTTAGCTGAACCACCGGCTGACTCACCTTCAACTAAGTAAAGCTCACACAAGGACGGGTCTTTTTCGGAACAATCGGCCAGCTTTCCGGGCAAGACTGATATTTCGAAGCTGCTTTTCTTAAATACGAGCTCGCGTGCCTTGCGTGCTGCTTCCCTTGCCTTAGCGGAAATGAGGCACTTGGTGATAATTGTCTTTGCCTCGTCTGGATGCTGCTCTAGATAGAGGGACAATCCATCGGCGACGACAAATTCGACTTGACTTTTTACTTCAGGATTGCCCAGTTTTGCTTTAGTTTGCCCCTCAAATTGAGGCTGGGGTAACTTCACGCTGATAATCGCTACTATTCCTTCACGGACATCCTCGCCGGTTAGGTTAGGTTCGCTATCTTTGATAAATTTGTTGTTTCGCGCGTAATCATTCAGCACGCGGGTCAATGCGGAACGAAAACCGGTAAGGTGGCTGCCTCCATCTCTGGTGCTAACACAATTTGCAAAGGAGAAAGTGGACTCTATGGAGCTATCGTTGTATTGCAAGGCTACTTCAATCGCAGTGCTGTTGGTTGAATCCTTCAGTAAGATGGGTTCCGGATGTATAACCGTCCTATTTTTATTTACTCGGGAAATTAAAGTAGCTATTCCACCTTCGAAGTAAAATGTTTTTTCGGCATCACTGCGCTCATCCCTGATTACTAACTCCACCCCGCTATTCAAGAAAGCCAATTCTTTCAGGCGCTGGCAAACCGTGCCAAAGTCGTAGTCGGTATCCTCAAAGATCAGGCTATCGGCGAGAAACATGATTTTAGTGCCGGTATCTTGGGTGTGACCGATGATTTCTATACCACCTATAGGAATACCTTGCTGGTATTCCTGGCGATATATGTTCTCTTCCCTTCTAACCTCGACTTTAAGCCAGGCAGACAAAGCATTCACCACCGAAGCACCGACGCCGTGTAATCCGCTTGATATTTGATAAACAGTTCCTCCAAACTTTGCTCCAGCGTGTAGATGAGTCATCACTGCTTGTAAAGCAGTAATGTCTGTTTCCGGAATAACGTCAACAGGGATGCCTCTCCCGTTATCCACCACGGTGACGCTGTTATCTGGGTGAATTGTCACCTCGATTTGGTCGCAGGAACCAGCCATAGCCTCATCTATGCTGTTATATACTATTTCATAGAGGAGTTGATGTAGTCCTTGGCGGTCGGTGCTGCCGACATACATTCCAGGGCGTAGGCGGACTGCTTCTATCTCGTCTAGAATCTGGATGTCTTCGGCGCGATACTCGTTATTTGGTTTGTTGTTTAGCTCGTCTTGTATCATACGTGATTGGGGTTCGTCTATCTAAGGTGAATGTTGCAACTCTAGGTGAGCAATTTGGCAAAACACCATATTGACCCATTTATTATACCACATCTACGAATAGAAAACTATATTTTGTGCTCTTTCTTATCTTTTTTCAAGTAAGCTCGCTATTTCACTGAGAGGAACAGTTTCCTGTTCTCCGCTCGACATGTCTCGCAATACCGCTGTTTCATTCGCCACTTCCTTTTCTCCAATGATAACGGTGTATTTAACGTCTAGCGAATTAGCCTGTCTCAGTTGGCTTTTCAAACTCTTCTCTCCAGTAGCCTGGATGGCAGCGATGCCTTGGTGGCGCAATCTGGAAACAAGTTTTGTTGCCTCTAGTTTAGCTTGTGTTCCGAGGTAAGCTACATAAGCAACAGGTTTAGGGAGGGCGGGAACAATTACGTTCTGGTTTTTCAAGGTAATAATGATTCTTTCTATACCAGCGGCAAAACCAACTGCTGCCGTAGGTTTACCCCCCAGTTCCTCAATAAGATTATCGTAGCGACCGCCTCCACCAAGAGCGATTTGTACCCCTTTCCCTTCAGGCTTTACCTCGAAGACTGTTCTGGTATAGTAATCCAGTCCCCGCACTAGCCTGTGATTTAATTGGTACGTTATCCCCAGTGCAGTTAGATATTTCTGGACACTTTGAAAATGTGTCTGGCATTCCGAGCAAAGATAGTCTGTGATTTTTGGCGCACCTGTTATTATTTCCTGGCAAGAAGCTTCTTTGCAGTCGAGAAGTCGCAGGGGATTTCTAGCTAACCTGACCTTGCAGTCGGGACATAGTCTATCCCGGATGGGGGAATAGTATTTTTTCAACGCCTCGACATAGCCAGGCTGGCATTTTCGGCAGCCAATGCTATTAATCTCAATAACCAGTCTGGAAAGACCCAAAGAAGATAAGAAACGATACATCAGTTCTATCACCTCAGCATCGAGGGCAGGGTCAGCATCACCTATTGCTTCGCATCCAAGCTGATGATGCTGACGATAGCGTCCTGCCTGAGGGCGCTCGTATCTAAAGGCGGGGATAATATAATATAGCTTTACCGGCTGAGGTAGGTTAAATAGCCCATGTTCAAGGTAAGCGCGACAGATCGGCGCAGTTCCCTCTGCAGTCAAAGCCAGCTTCTGCCCACTTTTATCCTCGAAGACATACATCTCCTTAATGATGTCTGCGCCATCAGGTGCGGTGTGGGCAAAAAGTTGGTAATCTTCAAAAACAGGGGTGTTGAGGGGCTGGTAGCCGTAAAGCTGGCAGAGGTAAACAGCTTTTTCCTCTATATACCTCCAGTAAGCCTTTTCCTGGGGCAAGATGTCCGATGTGCCACGAGGTGCTTTGAACAAAAGAAAAACTCCTTGACTTGTAGAATACAAGAGTGTAGGAAGGATGTAAAGGAATTTGCCTTGTTTTTGTTATTTAAGTTATGATGAATTTGATGGGAGAAGAGAAGATTTTAGCTAAAGCACGGATATACCTGCCAGAAGAGCAACTAGCACTGGTTGAGAAAGCTTACAATTTTGCTCTTGATGCGCATCGAGGCCAATTGCGGAAATCTGGAGAGCCTTACCTGGAGCATCCTGTTAGTGTAGCAATGATTTTAGCTGAGCTTCAATTTGATGGTGCTACTCTAGCTGCCGCCTTGCTTCACGACGTTCTCGAGGATTGTGGAGTCTCAGTGGATGAAATCAAGACTAACTTTGGTGATGAGGTAGCTAAATTGGTAGAGGGCACCACGAAATTGAGCAAGTTGGCAAAGCCTGTTTATGGAGATAAAGCCAAGAGAGAGCTTCAAGTGGAGAATCTGCGCAAAATGCTTATAGCCACTGCTGAGGATTTAAGGGTTATATTTATAAAATTAGCTGACCGGCTACATAATATGCGCACTCTTGGAGTTTTGCCGCGGGGGAGACGCATTGCCATTGCTCAAGAGACTTTGGAGATATACGCTCCACTAGCGCATCGTCTGGGTATCCGGAGCCTAAAATGGCAGTTAGAGGATTTGGCTTTTCGTTATTTAGAGCCACGGGAATATCATCGGGTTGCTCGTTTGGTAGCTTCGAAACGAGAACAAAGAGAAGGTTTCGTAAACGAGGCTATCCAAGCGTTGGACGAGGAATTGAACAAAGCTGGTGTAGAAGCCAGCGTTTTTGGCAGGCCAAAACATGTTTATAGTATCTTTCGGAAAATGGGCAAATATGCGGCGCAGGGTAAGGATTTTGGCGATATCTATGATCTTTTTGGCTTGCGCATACTGGTTAATTCAATTTCAGACTGCTATAAAGCGGTGGGAATAGTTCATAGCCTTTGGCACCCTATACCTGAGGAATTTAACGATTTTATTGCTAATCCTAAAGACAATGAGTATCAATCTTTACACACAGCGGTGATATATCACGGGAATGCATTGGAGGTGCAAATTCGGACTCATCAAATGGACCGAGTTGCTGAGTTTGGGTTAGCTGCGCATTGGCGCTATAAGGAGGGGGGAAAGGGAGGGGACTCTTTTAAGGAAGTGGCCTGGTTACCTCAACTGGTTGAGTGGCGTGATGTGTTTGATAGCAAGGAATTTTTGGAATCCGTCAAAAGCGATATGCTCGCTAATCGGGTGTTTGTTTTTACTCCCAAAGGCGAAATAAAGGAATTGTCCAAAGGAGCAACGCCTTTGGATTTGGCTTTTCACGTTCATACCGACCTGGGTTATCGCTGTGTTGGGGCAAAAGTGAATGGCCGATTGGTGCCATTGAACTATAACCTCAATAATGGTGACGTGGTGGAAATCATTGCTGCTAAGGGAGAGAAAGAACCTAGTCTGGATTGGCTCAATCGTGAACTTGGCTATGTCAAAACTTCTCATGCACGGGCGAAAATCCGCCAATGGTTCACAAAGCAGGATAGGGCTCAAAGCATTGAGGCAGGGAAGGAATTTCTGGGACGGGAACTGAAAAGGGCAGATGTTGCCCTCCCAAGCGTTGGTGAAGTGGCATCGCTGTTTGGTTTCAAGAATATGGACGACTTTTTTGCTGCTATCGGGAGTGGTAACCTTAATCCCTCTCAAATAATAGCAAAGCTAGCCGTAAGGGAAGAGCCGCCTGAAGAGCTGGTTGTTCGTCCTTCAAGAAAGGTTAGCCCGGCGAGTGTTAAGGTACTAGGTGTAGGAGAGCTGGTCACACATCTGGCTAACTGTTGTCATCCCTTGCCAGGGGATAAGATTATTGGTTATATTACTCAGGGACGAGGTGTTACCGTGCATCGTCGAGATTGCCCCAATATCGTCAGTGAAGTGGAGAGGGAACGGCTGGTTGAGGTGAGTTGGGGTGGTGTACAGCAAGTTTACCCGGTGGCTATTGAAGTTGATGGTTGGGATAGGGTGGGCTTGGTTCGGGATATTAGCGCTGTTATTGCTGAGGAAGGAGTAAATATCACCGACCTTAATACAGTAGACCACGAGGACATCGTCTCATTGAATTTTAGTCTGGAAGTAAAAGGTACCGCTGAGTTAGCTAGTTTGATAGCTAAAATTTACTCAGTTGGGGGCATAGTAAATGTTAGAAGGAAAGGAGGAGTGAATGCCACACATTAAGTTGGCTGACAAAACGGCTCGCGCTACGGAAAGAAGGAGATTGCGGAATAGTGTGACAAAGAGCAGGATGAAGACTGCTATTGTTAAAACTGGCAAGCTTATTGTAGCTGGGAATATGGAATTAGCGGGAAAAGAGACGGTAAAGGCGATAAGCGACATAGATAAGGCGGTAAGCAAAGGGGTTATTCATCGCAATAAGGGTGCTAGACTCAAATCGCAGCTAACAAGAGAATTAAATCAGGCGATGTCGAAGGGGAAAGGAGGTTAGCTTTTTGGCTGGTAAACCTCTTTCCAGAAAGCAAAAACAGATCATAGGCTTTATTCGCCAGTATTTGCGTGACAATGGCTATCCTCCCAGCGTTAGAGACATTGTTAGAGGATGTGATATAAGTTCTACTTCGGTGGTAGTCTATAATCTAAATAAATTGGAGCGAGCGGGTTATATTCGTCGTCAAAGCGATATATCGCGAGGGATCGAGCTCTTAGATAAACGCCGTGAGAAAAGACTTGTGTATATACCTATAATAGGAGAGATAGCCGCAGGTGAGCCCATTCCTGTGCCTGATCCCAATAGAAGCGCTGTTACCTCTGATGAAGGGCTGGAGGTAAGTGACGGCTTAATTCAAAGAAGGGGCAATATTTATGCTGTTAAGGTGAAAGGTGAATCGATGGTTGATGCCTTGATAGGGGACGGGGATATTGTGTTATTGAGTTACGTAGATAATGTTGAAGAAGGCGACATGACGGCAGTCTGGCTGAAAAAGGAGCAAAAAATTACTCTGAAAAAGTTGTTTAAAGAGGGAGAGCACGTGCGTCTTGAGTCGGCAAATAGCCAGATTAGTCCTATTTACACTTCTGCTGATAATATTGATATCCAGGGGAAGGTAGTTGCTGTGATCAGACGGATGGCATAAAAATCACGTCTTCACAGATTTATGTTTGCCCACCAGCGTATACCACTCAGCGTAGCTAGGATTTCTTCCCAGTATTACCTGGTCAAACAGTTTTTGTAGATCAGCGGTTATTTTACCGATTTTCCCTGCGCCTATCATACGGTGGTCGATTTCAGTGATTGGAGTGATATGGGCCGCGGTGCCACTAAAGAAACATTCTTCCGCAAGGTACAGCTCGCTTCTATCAACTGTTCTCTCTATGGTGTCTACGCCCAGTTCGTTTTTAGCTAGTTTCATAACTGTATCTCTGGTGATTCCAACGAGGATATTATCCGATGAAGGAGGTGTAATTAACTTTCCATTGATGACCAAAAAGATATTTTCGCCACTGCCCTCGGAGACATGCCCATCATGGCTCAATAATATCGCTTCATCATAGCCATTTTCCAGTGCCTCGGTTTTAGCTAATGCGCCGTTTACATAGGTACCACAGATCTTTCCTCGAGGTGGTATCATGGTATCATCCACACGACGCCATGATGATACACCGCAACAAACACCATTCTGAGTATCAAGATAAGCGGGTAGTGTAGTCACAATGATAAGAAAATCGTCTTCAAGGTCGTGAAGGCGGACCCCGAGAGCTTCGGAACTTTTGTATGCCATAGGGCGGATATAGACATCTTCATGGTAATTGCTTTTCTCCACACTCTCTACCGTTAGTTGACATAATTCATCAATGGAATAAGGCAAGTTGATTTTTAGCAAGCGACAGCCATTAAGCATGCGTTTGTAGTGGTCTTTGATTCTGAAGAGGCAGAATCTCTCATGCTCATTATCCCAGTTCCCTCGAATGCCTTCAAAGCAAGCAGTGCCATAGTGGAAAGCATGAGTCAGGATTCCAATTTTGGCTTCCGCTAGGGGCATGAACTGTTTTTGAAAAAAAGCATAAGGTGGCATTTTACCCTCTCGCTACAGGTTTGCTCAATTATACTTTTGCTGAAAGGTGAAAACAAGCCTCCTGGCGGCTCGCTTTGCTCGAAGTTGCGGCTTGAGGTAATAGTTAAAGCTTCTTGATAGGCATGTCATCGCCTCTTCTTATGGATGTTGCGCTGTATTTCCTTCGGATTTGGGCGATAGCATTGTCTAGTCGCTTCTGTTTTTCTGTATCAGGCTGCGTGGAACCGAATAAAGAGAGTTGTTTCTCTTTGCCAGTCAGAGTTGATACTTTAATGCCAATAAGGCGAATGGGCTTTTCGCTTTTTGCTAAAACTTCATTTAGCAGTCGTAATGCGGTGGAGAGAATAACATGCATAACATTACTAGCCTCTCCTAAAGTAACCTGCCGAGTGATTGTTTTGAAATCAGCGTATCTGAGTTTTATGGCAATGCAACTTGCCAGGCTATTCTGGGAGTGCAGCGTGGCGCTAATCTCGTTACATAATCCCCGCAAATTAGACTCAAGAAAATATCGGTCTGAAGTATCATGGGCGAAGGTAATCTGGCGATTGATGGATTTGGATTCACCTGGCATCTCTACTGTGCGGTTGTCTATGCCATTAGCATAACGGTGCATCGTTATCCCCGGCATTCCAAAGGTTTTCCTTATTTCCTCCAGAGGACACAAAGCTAGCTCGCCTATGGTAGTTATGCCCATTTCTCTTAATGCCTGTTCCGTTTTTCCACCCACGCCAGGCACTTTAGATACTGGAAGGGAGGTTAAGAAATCTCGCTCTTCCCCCGGAGCTATCTCCAGTAACCCGTCAGGCTTGCACAGGTCTGAGGCGATTTTGGCTACCACCTTACATGTAGAAATGCCCACTGATGCAATGAGATTTAAATTCTTATTTATACGGTCTTTTATTGCTAGCGCCATCTGCTCAGGGGAGCCATAAAGTTGTTGGTATTCAGTGACATCAAGATAAGCTTCATCAAGCCCCAGCGGCTCAATAATGGGAGAGAAATCAGTCAGGATTTTCATAAACTTGGTTGATGCTTCTCGATATCGGTTAAGATTGACTTGCAGGAAGATGGCTTGAGGACAAAGCCTGCGAGCTTTGGACAAAGGCATACCGGATCGTATCCCATAGGGCCGAGCTTCGTATGAGGGGGAGGATACTACACCACGACGGTTTGGGTCTCCGCCAACAACCACGGGCTTCCCCTTCAGCTCTGGATTGTGAACCTGCTCTACAGAGGCAAAAAAAGCATCCAGATCAATGTGGAAAATGCACCGAGCCATAACCAAATTATAGATTGGCTGCACCAAGCTAGCAATGGCTAGTTTGTTGTTCTTTTTTACTTCAATGGTGGTTTTTTATCAGCCCATGGGCAGACTTTCTCAAAGGCTGCTGAAGCGCGAATGACTGTAGCCTCATCATACCGTCTTCCCACGATTTGCAAGCCAACGGGTAACCCTTCCTTGGTAAATCCACAGGGGACAGTAGCTGCTGGCTGGCCGGTGAAGTTAAACGGAATGGTGAAGCAAGGTACGGCCGTGGGGCTGACGTCTTGACCATCAATCTTGGTGGGCCCCAGGGGGGTTGCTACGTCGAAGGCAGTTATGGGCATGGTAGGGGTAAGCAGGAAGTCGTAGTTTTCAAATATTTGGTGGATTCTAGCCCAGAGGTCCTCCCGATGAAATTGGGCCATAGCCATGTCTCGCGATGTAAAAGTATCAGCCATCGGGATAAAAGGTTTATAAACGGAATACATTACCTTCTCCCATTCCTCCCTGCGATCTTCTAAAGCAGCAGCTGTTTCACAAATTTCTAAGACCAGCCAGTCAGATCCCATATCAAGGAAATCTGTGGTGATCTCTTCCACCTTGCATCCCAGATGTTCAAATTGCCAGGCAGCCTTCCGAGTGATGTCCTTCACTTCGGGCTCCGCTACAGCGTAGCCGAGATTTGGACTCCAAGCCACCTTACAACCTTTCACATCACCTTTGGCAGCCTTCATAAGGTCCATTTCCTGGGTGGGGAGCGAGAAGTGGTCTCGCTCATCAGGCCCGGCCATGACAGATAGCATTAATGCCCCATCCGTCACAGTCCTGGTCAGGGATCCTTCAGCAGACAAAGTCTCCCAGCCATGAAGGGCAGGCTGTCGGGCTATCCGCCCAAATTGAGGTTTTAGTCCATAGACGCCGCAGAAACTTGCCGGGATGCGGATGGAACCACCTCCATCGTTTCCATGGTGCAGAGGACCTAGACCGGCAGCCGCTGCTGCAGCTGCGCCACCACTGGAGCCGCCAGGGGTCTTGGTTAAATTCCAGGGATTTCTGGATGGGCCGAAGACCGGGTTGTCGGTGTTAGCAATAAGGCCAAACTCTGGAGTGTTGGTCTTACCTAAGATGATTGCCCCTGCGGCGTTCAATTTTTCGATGAAGGCGCAGTCTTCGTCTGGAATGAAGTGCTCGTAGAGTTTCGAACCAAATGTCGTTCGGATCCCTCTGGTAAAGACAAGATCCTTAATAGAGACTGGGACCCCATGCAGAGGCCCAAGAGGCTTTCCCTTCACCACGGCGTCCTCAGCTGCCTTGGCAGCATTGCGCGCCGCCTCAGCTGTGAGAGTCACATAGGCATTGATCTTTGGATTGATTTCTTCAATACGGTTCAAGACGGCATCTACTACTTCTACCGGAGAGAGTTTCTTCTTTTTGATGGCTGTTGCCATCTCCGTGGCTGGCATAAAACAAAGGTCTTCATTCTTCATAGTAACCTCCTGTTGTTACACTCGTTGTGTATTTACGGAATATGTTTTCTTCTTTCCCTGTCAAAATTCTCTTGCAAAACAAAGTTGTCACTGTTGCTAGTCATAAGTTTATAATTAACTAGATCGCCTATAGTTTAGTCCATCCATAGTGGTTATCAGGGCATATTCTGGGGAGGAACAACGGAGAGAACACCCAGAGCGATATGGGAAATACTGTGGTCATAACGGAATTATAACTTGGCTAGGAGAAACTGGCAATTGCTTTGTAAGACTTGCTAACTGAGTAGTAACTTGAAACAGTGTTACAATAACCTCGTTCTATGGTGGGATATGTACGCTGGGCGGCGCGAATCTTAGGTTTGACTTATAGTGGGTTTGCCATTTATTTCTGGTTTTTCTGTTATGAGCCCAGGTTACTGCCTGCAGCTATATTGCTCAGCGTGCCATTTGTGATAGCGGTAGCCATAGCCTGGAAATGGACGGGTAAATCACCTGAATTGCTCGGTGGAGTATCGTTTATACTTTTGGGTCTTGTCCCGCTGGTGCATTTTACAGTTACCTCTGGTACGGCAATTTTTTATTCCCAGCCAGTTATAGCAATGTTATGTTTGCCACCTCTGGCTATCGGAATTTTGTTTGTCCTGGCGTATGGAAAGAGCCAGGATAGTTAATCGCTTTTGGGGATAACCTGTTTTAGCCTTCTTTCAAAGACGCTTCTTGATAACAGAATTCTTCGCTGGCATCTAAGGCACTTTAAGCCTATATCAGTGCCGACCCTCACTACCTCCCACTCATAGTTGCCGCAGGGATGTGGTTTGCGGAGAAGAACCATATCGCCGGGTTTTATATTGGTGGACAAAGTATCCTTTAGCGGGAGGCTAAATGGGCGTTAATTTCGTTGCGAATTTTCTCAGCCATGTCTCTGGCTGCTTGGGCAAAGTCCTTTTCCTTCGAGGCGTATATAATTTGCCGTGATACGCTGATAATGGCGTTTTCCCCTTTAGCATCCGCCCCGTATTTGACAGCTGAAGCTAAGTCTCCTCCCTGAGCGCCAATCCCGGGAATGAGCAAGGGCA